>Ga0187885_10003475_pt1 | contig 13850 bp, 15 predicted proteins | sample June2016WEW_20_1_3_FD_132970 | JGI IMG/M metagenome (GOLD analysis project Ga0187885, IMG submission 132970) | Peatland microbial communities from SPRUCE experiment site at the Marcell Experimental Forest, Minnesota, USA - June2016WEW_20_100 | ecosystem: Environmental > Terrestrial > Soil >... | reverse complement strand
GCGTTCCTCGAAAAGAAGCAGCGCATTTGCGCCGCCACGAAATTCCTGCTGGAAACCCGCTTGGACCCCGACTCGCGCGCGGGCCGCGAGATCTACGCGAAACTGGGACTGATGGACAACGGGCGTTTCACCGCGCCGTCGCCCTTGACCGGCGCGCAACTGCTGAAACGGTCGGAACTCTCGATCGACGATCTGATGGCGTGGATCGGCGAGGGACTGCGTTCGAGCGGTGGGGACAACAGCCCTCGCCCCCTTGGGGAAGTCCCATCTCTGGACCCCGATGGGGTCCATCGGACCCCAGAAATCGGGGAGGGTGTCCCGCAGAGCGGGACGGGTGAGGGGATCAAGCACGTCGATTGGCTCTCCCGCGAAGAAGCTCGCCGCGTGGAGACGGAGTTCAAGTACGAAGGCTACCTCCAGCAGCAGGAAAGACAGATGGAACGAATGAAGCGCGCAGAAACGCGACGCATTCCGGATTGGTTCGACTACCGCAGGGTCTCCGGCCTTTCGCGCGAGGTCGTCGAGAAGCTCACCAAAGTGCGCCCGCTGACCCTCGGCCAGGCTTCACGCATCCCTGGCATCACCCCCGCGGCTGTCTCGCTCGTCAATTGCTACATCGAGATCTTCCAGCGCCGAGCGGCAGAACAGGCCTCCGCTTAACACTCGCTTTCGTTCCCGCGACTACCATTGTAAAATCCGCTCGAAATCACGGGTTTTTGGAAGGCACCTATGGTAATGACGCAAGAGGTCTTTCAGCGATTCTCGCAGCTACTGGGGGAACGTCTCTTAAAGGGGACAGGGATCGAGGAAGATGTCGTACGTTACAGCCTATTCGCGTCACTCACAGAGAATGCCCCCGTATTACCGGGGGAAATCCTGTTGGAGTACAAACATCCCAAGATCCCGCGAGCCAAGATCGACGGCTACCTCCCTTCGAACGACAAGCACGGAGCAGCCGTATGGGAACTCAAATACGACAGGAGAATTCCGAGTGGGCACAACCAACCAAGATCGAACAAGGCGGGGGCTCTCATCAACGACGTTTTCCGGCTAGGAACCTTTGAAATTGGAGGGGCAATCGAAAGACTGCTGATCTATCTTACCGACGAAGAGATGAAGTCGTACCTGACTAACCCTCGTAATGGCTTCAACGTTCTGTTCGGACTTGCCCCACGGGGCAGTTTTCGGATCGACCGGAAATTCCTTGATGGCCGAGCACCTTCTGTGAGGAACAAGGTTCACTGCCCCCTTGTTGCGTGCGATGCGGTCGCGAGGTTCACCATGTCGCTACCCTGCGTGCACGAACTGAGGGTGTACGAAATCCGACGTGCAACGGCGTAACCAACTCTTGTCGATTTCAAGTCCTCGGACCGCCATGCCCACTTGCAGAGAACTCCTCCAGTTCCTTCGGAGGCAAGGCTACCGCGAAGAGCGGCAGAGGGGTTCTCACCTCATCCTGAAGCACCCAACACGGCGAATGCTCGTCTTGCCTGTGCATCGGGGCGATCTTCCGCGCGGACTGTTCCTTCGCATTCTGAAAGACGGCGGGTTTACCGAGGAGGAATTCTTGGATGGTTAGATGGCCAGCGAGACAGTTTCAGAATAGACCGTTCGTGTCTTGGGCACGGGGCGACGTTTAGCTTGGCATTCCTCGATATAAATCCTCATCGCTTCAAGAATACTAGCTTTGGCCCCGTCGATCGTTTTCCCTAGGCCGTACACACCAGGAAAGTCTTCGCTATAGGCGTAATACTTGCGTCCTTCGCGTTCGATCTTGATGGGGTAAGTATAGAGTCTCATCGGATCTATTCTATCACAGCAGAGTCCGTTATGATTCCGCCTGTCTGGCGTCGTACCCGAGGCCTCCCGGGTAACCTTTCCTGACTCCGGCCCGGTTAGGTAGGAAGATCGAATTGTCGGAAATCCGGAAGAGGGAAAGGACTCATGGCCAAGGCGAGGGCCGTGCTCGAAGAAGCCGTGCGGTTGGGAGCGAAAAACCAAGTAACGATACCGCATCGAATCTCCAAGGCGTTGCGGCTCAAGAAAGGCGACCACATGCTCATGCGCCTGGTGGGCCGCCGTGTGGAGATGATCCCCGCGAGTCTCATTCCAAAGGACCAGCTTTGGTTTTGGACGCCCGAGTGGCAAAAGAAGGAGCGAGAAGCCGACGAGGATATCGCTCAGGGCCGCGTCAAGAAGTGTGCTTCGGTCGAGGAGCTCATGCAAGACCTGAAATCCTGAGCCCGCACTGATCCCTTACAGGAAGAAGAAATCTGCTCGGGGCTATGCTCCGTCCTGCAAGCCTCGCCTTCTCCGCAACACCTCAGCCTTCATCCGAGCCCGACTGCCAGCGCTTGTGGGCTTTTTGCATTTCGGGTTCGGGGTCGATGCCAAGGGCGGCGGCGACTCGATTGATGTAATTGAAATAGGCGATGACCTGGACGGCGTCGAGGATGTCGCGGTCGCTCAGGCCGTGCAGCCGAAGTGTCTCGAGGTGTTGGGCGCGCAGAGCCGCGGGGGCCCGCGTCACCATCTCTGCAAATTTGCACAAGGCCTTCTGGCGCGGCGTGAGCTTGGCGCGGCGGTAGTCGTGCTTGAGGTGCTCCGCCAGTTTCTCATCGTGCGATTCGGCACGGAGATCCTCTCCGTGAGCCTCGATTCAATAGAAGCAGTGATTCGCCCAGGAAACCACCGTCGCCAGCATTTCGCGTTCGGCGCGCGAGAGGCCGGAAGGGCCAAACATCGTGGCGCGATACATCTGCATGGACGCCTGCAGCGCGGCGGGATTCAGGCTCTGCACCTTGAGGATGTTGAAGACTTTGCCGGCCCGTTTGACGGCGGCGTCATATTCCTGCTTCAACTCCCCGGTCGCTTCCTGGGGTTCGATCACTTTGATCCAAGCCATAGGGCTATCCTCTCAGAATTTTCGTGACCACTTTTTGCCCTGCGCTCAATGGCCCCTTTCTCTTCAGTAGAGAACTCCCCGGCGTCGCGCCCGTGGCCGTGCAGCACAGCACCCGCCGCGAAATTGGGCAGAGCGGCAAGATCTGACATGTTGTACGTTCCTCGCGGGGTCCCGTTCGCTAAGAGACGCTACGACCCTGGCGCCTTAAACGGTATCTCGAGTTGCCAGAAAAGAAATCCCACCCAGATACTCACCTCGTCGATGCTTTTCGTGGCCGAGACGCCCTGCGAGTGTCCGGTCTCCGTATCGTAGTGAAGCAGAACCGGCAGCGCCAGGTCTGTGGACGCCTGCACGAGCGCCGTCATCTTGCGTGCGTGAAGGGGAGCAACGCGCGTGTCGCCATCGCCGGTGACAAACAGGACCGCAGGGTATTTCGTCCCGGCCTTCACATGTTGATAAGGCGAGTAAGCCTCGAGGACTTTGAACTGCGCGGGATTGTCGGCAGATCCGTATTCGGAAACCCAATACCTGGCAACAAGAAACTTGTCGTAGCGAAGCATGTCGAGCAGCGGATACCGGCAGACGACGGCACGGAATAGGTCCGGCCGCTGCGTCAGGGCTGCGCCGACCAGCAGGCCGCCATTGCTGGAGCCCGTGATGGCCAACTGGGAAGGCTGGGTATAGTGATTCTCGACCAGCCATTCCGCGGCAGCGATGAAATCGTCGAACACATTCTGTTTCTTATCGAGCATCCCCGCCCGATGCCAGGTCTCGCCGAATTCGCCGCCCCCGCGAAGGTTCGGCAAGGCGAAGACGCCGCCCTGCTCCGCCCACAGGGCCGCGGCGGCCGAAAAGGCAGGAGTCTCACTGAGATTGAAACCCCCGTAGCCCGTGAGCAGCGCGGGATTCTTGCCATCGAGCTTGAGTCCCCGGCGATACAGGAGAAACATGGGAATACGCGTCTGGTCTTTGGAGGCATACCAGATCTGCCGGACTTCTAGGTTCTCAGTTTGAATCGGCACGCTGACCTGCGCCCAAACGGACTGCGCACCGCTCTCCGTCAGGTAGCGATAGATCCTTTGCGGGATGTGGAAGGAGGCGAAGGCAAAAAACATCTTCTTGCCCGTCCACTGACTTTCGATGCCGCTTACGGTACCCACCGCAGGCAGCTCGAGCTCCCGCAAGAAGTGGCCCGCCGCATCGAAAACCCGCAGTTGCGAGTGAGCATTGACCGTGTACCTGACCACCAACTGACCTCCGGCAAGCGAAAACGAATCGATGACCGATTCGCCTTCGGGGAGAACTTCGCGCCAATTGTCGCGCCCCGGGTTCTTCAAATCCACGGCCAGGATTCTTCCTTTGGGAGCTTTCCAGTTGGTGCGAAGGAAAAGCACGTCTCCACCGATCTCGCCGAAAAATCGGGCCGGAATATCGTTGACGATCAGCTGAAGGGGCCCGTGCGTCGAGAGGTCCTGAACGTAAATCTCCGTTTGATCGGCCGCCGATCCATGGAGAACCGTGATCATCAGGTAGCGGCCGCCGTCCGAGAGCCCGGTGAGGAGGATCTTGTCCTGCCCGTAACCCTTACCAAAGATGATGGCATCCTTCGCCGGGTCGGTTCCCATGACGTGGAAATAGGCGCGCGGCCCGTCCGCATCATGGCGTGTATAGTAAAACCCACTCTTGTCCGGCAGACAGGAAAGCGTAAAGTACCGGCCCCGAGGTAGATGGTCCGGGAGTTCCTGCCGTGCGTCGACGTTGATCAGGCTGACGGTGGTCTCGTCCTCACCGCCGTTGCGCAAGCCGTAGGCCACCAGCGTGCCGTCGTCCGAGACGCCTTCCAGGCTCACGGAAACGTTATGATCCGGGCTGAGGGGGTTGGGGTCAACCAGGACTTCCGCGGGCCCCTCTCCCTTCTTCATGTAAAGGATTCCCTGATCCTGGCTCGCGAGCCGCTGCTTATAGAAATAGCGGCCGGTGCGCTCCCTGGGCACGCTGATCATATCGATCTTGATCAACTCGGTGAGCCGCCGCTTCAGCGCTGCGTGACCTGCCCAAGTCCCGAGCAGAGAGTCGGAATATTTATTCTGCGCGTCGATCCACGCCCGCGTCTCGGCGCTCGATTGGTCTTCCAGCCAGCGGTAGGGGTCCACAATCTCGACGCCGTGGATCACTTCTTTGACGTTGTCTTTCCGCGTCGCGGGAGGCGGCGGAAGCTTGGCTTCCTGCGCGCGCGGATGCGAAGCCAGGAGCATCGAGGTTACAAGGCAACAGGCTGCCCAGAAGACGAGCCGTTTTCCGTACCCTTGCGGTCGAAACTGGAAAGTCAATTTCACTCCTTCTCAGCGTGCTCACGCTCCTGAGACCGGGAGCGCTTTATCTTGCCCGTATGGCAGCCCGTGTTGCGGAGGTCCCAGGAAGGATTCTAGCAGCTTTAGCCGCGGACGTAAGGACAACCCTTCTGGCTCCCAGACTGTTACGAGGGCCGGCGTTGACCTCTTCTTCATTTTCATTGCCGCTGGGTCCCCGGAGGTGGATAGTCTTTCGTCCATGTGTTCCTTTTTCCATCCATATGGACTATACTTCGTCCATGCGCTTTCATGAGCCTTTTGACGACTTCTTCCGGACCCGGACCCGGGTGAGGATCCTTCGTTTCCTGTTCCTTAATCCTGAGGTCCCTTCTACCGGACGCGAAATCGCGCGAAAGCTCCACGTGGCTCACAGCAATGTTACGGTTGCTCTCTCCCGACTCGTTCAAACAGGTATCCTTCGCTCCCTGGCTAAAGGGCGATCCATCCTTTACCGTCCCAACCCCCAACACGTCGTCGTTCCCGAGTTACGGGAGATTTTCCAGAGGGAGAGGAACCTGCTGGGCCGAGCCCTGAAAGGACTGCCGATTGAGTGGAGCAGCCTGACGCGAAGTGTCATCGTGTATGGCAGCGTGGCCCGAAGAGAAGAACTCCTCGACAGCGATGTGGACCTTTGCCTGGTGGCCCGGGGTCAAACCAGCAGGAAACTCTTGGAGGGGAAAATGGAGGGTCTTCAGTCGGAGTTCTACCTGCGGACTGGGAATCGATTCTCACCATGGGTTATCTCTGCGGCACGGTTTGTGGAACGGTACCGAAAGTCCGATCCGCTGATTCGGCGAATCGCTCGCGAAGGTAGGGTCATCGTGGGTGACAGCATGGCGGAGTTGCTTACATGACGCGGAAATTCAAAACCGCCCGAGTCGCCCCAGCGTTAAGCGGCCACTACTGGAAAAAAGCCAGCGAGTTCCGGAACTCGATGAATCGCGCGCTGGCGGAGCGCCAGCCGAATGCCGCGGGCCTGAACGCGATTCATTGCGCCATTTCAGCGGCGGATGCAGTGTGTGTTCATCTTTCCGGAAAACGCAGCTCCAGCAAGGAGCACGGCGACGCAGTGCGGTTGTTAGCTGAACTCTTTCCCCAGGGTGAAGGCCGCCGCCAGGCGGACCGGCTGGGGGCTGTCTTAGCCAAGAAGAACGAGGTCGAATACGAGGAGCGCCTGTTCAGTTACGAAGAGGCTGCCCGTCTGGCAATGCAAGCCGAGCGGCTTTACGAATGGGTTCGCGACCAGATGGGGCTCTAGGAATTCCACGTAATTGTACGCCGAGCCCGCGGAAGGATACAGCGAGGCCATGCGCCCACAACTGAACGCGGTGAGCATCATGGCCACCATGTGGCGATAAGGATGGTGGTGACGGAGTGGCCGTCGGAGAGTTTCTGGGCGATGCCGAAGAGCGGTACGGCCGCGATCGGCATGATGAGGATGATGCCGTAGAAAATCAAATCCCAAAGCGAAAGCACACGACGCAAGTGCGGCATGGAGGAATGATTCGCCTGAGCCGGAGCCCTTGCGTCGCCCATAGGGATTGGCTGTCCTCTCCGTCGCACCGGGTGAGCCGGCAGCTTCCTCAAAGGGCGGCCAGTATCTCACGAGTCTCTCGGAGGGGTAAACGCCGATTCCCAGACCCGGCCCTCGGCGGAGTCACGGCGCGTCGATGGTAGGAACTCTGTGACTTCGCGTTTCGGCGGGAGCTATGTTACGATGCGAGATCAGCGAAATTTCGGCGGCATGCGAGCCGCCCAGACCCCTTCGGGGGCTTGGAAAACCTTCAGGGAAAAACGAAACCTGTGAACCCAGCAACTCCTCATCGTCCGCGCATTCTGAGCGGCATGCGCCCCACGGGGAAGCTCCATCTGGGCAATCTGGTGGGCGCTCTGCAAAATTGGGTGAAGCTGCAGGAAGAGTACGACAGCTTTCACTTCGTGGCCGACTGGCACATGCTCACCACCGGCTACGACAACACCCTCAGCTTGCGGCAGGACACCTGGGACATGGTCGCGGACTGGCTAGCGTGTGGGCTCGATCCCAACAAGGCCACATTCTTTGTCCAGTCGCGCTTGCCGGAACACGCAGAACTGCACCTGCTCTTCTCCATGGTCACGCCGCTCGGGTGGCTGGAGCGCGTGCCCACGTACAAGGAGCAACTGGAAAACATCAAGGACCATGATATCAACACGTACGGCTTTCTCGGCTACCCGCTGCTTCAGGCCGCGGACATCCTGATGTACAAGGCGAACTACGTGCCCGTCGGCGAGGACCAGGTGCCGCACGTGGAGCTGACGCGGGAGGTGGCGCGGAGGTTTAACCTGGCCTTCGGTGAATTTGAACCACTTGAGGGGGTGGACGGCGACTGGGTTATCCGCGCTGCTGGTGCCATGCTTGAGCTCGAAGGCGTTAGGGCTGAGAAGGGCGAGGCGATTGGAGTTGATATCGTCAATGCAGATCCCAGGAGATTCCTACCGATCGCCTTCCGCGAAGCAATCTTGGAGCGCCGGGCAGATTGCTTGAACAAGCGGTTGGGAGAGTTGCGCGGGATTTTTCCCGAGCCCGAGGCGTTGCTCACTTCTGCACCGCGGCTGCTTGGGACGGATGGCCGTAAGATGTCGAAGAGTTACGACAACGCGATCTTCCTGACCGACGCGCCGGAAGTGGTTTCGAAGAAGCTCGCCGGGTACATGACGGACCCGGCGCGCCAGCGCCGCAACGACCCCGGTAATCCCGACGTTTGCCCGGTGTTCGATCTGCACAAGATTTTTTCCTCGCCGGAGACGATCGATCGCGTGAACCGTGAGTGCCGCACCGCGGAGATCGGCTGTGTGGATTGCAAGAAGCTTGCGGCTGCGCATCTGAATGCATTCCTCGCGCCGATTCAGGAGCGCCGCAAACCTTACGAGCAGGATCCGCAGAAAGTCTGGGACGTGCTCGAGGAGGGAACCGCGAAAGCGCGCGGCGTGGCGCAGGCTACCATGGCCGAAGTGCGCGCCGCGGTGAAGCTGACCTAGATGATCGACGAACCGCGCGACCCAAATCCGGAGACACCTGCGCCGGGAGAGTTGGGTGAAACTCCCGCTCCGCCCCCCAAACGTGTGTCGCACCTGACCGCGCCCCCTCCGCCGGTGAAGCTTGCGATCTACGAGGGACCGCTGGATCTGCTGCTCGACTTGATCCGCAAGCAGCAGGTCAGTATCTATGACATTCCCATCGCGAGAATTACACAGCAATATCTTGACTATTTACACATGATGCAGGAACTGAATATCGACGTAGCGGGCGAATTTATCTTCATGGCCGCCACGCTGATTCACATCAAGTCGCGCATGCTGCTGCCTCCTGACCCGACCGCGCCGCCCGAGGAGCAGGAAGATCCGCGTATGGAGCTGGTGCACCGCCTCCTCGAACACGAGCAGTTCAAGAACGCCGCGGAGATGCTCAACTCGAAGCGCCTGGTGGAAGACGCGATGTGGTCCCAACCAGGCATCGGGGAGTTTGCGGAGGCGGAAGACGAGCCGGGACTGGTGGTTTCGGTGTTCGATCTGATTTCGGTGTTCCGCGAAATCCTGGAGCGCGCCAAGAAGCGGGCGCAGATAGAGATCAAGCGCGAAGAGGTCACGGTGGCGCAGATGGTCGAGCACGTGAAGCAGATGCTGCGCGCAAGATCAGGCCCGGTTCCGCTCGCAGATTTGTTCGGCGACTATCTGTGGCGACAGGCGCTGATCGCCCTATTCCTGGCGCTGCTCGAACTGGTGCGGTTGCGCGCGGTACTGCTCCGGCAGAAGGACCTGTTCGCGCCTATCACGGTGGCGAAGAGCCGGAGGTTCGAAGAAATCCTGGCGGCCACAACCGCCCAGGAATTCGCGGCAGGTTTGGAGGAAAGTTTGAGTTAGTTATCAGCCATCAGTTCTCAGTTTTCAGTCGAGCGGCACATTTGAAGCTGAAATGGACAAGGATGAAACTGGGAACTGAGAACTGATAACTGACAACTGAAGACTTTTGCTCATGCTGAATGACGAGATTCTGAAGGCCCTCATCGAAGGGATCATCTACGTGGCGCCGGAGCCGGTCACGCTCGATGCCATCCTGAAGACCCTGGACGGCGAGGAGCGGGAGCGGGTAAAGGCCAAGCTCGACGAGCTGGTCGCTGATTACGAGCAGAACCAGCACGGGATTCAGATCCGGCAGGTGGCGAATGGCTACAAGTTTTCCACCAAAACCGAGCACCACGAGATCCTGCGGAAATATGTCAAGAGCTTGAAGCCGCCGATCCGGCTCTCGAAGCCCGCGCTCGAAACGCTGGCGGTGGTCGCATACCGGCAGCCGGTGACGCTGCCGGAAATCGAGGAGATTCGCGGCGTGGATGCAGGCGGGGTGATCCACACGCTGATGGATAAGAAGCTGGTGGTGACGGCGGGGCGAAAGAGCGTGGTGGGACGGCCGATTCTCTATCGCACCTCGCGGGATTTCCTTGTGCACTTCGGGTTAAAGGACGTGGGCGAGTTGCCCAGCCTAAAGGAATTCGAGGAGCTGGCGAAGCGTGCGCTGGGCTCCGAGTGGATCGCCGACGAAGCACCGGCGGCGGGAGCTGAACCCGCACCGGTATCGAGTGAGGAGGCCGGTGGAGGGGTGGGTGAAGCAGCCGCCGTGTCGTCGCCTCCCGAGCCCGCGACGCCTGCTGCTCAGGAGACGACGCCTGGGGAGAATCCGGAAGCGGCAGCGCCCGCCGGCGAACCGCCGGCTCCCGCGCCAGCCGCGCCGAGCGAAGAAAACGCTGCGCCACCCCCCGAGGAGACACTTCCCACGTCCGGCTAGGGGCGACCCTGGAGGGCGTGGGTCACAGGAACATATCCCGCTGGTCGCGGACTCGAAAGTGTAGCCTCTCGCACCTATGCAACAGCGCCTTCAGAAAATCATTGCTGATGCCGGTATTACCTCGCGTCGCAAGGCTGAACAGATGGTTCTGGAAGGCCGCGTGAGCGTCAACAGCGAGACCGTTACCCAGCTCGGCTCGAAGGCCGATCCCGAGCGCGACCACATCCGTGTGGACGGCCGTTTGCTGAGGCGCGCCACGCCGCACGTCTACCTGCTGTTAAACAAACCTGTCGGTTACGTTTCGACGGTCAGCGACCCACAGCGCCGGCCCACTGTGCTCTCGCTGGTACACGGAATCAAGCAACGCGTCTACCCGGTCGGCAGACTGGACTACCACTCCTCCGGCTTGATGATTCTGACCAACGACGGCGCGCTCGCGAACTTCCTGATGTCGCCAGCCTCGGCCGTGCCCAGAACGTACCACGTGAAACTGCAGGGCCGGCCAGAGGCCGGGGAGATCGCGAAACTGGAAAGCGGGATAGTGCTCGACGGGCGACGGACAGCGCCCTGCCAAGTCGGCCCCCTTGCAGGGCGCGACAAACCTTGGTATGAAATCACCCTCGTCGAGGGCCGCTACCACCAGGTCCGGCGGATGTTTGAGCGCATCGGGCAGCCGGTGGTAAAGTTAAGACGCATTCGGATTGCGTTCCTGACCGACCGCGGCTTGCGGCCTGGCCAGCTACGCCATCTGACGGGTGCCGAAGTTGAGCGGTTAAAAAACTGGAGGGGGGGAAGGTAGGAGAGGGCTAAACCTCTTGTGCCGAGAGCCCGCCCCTACCCCACAATCCATGCCGCGATCTTCCATCTACGATATGCTTCCACCCTGGTCGAGCCGCATTCGACCCTACCCGCCGGGCAAACCTATCGAGGAAGTCGAGCGCGAACTGGGGCGTACGGCCATCAAGCTGGCGTCGAACGAAAACCCGCTTGGACCTTCACCCAAAGCCCAGGAGGCCATCCGCAACTATCTTGATCACATTCATGTCTATCCAGATGGAAGCGGATATTACCTGCGGAAGAAACTCGCGGAAATCCAGGGCCTTTCCATGGACCAGGTCATCCTGGGCGCCGGCTCGACCGACCTGATCGAGCTGGTGGCGAAGACGTTTCTTTCCGGCAGCGCCGATGAAGCGATCACTTCCGCTTCGGCTTTCTACATGTATCGACTGGCCATTGAAGACATGGGCGCAGGGCTGGTGCAGGTGCCGATGCGCGACCTGACCTTCGATCTTCCCGCGATTGCCCACGCCATCACGGCACGCACCAAAGTGGTTTACCTCGGCAATCCCAACAACCCGACGGGTACGATGTTCACCGCCGAGGAGCTCGACCGATTCCTCGAGGCGATTCCCTCGCGCATTCTGGTGGTGCTGGACGAGGCGTACTTTGAATATGTGCAACGCCCGGATTATTCCCATTCGATCGACTACGTCCGGGCGGGGAAAAATATCCTGGTGCTGCGGACTTTTTCCAAGGTGCACGGGCTGGCGGGAATCCGGCTCGGGTACGGGATGGGACATGCGGAACTGATTGAGTGCCTCCACCGCATTCGCTCGCCGTTTAACGCCTCGAGCCTGGCCCAAGTGGCGGGCATGGCGGCGCTGGATGACCATGAGCACATCGCGAGGTCGGTCGAGACCAATCGCCGCGAGATGAAATTCCTGACCGAAGAGTTGACGCTGCTGGGTGTGCGGTACACGCCGGCGGCGGGGAATTTCCTGCTGGTCGATACCGGACGGGATTGCGAGGAAGACTTCATTCGATTGCTGCACGAAGGCGTGATCGTGCGGCCCATGAAGCTTTACGCCTTCCCGACTTCCCTGCGCGTGACGGTGGGAATTCACGAAGAAAACGAGCAGTTCCTGGAGGCACTGCGCCGCGTGCTGTCGTCACCGGTGAAGGCGGGCAAGCTGTAAGGCATTACCTGCTTCGGCCCCCATGGCGGTGGGTGTCCCTGCAGAGCGTGAGGCGCGAGTGAAAAGCAGTCGAAAGTTGAAGGTAAAAAGTTAAAGCGTGTCGCGTCCGCCGCGGCGGACGACGAGGAATCTGGCAGGTCGCTGACGAGGCACGGAAGCAGATTCTGTAGGGCCGAACGGCGTTCAGCCCGCCGAGGGCGAGCGCCGCTCGCCCCTACAAGCCGGCGGGCTCAGGATGACATTGCCGGGACGTTTTTCAGCAAACTGCTGGGCGGGAGCCGAGGGTTGCAGGTGATGTCGGATGCAATCATGGAGATTCTCGAACACTGCAAGACGCTGGCGGTGGTGGGCCTGTCGTCGAAGGCTGCACGCCCCAGCCACGGCGTGGCAGCCTACATGCAGAGCCACGGGTACCGGATCATCCCCGTGAACCCGCATGAGGGATCGGTCTTGGGCGAGAAGGGCTATGCGTCACTCGACGAAGTCCCCGAGCCTGTCGATGTGGTTGTGATCTTCCGCCGGCCGGAATTCGTTCCGGAAGTGGTGGAGGCCGCCATCCGCAAGCAAGCCAAAGTGATCTGGATGCAAGAAGGGGTGATTCACGAGCAAGCGGCCGAACGCGCCCGCGCCGCCGGCCTCACGGTCATCATGGACCGGTGTATTCTGAAAGAACACGCCAAGCGGTTTGTGACCGACGGGATTTGAAGTACCTGGCGCAATCCACCCCGCGGAAAACTGCTGGAAACTCAACTGAATTCTCACCCGCCCCGCGCGTATTTCTTCTTCCACTCCTCGATGGCCTGGAGTTTTTCCTTCAGCCTCTTTTCGAAGCCCTGGTCTGTGGGGCGGTAGTAGCGGCGGTCCTTGAGGTTGTCGGGCAGGCACTGCATATCGGTGAGTTTGGCTTCAGCCTTATGCGCATACTGATAGCCTTTGCCGTAACCGAAGTTCGCCATCAGTCCAGTCACCGGGTTGCGCAGATGGAAGGGCACGGGTTCGGCGATGGTCTTCTGCGCGTCGTTCACGACTTCGCCATAGCCGACGTAGAGCGCGTTTGATTTGGGTGCGAGCGAAAGATAGACCGCAGCCTCCGCGAGCGCCAGATTCCCTTCCGGCATTCCCAGGAAGTGCACCGCCTGCATGGCAGCGACCGTTACGCTCAAAGCATTCGGGTCGGCGAGGCCGATGTCCTCCGAGGCCTCGCGAATCAGGCGGCGCGCGATGTAAAGGGGATCTTCTCCCGCTTCGAGCATTCGTCCGAGCCAGTAGAGGGCGGCGTCGGGGTCGGAATTACGAACGGACTTGTGGAGGGCGGAAATCAGGTTGTAGTGCTCTTCGCCGGCTTTGTCGTACAGCAGAACTTTCCGCTGAATGGCGTCCTCAACCAGCGCTTCGGTAATAGTGCTGCGTCCTTCCGGGTCGCGGTGAGCGGCCGCGACGGCGGTTTCGAGCGTGTTGTAAGCCGCGCGCGCGTCGCCGTTCGCGAACACCGCAATTTGCCGCAGAAGCTCGTCGGAGATCTCGATGTGCTGGGAGCCGAGGCCCTGCTTCTCGTTACCGAGCGCGCGGCGGAGGAGCGCCAGCACCTCATCGGTCGAGAGTGCGGAGAGCATGTAGACCTTGGCACGCGAAAGCAGCGCGGCGTTGACTTCGAACGAGGGATTTTCCGTGGTGGCGCCGATCAGCACGATGTCGCCCCGCTCGACGTAGGGCAGAAACGCATCCTGCTGCGCCTTGTTGAAGCGATGGATTTCATCGATGAACAACACCGTGCGGCGACCGTAGTGGCGTGATTT
>Ga0187885_10003452_pt1 | contig 13945 bp, 12 predicted proteins | sample June2016WEW_20_1_3_FD_132970 | JGI IMG/M metagenome (GOLD analysis project Ga0187885, IMG submission 132970) | Peatland microbial communities from SPRUCE experiment site at the Marcell Experimental Forest, Minnesota, USA - June2016WEW_20_100 | ecosystem: Environmental > Terrestrial > Soil >... | reverse complement strand
TGGGGAGTGGGGTTTGTCCCTAACGTTGACAGCGGGCAGCCGAAGCTGTTGATTGAATGTGCCGCTTGCAAGACCGCCACGCAGAGCACGCTCTCCAGCATCGAATATGACGTGCTGTTGGCCACCGGCCTCATTTCCCGCCATTGCGATCGCTGCAACGAGACCACCCGCTGGATGCCCAGCGACCAGATCGTGACGCCAGAGATTCTTGGCCGGTCGGGGAAACCTGCTGCCTGGCCCGCCGTGGAGCGCCGGGGGAAGCGGCGCTTGAAGCTCACCATGCAACTCCGCGTCCAGAACAGTTGGGGCGTTGCGGGCATCGCCCAGACGCGCGACGTTTCCAAAACCGGCCTCTGCTTTGTCAGTGCCCAGCGCTATTCGACCCGCGACGAGGTTTGCATCACCTTGCCCTATGCCCAGAACCAGACCCCCCCGGAAATCAAGGGCAGAATCGTGTGGACCGCCAAAGGCACCTCAGGTTGGTTTTGTGGCGTCGAGTACATGCGCTGAGCGGGGAGATCGCTCGCCCGGGAAGGATTCACCCGGATCCCGATGTTGCGATTGAGCAAGCCGGCCCCAACCCGCCTTCCTATTTCGGGACCGGGGTGAGATTGTTCTGCATGACATGCTCGCGTGTTTCTCGAAATGCCAGGGTTGACCCCGTTCCTGAAGCTGCCCGGGTGAAGGCCCCAACCCGGCTTCCTGCTTCGGGATCGGGGTTCATGAGCCAATTCCGGCGCTTCGCCTGGTTCATTGCCAGCGTGGTGATGGCCTGCGCGGCCGCTGCGCAGGTCGCGCAACAGCAGCACCATCCGCCGGAATCGACCAGCGCCTATATTCGCGCCCTCGAGGACCCCAGCCGCGTCGAGTGGCAAAAGCCCGACGAAGTGGTCGAGAAGCTCGGCCTGAAAGTCGGCGAGGCCGTGGCGGACCTCGGCGCGGGCTCGGGATACTTCACGCTGAGATTTGCTCAGGCGGTCGGCCCGGCGGGCAAAGTCTATGCGGTAGATGTTGACCGCGGCATGCTCGACAACATCGAGCGGCGCGCGAAAGAAGCGCATCTCGAGAACATTCAACTTGTCCTCGCCGAACCCCACGATCCCCAACTGCCAGCTTCTTCGGTCAATATGATTTTCATTTGTGACACGCTGCATCACATTTCTGACCGCGCGACCTACTATCCGCTGCTGGTTCGCGCCCTGCGGCCCGGTGGGCGGCTGGTCAACATCGACTTCTATAAGAAACCTTTGCCGGTCGGCCCGCCTGTGGCGATGAAGATCGCCAAAGAGGACATGATCGAGGAAGTGAAGCCGGCGGGCTTCCACTTGGTCAAGGATTTTGATTTCCTTCCCTATCAGTATTTCCTGATTTTTCAGCGGTAGCCTCGCGGGCCGGGGAGCGAATTCGCTTCCTGGTCATTCCCGCAGAGGCGGCAATGCGGTTGGCTCGAATTTGTCTCCACAGTGGGGAAGGGCGGGGCTTTAACCCCGCCGACTTGGCGGCATTGCAGCAGGATAAGAACCCATGTGCGACGCGAAACCCACGTGGGTGGCACATACACCAGGTCTCATGCGATGTGAGCGATCAGCGAAGCGCCAGCCAGCGAAACCCCTCACCCGGCCCCCAAGCGGGGGGCGACGCTGTCCCCTGGGAGAGGGCTGTGGGGTTCGGGTGACTGCGCGGTTCTCCAGAGGCGGCTGAGGTCGGGCACTGGAATGTCGGACTCCCGGATGCGGGACCTTGCCCGTTCGGCGAGCAGCCAGACGCTGCCCAGGACCGCGGGTAGCAGGATGGCGAAGACAAACCACAGGAGCGCGGCATCCACGGCGGCGCCGGAGGGCACGGCGTAAGGAGAGAGCAGTAGGGCGGCCACGCCTTCGCGCACCCCTATGCCACTGAACGAGAACGGCAAATCTCCCGCCAGCACGATATACGGGTAGGTGGCGACGGCGGTGGTGAAGCCTGCGGGGAAGAAGGCACGGAGGAGGAAGAAAAACAACGCCAGTTCCGCCCACATGGCGCCCAAGGCCAGGATCGCGTAGCGGGGCATCTGAACGTGCGGCAGTTCGGCCACTGCCTCTGTAAGGTGCCAGCGGGAACGCCAGCGTTTCGGCGCCAGTTGGGAGAGACGGGCAAGGAGCCGGGGAAAACCCATCACCACGGGAAGCAGGGCCAGCCACACGGCGACTCCCAAGACGGCGGCGGGGTAGGGCACTAGGAAAAACAGGCTGGCTCCCACCAGGGTGAACAGCGCCCAGAGATCCAGCAGCCGATCCAGCAGTGTGAGGAGCGCAACCTGGGCGCGTTCTTCCTCCCGGACGAAGACGCAGCGCGCCAGCTCGCCGAGCCGCCCGGGCGTAATCAAGCCCAGCGCGAAACCCCCAAACAGCGGGCGCAGCGATTGCCGCACATGGACCTTGCCCACGGCGGCCAGCAAGCGGTGCCACTTGTAGGCGCGCAGAAAGAGCAAGATCAGAAAGCAGAAGACGGCCAGCAGCAGACTGCCCAGCTCCAGGTTGCGAAAAGCCTCCCGCAGGCCCGCGAACGGTACGCGCCAGACAATCACGCTGGCGACCCCCGCAGAGAGGGCAATCTGGGTCCAGGAAATTGAACGCGCCATAGTTAGCTTCCGCCCGAGGGGGCGCACGGCACTCTCCGAACGCCTTTATATCGGCTGGGGGGACGGAGAACTTTAATAGGATTTCTCCTGTCTCGCTGACCTGCCACGAGATTTCGCTGGAGCCTTTACGCTCGCAGGGTGCGCGCGGATGGGCCTTCAGGATGTTGCGGTTCGCCCACCGGCAGGAGTGGCCCACACAGCGTGTCCTGCAAAGACGGCAGTGGAGGAGTGGAGGGATCGTAAGCAAAAGGCAGAGGGCTGAAAGTCGAGGGTTGAACCCCGACCCCGAAGTTGGAGGGTCTTAACGAACGCTTTCTCTTGTGAGATCAAGGAGTTGCCCTCTGAGAATCCAACTTCGCCGAAGTTAGATTTGTTCGTGCAGTGCAAAGCGAAACCATCTCGGATTAGCTTAAGAATGCTCGGCTTAAAAACCCACGGGGAAAGCCAACTTCGGGATCGGGGTTGAAAGTTGAAAGGCAGAATCCGAGGCCGGACCGGGGGGCTCCCATCCCAGAGGAGCGAGGGGATGGTCATCCTTGAGACTACCCGCCCTCTGGGAAGAGGGTGAAACGTCTCGTCGACCCTGCCTCCGCAGGCAGGCGGCGCCGTACTGACGGCGCGGACCGCGCAGTTTGTTGCATGTGACAGGACGCCAAGCGCGCACCGACCGGGCTCAGTCGGTCCGGTTGATCTCGGCCTCCGGGGTTCTTACCGTCACAGCATCACCCTTTTGATTAGTCCAGGTGATCTCCATGTGAATGAGGCTTCTCACAGGTAAATACGGCCCTTCCGCCGTGGCCAGCTCAACCACGCGGCTCTCGCCCGGCTTGAGCGCACCGCCCCATTCCACATTGTACTTGGCGATAACATGCTTTTTGGTTTCTTCATCGAAGCCGCGGTAGGCGTTAGCGACCTCATCGGGCAGAACCCGGAAATTGGGGAGGACCTTGGGGGCTACAGGGTAGGATTGCCCGTTGGCGTCCACGACGACGGCCTTGAAGGAGAATTTGTTCGCATCGCCCTTCGAGTTGTCCATCCACAGCCTAACTCTGGCATGCAGGGGTGAGCCGCCATCCGGCCCGGGATGAGAAACGATGGGCATCCAGTCGCGCCAGAAGTAGATCTCCGTGACCGTAACCTCGCATTTGCCAAGCTGGACCTTCGCGCCCTTCTCAACTACGGTCGTGGTTTGTGAGACCGAGGCGGGGCCTGGCCACGCTGCGATCAGACCTGCGGCCAGAATACAATTCATCGGATTCACGCGCGCTCTCATGCTTGGCCATCCTCTCGAGGTAAGTGGGGGCGAGCCTACGACTCGCCCCGCGGGGTGCAGGGGCAGCAGGCACCGCGCGGTGGTTGCGTAGCTCAACAGTCCCGCGTGGATTCTCTCGCAGCGCGCCGTGGATTTCAAGAACAACCGGCGCTCGCAAAGCTAGACGACGCGGCTAGGATAAGCCGCCCGAGAGGCAGAAACCAGGAAATAGGGAGTCGCGAGTTAAAAATTGAGCGGTGAAGGACCGAATCCCCGGTCGCGCACGCCCGGGCCACCTTTGGCTGCTGGGGCGGCAAGGAGGGGTGGAATTCACCTTGACGCCCAGGAAAGCTCGGTGCTAGCTTGCCAAGACGTTCCCGTTTCAGCGGGGGGCGGGCGCTCGGGCGAGGGCGGGCTTTGCGCCGCTGTCCCGGAGACAAAAAGGCGAGAAAGGTGGTTTGAGTCGCGTGGCTGGAATCGGGTTTAGATCGGGCGGGAAGGCGGCAACGGCGTGCGCGCTCCTGGCGTGGCTGGCTTGGGTAGGTGCGCCAGCGGCTTTCGCGCAGGCGAGCACACGTCTGCTGCTCACGAGCGGCACGGGAGTGCCCGGGCACGCGGGTTTCGCCTTCGGCCCGTTCTCAAACCTTTCGATGAACGGGAACCGCGACATCATCTTCCTCTCCAGCTTGCGCAGCCCGCGTAACGAGCTGCGCGCCGTGGTGCGCTCGAGCGGCGTGAGCTTCACGGTAGCGGCCTTTCAGGGGTTGCTTGCGCCGGTTCCCAGAACCTCGTACGACGCTTTCAGCGCGCCGACCATGAATGACGCCGGGGTGATTGCCTTCACGGCCGCGCTGGTTTCGGAACGGGACGATGCGCCCAAGACGGTTGTGGTACGGCAAGAGGATTCGAAGGCTCGGGCGCTCGCAACCAATCTGGATGCGCCGCCGGGCCTGCCGGAGGCGAAGTTTGAAGAGTTCTCAGCGCCGCTCGTGACCTCCGATGGAAACGTGCTTTTCGGGGCGCGCTGGTCGGGGAAGGGCGCCGGCAGCGGGCTGTTTCTGTGGAGCCCGCGAGGCTTGCAGGCATTGCAGTTGCCAGCGGGAATGAAGCTCTCCAAGAAGGAACTGCTCGAGCCGTTTTTTTTCAGCCACGACGAGGCGGCGTTTCTCCGGCACGGTGCCTCGCCCGAGGCGGCCTTGGAACAGTTCTTCCGCGCCATCGCCATCCAGACCTTTCAGGAATTAAGGCCACCTCCCGAGCCTACCGAAACCACGGGAGTGCTGGCAGCACGCGGGGGCGTGGCGCCCATCCAAATATTGCTGGTTTTCCTTGAGAACGGGAGCCTCCAGACCGCGCTCATGGCAGGCGATCCCTCGAAGCCCGTGCTGGCCAAACAAACACCCGGCGTCTTGCCGGAGAAGCCCGTGGGAAGAATTCTAAGCCTCACCATCGGCCCGCGCGGCAACATGATCTTTGCCGCTGCTCCGGCGGATGCCCCCAACGACCTCGGCCTCTATTGCTACTGCGACGGGCAGTTGAGTCGGCTCACCACCCCCGAAGATTTCCAGCCCGTTACCCAGCCCGCGCCGGGAAAACCGCTCGTCTCACTCACCGGCGATACCCAACAGACCACGGCCTTCATCGCCTCCACCTCCAGCGGCGACAACACCGCCATCTACGTGACGGCGATTCCCTGACAACAGTTGAGAGTTGAAGGTCGAGAGTTGAAGGCGGGCCCCGAAAAGCAAGCGTAGCTCGGACCTCCGCTGTGTGAGGTTCGCGGCTTTTCGCGCCCGCCAGCGCTCAGGACGTCTAAGGATTCAGCGATGGGCAGATCGGGGCAAGGCGGCAGGCCAGAGAGCGGGCCTTGCGTTACCAGCACGGTTTTGACAGCCACGGCTACTTCGCGCTTGGAATTACCCGTGGGCCCCCGGCCTGGAAAAAGCCCGCGTTTGGCTGCCCGCTAGCTCAATCCTGCTCCTTGGCTCTGGCCCATGCCGAGGGGTCAAAGACGCGCCAGTTCGTCTTTATGAGGGTTTGTTCCAGTTCTGCCATGTCAGAACCTTGGAGTTCCGGACCTAGCCGCCGAGGCATCTGGTTACGGTAGTGACTGATCACTTCTTTCCAGTCTGAAGGGAGCACCTCTCTGCCGAATGCCCAATGGATTACCCACAGCGCGAGGGCCAACACTGCCAAGGATTGGAGCCCGGATGGAGCTCCGGAGGCTTCCTCAGCATGTCTTGTGACGAACTGTGCGATTGGGGAGGTCGGAAGTACATATCTTCGGCCATGGCCGACGACTACCACCTCATCCGATAAGCCAGAAGTGTGGAGAGGGCCGCGGCCGATCATGAAAGACCGACCCGGTCGAGGCTCCCGAGCCATGTAATCCTCACGCATTTCCGGCACGAGGCCCAACACTCGTCTCCCCAAATCAAACCAACGCGGTCGGTCCCCCAGGGGGGCCCATCCAAAGTCGACCCGTCTTTGTTCTTTGTAGACAATGATTGTGCCCACCTCTTTTCCTACCAGCGCACCTTGGTGAACGACATCGTCGGGCTGCAATCCGCAAACTATCGGGCCGTCCGGCAGATGAAGCTCATGAGTCTTCAGAGCACTTGCCAGAGCAGAATACGAGACAGAGCCCTGTACTTCACGTATCAGTTGCTCAGCCGACTGAAAGAAGGCTCCATCGATTGTCCAGAAGAAATCCGCGCGGCAAAGATCCGCGGGCGAGACAGCTTTCCGCTGGCCATCACGCTCAACCAGAAGTACCGGAAGCCTCCGAACCGTGTCGATTAGAAGATTCCGGTTAGATGGTTCAGCGTGTTCTCCGAACAATACCCGCCCTGACAACAAGGGGGAAAGAAGGTACCTTGATTCTTGCGTTGCCCAGGTCAGAGAAAATCCTCGCTCCGCGCACAGTTGCTCCAGTTCGGTTTCTACATGTTCGGCGTAAATGGAGTAGATCGTGCTGAGGAGTGCATCGAGCTGTGGCGTGGCCTCGAGGCCAGTTCGAGCCACGTTCGTCTTGGGTGCGTTCAGGCCAGTGGCATTTGCGATTGCAACAATGGGGTAACCTCCAAAACCGGGTGTGTCAAATTCCACCCGCACCCCTTCGACGCATGTCCCTAAGGGTGGCCTAGGCGCCAAAACACCGCTGAAGCGCTCTCTCTCCCCAGGGGGGACCAGAAATGACCATTCTCGAAAGTATTCCGACCATTTTAGGGCGTACGCGACCGCGACCCCCTGCAATTCTTTCTGCTCGACCCTTATCTGTTTCGGTTTACTGGAGGCATCGTCGTCCTCGACCCGAACACCGACGCTCTTAAGAAAGTCTTCCACCGCTTCCTTGGGCGACACAAAACCAACGCGGACAGGCGTACCGTCGTCGACCTGGACAGTGACGTCGCAGTCGGGCACGACAACCCATCTCTGGGCCGTTTCGAGAACATCGGGCACCTCGACGCTCGGTCGTACCTTCAACTTAACAATTGTTCCGTGCGGTGCTAAGCGCCTGGCGGCGTCGTTGGTTTCCTTGTCTAACAAGCGAATCAAATACTTCCCGTGAACAGACCGCAGCGACAGCTGGCGCGCCTTCTCCTCATCAGGGTGACAGGTAGTTATCTCGACAGTGTCAGCGATCATGAACGCTGACAAGACACCGATACCGAAGTGACTGATGGGTGCAAAGTTTGGAAACTGCTTGATGAAGTCCGGGTCCTGGTAACGAGAAGCTCCTACCTTCAATAGGTGGCGTTCGATCATCCCTTGCGTCATTCCCGTGCCGTCATCATCGACAGAAAGCGTCCGTCCCTTAGCGTCCCAGAGAATCTTTACCGTCCCGGGAGTTCGCGGGTTACCGCTCATCTGGTCTTGGCAACGTTGCACTCGCACCGCGTCAAGGGAATTTTGTACGAGCTCTCGAAGCACGACCCTGGTGTCGTTATACAGCGTGTGGCCCGTTAATAGATCTAGGATTTTGGCCTGGTCAATCGTGAATTTGAATTGATCCCGTATGAACCCCTCAGTCTCAATATTAGCGTCGTCAAGGTAGCGCCACGGAAACTCATGCTGGGCACCTCGGGTTCTGTTTGCAGTCTGAACCCACTCATGGCTCTTCGGAATCTGGTTGGTGACATAGGTCAGGTAAGATGTGAGCCCAAAGAACCCATTTTCGTCCTTGAAAAAGGCATGGACTTCGATAGTGTCGCGAGGAGCCTTCTCGTCGGAATTCCCGTCTTTGTCGCGACCGATTTGTGCGCGCACGCGCGTCACCGCCGCCTGCTTGGCCCATTCTTGCTGGCTGATCGGATCCGTTGGGCTTATTGTTCGATACGCGATCGAGGGGGCGCGGTCGCCGGTGATGTGGAGAAGATCCGCGCTCCTCAGCAGGATGGCAGCATACTGGACGTTCGCAGTTTCTTGGGCGCTGTTCCCATAAGGGTGTGAGACCTTGTATTTACGAAAATCGTTGAGGTCATCCAGGTGGTGACTTTCGCAGATCAAGCCTAGGTCGCGGCGGAATTGCTCGGTCAGCGGCTTCAACAACTCAGCAACCTCTGACGCGGCGGCATGTGTAACGCCGAGATGCTGCCGTGTCTGCCCCTGAACCCACCATCGGATGCGTTCAGCGTGGTGTTGTCGTACAAACTCCTGATAGAAAAACCGCTCTGCCTCTTCAGGAGGAAGTTGCTTAACTTTCACGCGATAGTCCGAACCCGCATCGCCTGCAAAGAGCACCTTGTCACAGTAATCTGGGAACCCTGAAGAATGTCTGGATGCATATTCTTGTTTAGTCACGAGCATACCCAAGTCGTGAAAATACACGGCCAAAACCGTAAGCAGCCAGTCTGCAGGGCTCATTATTTGCTTCGTTTTATCTGGTATCAGCCAGTCGAGAAGTTTGAGCATCTCGTTTATGTGCGAGATGTTATGACAGGTGTACTCGTCAAAGATGCCATTGCGACCTATTAAGCCCAACAAAACGGCTAGCTGCCTTTTTATGTGAAGCAGCTTCAGTCCGCTAAAGGCTGGTAACGACTCGGCCTTCTCAGCCTGCGCTTCCGCGTGTGTTTCGAGGTTTTCAGCCATCTTGACACTCCTGAGTGAAGGTGCAAGGTTCGTTGGGTAAACGCGCGAGCCACTTGTTCACTGCGAACCCGCGGGTAGCTGGTCCACAGCGCTCGCTGCGATGTCTGAGTGTGATTGTACTCCCGCAAAGCGGCGCTCGCGCGGAGCCGGACAATCTTGACACGTGACCCGCGTATTACCGCCGCGTTACCATCCCCGTATACATCTACCGCGAGAGTAAGGCAAGGGGGAAAAGAGCAGGGCTCAGGCGTCAGGTGCCGGGGACAGAGGGCTGGGGATCAGTTAACTGGTCATCCCGCCGACGGTGCTGTATTCCAGCGGTGGGTCGCGGCTGCGTCGCCTGCCTTTTCGTCACGGTGCGCCTGCTCAAAAGAGCAGCGACCCGCCGCGGCGGGACGAGTGGCGAGTGGCAAGACTCGGACTTCCACTTTTGGCGCTGGCGTTCCGGCACGAGTGCGGCGCAACCCATTCGCCCCCGTTTCTCTTAGCTGTCGAGGTCTCAGAGCCACACGATCTTAAGGAGGGACTCGACACGCCCAAAGTCCTTGTCACCTGTTACTAAAGGAGCCTTTCGGCTCTGCGCGAGCGCAGCAGCGAAACAGTCGGCATAGGGAAGGTTGTGCTCCGCCTTGAGTCTGGCGGCCACGCGGGTCAAGCCGGAGTCGGCGTCGACGATCTCGATGGGCAATTGAGCAATCTCACGGAGCTTCTGGTTCGCGCGGGCTTCGCCACGCGTCCGCCAGACCGAGTAGTACACCTCCCCCCAGTTGACTACGGACATCAGCAGGGGCCACTTAGCTTCGGCGGCTTTGGCGAGCAGTTCTTCGACGGTCTCGGCGCCGGGGCGATCCTCGAAGAAGGTCATGAGGGCGCTGGCGTCGAGGACGTGAGTTTTCACAGCGTGCGCTCTCTCTTTCGTTCCTCGATCAGGTGATCCAGCGCCGAAGGGCCGCTCTTGAGCGATCCACGTAGGCCGCGAATGAATTCTCGTGTAACGGGCTGGACGACGATACGCCCGTTCTCCTCGACAAAGGAAACCAGCGTTCCCTTTTTGATCCCAAAGCGCTTGCGCAGCCGCGCCGGGATGACAAGTTGGCCCTTGGTTGTAACAACGCTCGTCTGAACCTTCATAGGCGTTTCACCCTCATGGCATCCTACCGAAATAAATATGGTAGGTCAATTGGAATTCATCCTACCTATTCGGAAACGTTGGAGATCGAGCGGGGGTACAGGAAAGCCCAAGAATCGAATGGGGAGCAGATCGTCCCCTCGACCGGCCCTGGTAACGCCCTCCTCCGTGACGGTCATCGGCGGATTCGCGCAGTTGGGCGAGGCTCGCCCCTGCAACTATCGACTTTCGACCTTCAACTTTCGACTCGATTACACCGCCAGCTTCCACGGCGCGCGGTACTCGCGGCTAAGGAGTTTTTGCGCTGCGGGGCCGCCTTTCGTGAGTTTCTGGTTGGCGACGTCCCACTCGAGGCGCTCCTTCGAGCGCAGGGCGACGTTGCCCAGCAGACAAGTGCTGCTGCTGCGGTGGCCGTACTCGATGTCGGTCTGCGGCGTCTTGCGCGTGCGCATGCACTCCAGCAGGTTGCCGATGTGGTTGAACAGCCCGTCGTCCACCTGTTCCATTTTCATCATCGGCGTCTTGCCCAGTTCTTGGTGTTCCCTTTTGCCTTCCGACCTGTGCAGGTCTCGGTAGTCGCGTTCCTCGAGTATTTCCGGGAAAACCTGGAAGCCGCTGCGGTCGAGGAACATGGTGCCGTCGGTGCCGTGGAATTCGATCCCGTAGCCGTACTGGTGCGGAGAGTTGCTGTTGCATAGCCGGTTTTCGTAAGTGGCGACGAAGGTGGGATACTCCCAGGTGATCTGCAGCGTGTCAGGAGTGTCGCTGTTGTCTTGCGGGTAGAACCTGGAACCCAACGCCGTGATGGTGGTCGGCCCATCGACCTTCAAGGCCCACTGCACGATGTCCATCAGGTGAACGGCCCAGTCGCCCGGCCAGCCGTTGGCGTAGTCATAGAAATAGCGGAACGTGGACCAGCGATCCCCCACGCCGAAGCGGTTCCAGTTGTAGGGCACTTTGGGCGCGGGGCCCAGCCACATGTCCCAGTCAAGCCCCGGGGGCGGGTCGGAATCGGGAGAATTCCCGATGCCGTCCGGGTAAATATTCGAGTAATTCCAGGTGCGTACAAAGCTGACTTTGCCCAACAAGCCGCTCTGGACCAGCTCTACAGCTTTGTGAAAGTGCAGGTTTGAGCGTTGCCAGAGTCCCACCTGCACCACCCGCTGGTATTTGCGCGCGGCTTCGACCATCTTCTTGCCTTCTTCGACCGCCACCGAGATGGGTTTCTCCACGTAGACGTCCTTGCCGGCCTGGCATGCCATGACCATGCAGAGCGGATGCCAGTGATCGGGGGTGGCGACGATGACGACGTCAATTTCCTTGTCGTCGAGCACTTGGCGGAAATCTCTGAGGGCTTTGGCCTTGCCGCCCGCAGCCGCCAGCCCTTTGTCCAGGTTGGGTTGAAATACATCGCAAACGGCCGCAACTTCCACGCCGTGTTGCATGAAGTTCTGCATGTTGTCCACGCCCTGGCGCCCGGCGCCGATCACGCCCAACCGGACGCGGTCGTTCGCGCCCAGGACGTTGCCGGTGCTTAGCCCGCACATCGACAGGCTCACGCCTGCCGACGTCAGGGCGGCGCGTCGCAGGAAATCTCGCCGATTGATCTCGTCTGTCATGATGCCTTCTTTCCTTGGGAGATTCGAGACAACGAGAGGGTGTTTTCTCACGTCTGTCGCAGGCGTTTATGAGGCTGCGGAAAAACGCTTCCTTGCTGTCATTCTGAGCGAAGCGAAGAATCTCGCCCTGCGCATTTTCATGACCGTGCGAGATTCTTCGTCGCCTGCGGCTCCTCAGAATGACAACGCCCACGGGTTTTTCCGCAGCCTGTCTATAACCAGAAGTCGGAGAGAACTTAAGCGTCTTTCGGGGTTTTTCACCAAGCGGGCGGCAGTGCCTGGCAGCAACCTGGCATTCGATTCGCTCCCTCTTTGCTCGGTCGTGGTTGACCTCAACCGCCAAGTTGCGGTTTGCAGGACACGGCTTATGCCTTCAGGCAATTGGTTTTCCGGACTTTGAAATGCCGCATGGGTGGAATTGATGACTGGGTCATTCATCGCAACACACGCAGAGATCACGACACAATGCCCGATTGCTTCCTTCAGCATGCCCGTCTTGTCCTCCTCGTTCAGCCTAACCCGTTTAATTCCTTTGCGTTCCTGATGCCCTTGTAAACACCGATTTGGCTCAAGGCTTGCAGAACTAAAGTCGAAAGGAATGGAGAGAGACCCTCATGGCCGAACACGCATCGCTGTATGGGAGTATTCTGGCTAGGTTCTCGCCGCGGGTGCAGCAGAAGCTCTTAGCCCTTGCCGAGACTTTTCACTTCAAGGCCGGGCAGGACATTATTGGTCACTCCAGCCTGTGGCTCTACATTCTGATCGCGACACGGCTGCAGTTGGTGGGCGTTTTTTCGGTTGGCTAGTGCCGTTCCAGCTTGCTTCGCCTATGCGCCATAGCTACTTGCCGCAGAGTTTGCAGGTTGGTACGGGACAAGGTAGCCAGGATTAGGTTGGAACGGCACTAGGAGGCAGATTCTCTATGACACCCAGCCTTCCTCGGGTCGCCGCCAGGGTGGTGGTATCCAAGGCTTCGCTGCAAAAGGTTTTCGACAACTTGCGGGTATCGGGCTTCTCACTGGTGGGCCCGACGGTTCGCGATGGCGCTATCGTTTTGGACGAGCTCACCCAGATGAGCGAGCTTCCCGTGGGCTGGAGCGACCTGCAGGCGCCAGGAGGTTATCGCTTGGAGCGGACCCGGGAACCTCAGTACTTTGCTTATAGCTGTGGGCCGCAATCGTGGAAGAAGTACTTGCTTCCAGCGTGGCTGAAGCTCTTTTCCGTCGAGAAGGAAAACGGCAACTGGCGCGTGCAGCCGGCGCAGAACTTGGTGCCGCGCTATGCCTTCATCGGAGTGCGCGCCTGTGAGTTGAGCGCCATTGCCATCCAGGACCGGGTCTTCATGGCGGGAGAATTCCGCGACCCTCACTACGCGCGTCGGCGGGAGCCCATTTTCATCCTGGCCGTGCATTGCACCCACTCAGCCTCGACCTGCTTCTGTGTGTCCATGAAGACGGGGCCCCGCGCCACGGGGGGATTTGATCTGGCGCTGACCGAGTTGCCCGACGCCTTGGTGGTGGAGGTCGGCTCGGAAGCCGGTTCGGAAATGCTGCGCGACACCGCCTGGGCGCCCGCCACGGCTTTTGACCTGGGCCGGGCTACCCAGGCCTGCCAGCGCGCCGAACGCGAGATGCAACGGCAAATGCGCACGGACGACTTGCCCGGTTTGCTCTATGACAACCTGGAGCACCCCCGTTGGGATGAGGTTGCCACCCGCTGCCTGTCGTGCGCGAACTGCACGCAAGTTTGTCCCACCTGCTTCTGCGTAACCGTCGAAGACCATAGTAATCTGAAAGCCACGGCGGCGGAGCGGACGCGCGTGTGGGACTCCTGCTTCGCGCTGGATTTTTCTCACGTGCATGGCGGGAACATCCGCCCCACTATCCGCTCGCGGTATCGACAGTGGCTGACTCACAAGCTGGCGTCGTGGATTGACCAGTTCGGCGTCTCCGGCTGCGTCGGCTGCGGGCGCTGCATCACGTGGTGCCCGGTGGGAATTGATTTGACTGAAGAAGTGCAGGCGATTCGCGACAAGGCTATCAAATGAGCATCGCAATTCCAACTCTCGATCCTCGTTCCGCACTGGACCCCATGCTGCCGCATCCGGCGGTGATTCAGAGCATTAATCCGGAGGCCCACGGCATTTCCACGTTTTCCCTGGAATTTGTGGATCCCGCCGAGGCGGCTGCCTACCGGTTTTCGCCCGGACAATTCAACATGCTTTACCTGCC
>Ga0187885_10003447_pt1 | contig 13951 bp, 10 predicted proteins | sample June2016WEW_20_1_3_FD_132970 | JGI IMG/M metagenome (GOLD analysis project Ga0187885, IMG submission 132970) | Peatland microbial communities from SPRUCE experiment site at the Marcell Experimental Forest, Minnesota, USA - June2016WEW_20_100 | ecosystem: Environmental > Terrestrial > Soil >... | reverse complement strand
GTGGGCTCTGGGTCGTTGCGCGGCGCTGCCAAACGGACGAGTTGAGAGTGTATCCGCCCATTCGGCGGCCCAAACGTCCGACCGGAGCGCCCTGCACAGGCGTCGAATCCACTCCGTGCCACCCCGGGTGACGTTGAGTGAAAGTGACAGCCCGCCGCCCGACCAGCCCCCGCCGCCCGACCAGCCCCCGCCGCCCGACAGCCCGCCGCCCGACCAGCCCCCGCCGCCCGACAGCCAGCGGCCCGGCGGGAACGCCCTGGACTTGCGCCGTCGGCCGCACGCCAGCCGGTCCACTCTGGACGATTACCCGGACAGGGGGCAGGATGAGCGCATGAAGACCCGTCCTGCGCTCGCGCTGCTGCCCATTGCCCTCCTTGTCATCGTCGCCGGCTGTGGTTCGACGACGCCATCGCCGACCGGGTCTGCCGCCACAACGACGCCCACCGTCGTGACGAGCGCCACGCCCACCGTCCAGCAGTCGCCCTCCGTCCAGCCGTCGCCCACCGCCCAGCCCACCCCCACCGGCCAGCCGATCGCGGCCGACTGGCCGCTCTACCACCTGGACGCCCAGCGCACCGGCAACCAGTCCGCCTTCCCGGCGCTCAGCGCCTCGCTGTCGAAGGCGTGGTCCGCCAGGCTCGACGGCGCCGTTTACGCCGAGCCACTCGTCATCGGCGGGCACATCATCGCCGCGACGGAGAACGACAGCGTCTACGCGCTCGATCCGGCGACTGGCGCCGTCCTGTGGCGCCAGCACCTCGGCACGCCGGTACGCCTGTCCACGCTGCCTTGCGGCAACATCGATCCGCTCGGGATCACCGGCACGCCCGCCTTCGACCCGGCGACCGGATCGCTGTTCCTGGTCGCGGAGGTCGCCGGTCCGCATCACGTGCTGTTCGCCCTCGATCCGTCGAACGGCTCCGTTCGCTGGTCGCGTAGCGTCGATCTCGCCGGCGACTCGCCGAGCACTCACCAGCAGCGGCCCGCCCTGGCGGTCGCCAACGGCTACGTCTACATCGGCTTCGGCGGCCTCGCCGGCGACTGCGGCCAGTACATCGGCGAGGTGGTCGGCGTGCCGACCGGCGGCACGGGAGACACGATCGCCTACCGGGTCCCGGTCAAGCGCGAAGGGGCCGTCTGGGCGACGGCGGGGCCCGTCCTCGACGACACCGGCAACCTCTACGTCGCGACCGGCAACGGCAGTTCCAAGACCAGCTACGACGGCAGCGACTCGGTCCTCGAGCTTTCGCCGAGCCTCAAGCTCCTGTCCCGGTTCGCCCCCTCCACGTGGGCCCGAGACAACGCCAGCGACGCGGACCTGGGTTCCACCAGCCCCGTCCTGGTGCCGGGTGGGTGGGTCTTCCAGGTCGGCAAGAGCGGTACCGGGTACGTCATGCGCCAGGGGTCACTCGGCGGAATCGGCGGGCAGGTGTCGAGTGCGCACGTCTGTGGCGCGTTCGGGGGCGCAGCCCAGGACGGAGCCACGATCTACGTCCCGTGTCGGAGCGCTCTGCGCGAGGTCCAGGTCGCGACCGACGGCAAGCTCACCGTTGGCTGGGTAACCAAGAGCGGCGTGGGCGGCGGACCGCCGGTGATCGGGGGCGGAGCCGTCTGGAGCGTCAACCAGACCAGCGGAGGCTTGTATGCGCTCGATCCGGCCACGGGCGCAACGCTCGCCAGCATTTCGCTCGGCGCCGTGCCGCACTTCGCCTCGCCGACGCTGTGGGGCGGGCATGTCCTCGTCGGGACGATGACCGGCGTCGTCGCGATCGCGGTGTAGGCCGGCTATAGGGCGGCGAACTCGCGGAGGAGGTGCTTCATGGCTCGAATGGCCGAGGCGGACGTGGAAGCCTACCGCCGGCCGGTGCTCGAGATGCTGGGCGACGATGACCCGCTCGACGTCCAGGCGTCCGAGGTGGCGGCCTGGCGCGAGCTGATCGATCGCGCGGACGGGGACCTTCGAACCCGTTCGGCCGAGGGCGAATGGTCGGTCCTGGAATGCCTTGGCCATATGGCCGACTCGGAGCTCGTCACCTCGGCCCGCTATCGCTGGGTCCTCGCCGAGAACGAGCCGCTGCTCCAGAGCTGGGACCAGGAGGCCTGGGCCGCCCGCTTCGATCACACCCACGACGACCCCGCGACCCTGCTCGATCTGTTCGCCGCTTTGCGCCACGCCAACGTGGCCCTGTGGCAGCGCACCCCGCCGACCGATCGTGCCAGGTCGGGTATGCATGCCGAGCGGGGCCCCGAATCCTTCGATCTGCTCTTCCGTCTTCAGGCCGGCCACGGCCGGGTCCACCGGGCCCAGGCGGAACGCGCGCTGGCCCAGGTGCGGCGCCACCGTTAGGGCGGGATCGGGCGGCGCCGTTCGCGTGTCGGCGGCGTGCCCTAGACTTCAGGCTGACGGCTCAGGGCGACGTCGGCTGGCCCGAGCCCCCCGAATGCGAGGTAGGTGCAGATGGCGCAGCGCCCCGTCGGTGTCGCAGTGCTGGCGGTTATTGCGGCAGTCCTTGGCGTGCTCGCCCTCCTGGCCGCGGGCGCCTGGTGGAATGCGTCGGAGGGTTTCGCCTGGCTGCCGCGCATTCACGGCGGCGAGCGGCTGATTGCCCTCGTGCTGCTGGCGGTTGGGCTGCTGGAGCTGGTGTTCGCCTACGGCGCCTGGACGCTGCGCCCCTGGGCCTGGATGCTCGGCGTCGTCCTGGAGGTCATCGTGCTCGTTCTGGCCGTGCTCCAGCTGGGCCGGCTCGAAGTCGCTCGGCACAGCATCACCATCGTCCTCGCCGGCGTCACGCTGTGGTACCTGGCGACGCCGCGCGTGCGAGCGGCGTTCAGCCGGTCGTAGGGGAGGCACGGGGCGCTGCGTCACCTGTAGCGCGTTCGCGGCGCCTCGGCGCGGCGGGCTTTCAGGCTAGCCGCGGACGACGCGCAGGTCCAGGCTCGAGCGGTTCAGGACGGTGGCGCCGTCGGGCGCGCAGAGGACGATGTTCTCCAGGCGCACGCCCCATCGGCCGGGGAAGTAGATGCCCGGCTCCACGCTGAAGGCCATCCCCGGGGCGAGCGGAGTGGCGTTGCCGGCGACCAGGTACGGGTCCTCGTGGACCTCCAGGCCGATGCCGTGGCCGACGCGATGGGTGAAGAACTCGCCGTATCCGCCGGAGGCGATGACGGCCCGTGCCGCGGCGTCGATCTGCCCCGCCGGAACGCCGGGTCGAACCGCCGCGGTCGCCTTTGCCTGCGCCTCCCGGACCAGCTCGAAGACGCGCACGAATTCGGGCTCGGGCGCGATGCCGGCCTCGCCGGCGACCCAGATGGTCCGAGTCGTGTCGCTCAGGTAGCCGGCCAGCGTGCCCCCGATGTCGATCACGATCGGCTCGCCAGCCGCGATGACCCGATCGCTGGCGTCGTGGTGAGGCGAGGCGCTGTTGGGCCCGGAGCCGACGATCGCGAAATCGGCGAGATCGTGTCCCTCCTCGATGAGCCGCTGGCGGATCTCGCGGCTGACCTCTGCCTCGGTTCGGCCGACCAGCCGCCCCGCGGCGATGCCATCGATGGTGCGGTCCGCGGCAGCCGCGGCGAGGGTGAGCAGGCGCGCCTCGTCCGCGTCCTTGACCTGGCGCAGATCGCGCATGACGACGCTTGCGGGCTCGAACTTCCGCCCGGGCAGGACGGTTTGGAGCTGGAGCACGTGCATCGCCCACAGCCGGTCGGACAGGCCGATCGGTTCCCAGGCGGCCCTGCCGGCGGCGAGCTGACGGGTGGAGAGCAGGTCGGCCACGATCGCGGCCGCGTCGTCCGTCTCTTCGAAGGAAACGACCTCCACGTGGCCGCCTTTGACAAGGGGCGTAGAGGCGGCCTTCTGTGCCTCGAGACGCGGCACGACGAACGAAACTGGACCTTCGCGGGGTATGACCAGGAGGGTGATGCGCTCCATGGGCTCGCCGACGAAGCCGGTCAGGTAGCGCAGGTCCGGCCCGACGCCCACCATCACGGCGGCGAAGTCGCGTTCTGCGACGGCCTGGCGGCAGCTGGCCAGACGGGCTGTGAACCGTTGGGCGGGGATCTGGCGGTGAGTCTGCGTCATACGAGCAGATTAGCCCGTGACGGCCTGGGGCGCGTGGGTCCCGGGCGCGTTGCCGCCATTCGCCGCGTGATGAGCGTGACCGAAAAGGCGGACGCCAGGTTGGACGCCGTGCCGTTCATTCGCCAGGAAGATGGGCCCACGTGTCCGCGGCCGCGACGCCGGGTAGTTGGCCGCCCGCGTGGATCGGCTACCGGCCCGCCAGCGCCTCGACCAGCGGCGCCATCGATTCCATGGCGTGGCTCGGGATCGTGTAGTAGCTGATGCCAAGCCTCTCGCGCCGCCGCAGGAGTTTCTCTCGCACCGAGCTCAGCGTGCCGTAGAGGACATACGGGCTGCCGTACAGCGCCGTGGGCGCCCAGCGCGCCGCCGCCGCGACGGACCCGAACAGCGAGTTGCCGCTGCCCACCAGGCCGGCGTCACCGAGCCAGAGGTTGAGCTCCAGGCGTTCGAACCGGTCGCCGGCCGCCTCGCGGATCAGCGCCACCTTCTCGGTGGTGGCGGATTCCGTCGCCTGGCGGACGAGCACCCGGCCGTGGGCGCTGAAGCCCGGCACCAGTCCGACGATGTCGGCCTCGCGCCCGGCCAGGCGGAGCATCCTCGGCCCGCCTCCGCCGATCGCGAGCGGAGGGCGTGGCTTCTGCACCGTTTCCACTCCGACCGAGGCGCGGTCGAGCCAGTAGTGTTCCCCGCGGTGGCTGACCGTCTCGCCGGTGAGCAGGCGCTTCACCAGCGGGATCGCCTCCTCGAGCCGATCCACGCGCCGGGGCCCCGGGTCGTAGGTCATGCCCAGCCGGCGATAGTCGCCCGTCATCCAGCCCGCGCCCAGCCCCAGCTCGAACCGCCCGCCGGAGAGCAGGTCCAACGTGGCGGCTTCGCGGGCGAGGATCAGCGGGTGGCGATAGTCGTTGTCGAACACGAAGGCGCCGATGCGCAGGCGGGTGGTTGCCGACGCTGCCGCCGCGAGCGCAGCGAGCGGGGAGAGCTGGCGGCCGAGATGGTCGGGCATGACCAGGACGTCGTAGCCGATCGACTCGGCGCGGCGGGCGAGAGCCGTCCAGCGGTCGCCAGAGGGAGCCATTGTTTGCTGAACGGCGAACCGAAACGCGTGCATGGGCTGAGGTTACTCCGGTCCGAAGCAGTTGCCGGCCGACCGGGTGGACCCCGATCGGGCCACCTCGGGCCCGCGAGACTGCGGCCGCTAAACGGCTTCCGCCACCGCCTCCTCGAACTGCGAGTTGTAGAGGTCGTAGTAGAAGCCGCGGCGGGCGATGAGCTCGTCGTGGCTGCCTTGCTCGACGATGTGGCCCTGGTTCATGACCAGGATCTCGTCGGCGTTGCGGATCGTGGAGAGGCGGTGGGCGATGACGAACGCGGTGCGGCCCTTCATCAGGCGCGCCATCGCCGCCTGGACGAGCACTTCGGTCCGGGTGTCCACGGAGCTCGTGGCCTCGTCGAGGATCAGGATCTCCGGGTCGGCCAGGAATGCTCGGGCTATCGTGAGCAACTGCTTCTCGCCCTGTGAGAGGTTCGAGGCGTCGTCGTCGATGACCGTGTCGTAGCCGGCTGGCATGGTGCGCACGAAGTGGTCCACGTGGGCCGCTTTGGCTGCCGCGATGATCTCGTCCTCCGTGGCGTTCTCACGGCCGTAGGCGATGTTCTCGCGGATCGTGCCGCCAAACAGCCACGTGTCCTGCAGGACCATGCCGAACGTGTGGCGAAGGTTGTCGCGGGTGAGCTGGCGCGTTTCGATGCCGTCGATCTTGATGCTGCCCGAGTCGATGTCGTAGAACCGCATCAGCAGGTTGACGACGGTGGTCTTGCCGGCGCCGGTCGGCCCGACGATGGCCAGCACCTCGCCCGATCGGACGTCCGCGCTGAGGTCGTCGATGAGAGGCGTCTCAGGTTCGTAACGGAATGCCACATCCTCGAGGGCGACGTGGCCGGTGGCGTGGTCGAGTACGCGCGGCTGCGCCACGTCGGCCAGCTCTTCCGGCTCATCGAGCAGCTCGAACACCCGCTCGGCGGACGCCATCGTGGATTGCAGGAGATTCATGATGCTGGCGACCTGGGTGATGGGCTGGGTGAACGAGCGTGAGTACTGGATGAAGGCTTGAACATCGCCCAGCGACATGGAGCCGGTCGCCACCTGGATGCCGCCGAGCACGCCGATAGCGACGTAGTTGAGGTTGCTGACGAAGGTCATCACTGGCATGATGAGACCGGAGATGAACTGCGCCTTGAAGCTCGCCTCGTAGACCCTCTGGTTCTCTTCGTCGAACCGGCGAATCGCGTCTTCCTGGTGGCCGAAGACCTTCACGATGCTGTGCCCGGTGTGGGATTCCTCGACGTGGCCGGTGAGGACCCCGGTCTGAGTCCATTGCCGCGTGAACTGCTTCTGGGATTGACGCGCAATCAGCATGGTGATGATGGCGGCGGTAGGAAGCACGAGTAGCGATATGGCCGCCAGCATCGGGCTGATCCAGAACATCATCGCCAGGACACCGATGATCGTCGTGAATGACGTGATGATCTGCGTGAGGCTCTGCTGCAGAGTGTTGGCTATGTTGTCGATGTCGTTCGTGACGCGGCTCAGCGTGTCGCCATGGGCATGCGTGTCGAAGTACTTCAGCGGGAGCCGGCCGAGCTTCTGGTCGACCTCGCGTCGCAGGCGATATACGGTCCGCTGAGACACGCCGGCCATGGTGTACCAGGCCACCCACGAGAAGAAGGTGGCCATCAGATAGAGGGCCATCAGGGCCAGCAGGACCATTCCCAGGGCCCCGAAATCGACGCCCACGCCGGGGACTGCGTTGGTCCCGGCGACCAGGTCGGCGAGCGGGCTGTGAGCCTGGCTCAGGATCTGGACGGCCTGGGCGTGCGTCGTTCCGGCCGGCATGGACTGGCCTAGCTCCTTGCCGACCAGGCCGTTCATCAGCTGGTTGATACCGTTGCCGAGGATCTTCGGGCCGAAGACCTGGCCTGCGGTGCTGAGGAGCGCGACCGCCACGACGAGCAGGATGAGAGGTCGTTCGGGCCGCAGCTCACCGACCAGACGCCGCAGGGCACGGCGGAAGTTCTTTGGTTTCTCGACCGGCATTGCCATGCCCATGCCGCCACGCATCGGGCCACGGCCTCCGCGTCCGCCCATCGGGCCACGGCCTCCGGGTCTGCCTATCGGGCTGCCCGGCGCGCCTGCGCCTGCGATCGGACGCCCGCCCATGCCGCCGGGGCCGTGGCCGTCTCCGCCGCTCGCGGGCCCGCTCATGCCACTTCCTCCCGGGTCAGCTGGGAGTACACGATCTCTTGATACGTCTCGCACGTTTCCATGAGTTCCGCGTGCGTTCCGACGCCCGCGATGACGCCTCTATCCAGCACGATGATCTGGTCGGCGTGGAGGATCGTGCCTACGCGCTGGGCGACGATGATGACCGTCGCTCCCTGGATCTCATGCCGCAGGGCCGCTCGGAGCTGCTGGTCGGTCTTGAAGTCGAGGGCCGAGAAGCTGTCGTCGAAGACGAAGACCTTCGGCTCCCTCACGATCGCCCGGGCGATCGCCAGCCGCTGGCGCTGGCCGCCGGAGACATTGGTCCCGCCCTGGTCGATCTCAGCCTCCAGCTGGCCGGGCATCTCCGATACGAACTCCCGGCCCTGGGCTATTTCGAGAGCTCTCCAGAGGTCGTCGTCGGTCGCGTCTTCATCGCCGTAGCGGAGGTTGCTGGCGACGGTGCCGCTGAAGAGGAAGGCCCTCTGGGGCACCATGCCCATGAGTCGCCAGAGATCCTCCTGGCGCATCCGACGCACGTCGACGCCGTCGATGCGCACGCTGCCGGAGGTGACGTCGTAGAAGCGTGGGATCAGGTTGATCAACGTCGTCTTGCCGGCACCGGTGCTGCCGACGATGGCGGTGGTCTCTCCCGGTCTGGCGGTGAACGAGATGCCGCACAGCACGGGCTCCTCGGCACCCGGGTAGCCGAACTCGACGTCCTCGAACTCGACCAGGCCACGGGGCTCCGGCAATTCCGCCGGAACCTCCGGGTCGCAGATCTCCGCCTCAGAGTCGAGGACCTGCTGGATCCGATCGCCGGCGGCCGCCGCTCGCGGGACCATGACGAACATGAGCGCCGCCATCATGACCGCCATGAGAATCTGCATGATGTACTGGAGGAATGCGGACAGGTTGCCAATCGGCATTGCGCCCGAGTTGATGCGCAGCCCGCCGAACCACACGATCGCAACGGTCGAGAGGTTCATGATCCCGAAGAGAAACGGGATCATCATCGCAAAGAGGCGGTTGACCCTCAGGGCGGTGTCGGTGAGATCGCGGTTCGCGGCGTCGAAACGGGCTTCGTCGTGATCGGTGCGCACGAACGCGCGAATTACGCGCATGCCGCTCAGCGACTCGCGCATGACCTGGTTGATGCGGTCGGTCCGTTTCTGCATGGACCGGAAGAGCGGCATTACTCGAGTGGCCAGGAGGCCCATGACGATGGCCACGAGAGGCACGATGATGATGAGTAGACTGGAGAGCGGCACATCCTCGTGAAGCGCCATGATGACGCCGCCGACAAGCATGATCGGCGCGATGATCATGACATTGAAGGCCATGACCAGGACCATCTGGACCTGCTGGACATCGTTCGTGTTGCGGGTGATCAGCGTTGGAGTGCCGAAAACGTTGGTCTCCTTCTGGGAGAAGCCCATTACCTGTCGAAAGACCGCGCCGCGCACATCCCGTCCGAATGCCATTGCCGTCCTCGAGCCGAAGTAAACGGAGACGACGGCGCACAGGCCAACCAGGCCCGTGACCAGCAGCATGAAGCCACCGGTACGAATGATGTACCCCGTGTCACCCTTGACTACACCGTTGTTGATGATGTCGGCGTTGAGGTTCGGCAGGTACAGGTTTGCGAGCGCCTGGACCGTAACGAGAACCAGCACGATGGCCAGCGGGCGACGGTAGGGAAGGAGGTACTTGACGAGGAGCCTGATCATCGGCGTGGATCCTGCCTGTTCATTCGGGCGTAAACCTCTTGCTCTGGCGATGAGCCGGTCGGGGCAGGTCGCTGGCCCTGGCGGCCAGGGTGACCGGAGATTGTGAAGCGGCGGTGAAGGGGGTTCGGAGGATTGATGAGTCCGCCCTCACGAACTCGGTTGAGGCGGCCGCGCCACGTCGGGCGAGCCCTCCGCAGTGATGGGCAGAACGCGGCGTCTGGCTGCGCGGATGGCCCGCATGCCGGTCAAGAGGGCGGCCATCTCTTCCTCGGATAGTTCGGCCAGGACCCTGGACAGTGCGCCGCGACGATGCGTCGCCATGTCGACGAAGACCTGCCCCCCGGCCTGCGTGGGATAGACGAGCACGGTCCGGCGGTCCTCGGTGCCGTGGCGTCGTTCGACCAGGCCACGCTTCTCCATCCGATCGACGATGCCGGTGGCGCTCGCATCCGAGACGTCCAGGGCCTCGGCCAGGCGCTTCATCGGCAGCGGGCCCTCCGCCTCCAGGGCGGTCAGGACATTGAGGTGGACCAGGCTGAGAGCGTGGTGGTGCCAGGCCTTGAGGGCCCCGCCGAAGTCCCGCGGAGACCAGCCGGTCATCTCGTCGAGCAACTCCCGCTGCAGCGCCTGGCGGTCGGTGGCGAGGAATTCCGGCGCGGATCCTTTGCTCAGCACATCAAGGATATTCTGCATGACATGTAGTATATCCCGAACGCGCAATCGTGCTGATGCAGTAGCCTGCCGCCTACAATCGGTGCGTCCGACGAGTGGCCCGGCCGCGCTTCTGGAGGGACCCAAATGGCTGAGACGGTGTTGGGCGTCATCCCCGACGCCAGGCTGAAGGTCAGCCTTCTCAAGTCGGAGCCCTGGGTTCTGGTCGTGACCGACCAGCGGCTGATCGGGGCTCGGATCACGGACGGACTGAGGAGGATCGTCGCCGAGCAGGCCCGGGCCGAAGCCAAGACCTCGGGGAGCGGCTTCCTCGGCCAGTGGGAAGCGCAGCTCAAGGGGCGGCTCGCCCTCGGCGACCGCTACCGCGCCATGACCCCCGAGGCAATCCTGGCCGAAACGCCGGGGAACTGGGCGCTCTGGCCGGGCCAGGTCAGCTCGATCAAGGTGGAGCGCAGAAAGCGCACGAGCGGCGACGACGATGTTCCCAGGATCGACTACCTCAGGATCACGATCGAGGCGGCGGGGGGCAAGGGCACCTACGACACGAACGACGACATGCCGAGCCAGCGCGAGGTCCAGGCCCTGCTCGCCCGAGTCTTCGGGCGGGTCGTGAGCTAACCGGCGCCTGGCTCGAACTCGGCGCGGGGTCGAGCGAGATCTGCTCGAGGCGAGCCGTCCTGCATGGCCACCGCTCTGTGGCGAGAGCGCCTGCCCGGAAAGGTCACGTCAAGTCTGCAGGCGCGCAACCACTTCGACGCGTAACCACTTCGAAAGGCTGCCCGGTCGAAAGTTGCCGGCATGACGGCCACGCCTTCCTGCCACCTGCTCAGACAGGGCTCGGTCAGGCCCCCTTCTTCGCCGCCTCGAGGCGACGTCAGACGGATGGTCCGCTTCGCGGCCATTGGCGTCGTCTGCACGGCCGCCTACGTCGGACTCTTTGCCGCGCTGAGAAACGTCGCGCCGGCTGTGGCCGCGAACGCCGTGGCGCTGGTCATCACGGCCGTGGCCAACACCGCCGCCAACCGCCGCCTCACGTTCGAGGTCCGCGGACGCGACGGCCTGGCCCGCGATCACGCCGCCGGGCTCCTGGCCCTGGTCGTAGCCCTGGCCATGACTTCAGGATCGCTGGGCATCCTCGACGTCGTTGCACCGCACCGCGGCCGCCTGACGGAGATCGCCGTGCTCGTCGCCGCGAACGGGGCCGCGACGCTGGTTCGTTTCGTGCTGCTACGAATGGCCATAGACCGTGCCGGGCGCGAGTGCATGTCGGCCGCGCCGGCGCTCGCCATTCTCTCCGCACCAGGAAGGACACGAGGATGAGCACCATCGCCAGACCCGCATTCGGGCCGCGCCTTCGACCCCTGGAGGGTCTCCGTGGCCTCGTCCGCGGCAGCAGCGACGAAGCCGTCTGGGTCCGCCCGGCCCTGCTGGGAGTGCTCGCTCTGGCGGCAGTCCTGTACCTGTGGAACCTCACGGCCAGCGGCTATGCCAACACGTATTACGCCGCAGCCGCGATGTCCGCGTCCAAGAGCTGGTCGGCCTGGTTCTTCGGCAGCTTCGATGCCGCGAACTTCATCACCGTCGACAAGCCGCCGCTGTCCACCATGGTCATGGGCCTGTCGGTCCGGATCTTCGGCCTGAGCTCGTGGAGCATCCTGACCCCGGAGGCGCTCGCCGGGGTGGCCACGGTCGGAGTGCTGTTCCTGGCGGTAAAGCGGTCCTTCGGTCCCGTGGCCGGGCTCATCGCTGCGGTCGCGATGGCCTTGACCCCGGCCGCGGTCCTGATCTTCCGCTTCGACAACCCCGACGCGCTGCTGACGCTCCTACTGGTGACCTCGGCCTGGGCGCTGCTTCGCTCGCTCGAGCACGGCAGCTACCGCTGGATGATCGTGGCGGCGACGTGCGTCGGCTTCGCCTTCCTGACCAAGTACCTGCAGGCCTACCTGGTTCTGCCGGGTTACGCCCTTGTCTTCGGCTTCTCGGCCAACACGACGCTGCGGCGCCGTCTCGTCGGCCTCGTCCTCGCCTTCGCCACGGTGCTGGTCGCCAGCGGTTGGTGGGTGGCGGTGATGGAGCTGCTACCCGCCGGCAGCACGCCGTTCATCGGCGGCAGCACGACCGGCTCGGCCCTAGATCTCATCTTCGGCTACGACGGCCTGGGCCGGATCTTCGGGGCCAGCGGGCCCGCTGGCGGCGGCGCCGGCGGAGGCGGCTTCAGCGGCGAAGTCGGGCTCCTGCGGCTCTTCAACGCCGAGTTCTTCGGCCAGATCGCCTGGCTCATCCCGCTGGCCCTGGTCTGCCTGGTGGCCGGTCTTTGGATGCGTCGCTGGGCGCACCGCGCCGACGCGGGCCTGGCAGGCTACCTCCTCTGGGGTGGCTGGTTCGTGGTCACGGCGGTTGTCTTCTCTTACATGTCGGGCATCATCCACAGCTACTACGCCGTGGCCCTGGCGCCGGCCGTCGCCGCGCTCGTGGGCGCGGGTCTGGTGGACCTGTGGGGCGCCCGGCGCCAGGTCTGGTTCGGCGGACTCGCCGTCGGGCTGGTCTGCCTGGGCTCGGCCTGGTTCGGCTCCACGCTGCTCGACCGCACCCCGAGCTTCTATCCGGGGCTGGGGATGGTGGCGATCCTGCTGGCGGGGGTCGCCCTCCTGGTTCTCGTGGCGGCCTCTCTCCCGTGGCTGGCGGGGAACGTGGCCGTCAAGCGGGTCGCGATCGGCGCCGCGGCGCTCGGCATCTGCGCGACGCTGCTGGCGCCGGCGGCCTACGCCCTCGACACGATCGGTACCGCCTATGGCGGCGGCGACCCGCACCCGGGCCCCGGGACGAGCTCCGGCCTCGGCTCTGGCGGCGTCGGCCCTGGCGGCGCCGGCGGCCAGAATGGCGGCCTGCCGGCTGGTTCGCCTGTCGGCCTGGTCGGTGACGGCGGCGGGCTCGGCGGCAACAGCTCCGACACCGCGTTGCTCGACTACCTGGTGGCCAATCGCGGCACCGCGAGCTGGATCGTCGCGATCAACTCGGCGCAGGACGCCGGCTCGATCGAGCTGGCTACCGGTCTGCCGGTCATGGCCATGGGCGGCTTCACCGGCTCGGATCCCACCCCGACCCTGGACGAGCTCAAGAGCGACATCGCCTCCGGCAAGCTCCGGTTCGTGCTCACCGGCGGTGGCGGCTCCGGTGGCTTCGGCGGGCCGGGCGGCTCCAGCGGCTCCGGCGCCTCCAGCATCAGCGCATGGGTGACGAGCACCTGCAAGCTCGTCAACTACGGCGGCTCCGCCACCCTGTACGACTGTGCCGGTGCGGCCGAGGCCTCGTAACCCGTTCGAAAGGAGCGGCGGTCGATGATCCGGACATGCTCGTCGCTGCCCACCACGCCAGTCCCCGCCGTGCCGCGTCGCTCGTCCCCCCTCAGGGCGGGGCGGCGCCGGCTTTCCGGGCCGGGATCGGGCCGGGATCGGGCCGGATTCGGGGCGGTCCGGTGCGGTCCGGGACGACGCCCGGGCGGTACGATGAACGTATGGTCGCTGCCGGCCGCCGGCGGCTGCCGCTTCTGACATCCGGCAGGGAGACTCGATGCGCGTGCTCGTGGCCGAGGACGACCCCGGCCTGCGCGAAGTTCTCGTCCTGGGCCTGGAGGACCACGGGTACCAGGTCGACGCCGCCGAGCGGGGCGACGATGCCATCGACCTCTTCAAGTTCTACGACTACGACGTCGCCGTCGTCGACTGGCGCATGCCCGGCGCGGAGGGGATCGACGTCGTGGCCTGGGCGCGCAAGCACGGCAAACCCACGGCGATCCTGATGCTGACCGCTCGCGACGCCCCGCCGGACAGGATCCGCGGCCTCGATACCGGCGCGGACGACTATCTAGTCAAGCCCTTCGACTTCGGGGAGCTGCTGGCGCGGATCCGGGCCCTGCAGCGCCGGCCTCGAGGCGTGGATGCCCCGGTCATCGTCCGCGGCGCTCTGGCCCTGGACCCGATCCGCCGCGAAGTGACCGTCGCCGATCGACCCCTCGGGCTGACCTCAACCGAATACAACATCCTCGAGCTGCTGATGCGTCGCTCCCCTGCGGTGGTCGATCGAAAAGCGATTGCCGAGCACGCCTGGCGCGACGAGACGGACCCGCTCGGCTCGAACGCCATCGACGTCCAGCTGAGCCGACTGCGGGCCAAGCTGCCGGTTGCCGGCATTCGAATCGTGACCGTT
>Ga0187885_10003446_pt1 | contig 13960 bp, 11 predicted proteins | sample June2016WEW_20_1_3_FD_132970 | JGI IMG/M metagenome (GOLD analysis project Ga0187885, IMG submission 132970) | Peatland microbial communities from SPRUCE experiment site at the Marcell Experimental Forest, Minnesota, USA - June2016WEW_20_100 | ecosystem: Environmental > Terrestrial > Soil >... | reverse complement strand
TGTTGGAGCTGCTGCTCGAAAACTCTCTCTCTCGTCACATCCTTGTAGAATTCGAAGATGCCTTCGACTTCTTGATCTTGATTGAAGATCGGCAGCGCGTGCACCTCGAGGTACTCGTCTTCATGCCGGACCTCCATGGTTATCGGAGTCTTGTCCTTAACTATGCGCATCAGCCTGCAGTCGACGCAGGGAGTCTCCATGTTGAAGAAGGTCTTGTAGCATTTCTCTCCCTGGACCGCGGTTCCCCAGTTTGTCATGACGACGTCGCGCTTGCTGTTGATCATGGCGACTTTGTCGGGAATTGCCATGAACATGGTTGCAAACTGCGCTTTTGATTCCTCCCAGTCGCGGTTGATGCGGTCGAGGTAGGAGTGGACGGTGGCAAGCTTCTCGCTCTGGCCCTGCAATTCTTTCTCACGGGCCTCGATCTCCGTCTCGAGCTCACGCAGGCGCCTCGTGTACTCCATTTCCTCGGCCTGCTTTGAGGCGAGGCGCTCCCGCAGCTCCTTCCTGTCGAGAGCCAATTCAAGCATGCGGCCGATCTCGTCGAGCATTTTCTGCTCTTCGGGAAGAAGCGAGTATGCGTCCGAATCATAGCCGACGATAATTTTGCCGCGCATCTGCTTGCTCACTTCAAGCGTCGTGGCGATGTAGTGTCGGCCCGCGGGTTTCCTGCCGTATTCGACTCCCTGGTACACGGCATGTATGACGGCGCGCTCCGAGTGGAGCATTCCCTGAGCGAGGTACCTCGGCAGTTGGGTGAAGAATTCCCGAATCGAAGCAGAAGCTTCGATCCAGTCCGCTACCGTGTATAGACAGGTGAGTTCCTTGATGCGCTCGTCCTTCTCCCATTCGGAATACTTGCCGCGGCGGGAAGCCTTGTTGCCTTGGAAAAGAAACAGCGGCCCCTGGTCTGTTTCCGCATAACCGTAGGATATTGCATAGGAGTCGTCGGCTTTCTCGCCGGGCGGCAGCACAACGAAGCCCTTCTTCTTTTCGCGCGCTTCCGCCATGGCTTTGCGGAAACTCTCCACGCGCAGTTTCCAGCGCTCCGGCGAGAGAACCGAGGAGATCGTGCTGATTTCCATGCCGAGGATCGCACCGCATTCGATTCCGATCTCCCTGCAGGCTGCAGGGCTCGCGTGCACAATCCGCTCGGCTCCGTCCAGGATCAAAACAAAATCAAAGCTTCCCTCGAGCAACTTGATCACATCTTCACAAACCTTCTCCATCCCTGACCCCCTCGGGGAATGCAACTTCAAAAGCAAGCCGAAACTATAGCAGAAATTCCGGGATGTGTTTATGGGGAGCGACCTCACCGATCAATTGCCGGGACGGTTGCTGATTCAGGCCGCTGATGGTTTGTAGACAGACCGCCTACTATTCCGGCGCATGCCGGGCAGCCGCACATTATCTGAACTTTGTGAGACGCCCATTAGCACCGTGAAGCGATTCGAGGTGTGCGCTGGTGCGACCTTGTTTTCATCCAGAATGGATGCGGCTATCTCACGTTCTGTAAGCGTGCTGAAACAGAATGAAACTCTCCCGCTTCATGGGCATTTTCCTGCCGCGCAACGCGAGCAATTGGATAGTGGTGTTTTTCTTTCTTGTGGAAGGCGTCGCGTGCGCCGCATACATCGTGTTCCAGAAGCGCGAGCGGAAAGCGGCCCGGCAGGTTCAGCAGGCACTCCACCATCTGAACGAGAGTGAGAATCAACAAGCGGAACCTGCGACGTGCAGCGCAAATCGGCGAAGAGAGTGAGGAGAAGTGGTCTCCTCGGCCGATCAAAGAATAAAAGGCACCAGCGCCGGCGTCCGGCGGCGATACTCCTCATACTCAAGACCGAATTGCTCGATCATGAAGCGTTCTTCCTCCCGGAATTTGAGACGCCAGGCGACAAAGGCGATCGCCACGCCCAAAAAGGCGTGCGCCTCGGCGGCCACGAGGGCCGTTCCGAGCATCGCCAGCAGCAGGCCGGAGTAAATTGGATGGCGCACCAGCGCGTAAGGTCCGCTGCGCACGAAGCTGTGGTTCTCCTTCAAGGTAACGTTAGAGCTCCAATTCCTGCCGAGGACGATACGCGCCCAGATAGCGAAAGCAATGCCCGCGTAGGTCAAGGCCACACCCAGGATTCTCCACGCCGGCTGCGCGGGTACCAGCCGCTGTGCCAGCGGTCCCCCAGCGAAGGTGTCCGCAAAAACGAGGATGTATGCGAAGCTTATCATCACTGTCTGGCCCGCGCGGCTTCGGGCGCTCTGGCGTTTGAGCGTCCACTTGACGTGGAAAGACATGACGATCCAGACAAGCCACAATGTAATCCAGGCATCTGCTAGCGATCCGTAAACCACTAAGCGAGGGGACATTGGTTCCTCCTGAGTCTCATTCGCGCAGCCGGCTCTGGCGTCGCACATGAACCGGGCAGCCGCCGCGCGCGGCGTGCCTTCCTTGAAATATGTTCAACCATCGCAGGAGAAAAGCCAAGTGGTCAGCGCGCCTGACGGCGTCGTGCGGCAGGGGGAGCATCGCCGATGATCGGGAAGGAACTGATGCGCAGGCGCGCCGCCCCCATTGGAATGAGTGTGACCTCCTCGACCGGCTCGTTGGATCGGACCGGGCTTTGGGGCAGCAGTCCCACGATGTTGGTTTTGGGATCCAGCCGCCAGTCTGGAATCTTACGCGCCTTGACCAGAAGTGCCAGCGGCGCCTTTTCCGGGGTGAATGGCTGCAGCGCTAACGGGCCGGATTTGCGCACGATCCGGAATGATCTGGTAGAATCTTGCCGATCCAGGATCAAACCATAATTCCAGGCGGAAGCCGGCATGACCTCCCACTCCGGCCACTTTTCCTGGTTGCCAAACTTCTGCCACTTCTCTTCGATTTTGAGCGCGAAGCTGAGCGGCCCGTAATCGACGGATACCGAGTCTTTGTTCGCGGCCCACTTGCGAATGGAGATCTTCATGGGAAGATGCAGAGTCACGGCATCCCCGTTGGCCCACTGTCGAACTATTTTAATGTACGTCAACGGAGCGGGTTTCACATCCATCGGCTTGCCGTCAATCTGGAGAGAGATGTTGTCGCACCATCGGGGGACGCGCAGATAGAGCGGAAACGCAGCAGCGCTGGGCAGAGCGAGTCTCAGCCTGATCGTATCCTGGAACGGGTAATCGGTCTCCTCAGAGATCTTTACCTGCACGCCGTTGCCGACTCTTGCATTCACCTCGGATGCTGCGTAGAGAGATGCGGCCAGTCCATTGTCGGGCGTCGCCAGCCACAATTCCTCGGCATAGTACGGCCAGCCGTGAGACACGTTGTGCTGGCAGCAGCGATAAACCTCAAAAGGGCTGTAGGAGAATGTCGCGCCGCTGTTTTCGACAGCCGGCGCCTTGCTGGTACGATCCAGCTGAACCTGGTTTGGGCAAGTCAAGTAATGCAATGCCTTCATGTCGGCGGTCTGTGCGGCGGGAAAACTATTGAAGGCGATTTCTTCGGCACGATCGGCCCAGAGCGGATTGCCGGAGATCTTGGTCAACATTTCGAAACTGTGCATGAACTCCACGATGCCGCAGGTTTCAAAGCCGCCACGCGGATCGGCGTATCCGGGCCGGCTGTCCTCATCGCTTACAAACGTACCGCCGGCGAACTGGCCGTAAAGATTCATGGCTTGCTGGTAATTGCGCTCGGGGGCGGCAAGGAGGTCTGCCTGTCTCGCTCCCATCCAGAAAACGGCCGGCTCACGAAAGCCCTGAGCGAAGTTCACATTGTGCCAATTGATCACGCCCGTGTCCCAGCGCGCCATGTTCTCGTGAATTTTTCTAGCCAGATCCAGCAGCCACGGCTCGCCGGTGCGATTGTAGAGCCAGTACACGCTTTCGATATTGTCGCCGGCCCGCACGCGGGGCCAGTATCCCGCTCCAAAAGCGGCGGGGGGCAGGCCGTTCTGCCATCTAAAGTAATTGGTCAGAAGGGAAATCACCCTCTCGTCCTTGCTGAATTCGTAATAGGATTGCAGCACATTGAGCATGATCATGGTGGGCCACAAATCCGGTGCGCCCTCCGGGCTGGCTTTGCTTTTCAGCGAGGTGAGCAGATCACGAGGCCCAAACCAGCCATCCGCCCGCTGCGATGAAAGCACGGGCTCGATCCACTTGCGCGCCTCGGCGATGATCGCCTGGTCCTTCAGCACGTACCCGAGATCTCCGAAACCCTTGAGCCAGTAAGGCAGCTCTTCCCAGCCGCGCTCGCCAAGGCCCTCTTTGCTGGCCCAGGCGCTCGTCTGGAATTTGAGCCAGGGCGAAATCTCTTCCAAATGTCCCGTCATGCCGTCTCTTTCCAACTCAAGCATGGTACGCAGCCAACCTCGGGGAGCGATGCTGCCAATGGGAAGCTTTATGAACGGACTCTCCACCAGCGGTGCGCGATTGGAAACATAGAAGGCGTTCCTGCCGGTCATTTCAGGACCGTTTACAGACGAGACTTGCGCGAATCCCGCGTCTGCAGTCAAGAACACCAGGCAGGCAACAATGACACACCGGTAATGAGTTGCTCTTTTCATATCGATTCCTCCTCCTTGATCATGGAGTTGTACAGAACGACATATATTCATGCGCATGCCCGCCCATCGCGGGTTGTCTGAATTCACCACACGCATCCGAACCGGGACGCGACTCTTGGTAGCCCTCGGTGTGATCATATTGTCATTCAGGCCCGAAGGGCCGGCAATGAATAGGCCCGGCCGTCAGGCCGGGATAGGGATTGTTGATGGATGGAGCGCCGAAGGCGCGGCACCTGAGATTTTCATCATGAGACATGATTGACGACGCTCCGAATACCTTGCACGACCCTCGAATTGCAGGCAATCCGCCGAACGCCTGCGCGCCCACTGAAACTCAAGGGGAGAACAGCCGGCCGAAGTGGTCAGAACCCGGGAGGGCGCTCGGCGGCGACGCCAAACGCGCGTTCCAAGGCGATGCCGGCACGGCCCAGTGTGCCTTCGTCAAACAGGCGCCCGATCAAAGTGACTCCGTGAGGAACGCGGCGCTTTGGCGAGAACACGGGAAGCGGATGCGTCGGGTCCGGGGCCCAATCACTGCGCGCCTGATCCACCTGGATGAAACCTGCTCGCAGCGTCAGTGAAGGGTGGCCGGTAAAATTGGTAATGGTCAGGATCTCATCGCGCAAGGACGGAACGAGCAGCAGATCGACGCTTTCAAAAAGATGCGCCATCTCCTGCGCCACTTTGCGCCTCAGCCGATCCGCCTGCACGAAATCGACTGCCGACAAAAAACGCGCCTGCCGGAACGTATTGGGCCAGGCGTCCGGAACCTGCATCCTGAGAGAATCGACGCCATGAGTGAGCGTCAGCTCCTCGAAGGCGGCCGCCGCCTCGGCGAAGAGAATGATGTTGAGCGAGTCGTAAGCCCAATCCGGAAGTGATACCGCGACGGGCGTCATGCCGACGTTTTTCACGGTTTCCAGCGCGGCTCGATCCACTGCCGTGGCGGGCGCGCTGTTCATCCAAGCCGGAATGTACCCGACGCGCAAGCCCCGTGCATCCGCGGTCGCATCGAAGTCGAGCCTGCTGGGGACACTCGACAGGTCGCCGGCATCCGGACCGGTTATCGCCGCCAGCACGAGCAGCGTGTCTTCGACGCCGCGCGCCATCGGTCCAAGTTTGTCGAGCGACCAGCAAAGCGTCATCGCTCCGGTACGCGCGACGCGGCCGAACGTAGGACGGAGGCCGTTCACGCCACAACGCATCGACGGCGAGACGATGCTGCCTCCCGTCTCGCTGCCGATAGCGAATCCCACGCATGCTGCCGCCGTTGCAGCGCCCGGCCCCGCGCTGCTGCCGGATGAGCCTTCCTCCAGGAGCCAGGGATTCATGGTCTGGCCTCCAAACCAGACGTCGTTCAGCGCCAGCGCGCCAAGACTCAGCTTCGCGATCAGCACTGCGCCGGCGTCGTGAAGCCGGGATACCACCGCCGCGTCGGCATTGGGGATCCGTTTACGGAATGGCTCGGCGCCGTAAGTGGTCGCGATGCCAGCCGTATCGAGCAGATCCTTGGCGCCCCAGGGGATGCCGTGCAGCGGACCGCGGTACTTGCCTGCGGCAATCTCTGCATCTGCGCGCCTCGCCTGGCTGAGTGCGAGATCCCGGGTCACGGTGATCGCGCAGCGCAACTTCGGATTCAAGCGCTCGAGCCGCTCAAGGTAGATGCCCGTCAGTTTTTCGGAGGAGAGCGCCCGCGTCTCGATCCACTGTGCCAGCGCCGTCACGGGAGCATACGCGATATCCTCATTGCGCTTGGGCAGCGGGCCCGCAGGTTGCCTGCTGCGGACGAAACGGTCGTGGCCCTGTGCGGCATTGGCGCTCGGTAGGACAGGATCCCAGCGCGTCGCCGGAGCAAGCGTCGGTTCGAGCGCGATCTTGCGCGGCCCCGTGCGCCGTTCGTAGACCGATGCCATCGAAACACGCCAATTCCCGGCTGCCTGCGCGCGTTCGCTGGCGGTGTACTGTATCTGGACCAGCTTCTCGGCCTCGGCGATGGTGGCGGGGCTGACCTCGGGACCGACCGGAGGCGCGGATCCGAAAGTCGGCGGGGAACCGGATGGCAGTTGGGCGGGGGCGATCACGCCCCCGTCCGAGGCCTTCCTGCAACCGGCGATCGAACCGGCCGCGGCGACACCGATGCAGCCAAGTGCAGAGCGTGTGAGGAACTTCCTGCGGGAACTGTTCATGGTTTCTCCCCCTCCCTTCTCTAGGGCAGTCATCAGGATGCAGAAGTCTTGCAGGGCTTCGTCACCTCCGGCATCCGTTGCGATGCCTCGGTCTAAGAATTGGCGAAAAATCTACGCTTGCGCCAGGAGAATAACACGGCTCCGGGCGAACCCGTTCTATAATATCGCCCTTGTCCGAGTATGCGATGAGCGTCTGCACTGCCGCTTTTGTTGAGAGCGTCGCGCGCAGGTGAGAAGGGAAGATGCGTCGATGCAGAGTCATGAATTGCAGGACAACGGAACGCAGGAGCTGCTCATTGGGCTCAAATCGTTCTCATTGCCCGGGGGCGAAGAAGCAGCGCGTAGTGTACGCCGTGTTCGGCTGACCGAGGAGGGAGAGATGCGCTCCGCTCCCGGTGCTTGTTGGATTCCGTTTACGGCCGAGGAGGTGATCGATGTGAGGCGTAGCGGCTTCGTCTGGGAGGCGCGTCTTCGAGCGGCCAAGCTCGTACCGATGCTCGTCACCGATGCTTAAGAGAACGGGCATGGGCGACTGGTGGTCAAAGTTGCCGGCGCACAGACGCTGCGAGTGCGGGACAAGGAGGATCCGACTGGCGCCACGGTGGACATCGATCTCGGCGACGGAGGCTGCCCGCTTGGCTGCCGAGCCGACAGGCCACGCATGGTCGGGAAGAACACGATATCGACTCCCTGGACGGGGCTGCCATGGGTTTTCGGGAGTTCGACGGGCTGCGCGTACCCAAGCGGATCGAGGCCGCATGGATTCTGACGGAAGGTGAATTCACCTACTTCCGTGCCGTGGTGACCTCGCTGAAGCTGGAATGCTGAGATCTTAATTGTGGCTCCTGCCACCAATTTGATGTTGCGGAGAGAAGTCTCGTCCTGTAATTTATTCTCGCCAAAGCGTGCGCCCGTAGCTCAGTTGGATAGAGCGTTTGACTACGAATCAAAAGGTCGCGTGTTCGAGTCACGCCGGGCGCACCATTTAAATCAATAACTCACAAACATTTCTCAAAACAGAAAATCTCAAAGTTCGCTACGAGGTACCACGGGAGTACCAAGCAGCACAGTTTTGCCTTACCTGGCTTGAGGGCCTCATCCCGATCTCCGCCAGCGCCTCGCGGCATTGTTTCATCAGCCATCGGGCATAAAGTCCCCCAGCCTGCCGACCTTCAAGCAAGAAGCAGCAGAGCAGTCCAAGTTGGCTTGGGCATCGTTCAAGAGCGGATGTTTGAGATTATTGCCGGCGGGAGAGGCCAACCTCTCAACGGGCACGTCAGTTTCCCACAAGCGCGTTTCTGGGGCGCATGCCAGTTTGCGAGCGCCCGATCTGCCGGTAAGTGCTGCGGATTCAGAGGAAGTCTGCAATAACTCCAGGCCCGCAACGCCATTCCGATATAAAATCCGGAGTTGTCGCCGTCAGAGATCCCCACGGCAGAGGGGCGCAGTTAGCGTGATACCTACAACTCGGAAGCTGCGGGCATCATGGGCAGGCTGCAATGCAAGACTGCAGCTTATTCCGACATCTATACGCTGCCTCCAAACTAAAAGAAGCTTGATTGCACACTTCCACGATTATCGGCGCGCGCACGGTTTCTCAACTAGAGGACAATCTGAAAGGCTTGGACTTGCAGCTGAAGAAGGAACAACTGGAGCCTTTGTCTAAGCTAACCGAGCCGACGCTTGATTTTCCGGCGGCCTTCCTTCAGCGAGCCCGGGGGGGTCTCATCGAGTGGGACGACGATCAACGGTGTGACCAATCCGGCCAACCCGATGGTGCCTAAAAACGACTCCGACCGCCACTGAAACAGGAAACTGCCGCCCCCCATCGCTACAAGCCTGCCGACATTCTTAAGGAGGCGCTTCTTGCCGCCATCGATAATGTCCGCTTCGGCTACTATGAAGTCATCGGCCGATTAGCCCGCATCTCTCATCGATAGGATGGGAAAGGCTGGCTCTTTGTCGCATAAGAAGTTTGATAAGAACAGCTTGTGAATGGATAAAGTCTCTATCCGTACCTCGCCCCCCCGACTATTTTACTGGGGCACCCACGGGTACCAGCTTCGCATCTTTCAAGCGCTCAGCGATTTTATCCCCGAACGGTCGCGCGAGTGTCCCGACTGATTTTTCGTGTGGGTTGCCCATGAAGGTTTGCCGGATCGTGTCCGTATGCTCGAAAATCCTTTTCCCATCTTTGTCGGTCAGCCAGTAGTGGATCTTCGCTGATTCGCGCCCAGCCACCGAACCCATAGCAATGACCAGCCGTTCTGCCGTGTTGCCTTTGTGCCACTCCAGGACTTCGCCGTCGAGAATATAGACGCGGGACTGATTTGGGGAAGCGTCAGGAACTACGTCGAATTGTACCCCATCTTTAGCCTTGAGTGCCGTGATCGTCTGGGTTTGCAATTCATTCATATCGTAAGGCCATTTCACGCCGGAAGCGACAGTGAAGGCATGAACCACGAGCGCTGGTTTCTCTTGTGCGCACACCGGCACAAGCCCCAGGGCAACTACGAAAATTACCAGGGTCATCTGCTTGAACATGTTATAACTCCTCTCCGAATTCTCAGCCTCTTCTCAGTAGCCAAGCCTGTCGCGCGCGGCCCCGATCCGCAAGGCTGAATCGGAACCGGCCATCTGGTCCGCACCAGCGCAGTATTAAGCCCCAGTGCGAGTATGACACCAGAAGCCCGCAGAGGCCTCTCAGATTATAGGGTAGGCGAGTGCCCCAAACAATCCTTTGGGACGCTTTCGTCCGAAATCTACTGACTTTTCGAATCAAAAGGTCGCGTGTTCGAGTCACGCTGGGCGCACCATATAAATCAATGAGTCAGCAAAACAGCCCAAGCCACTAAAACTCTCCGGGGTAACACCCGGCGCGATTTCCTGCCATTTTCAGGCCACACGTCACCCAACCTTCGACGCTGTTTTAGGATGCGGTAGTGGATGATTGACTCCGGTCCGTGTGCCTGTTACTGTCCTGTCCATCATCATTAGGAGACCGCTAATGAAGACGAGACCTCAGGTTCTGCTGATGTTGCTGATGGGACTTCTTGCTTCCGTCGCCCTGGCGGAACAAGCCGGCACCTGGACCGACACGGCGACGGGGCTGATGTGGACAAAGCAGGACAATGGTAATGCCGTGAATTGGGACCAGGCCGGCAAATATTGCGCGAACCTGCGCCTGGCCGGCTACTCGGACTGGCGGCTGCCGACGATTGACGAGCTTGCCGACTTGCACGACCAGACGCAGAACGTCTACAGCTTCCACATCAAGGGCAGCATCAGACTTTCGGCTTGCTGCCCGTGGAGCTGCAGCACGGGCAGTGCTTCTGGGACGGCTTGGAGTTTCGACTTCGCCGCCGGGAAGCGATACACCCGGAAGCGCAGCGACCCCATCGGCCATCGCGCGTTGTGTGTGCGCCGTTAGGGAGCTGGTTTCAACGGGACAAAAATTCCGACATAGGGTGGGCAAAAAAATTCGGACGGCCTGCATACACAAGACCGTCCGAAAGTGGTTTGCTTGACTGGTACTGCTCTGCGGCTTGGGATCTAAGATCTCCGGCGCCGAATCATACCGACGACTCCGACCAATCCGGAGCCGAGGAGCAAAAGCGTTCCCGGCTCGGGTACATTGCCGACGGGGATGGGTGTGCCATTAATCTTGACGCCATCGATCGCCAGCCCTGTGTCGAAAATCTGGTCTGCCCAGTTCGTCACCCCGAACTCGAGGATGTAGTTGCCGGCAGTCGCAATTGTGTACTGGGAGTCGATCCAGCCCGTGTAGCCACAGCCCGAGCTGTAGCAAGACCCCGAGTAACCGCCAAGCGGTGACCAAACGGGGCCCCCAGGGATGATGGCCGACGTAGCGGGGTTCAGCGTCGAGTCTAAGTTTGGCAAGCCAACCCCGGGAGCGATGTTGCCACTTGGCTCCGTCCGTCCCGTGAACAGCCAAGCCACATGGTTGTACGATGAGTCAACCAGTTCTGCCCATCCGTAGTCGGCGTACCCAGCCCCGTCCGAAGTGACAAAGTTGAAATAGAAGTCCAGGACGTCGTTTGCATTCGCCAAGAATATCGGGGTAGAGAGCATCGATCCGTCCGTTCCCCCGACGCTTGCTATTTCTCCGGCACCGCCGGCGCCGCCAGCGGTTGTGACATATTCATAGAACGGGTTGCCGTATGGCGAGAGGGTCACAACACCGTCAGCGCCCAACGTGCCGCAAGCACCGACACATGCCCAACCAGTCGGAAACGGTCCCGCCAGCGAGGTACTCGCCAGAACAATCACAAGAGCCATAACGCAACCAAATGAGTAAAACCGCATTTTAGACATAATTGTCAATCCTTCCTTAGTTTGCGAGTGGCGTTGTGTCCCCTTCGTATTTCCCCTCGCGTAAGAATTTAAAAAACGAGGACTGGCGTCTGCTCCACATCTGGGGATAGGCCAACATCTGGCGAACCTGCCCCCCGGTGGTTTGTACAATCCCGAATCCAAAACCGACACCAGGCAGGAATGAAGCAATTCTAATGCCAGATCCATGTCACATCGAATTACCTTACCGACAGCCGTATTTAAACTATATCCCGAGAATAAGATAAGTGCTTGTCTCCCTCGGCCGGCGCAACAAGTGCTACGCGAGGTGTCTGAGACAGAGTGATAGGGAAACTTTACAGTCTGGGATGTGACTCAATGCCAATAATCCCATAACTGTTGATTTTGTAATGACTTGATTTGAAAACTGCAGTTGTAAGAAATCCTGACAGGGAATGCTGCCTGGATCCGGTCACGTCACTTACACCGATCGCGCTGAGACTAATATGCTGGCGTCGTATCCGGCAGCCGCGGCAGAGGTAAACTAAGCTTTCACTTGCGCCATCGGATCGGATGTCCTATAAACTCGTACAGATTCCAGCGACGGGAGGCCATTTGATTCGGGAAGCAGTGCTTAGGTGCACTAATGATGCCCAACCTATCGCTGATAGAGAGGTTTTTTTCTGTTGTCGTATGACCCGATGGGAGGAAGAAGCGCCATGAGGACTCTTAAACTGGTTGCAGGATTTGCGGTGGCCATGGCAGTGATGGCATCAGGCGCCTCGCGTCTCGATGCGCAAGACGCCGCGGCTGCGCTGCGTCTGGCCGATCCGCCTGCTAACGGCGTTTGGGTTGACAGCCCCGATCTCAGCAAAGCGTCGATCAGGCGCCCCCGCGCCGGCCGCGGACAACCGACTCCGCCTGCTCAGGCGGGCCAGGCGGCTGCCCAGGCTCGCGCCGGCCAGCCCGCCGCTCCCCCGCCGCTGACGTTTTCGCTCGGAGGCGCTGTCTACGCGCACGCGGTGCCGCTGATGTCGGACGCGGATCTGGCCATCGACCTCAAGGGCAAGGCCGTTCTTTTCACATCGATGGTTGGCATTGATGACGCGACCGCGGTCGGGCAAGGCAGCGTGATTTTCGGTGTCTGGGTCGACGGTAAAAAGATCGCCGATTCCGGCATCATGCGCGGCGGCGACGCGCCTAAGATGCTGGTGGCTGATCTCAAAGGAGCCAGGCGCATGATGCTTGCCGTGAACGATGGCAACGATGGTACCGGCGGCGACAATGCCGACTGGGGCGGCGCCGTGATCATCATGACTCCGGATGGGACCAGGCCCGAGGTTGTGGCGATTCCCGTTGAAGCAACTCCGCCGATTGCTTCCAGTCGAACGGCAGCCCCAACGCTCAACTATCCAAGAATTACCGGCGCAACGCCCGGACGCCCATTTCTCTTCATGATCCCCGCTTCCGGCGAAGGTCCTCTCAGATTTGCCGTCAAGAACCTGCCTGCCGGTCTGACGCTCGATGCCAAAACCGGCGTGATTACCGGAACGCTCCAGCAGGACGGCCGATCCGTAGTGGATGTGACTGTGACTGGGCCAAAGGGCAAGGCTACCGGCAAGATCACCATCGTCGGAGGGCAGAATTCACTGGCGCTAACCCCGCCGCTCGGATGGAATTCGTGGAATGCCTGGGGAAATACGGTGACCGATGCGCGGGTCCGCGCTTCGGTGGACGGCATGATAGCGAGTGGGCTGGCGCGCCAGGGCTACACTTACATCAACATCGACGATGTGTGGGAAGGGTCTCGGGACACGAACGGAGAGATCACGACAAACGTGAATTTCCCGGATATGAAGGCCCTTGCCGACTATGTCCACGGCCAGGGCCTCAAGATCGGTATTTACTCTTCGCCGGGACCGACGACCTGCCAGGGCAAAACGGCAAGCTACCAGCACGAAGAGCAGGACGCGCGCACATGGGCCAGGTGGGGATTTGACTACCTGAAGTACGACTGGTGCTCCTATAGTCAAATATCGCGGAACCCGACGCTCGAGGATCGCAAACTGCCCTATCGCGTCATGTATGAGGCGCTCCGGAAGGTCGACCGCGATTTCGTTTACAGTCTCTGCCAGTACGGCGCCGGCAACGTCTGGGAGTGGGGAACAGAGGTCGGCGGCAATCTGTGGCGGATGACAGGCGACATCAGGGACAGCTGGGCCAGCATGGCGGGCATCGGGTTCCAGCAGACCGGACGTGAGAAGTATGCCGGGCCGGGCCACTGGAACGATACCGATATGCTCGTTGTCGGCATGGTCGGCTGGAGCCAGGGCTCGCGCCCGACGCTGTTGACTCCGAACGAGCAACTCACCCACATTTCGCTCTGGGCGCTGCAGGCGGCGCCGATGCTGATCGGTGCGGATCTTGGCCACGTTGACCCGTGGACGGTCGATCTGCTCGGAAATCGCGAAGTGCTGGCCGTCAATCAAGACCTGTTAGGCAAAGCGGCCGGCCGCACATCCAGCGACGGCTGGCTTGACGTATGGGCGCGTCCCCTGGCCGACGGGACCACGGCAGTGGGTCTCTTCAACCGGGGTCCGGGGGCGGCAGCCATAACGGTCAAGTTTTCCGACCTGGGCCTGAGAGGCAGCCAGCCCGTGCGCGACCTGTGGCTTCATAAGGATCTTGGCAGCATGCCCGACATGTTTACAGCGTTGGTGCCGCGCCATGGCGTCGCGCTCATAAGAATCGGTCGGCCATAGGCCGCGCCGAAGATATATACTCGTTCTGTTCCGAAACAGCTGCTTCCAGAAACGTCGTGGTCGTGATCGCAGTCGCTGTCTCAATCGGTCCTGCCAGTCCGAAAGAGTGGACCCGGGACCGCCGCGCCCCAGCGCGGCACCCTCG
>Ga0187885_10003430_pt1 | contig 14034 bp, 12 predicted proteins | sample June2016WEW_20_1_3_FD_132970 | JGI IMG/M metagenome (GOLD analysis project Ga0187885, IMG submission 132970) | Peatland microbial communities from SPRUCE experiment site at the Marcell Experimental Forest, Minnesota, USA - June2016WEW_20_100 | ecosystem: Environmental > Terrestrial > Soil >... | reverse complement strand
TGTTCTCGGGTGGGACGTCTGCTTGGATGTTGTGAACCGATGCCGCGACGAAGCCGCCGCCGGCGCTGAACTGCTTGATCCGCAGCTGAACTTCGTCGCGGACGTCTTGAGGTGTCCCGCGAGGAAGGACCGACTGAGTGTCTATACCGCCCCAGAACGAGAGTCGGTCTCCGTACGCCGCCTTAACGGAAGCCGGGTCCTTGAGGGCCGATACCTGGACCGGGTTGAGCACCTCGACGCCTGCGTCGATCAGGTCATCTAGCAGCTCGACGATGTTGCCGTCTGTGTGGAAGAAGATCTTCGCATCGGTGTAGCGCTTGATCAACTCGAAGTAGCGTTTGTGGAACGGTTTGATCACTTTGCGGTATGTGTCTGGCGACATCATTGGCGCCCGCTGAGTCGCGAGGTCGTCGGATGTTCGGACGACGCTCAGGTAAGGGCCAGTGATCTCGAGAAACCGCCGCGTGACCGTCGACACAATCGTGAAGAGGCGCTCCATGAGCGCATGGATGAACTCCTCCTCGGCGAGAAGCGCCATCAGCGCTCGTTCGTACCCGAGTAGCGCGAAGGTCGGCTCCCAGAAGTTCTTGTAGCCGCAATCTCCGACCAATGCGTAGGGGGTGTCGCGGTAGAGATGCTGGACCTCTTCGGCGAGGCCCTCATAACGTCTTGGGTCGTCTGGATCGGGCCATTCGTATGTGGGGAGGTCGTCGATGGTCGCATCCTGGAGCGGGAAGACCGACTGTTCCCAGTAGTACCCGCCGCCGAAGTGCACTTGGTGCCAGGTGATGCCCATCTCGTCAACGAACGTGGACTCTCCACGCACGGAAGGCGAGACCTTAGGCGGGCCGGCCGGGCCAGTGCCCGCCCTGAGCGTGACGGGGCGTGTGTCACTCCCGAGGCGCGCCAGCGTCTGCTCGTCGAGCCGCACAGCACGGTAGACGGTATTCAGGAAGGTCATCGGTGCGGAGATCCCCAGGTATTGCGCCAGGTTCTCGTACGCCTCAGCGGTCAAGCTCGAGCTTTGCCCGCCCCCGATGTCCAGTGGGACGCGATCCGGTTCCTGGTGGTTGAGCGCGGTCTCGATGCGTTCGCGCGGGGTCATCTCGGTCATTGTGTCACTCCTCGAGTCTTGGACCGCGCACTGGGTGGAGGCGGTGCAGGCACGTTGTCCGCGTCCGTCCGAAGTGGCAGACGCTGCGGTGCCGTCGCGCGCTTCGGGCACTTCGGCGGACTTGACTTTGTTCAGACGGCAGTTAGTATAGCGTAACACCATTACATATGGCGCAATAGTGGTCCTCTACTCTCCGGAAGGAGAACCGACATGCACTCGGGACTGCTGCATCGCCTGAGGACAGTCTCGCCGTGTCAGCCCAAAGGCTCGCGCCTGAGGTTGCTGGCATTGGCCATCGTCCTCGTTAGTGCCGCCCTTGCGGTGCCGTCCGCAAGCGCGACTACGGCAGGCCGTTCGTCAACGACGACTACGGTGCCGCCGGCTCTTATCAAGACGCTACCTAAGGATCTCCAGGGTCTCTTCACTTACACAGGCGACGTAGTCGGCCCCTCGCTCTACGGCAAGTTCAAGCCTGTCAAGTCTCCGTGGAAGATCTGCTTCGTGGACAGTTACGAGGGCAACCCCTGGCGGATTGATGTCCACAAAAGCCTCGATCTTCTCAACGCGCGGTTCGCGAAGGCTGGCCTGACGACCGGCACCTTGACGGCGGCCAACTCGAACTTGAACGAGGCGGTTGAGAACACTCAGATCCGGCAGGACGTCGACCGAGGCTGTAACGCGGTCATCGACATCGCCGGGTCCTCCACCGGCACGAATGCGGCCTACGCCTACGGGTACAAGAAAGGCGTGGTCATGGTCACGCTCGACGGGTCTGTGACCTCGCCCTACGTCATCAACATCAACTCCAACGCTGTGCTCTGGGCGCGACAGATGGCACAGGCGATCGTGACGCGACTCGGGGGCGATGGAAACGTGATCATGGTGGAAGGCATCGCTGGAAACCCGTCAACCGTCACTGAGGATGAGGGAGCGGACCAGATCTTCAGCAAGTACCCCGGGATCCACGTCGTTGCCCAGGTAAACGGCAACTGGACCCCTAGCGTTACGAAGACGGTACTAGTTCAGGCTCTTGCGTCCCATCCCGAGACGATCGGTGCAGTCTGGGACACCGGTGGTGAGTGCAAGGTCATCGCCGAAACATTCCAGGAGGCGGGACGTCCCTATCCGCTCATTAGTTGTGCACCAGGGGCGGATTCACTCGCGTATCTTCATGATAATCCCAGTGTGACCTTCTTCGGCGGTGATATCGCGCCGACGTGGACGGCAGATTTCGGGTTCCGTGTCGCCGTCCGTCTTCTCGAAGGACAGCATCCAAAGCTCAACACCCTGTATGTACAGATTCCGAGCTTTAGTACGAAAGCACTCGAGGCTCTATATAGGCCCTGCATGACCGAGGCTTCCCAGGAGCCATGGGCGGTCGAGCCAGTTGATCCGCTGCCCGACTCGTGGCTCAACGGGTACTTCTGGAACGGTAAGGCAACGCCACCCTTCAACTACAAGACGGACGACCCTCAACCCTGCGGGTAGGGGAGACAAACGTTCGTGCGCTTCTGGTCCGGGGCCGCAACGTCTCTCTCTTGCGGCCCCGGCCGGCCATTCATCAGCATCTGAGAGATGCAAATGGCTGTTTTTGATCTCCAGGTCACTAAGTTGACAAAGTCGTTTGGAGAGACGCGGGCGCTCCGTTCGTGCACGTTCGTTGCTCGAGCGGGTGAGGCGCACTCGGTTCTGGGAGAGAATGGCTCAGGTAAGAGCACACTCGTAAAGATCCTCTCGGGTGTGCTTCCGCCGGATAGTGGAGAAGTGCAGATTGGTGGCACACGAATCAAACAATTCACACCGAAGTCCCTGCAGAGGCTAGGTGTCGCGGCAGTATTCCAAGAAGTACTTGTTGCCCCGAATCGGAGCGTCGTCGACAACATCTTTCTCGGCCACGCCAGTCTCGTCGGCCGTGGCCGATGTACGGCAAGCCAGCGAGCTGCTGCGCAACGTGTGCTGTCAGTCATCAGTTCGACTGCGATCGATCTGGATACGCCTGTCGAAATGCTCCCCCTTGCCCAACGTCAGGTCGTCACGATCGCGAGAGCGTTAACTTGGCAGCCGCGCTTACTCATCCTGGATGAGGCTACATCCGCGCTCGGAGTAGAGGACCGAGGAATGGTCTTCGACACGGTGCGCAGGCTCACAGCTGACGGCGTACTCGTTATCTTCATCTCTCATCACCTGGACGAGATCCTCGAGCTATCAGAGGTCGTTACAGTCCTCCGGAGCGGAGAGAGTGTGGCTGATGTAGCCAGAAACGAGCTCGACGCCGACAAACTCCTGAGGCTGATGTCTCCGTCAGTATCGGACATCAGCGACCGCACGCACCGCCCCGTATCGAACGCGGAACCTCCTGTGGCCGCGACCAAACCGTCGCCGAGTGGGCCGGCGGCGCCTCTCTTGCAAGTTTCCAACCTCCGCTTGCGACCGGAGGCAGCTGCGTTCCCACCGGTAGTCGTAAATCGCGGCGAGATCGTGGGTCTGATTGGACTGGATGGACATGGTCAGGAGGAATTCCTCGAGATCATCTCAGGCCTGCGGAAGCCTCTCTCGGGAACAGTGGACGTGACGTCATCGGACGGAACACGGAGATCCGTCGACAGCCTCTTCGGTGCTGCGCGGCACGGTGTTGTGTACCTCCCGAGGGACAGAAAGGTAGAAGGCATTCTCCCATCGCTATCAGTCCTCACGAATTTCGCGATGTCGGCGATAGCATTGGGTAAAGCAAGTCGTGGCAGCTTTCTGCGTCGACGCTATTTGCGTGCGTCGTGGACTCAGTTCAGGCAGCGCCTTGGCATTATTGCTGAATCTCCGTCAGCGACAATGACGAGTCTCAGCGGCGGCAATCAACAGAAAGTATTACTGGCTCGATGTATGTTGCTCGCTCCGAGCGTGATGCTTTTGAATGATCCGACACGCGGTGTCGATGCTGCGACGAAACTCGAATTTTATGAGATCTTTCGGAACACAGTTCACGATGGGCGAGCCATCGTCCTGCTTTCGACGGATTTACAGGAAATCTCCGCGCTGTGTGATCGCGTGCTGGTTTTTCACAACGGTGCGATACAGGCTGAACTAGCGCAACCTCATTTGAGTGTCGCATCTGTACTCGAAGCGATGTTCGGAAGGTAAGGAGTGTGGTGAGCGTTCGCGTCCGACAGTGGCGGAGGGTCGCCACTAGGACCTGCCTTACGTGGAGGGTCGGAACGCTGTCACACGGTGTGACACGCTTCTCGTACGCATGGTTCTCGACATGCTTATTGGTTGCACTTCTTGTGGTGAATATCGTCACTGATCCGAAGCCATTTACGCGATCAGAGTTGGGTGTAACCGTAGGCCTCGCCGCACCGCTTATCCTTGCGGCGATTGCTTCCACCCCACCGATTCTCTCAGGCGGCGGCGGCATCGATCTATCGGTCGGGCCGTTCATGGGATTAGTGAACGCGCTCGTCGTTAACAACTTGATGGACTCGCTCGGAGTGACGTCGCCCTTCGTGGTGATCCCGGTCGTTCTCGGCCTTGGACTGGGGTCCGGCCTCATCGTGGGAGTGCTCGTTGCAGTGATCCGGATTCAGCCGGTCGTGGCAACACTCGGGATGTACCTGATCTACGGCGGCCTGACGCTTTGGATTGTTCCCAGCCCGACCGGGACGGTCCCCGGATGGTTGGCGAGTATAGGGGGCAACGCTTCAGCGGTCCCGATCATCGTAGTCCTGCTCTCATGGTGGGCGATCTCGCGATCTGGGTTTTACAAACAACTCATGGCTACGGGGGGAGACGATCGGGTCGCATATTCAAGCGGAGTGCACGTCGCTGCAGTGCGCATTGGCGCGTACGTCATCTGCGGGGTCTTCGCAGCGATAGGTGGTTTGTCTCTCAGCGCACTTCTGGGGTCGGTTGATCCAAGTGTGGGCCCGACCTACACGCTTATAGCCATTGCCGCTGTTGCACTGGGAGGGGTGAGCCTGGCGGGCGGACGCGGTGGTGTATTCGGAGCGGTGATCGGCGGGTGTGACATTTTCTTGGTCCAAAACATGTTGGGATACTTCAACGTCTCGTCATTCATGATTGAAGTCGCGTATGGTGCCATCCTGGCAAGTGCTGTGACGCTCAACGCGCTCATGGGCGCTCGTGCCGAGGCGCGTGGCGGAGCCCCCTAATGCTGCACGTATGGTCGAAGCTTAATCGGAATGCCTCGCTTGCGGTGGCGGCGATGTTTGTTCCTACGCTCTACGTTGTGGGGACCATCGCTATCGCAGGCTTCGGGGGTTGGGCGAGTGTTAATGCGATCTTGACGCTTGGCGCTTTGCTTGGCATCGCCAGTGGCGGTCAAACACTCGTCATTTTGCTAGGCGGCATCGACTTGTCCATTCCGTATGTCATCGACATGGCGGACGTTGTGGCCGCCGAACTTCACGCGCGTGGGTGGCCCTTCGTTGCAATCGTCTGTCTCGTCCTGGGGATAGCGCTCCTCGTCGGGTTCGTTAACGGCTTTCTGGCCTCGAGGCTGAAGGTCTCGCCTCTGATCATCACCTTCGGCATTGGATTGTGCGTGCAGGGAGGCGTTGAGGTTTGGACGCACGGAGCGCCGACGGGATCAGCTCCGGCCTGGCTTAGGACATTCGTGTCGCCAAGCGCGCACACGGGCTTTTTGCCTGTGGCCCCCATTGTCCTCTTCTGGGTGGGATTCGCCGTTGCTCTCCTTGTCCTTTTGTCGTGGACGACACTTGGCCGCCAGATCTTCGCGGTGGGGTAGAATGTCAGGGCCGCGCGGCTGGCTTTGGTGAAGCCAGTGAAGGTCTGGACGCTGTCGTTTGGCCTCAGTGCAGTCTTTGCGGCTCTATGCGGCATTTTCTTCCTGGGGTTCACAGAGGCCGCTCTGCCGACCGTAGGGGACCCTTACCTCTTCCTGGCCATAGGAGCAGTCGTAATCGGCGGTACATCACTTCTGGGCGGGAAAGGTGGGTACGGCCGCACGGTGATCGGAGCCATCGTTCTCACCGAGCTCACAACCATCCTGCTCGGTATCGGCCTGCCTCAATCACTTGAGCAGGTCTTTCTCGGGATGATCATCATCATTGCAGTGGCAATATACGGCCGTGATCCACACGTTCGGACGCGGACATAGGAAGAATGATCACGAACGCGATACGCACTGGCATTTTGGTCGTGAAGAGTGAGTCGGTCAAATGAGTGCATGCGACATAACGAGAGGAGATTGAAATCGATGAGCCCGTTGGCCGGTGATATTACGATGGAAGTTGCGCCAGACGTGTTCGCCGTCAGTGCGCCATTCTTAGGCTTTCCGCTCAATTTGTACTTCATAGGTGGGAAGGAGTGGGCCGTAGTAGATACAGGCATCAGCACCACTCCCCGCGAGGCGATTGTGCCGTTCATGGAAGACCACGGTGGTGTGAAGGCGTTAACGTTCGTTCTCGGAACGCACGGTCACGTCGACCATGTTGGCGGAAATGGCGCGCTGCGATCTTTGAATCCAGAAGTAAGGCTGTCTCTGCCCGCATTGGACATATTGTGGGCCGAGAGTCCGCAACGCCACTACTTGCAGCTCTATAAGGCTGCGGCACCAGGAACCTGGGACCCGGACGACGAGTTCGAAGCATTGATCGTTGGCGCGTTTGGGGAACCTGCTGCGATTGACGTATCGCTCGTTGACGGCCAGACGTTGAACGTGAGCGGTCGTACTGTCGAGGTGCAGCATGTTGGAGCCCATTCGCCTGGTCATGTGATCTTTGTTGATCGGGCGTCTGATGTTGCGTTCGTCGGCGACATCATTCAGGGCGCTGGTGAACTGAACACGGAGTCAGGTCTGCGCTCATTCCCCCTGTACACGCCGGTCAGGGAATATCGGAAAGCGCTCGAGTCCGTGCGGCAAGTCGGAGTCTCAACGTACTGCACTGCGCACACGGGCGTGTTGAGTCGAGAGGAGATGGCGGTTGAGATCGACGCCGCTGTCAAATGGACTGAGGACTTTCACGCATTCCTCAGAGACTTGCTCGAACGGAACGACGCCATGACGCTCACAGAGGTCGTGAACGAGGTCCTCATGCACATGCCTGGCTACGAGCGGTCGCTCCAAGTCCATGTGGCCACGATGGCACACCTTGATGAACTGATTCGGAGCGAGGACGCCAAGCCATCAATGAGAGGCGGCCTGAAAACGTGGAGCAGAAACCGGTAGATCGGTGTGTTTCACGAAATGCCTTGCCCTTGTGGCAGGGCTCGTTACGTCAACAGTGTGCGCGGTATGCGCGCCGCCAGCATGCACGCTGTGTGCCTGCAGGAGCCTCGAGGACCCGCGCTACGGGAGTGACTTCTGAACAGGCGCCTCTGCGGGGCGGCGGGCGATAACGGAGGAACAATGGCACGTGCCGACAGGGAAGACACAGAGACGCTTCGAGGAGCGCTGATGGCCGGTGTGCAGATGCTTGCCACCTTCTTGTTGATTCCTCGGCTGGAGGTTGTCGAGGCGCTCGCGTTGGCTGGTTTCGACGCGATTGTAATTGACCTCGAGCATGGGCCAATTGCGTCCGTGGATGTGCAAACTCTGGCAGCCGTTGCCCAAGGTGCGGGCATGTACGCGATCGCGCGCGTCGGTGACAACTCTGAGGTCGAAATCGGCAGGGTGCTCGATGCAGGAGTGGACGGGATTCTCGTTCCTCACGTTTCCTCAACATCCGCGGCCATGCAGATCGTGAAGTCAGGCCGATTCCCGCCCGCGGGCGATCGAAGCATCAACCCGTACGTTCGAGGGAATCATTACGGCTTCGACCGTGCTGGACAGTATGAAAGGCTCAATCTCAGCATTGCGCTTCTCGCGATGCTTGAAGGAGCACCGGCAGTCAACGAGATCGAGTCGATTTGTGCAATCAGTGAGCTCGATGGAGTATTCATCGGCGCTGTTGATCTCGCCGCATCGCTAGGTCTCTCTGATGACGCTGAGCATTCGGAAGTCATCTCGCTTATCAACCAAATAATTGAACGCGTTCATCGCAAAGGAAAGAGAGTGGGGATTTATGCCCCAACCCCAGAGGCGGCCGGGCGCTGGTTCAAGCAAGGCGTTGGTCTAGTCGCTATGTCCACGGACAGTGCGATGGCCGGACGCTCGTTCGTCAGAGAGCGGGAGGCTGCGCTGGAGTGTGCTGGTTCTGACGCGAACGCGGCAGTCACTTGAGAACGGAGGTGCAAGCACATGGAATATGACGAATTGACACAGGCTGTGATCGACGGCGACGCGCCCCGCGCGGAGATGCTTACGCGCCAAGCGATCGAGCAAGGCATGAATGCCGAGGCGGTGCTCGCTTATGGATTGATCCAAGCGATGAGCATCGTCGGTGAGCGGTTTGGAACCGGCGAAATCTATGTGCCAGAGATGCTGATTGCCGCTCGTGCGATGAAGAAGTGCCTCCTAATTCTGAAACCTATTCTGGCGCAGGGCAGTCACGAGCCTGCGGGCACTGTGGTCATCGGGACTGTGAAGGGGGACATTCACGATGTTGGCAAGAACATCGTTTCCATTATGTTGGAGGGAGCTGGGTTCGAGGTGCACGATCTCGGCGTCGATGTGACCCCAGAGGCGTTTGTACGGGCGGTTGAGGATGAGCGTCCCGACATCGTCGGCCTCTCAGCGTTGTTGACAACGACGATGCTGGTGATGAGGGACGTCATCGCCGCGCTCGCAACGGCCGGCGTTCGCGACAAGGTGAAGGTTCTTGTTGGAGGAGCACCGGTGACGGACGAGTTTGCGACTGAGATCGGTGCCGATGCGTATGCCCCGGATGCGGCGGCTGCGAGCGTGACGGCTAAGAGCCTGATTGCCTCCGCGGTATCGGTGGGGGAAGGAGATGAGTGATGGGGGTTTCGGTACTGACTCGCCGTGAACGGATCATCCGTGCCTTGAATCATCAGGAGCCGGACCGGGTGCCGTTCGACATCGGCGGGACGGCGGCGTCGTCGATCCACCCGGACGTCTACGGTGGTGTCCTCAGCCTGCTGGGCTGGCCGCCCGAGGCGGAGTTTACGAAGCATGTCACTGTCCTGACCGAGATGGTGACGCCGAGCGAAAAGTTCCTTGACCACGTGGATGCATGCGTTCGGAAGGTGGGACCGCAGATTCCGCGGCGTGACGAGGAGGGGCCGGGGTATGTGCAGCGCTACGTGGACGAGTGGGGTGTGACCTGGGCGCGTGCGGACGAGGTTTCGGAGTTCGCGGACAAGGGTGGGCCGTTCCAGAGGCACGAGCCGAGCGAGCAGGAACTCGAGCGGTATGCCTGGCCGGATATCTCCGATCCCTCTCGGTACGTGGGCATTCGCGAGGAGGTCGAGCGTGTCCGCCGTGAGACGGACGCCGCAGTCGTCTGCGAGATCCCGTACGGGATCGTGCGCGAGTGCCAGCGGATGCGCGGCTTCACAGAGTTCCTCGAGGATCTACTGATTAACCAGACTTACGCCGAGGCGCTGATGGAGAAGGTGGTCGATGTCGTGACGGCGATCATCGACCGTACGCTGGACGAAGTACCCGATCCGGATGTCTGCCTCTGGGCGGAAGACATGGGGTTCCAGGAACGGGCGTACATGCGCCCGGAGCTGTATCGGCGAATGGTCAAGCCCTATCACAGGCGACTAGTTGAAGCGATACAGAAAAGGACCGACGCCAAGGTGATGGTGCACAGCGACGGCTCGATCCGGGAGCTGCTCGCCGACCTCGTCGACATCGGCGTCCAGGTGATCAACCCCGTGCAGGTCTCCGCCGCCGGGATGGATTCCGCCGAGCTGAAGCGCGAATTTGGTGCTGACCTCTCCTTTTGGGGGGCGATCGATACCCAACACGTGCTCCCCTTTGCTAGTCCGGATGAGGTCAAGCATGAGGTGAAAGTTCGCATCCACGACCTCGCGACCGGCGGCGGGTACGTGGCCGCCTCCGGTCACAATATCCAGCGCGAGGTGCCACCCGAGAATGTCCTCGCAATGATCGAAGCCGTTCACGACTACGGCGAATATCCACTTGTCTCACAGCAGTGACCGAAAGGAGGAAACGTGTCCCCCACGAGCACGACAGCAGAGATCACCGGCTGGAGCCGGGGCAAAGGTTGGGGTTGGGTCTGGGGAGAGACCGACGAGATCGGCGCGCTTAACGCTTTAGCAGCTGACTCGGTGCTAGCGGCTCTGCGCTCGGTTTCCGAGGGCCGAGTGTTCGACCTCGGGCTCACGCTGGACCGACAGTCGTTCATCGGGCCCTACGCCGCGCGGACGGAGGTACTGTCCTTCCGGGCGGCGAAGGACTTCAAGAACGAATTCGGTCTCGACCCGGAAGGCGTGAGCTTCAACCAGACAGTCGTGTCGCTCTCAGATCACGCTGGGACGCAACTCGACGGCCTCTGCCACGCCACATTCGGCGTCGACAACCATTGGTACAACGGCTACGCATACGCCGACCACTGGACAGACTTCGGGGCCAGAGCGGCCACAGCGAGTCGTATGCCCCCGATCGTCCTCTCGGCGGTGCTTATCGATGTCGCTGGGCGTGAAGGAGTCGACTCTCTGGCCAAGTCGTTCGAGATTGGACCGGACCTGCTCGCGTCGACACTTGCAGCGCAGGACGTGGATATCCAGCCCGGCGAGGCCGTTCTCATCCGTACCGGCGCACTCCGAGGCTGGGGGGAATCAGGTGGTGATCACGCAGCACTGGCAGAGCCGGACACTGCCGGCATCACGCTCGCATCGGCACGCTGGCTCGTTGAAGAGAAGGGTGCGATCCTTCTTGCATCCGACACCTCAACGCTGGAGGTCGTTCCGCCGGTCGATGGGGACAACTTTGCCCCCGTGCACAAGTACCTGCTCGTCGACCAAGGCGTTCACATCGGTGAGTTGCACTATCTCGAGGAACTCGCCGAGGCGCGTGTGTACCGCTGTTGCTACATCGCACTAGCTCCAAAGCTCAAGGGCACGACGGCCGGCTTTGCGCTGCGTCCGATTGCCATCGTCTAGCGAGGTGCGGTAGGTCCTAAGGCACTTGGTCGAGAAGCTGGTGAGACATTGGGAACACGTGCCCCTCCCGTCGGCCGTAGGGGTTGACGGATGCACTTGAGGTGCATCGGCTGTGATGTGCTGGCCCGGCCTCTCTACCTCTGCTCGGCCAGATCACCGCACGTCGTGGACGTCACGCTGCTCCGTCGCGGTCTGCACAGAGACCCCAGGGATCTTCGTGAGCAGCTGCAGACTGCGATCGACGTGACCTCGAGCGACTACGATGCGATCGTGCTTGCTTACGGGCTGTGCGGAGGTGCGACCGCCGGGCTCGTAGCCGCTGACGTACCCGTTGTGATGCCTCGAGCGCACGACTGCATCACAGTGTTTCTCGGCGAGCGCGCTCGCTATCAGGCCGAGTTCACGGCGCATCCCGGCACCTACTGGTACGTTCAGGATTACCTCGAGCGCGACGACGGATCGGGTGACGCCCTGCTGGGCGTCGGTGCTCCGTCCGACGAGAGACTGCAGGAGACGTACGAAGAGTATGTCCGGAAGTACGGGCAGGACAGCGCGGACTACTTGATGGAAACGCTGGGCGCTTGGCTCGAGCACTACGACCGGGCGGTCTTCATTGATCTTGAGATCGCCCACTCGAGTGCGAACGAGGCACGTGCGCAAGCGGAGGCGAAGCGGCGGGGGTGGACCTTCGAGCGGATGACCGGGAATCTGAATCTGATCCGCCGCTTGCTCGCCGGCGATTGGGACGAGGACTTCCTCGTCCTCCGGCCGGGAGAGCAGCTCGCGATGAGCTGGGACGAAGGCGTGATCACCGCCGTGATCCGCTCGAGGTCGAAGCCCAGTTCCGCCTAACGGGTATTCAGTCGCCCTAGACGAGGCGCTCGGCGACCGGAAATCCGAGAGCGGCGACGAAGACGTCGTTGAAGTCCGGCCGCGCGGAGAGCTCGAGGTACTCAACCCGATCGGCGAGGCCCAGACCGAGCTGCTGTTCGCGGAAGGAGAGCAGTGAGATCTTCGCGCCCTCGAGCGACGAGTTTCCAACCGGCACGACCCGGTCGAGGTCGACCGGCGGGATCAGACCGATGGTGCGGGCGCTCGCCGGATCGATGTAGGTCCCGAACGAGCCGGCAAGGAGGACCTCGTCGAGGTCGCTGAGGCAGACTCCTAGTTCCTTCATCAGGACTCGAGTGCCGGCCGCGATCGCGCCTTTGGCGAATTGCAGCGCGCGAATGTCCTGCTGTGTGAGCTCGATTCCATCAGCGAGGCGGAAGGCTGAGGCGCCGTCGATCTCTAGCAGGCGGTTGGCCAGCGGGTGACCGTCCGCCTCGCTGCCGTACTTGAGCCTTCCGCTCGGCTCGAGCAGCCCGGTGGAAAGTAGCCCGGCCGCGAGGTCGGCGAGCCCGGAGCCACAGATACCGCGCGGTGGCCCACCGCCGAGCACTTGGAGCGCCACCTTCTCTCCGACGGTGACGGCTTCAATCGCACCGTCGTCGGCACGCATGCCGCAGCGCGGATCTCGGCGCCCTCGAATGTCGGCCCGGCGGGCGCGGAGGTGGCGAGGATCCGTCCGCCGGCGGCGAGGACGACCTCGCCGTTTGTGCCAATGTCGATCAGGAGCGAGACAGCGTCATCGCGCCCGACGCCGGTGGAGAGGATCCCGGCGGTGATGTCCGCGCCGACGTAGGCGCCCAGGAGGGGCAGGGTCTGCACGCGGGCTTCAGGGTGGATCGGCAAGCGCAGCTCGTGCGCGGCCAGGTCGACCGCATCCCGAAGAACGGGAGCGAAGGGCGAGACGGCGAGCGCGGTCGGGTCGACTCCAAGGAACAGGTGGAGCATCGTCGAGTTCCCTGTGACGACCGCGCAGTAGATCGACATGGGATCGACGCCTGCTTCGGTGGAGACCTCGTTGATCAACACCTCCAGGGTCGACAGCGCGGCGTCCTGCAGCTCCCGCAACCCTTGCGGGCCGGTCATTGCGTGCGAGATGCGCGAGATCACGTCGGAGCCGAACCGCTCCTGCTTGTTGAGAGACGAGGCGAGGCCGACGATCGCGCCACCGTCGATGTCGAGCAGGGCCGCGACGACAGTTGTCGTCCCCAGATCGATAGCCAGCCCATAGCCATGCCGGTCCGTATCTCCTGGCTCCACGGCGACGAGCCGGTTGCCAACCACCACAGCGGTGACGTCACAGCCCCCGCCTCGAACTGTCGCCGGGAGCGAGCGGAGCACCGAGAGTGGTGCCTCGAGCGCGAGGTCGGGAAGCCCGGCCGCCACCCGCTCCAGGTCGGAGACCTGGTTGTCGAGAGTTGCGGGCGGGAGCGCCACGCGGCGCATCTGGAGGGAGGGAGAGAGCACCACGTGGCGTCCACGCCCGAGCAGCGCGGCCTTCGGCCGGGTCGAAAGTGGAGGCACCTCGAACTCCACCAGTGCGGGGCCGTCCGCCGGAAGGATCGATCGACACGCGAGCCGCCAGCCCGCCGCCAGCTCGTCCTCCGAGAACGTGCCCATATCGGCAGTGGTCGGGGGAATTGCGTCCTGAAGCACACGGACGCGGCATTTGTGACAGGTCCCGCGCGCCCCACAGGTGGAGTCGATCGCCACTCCCGCCCAGCTCGCGCCCTCGAAAACCGTCGTTCCGGGCGGGACACGCACAGTGGCGCCCTGTGGCTGGAAGGTCAGTGTGCGCAATCTGGCCACAAGTTCAGCGTGCCGCGCTCTCGGCTGCTCGGAAGGCGGAGATCCACACCGCCCCGTATTCGTCCTTGCCGAGGAGGAGGTTGGCGGCGCGTACTGCCATCGTTGCCTCGGTGGAGAGCGGGTTCATGATCGCGGCGGTGAGGCCGGCGCCGATCGCTATCGCGAGGAAGGCAGCATTGATCAAGGGTCTGGCCGGAAGCCCGAAGGAAACGTTG
>Ga0187885_10003429_pt1 | contig 14035 bp, 11 predicted proteins | sample June2016WEW_20_1_3_FD_132970 | JGI IMG/M metagenome (GOLD analysis project Ga0187885, IMG submission 132970) | Peatland microbial communities from SPRUCE experiment site at the Marcell Experimental Forest, Minnesota, USA - June2016WEW_20_100 | ecosystem: Environmental > Terrestrial > Soil >... | reverse complement strand
TTGACCATCTCCGGGATGATGTCGGTCTCGGAGCCGGTCCACGTGTAGGAGCAGCCCAGCAGCGCGCACATGTCGTTTGCCCCGGCCCGGCAGGAGACGAAGAACGGGTCGGCCGTTACGTGACACACCATGGCAAACTTGTAGTGCGGGTACGCGGGCCAGGGATTCTTGGTACCGATCGGCGACGCCGCCAAGCCACGCTCAGCGAAAGCCCCGCCGAGGAACGGGGCGGCGGCCGCCGCGATCCCTGCATTCCGAAGGAAACGACGCCTGGATAGCTCGTACCGCTTCGGGTCGACTTCGTGCTGTTCGTATCTGGCCATGTGAGGCCCCTTTCTCCTTTCCCCTTACTCTCGAAGAAGAGCTTGTCGTGCTTTGGCGTTGGTCTGTCCAGCCACCGAGAGCCGACATGCGGGGGTCGGTCGCGTGCCGCGTGCGCTCGGATGCGCTTCACCGCACTAACCCGCCCTGACCATGAACTGCTTCCCCGGCAACCTCCATTCGATCGGCGCGTCCCCGGGCCCTGTTATTATGGTATCGTCCTATCATTACAGACAGGCCCCCGGCGCGTCAAGCCGGAGGAGATACCGACCAGACCTGCGAACCCCTGCCGGAGGTCGAAGATGAGCGCACCGCTCGTGGCTGACCTGGAGGCAGCCACCGGGCTCATGCGACCGGGCCGCGAAGTCCTGGCCCGGCACCTCAGCGACATGACCGAGACGTACGAAGATCAGGCTGCCGTGGCCGCCGCGCTGGCCAACGGCGAGGACCCGCTGATCTATGTGGCGTACGAGCCCGAGGGCGACCCGCCGACCGCGCCGGGCGAGCTCGTCTTCCGGACGACGGTCATCCATCCGGGAACCATCGGCGACGAATACTTCATGACCTATGGTCACCATCACATCCGGGCCAGCGGCGAGGTGTACCTGGGGCTCGCCGGCCACGGCCAGATCATCATGCAGGAGGGAAACGGTCGGGCGCAGACAGCCGCTCTCTCTCCCGGCCGCTGCGTCTACGTGCCCGTCGGCTGGGGTCACCGCACGATGAACGATGCGGACGAGCCGTTCGTCTTCTTGGCCGTCTACCCCGCCGACGCCGGACACGACTACGCCTGGGTGCCGGCTCATGGCTTCGCCGCGCGCCTCAACCGAGGCCCGGATGGTCCGCAGTGGAGCCGGCCGTTGCCTGTAGCGGGCCCTGTCGGCGGAACCTGACGCCGTCAGCGGTCGCGGCGTAACGTAAGGGAGGGTGACCTGTGGCCGAGTTCGTCTGCGCCATCGACATCGGCACGTCGACCACCAGAGCGGCACTGGTCGACCGCCGGGCGCGGATCGCCGACGTCGTCGCGACACCGATACGCCTGCACTCGCCCGCGCCCGGGGTCGCCGAGCAGGATCCGGAGGACTGGTGGTCGACTACCGTGAGCAACGTCCGGGGACTCCTCGAGCGCCATCCCGAGGCCTGTATCGCGGCCGTCGCCGTCGGGGGCCAGATGCACGGCGTCGTGCCGGTGGACGGCTCGGGCAACTCGCTGGTGCGACGCGTGGCGATCTGGAGCGACAAGCAAGCGGCGCCGATCGCTGCCTCGGTCGCCTCGCTTCCCGATGCCGCCGAGCTCGCCGCCGCGGCCGGCAACCGCCCGGTCCCCGCATGGGCCGGCTTCAAGATCGCATGGTTTCGGGATCACGCACCCGACGTCTACGCGCGCGCCGAGACCTTCCTCGTCGCCAAGGACTTCGTCAACCAGCGGCTCACGGGGTGCGCAGCGACCGACCCGACTGAAGCCTCCGGCTCGTTCCTGATGGACTCCGCGAGCGACCGCTGGTCGCCGGAGCTGGTGCGGGCACTAAGAGTCGATCGCGAGAAACTCCCCGAGATCGTGCCATCCGCGGCCGTCGTCGGCGGCATCACCCGAAGCGCGGCCGCGGCCACCGGTCTCCGCGAGGGAACGCCGGTCGCTTGCGGGGCGGGGGATATGCTCTGCCAGCTCCTGGCCGCCGGCGTCACCCGTCCGGGCAGGGTCTGCGAGGTCAGCGGGACGGCCGGGATCATCGCAGCCTACGCAGCGACTCCCTCATCCGACCGCCGGGTCATGAACCTTCGCACAGCAGGCTCAGGCTGGGTCCGCTTCGGCATCGAAGACGCCGGGGGAGCCTGCCTGAGCTGGTACGCAGAGCGCTTCTGCGCCGACCTCACAGCCCGCGCCCACGAGAGCGGCAGATCGCGCTACGAGCTGGTCACCGAGGAGGCGGCCACCGTCCCGGTCGGCAGCCGCGGCCTCCGCTTCTTCCCGTACCTCCTCGGGGAACGGACGCTCGGCGTCCCGGAATCGCGAGGAGCCTTCATCGGCCTGAGCATGAGCCACGGCCGGCCCGAGCTGGGCAGGGCGCTGATCGAGGGCCTGTGCTTCGAGATCCGGCGGGCGCTCGACCTGATCATTCCCGCGAGCGAGATCGAGCACATCCGGGTGACCGGGGGAGGGGCAGGAAGCGCGCTCTGGAATCAGATTCGCGCCGACGTGTACGGACATCAGGTGGTGACCCTCACCTCGATCGAGGGCGGGATCGTCGGCGCCGGGCTGCTCGGAGCCACCGCCGCCGGGTGGTTCGGCGACGCGGCCGAGGCGTCGGAGGCGTGCGCGGAGATGGGCAACCGCTGGACTCCCGACCCCGAGCGCCTGCGGGAGTACGACGCCGCCTACAGGACGTTCTGCCGGACACACGACGCGTTGGAGCTGCTCTGGCATGGCTGGTGCTGACGTTCGCGCGGCACGGCCGCTCATCCTCGACCTGGACGGCGTGCTCTACGTCGGCGAGGTCGCCCAACCCGGCCTGGCCGAGCTCGCTCAACAACTCGCCCGCCGCGCGTTCGCCTGCGTCACGAACAACTCGTTCCTCTCGGCCGAGCAGTGCTCGGAGCGCCTCGCGCGGATGGGGATGAGCGTCGACCCCGACCGCATCGTCACGGCAGCGACGGCGATGCGCGACCACCTGCGCGCGACGCTGCCGAGCGGGAGCCGCGTCTTCGTCATCGGCGCGCCGGTCCTGCACGAGGCGGTTCGGTCGGCGGGGATGGAGGAGGCTGCGCGCGACGTCGCGGCCGTCGCGGTGGGAGTCGACCCGGGGCTCGGGTACGCGGAGCTCGAGCGCGCCGTCCAGCTCCTGCAGGGGGGAGCCGCTCTCGTGGCTGCGAACGACGAGCCGTGCGTGCTGACGCCGGAAGGCTGCGCGCCGGGCACGGGCGCGCTCGTGGCCCTGCTCACCCGTTGCGTGCCCGTCGTCCCTGCGTTCGTGGGCAAGCCGGCCGCGGCCATGTTCGACTCGGCGCTCCGGCTCCTCGGCGCCGCCGGCCCGGAGACGGTGGTCATCGGCGACAGTCTCAGGACGGACATCGCCGGCGGACGCGCAATCGGGGCCACGACCGTGCTGATCACGAACGGGCCCGACCGCTCCGGGGGAACGCCGGAGGAGCAGCCCGACGTCACCGTCGCAGGCCTGGCCCCGCTCGCCCGGCTGCTCGAGGCCGGCGAGCTCTGAGCGGCCGCGCCTACGGCTGGAGCGCCGGCTTGATCACCGTCCGGCTCTCGGCGGCCGCGAACGCGTCGGCCCACCGATCCAGGGAGAACGCCGTCACGAGCGACGCCGCGTCCGCCGCGTTCCGCTCGAGCAGGACGAGGGCGGGGTCCCAGACGGTATGGGAGGAGCTGAGGCTGAAGGCCACGTCGAGCGCCTTCTGCATCGCGGCGTCCCAGGCGAACTCGATCGACGACCTGCCGCTCATGCCGATAGCGGCGACCCGCGCGCGCGACCGGAGCAGCTCGATCCCGGCGCCGATCGCGAGCTGCGCGCCGCTCGCCTCGATCAGCAGGTCCGCGCCCCGCCCGTCGGTCGCCTCGAGCACCGCCTCGCGCGCGTCCTCGGGCGTGCCTACGGCGTCGAAGCCGAGCCGGCCCGCCGCCGCGAGGCGCTCGCGGTCGACGTCTCGCTGGCCCAGGACGACAACCCGGGCTGCGCCCGCGAAGCGGGCGGCCATCGCCGCGAGGATGCCCACCGGCCCGGGCCCGGTGACGACGACGGTATCGCCGGGCACGACCGGCGCGCGCTCGAGCGCGGACAGGCCGATCGCGGTCGGCTCGCAGAGGACGGCCGCGAGGTCGGGCAGGTCGTCGGGCACGCGATGGAGCAGCGAGGCGGGAACGACGAGGTGGCTCGCGAACGCGCCGTCGACACCCCAGCCGGGCGACCGCTTCTGCGAGCAGAGCTGGGCGTAGCCCCGGCGGCAGAGATAGCAGGTCCCGCAGGCGCCTGCGTGGGGCTCGCAGACGACGCGGCGGCCGACCCACGCGGGGTCGACGTCCGCCGCGACCTCCTCGACGGTGCCCACAAACTCGTGGCCCAGGACCACCGGCGGCCAGTACGGAAACTCGTCGTGGAGGATGTGGATGTCCGTGCCGCAAATGCCGGCGTACGCGACGCGGAGGAGCGCCTGGCCCGGGCCGGGCCGGGGTGCTCGTACGTCCTTCAGCATCATGTTGCCCGGGCCGCGGGCGACCTTCACCACCGCTTTCACCGTCCGCCTCCGCTGTCCACGAGCACCTTGAGAGAGTCGCCCCGCCGGAGGCGCTCGAGCGCCTCCGTGAGGTCGCTGAATCCTACGATCTCGGAGATGACGACGGCGGTGTCGACGGCCCCTCGGGCGAGCAGGTCGAGGGCGGCGTCGATGTCCGGGGGCGCGTACACCCTCGTCCCGACGAGCGAGAGCTCGCCGAAGGTCACCTGCCGGAGATCCACCGGGACCGGCGCCAAGTAGACACCCTCGACGACGACGACGCCGCCGGGCCGCACCAACCCCGGCATCGCCAGCGCCACCGAAGCGACGGCCGCCGCGTCGAACGCCACGTCCGCCTTCCCGCCGAGCCGGCCGGGGGCCTCCGCCGCGTCGGCCACGACGTCCACCTGCAGCTGCCGCGCCCGTTCCCGTCGGGGCCGGGCGGGCTCGACCAGCACGCAGGTCGCGCCGGCCGCCTGCGCCACGAGAGCCGTCAGGAGCCCGATCGGGCCGCCGCCGCAGACGACGACGCGGCTCGCCGCTCCCAGGCCGGACCGGTGAACGGCGTGGACTGCCACGGCGAGCGGCTCGGCGAGCGCCGCCGCCTCGAGAGTCAGACCTTCCGGGACCGGGTGAAGCTTGGCCTCGTCGACGACGAGACGCTCGGCGAGGCCTCCGTCGCGGTCGATCCCGACGAGGCGCAGGTTCTCGCAGACGTGGTCGAGGCCGAGCCGACACGCCGAGCAGGTACCGCAGCTGATGGTGGGATCGACGACGACCGCCGCTCCCGCGGAGGGGCCCGAGGCGACGACGCCGACGACCTCGTGGCCGAGGATCAGCGGGAACCTCGCGCGGGGGTGCAGGCCGTCGACGATGTGCAAGTCGGTTCCGCAGACGCCGACGTAGGCCGGCGCGACGAGGACCTGGTCGAGCCCGACGTCCGGCTCCGGACGCTCGGCGACGCGAAACCGGCCCGGACTCTCCAGCACCAGTGCCTTCATCTGCACCTCCTCGCGCGCTGATAGCGGTCGGCCAGGTAGGCATGATAGCATTACAGGATGACAGCAAGGCCGGGAGGCCCGGTGAGGCCGGGCGGCCCGGCCGCCCCTTCGGTGATTCTGAGCGAAAACGGAGGCCTGGCCGTGTCGGCGTCGATCGATCTCTCGGCGGTGCTGGGCGACATCTTCATCGTCGACGGACGCCGTGTCAGCGTGGAGGGACCGACACTGACGGTCACGGATCCGGCCAGCGGCCAGGTCGTCGGCTCCATCCCGGCCGCCGACGGCAGCGCCGTTGACGCGGCCGTCCAGGCGGCTCACCGAGCCTTTGCCACCTGGTCCAGGACGACCCCTGCCGCTCGCTCGAAGTACCTCCTCCGGCTCGCTGCGTGGGCCGAGGAGCACGTGGACCTGCTGGCTCGGCTGACGACGCTCGAGCAGGGCAAGCCGCTGTCCGAGGCCCGCTCGGAGGTGGGCCAGGTGGTGAAGAGCCTCCGCTACTACGCAGCCGAGGCGCCAAGGCTGCTCGGTGAGACGATCCCCACGGAGTCCGAGACGCTTCGGAGCACCGCGATCCGCCAGCCAATCGGCGTGGCCGCCTGCATCGTCGGCTGGAACTACCCGCTCGGTCTGATGGGCTGGAAGATCGCGCCCGCCCTGGCGGCGGGGTGCACCGTCGTGGCGAAGCCGTCGTCGAAGACCCCGTTCGGCACGCTCGCCCTGGCGGCTGCAGCCGCCGAGGAGTGCGACTTTCCGCGCGGGGTGCTGAACGTCGTCACCGGCGGGGGAGAAACGACGGGCGAGGCGCTCGTCACGCATCCGCTCGTGCGCAAGGTGAGCTTCACGGGTGGCAACGAAGCAGGTCTCCAGGTGCTGACGTGGGCGGCGCAGGGCGTCAAGCGGGTCACGCTCGAGCTGGGCGGGCACTCGCCCATGCTCGTCGCGCCCGACGCGCCCCTGCAGCTCGCGGTCAGGGACGGGGTCAAGCGGGCGTTCCGCAACGCGGGCCAGCTCTGCAACTCGGTCAACCGCATCTACGTCCACCGCTCGATCGCCGATGAGTTCACGGATGAGTTCGTCCGGGCGGCGGCGAAGCTGCGGCTCGGAGCCGGCCTGGCGAACCCCGAGCCGGACATGGGGCCGCTGACCACCCGGGAAGGGCTCGACCGCGTCGCGCTCCACGTCGAGGATGCGCGGCAGCGGGGCGGCGAGGTCGTGCTCGGAGGGTCGCCGCCGGCTGATGAGGAGCTCGCTTCGGGCCTCTTCTTCGCCCCGACCGTCATCACCGGAGCGACCGAGACGATGCTCGTCCTCAACGAAGAGACGTTCGGCCCGGTGGCGCCCATCAGCGTGGTCGACGACATGGACGAGGCGATCGAGCGCGCCAACGGTCTCGAGTACGGGTTGGTCGCCTACCTCTACACGACCGACCTGCGCTTCTCGACCCTGGCCTCCGAGCGCCTGGAGTTCGGGACGGTCAACGTGAACAACGTCGGCGGCGGGGACGTCGGCTACCCGTACGCGGGCTGGAAGCGCAGCGGCCTGGGCGTCGAGCTCTCGCGTCACGGTATGCTCGAGTACCTGAACGTCAAGCACATCCGGGTCGAGGTCGGGTATTAGTGGAGGTTCGGGAGGCGACGAGCCCCGAGACGCTGGCCGGGGCGTCCACCGAGGAGCTCCGGCGGCGATACCTGCTCCGGTCGTTGTTCGAGCCCGGCCGGCTCCGGCTCGTCTATTCCCACGAAGACCGGCTGATCGTCGGAGGCGCCGTACCGGCCGGGCAGAGGCTCCGGCTCGAGCCGGAGGGTCCGGTGCGGGCGCGGCACTTTCTCGAGAACCGGGAGGCGGGCATCCTCCACGTCGGCGGCGGCCCCGGCGTCGTCATCGTCGACGGGCAGCGGCACGAGCTCGCGCCGCGCGACATCCTGTACGTGGGCCGCGGGGCGGAAGAGGTCGAGCTCGAGAGCGCGAGCGGGACCGATCCCTCGCGGCTCTACGTCGTGTCCGCCGTCGCGCACCGTGCCTTTCCGACCGTGCAGATCCGCGAAGACGACATCGTGCCGGTCGAGCTCGGCTCGCCGGGCGGCGCCAGCCTTCGCGCGCTGCGCAGGTACGTGCCGCCGGCGGAAGGGCAGAGCGCCGCCCTGATGATGGGCGTCACGACGATCCACCCCGGCTCCGTCTGGAACACGATGCCGACCCACACCCACGACCGCCGGACGGAGGTCTACCTCTACTTCGGTCTGCCCGAGAACGATCGGGTCGTCCACCTGATGGGCGCTCCGGAGGAGACGCGGACGCTCGTCGTCGCCAACGAGGAGGCCGTCATCTCGCCGCCCTGGTCGATCCACGCAGGCGTCGGCACGGCGTCCTATCGCTTCTGCTGGGCGGTGGCCGGCGAGAACACCGACTACGACGACATGGATCCGGTGCCCCCGAGCCGGCTCAGGTGACCGGCGCGCTCATGTCTCGATCATCACCTTGATCGACCGGTCCTTCTCGTTGAGCGCGCGCTCGAAGCCGGCGACCGCGTCGTCGAGCGGCAGGCGATCCGTGACCACCTCGTCGATGGGGTAGCGATCGGAGCAGACGAGGGCGACCGCGGCCGGGTACGTGTTGGCGTAGCGGAAGACGCCGTGGATCGAGAGCTCCTTGTCGACGACGTTGAACATGTGGTACGTGACGCTGTCGTCCGCCGGCAGCCCGACGACGGCGATCGCCCCGCCCTTTCGCAGGAGGTCCGGAGCCGCCTCGAGAACGGCGCGAACGCCGGAGGTGTCGAAGAGCTCGTCGGCGCCGCGACCGTCGGTCCGCTCCATGACGACGTCCTCGATCGACTCGTTCCCGACGTCGACGGCGATCGCCCCGAGGGTGCGCGCGACGTCGAGCCGGCGCGGCAGGACGTCGCTCACGATCACCTGGCCCGCGCCCCGCTGGCGCGCGGCGACGACCGCGGTCAGGCCGATCGGACCGGCCCCGAGGACGACCACGGTGTCGCCGGGCCGCACGCCCGTCAGGTCGCAGCAATGGATACCCACGGAGATCGGCTCGCAGAGGGCGCCTCGCTCGTAGCTCACGTCGTCCGGCAGCGGGTGCGCGAAGTCGGCTCGGATCACCGCGTACTCGGACATCGCTCCGTCCACCGGCGGCGTCGCGTAGAAGACGACGTCCGGGCAGAGGTTGTAGCGGCCTGACTTGCACCTCGCGCAGCGGCCGCAGGTGACGCCGGGCTCGACGGCCACACGGGTCCCAACTGCGAGGCCCTGCACGGCCGAGCCGACCGCGACGACGTCGCCGGCGACCTCGTGACCGACGATCATCGGGCTCTCGACGACGTACCTCCCGATTCGGCCGTGGACGTAGTAGTGGACGTCGGAGGCGCAGATGCCGCAGGCGCGAACGCGCACGAGGGCGTCCTCGGGGCCGACCCCCGGCACCGGCACCTCCTCAACCCGCAGGTCGTGGGCGGCGTGGAGGACCGCGGCTTTCATCGTGCTTGGCAGCATTGGTAGCCGCGGCGGCGGAGCCGGCGGAGTCAGAAGGTCACGCCCGCGACGAGGATCACATTCAATTGCATGCCCGGATGCCCCCTGCTGTGTCCTGTAATCCTGAGATTCTATGATCCTATGCTTCGGCACACAAGAGGCCGTGGCTTTATTCGATCTTCCTGGCTCACGCCCCCGAGGGTTCGAATCCCTCCCCCGCCGCCTCTATTCCAAGCCGTTTCCGGCTCAACCAGGCCGGATACAGCGTCCAGCCCCCCTGGCCGATACCACGCGGCTAATCGCGGTGCGGGAATGAAGGCGTTGCTTTTCGTCTGCTTGTTACGGATGGGGATCTCCGCCACGGAGCGGGCTCGAGAGCCTGTCTCGGGCCTCAGAACAGATGCGGGCCAAGTCCGCCGATCAGGTAGCCGATTCCGGCGGACAGGGCGCCGACGACAAGCACCTGGAGCCCGCTGCGAACGAGGGCCAGCCGGGTGACGCGGCCCTTCAGCACGCCGAGTGCGAACAGTGCACAGCCGGTGGCGGCCAGCGAGAGTCCCAGCGCGACGTGCATGCTGAAGAAGAAGTAGGGCCAGAGCGGTATCAGGGCGGCACAGGCGTAAGAGACGCCGACGACGTACGCATCGCCCTTCGCCGTCGCGGTGTCGCGGAACGGCAAGCCGAGTTCTTTCTCGATCTTCGTCTTCACGAGCACCTCGAGTGACTGCCCGATCGCCTCGCTGGCCGTGCGTGCGTCGGTTTCCGACAGGCCCTCCTCTTGGAACAGGATCTGCAGCTCAAGCTGCTCGAGCTCGGGATGATCGAGCGCCTCGGCGCGCTGATCGACGATTTCGCTCGCGATCAGCTGGTTCTCGGCATGGCTGGACAGGTACGCGCCCGTGCCCATGGCGAGCGCGCCCGCAGCCGCCTCCGCGACCCCGCCGACGATAACCGCCGTCGTGCCGACCGCGGCGCCGGCCAACCCCGTGACCACGCCAAGCGGCACGAGGAGCCCATCCTGGAAGCCGAGCACCAGCTCCCGGATTCGCGTGAGCTTCGAAAGCCGCCGCCGCTCGGCGACCGTGTGGTCGCGTAGCGCCCACTCGTCCCGCGGATGAGCAGCCGCATCACGACCGTACGGAAGTCCAGTGGCAGTCCGTCCGCGCACTCCCCCGAGCGTTCCTACGCAACGGCGGCGCTTCATCCGCGCGCCAACCGATCCCGATCAGCAGAAAGCCACAGACGACACCAACGGCCGCATCGCTTTCCGACCGCCTCTAGCCGAGAGAGGGGTTATCGCCCGAGCGCCGGACTTACCGGCGTCCGTGGTCGGCGGACTGCTCGATAAGTACCGCCTCGCCGCGTGAACCGAATTCGTGCATCCCACCGCCTGTCGCTGAAGAATCTTCGTTCGTGCTGCTTCGGCCGAGCCGCGCCTCCGGTCAGTCGATGCGGAGGTTGAGGTAGCCGCCACGCCGGCGCCGTTTTCGGCGCAGAATCACCGATCTGATAGTTCCGCCAAGCCAGCTGGAGGGGATGCGCCGCAGCATCGCCCTCCAGGATGTAGCCGGGCGGCTGCCGCCGTCAAGTAGCTACGGAAGGGCGGGCAAGTTGTGGGACCACACGACCGGTTCTCGTTACACCCGCTCCGGCTCAACGTGCGTGTGACCGAAGACGGATCGCACGCTCACGGCTGCGATCTTCGCGCTCAGGGCGGACGCTGCCGACTGTCGCGCAGACCGTCGCGCACGAGCCCGGAACGGCTCAACGGTGCGGTCAGCGCCTCGTCTTGAAAACCGTTGAGCCCCAACGAGCCCGTGGGTTCGAATCCCACCCCCGCCGCCAAAAGGTTGACGTTAGAACCCCGTGGCCCTTTGTTGGTCGCGGGGTTCTCTTTGGTCCGGCCCCTGGGGGCGCCCCTGGGGGCCTGTGTCGGCCTTCCGGCCTTGATCTGACCGTCTATGACCTTGCCGCCATCAGGGTCGTCCGGGTTGGCGTCTGGCCCGTCGTCCTCGTCATCGCCATCCTCGAATCCGATGCTCAGGTCCCTGAGCTGAGCAAACGGCGGATTCAGTACGGCGCGCTTGACACCGTCCTTGTCGATGAACAGAGCCCCGAAGAAGGTCTGGTTCAGATCCCGTCGGGCTTTCTCGGTCTCACTGACGTATAGCCGGTAGCACTGCTCGAGTAGCTGCAAAGCAATCTCCAGCCGTTCCTCGAAGTGTTCATGCTTGGTACCAGCCAGCTCAATCAGGCGGGCAGCTTCCCGCTGCTCGACAGCTATGGCTTCTTGCCGTAGCTTCAAGTCGGCCTGCGGTATGGCCTCAGCGATGTAGGCGTCGATTAGCCGCTGGCGCTGCTTCTCGAGTTTCTCGAACCGCCCGCGCTGAGTGCTCAGCAGCTTGCTGTCTTGGCTTCTCTGCCGAGCAATGTCACGGGTAACTGACTTACGAGCAGCTTCCACTACTTCGCTATCCAGTACGACGCTCTTCCAGTGATCCATGACGTGCTTCTCAGCGGCGTCGGCTCGTAAGTAAGGCAGATTACAGTCAGTCCGTTTCTTGGTTTTGCCAAGACAGAAGAAGTAGGCGTAGGTGCCACCCCGACCCTTGGCATAAGCAAACCCGAGCCGAGACTCACAGCGGTCACAGAACAACGTGCCTTTCAAATAATGGTCGTGTTTCCAGGAGCGATCGCCGGAGATGCGTCGACCAGCCAGTACGTCCTGGACGATCTGGAAAGTCGACTCCTGCACCAGAGCTGGGTGCTTGCCATCGTACTCCACGCCGCCGTAGACCAGCTTGCCGATGTAGTACGGGCTAGACAGCATCCGATGGACCTGGCTTCTGGTCATCGGCACAGCGTTACGAGTGGCTGTCGCCCGAGTCTTCATTCCCCGGCGATCCAGTTCAGCCACTAGATCGGTGATCGACCACTCGCCACTGGCGTAAGTGTCGAAGGCCCACTCCACATGTGGCGCTCTTTCCAGATCGAGCACCACGACCTTGACCTCCTGACCATCAATCTTGGTAGTGCTGTTCAGATAGCCAAGCGGTGCATAGCCGGGAGTACCACCACGGCGAGCCTTTTCGTGCAGGCCCTTCTTGGCTTCATGGCTCAAGTTCTTCGAATAAAACTCGGCAATCGCGGCCATGATGCCGTGCAGCAAGGTGCCGGCCGGTGTGTCGTCGATCTGCTCAGAGGCCGATACCAGAACCGCTCCAGCCTTGTGAATGGTTAGACCAATCGCTACATCGTCAGCTCGATCTCTGGCAAGCCTGTCGACCTTATGGACGATGACGTAGTCGACGTCGTGCTTGTCGACTAGACGGTCAAGCAGTTCCTGCAGTGCTGGCCGGTCAACTGAGCGAGCGCTAGCTCCGGCATCGACGTACTCCTCAACCACGGAAGCGCCGAGCTCGTCCGCCTTCCGCCGGCACGCTTCCCTCTGGGCTGGGATCGAGTAGCCCTCAACTTCACCGCCAGAAGTTGCCTGCCGAGCAGTGGATACTCGCAGATAAATGACGACTCGCTTAGTCATACTTTCCTCCATAGTGGGACCCATTTTACCAGGTCTGAGAAGGAAATGGAGGTCCCATTTTTTGCCCATTATGGGCAGAGCAATATGAATTTATAAACCTAGGATTTGTGGTACGCTGGATTCAGATTAAGTCTATGTATGGCACAACTATTTCACGCACTGTCGGCGTAAAGGCTCTAGGGTGGGTGGTAACACTCGGATTATTAGTAGTGGGTATCACCAGCAAAGGAGTGCTGGGTGGCATAGGGTTCTATGTAATCTCCGTTCTGATAGCCTATGTTCTGTACATTATACTTATGGCTATTATCGGCGGTGCTTTTAGCGACATATTCAGAATTCTCAAGAAAGAGAACATTAAGGTCTACTCTGGCGAATTTGCGTCGCCGCTTGTCGCCATAACTCTGGTCTTAATTACTTCTCATCTTTTCCATTCTCTCAAATACAGTCACCTCATGTTTACGGCGTTCCTCGTCTACATGTTGGTGCATGTGTTCCTTCTGTTCATTGACAGAAAGTGGACACGCATGGCGTACCTGTGGTCAACACTCGCACTATCCGAGATTGTCTACATCTATGCCATTTTCCATCATTAAGTAAATCCTGCCAGCTTAACTTTACCCCTGGGAAAGGCATGATATTATGAAGTAATGGATAATGACGAGGATAATAAGGTAATACGTTTTAAACCAGCTATAGGCGCAGGTCGCCCCGACCGGTTTCCTGAGCCAACTCGAGTTGAGGTATCGAAGAACACTGAAACCATCGTTGACAGTGACGCCGTTTTCTACCCCGTTGAAGTTGGCCAACAAGAACAAGAAGCCGCCCGAATCAAAGAGCTACTAAATGATTCAGACGAGGACCCGAGCCGCGTCGGATAAATGAACAAGCACGAGAAGTGCAAGTCAGTCCCCGGCCCTAAATCGCCAAAGTCGCCAATTCATGCCTATTAGCAAGGTAGCCGACTCGACGCGACCGGACGGGCGGCCGGACACCCACCCGACCCTCGGAGGCATTTCGATGAGTAACCATCGAATGCGTAAGAGTCGGCGCACTAAACGTGCCCCATTCGGCTCAACCACGCCTATTGGCCCGATAGCTAGGTCCACACGACCGGGTAGGCGATCGGTACATCAGGTACCCAAGTCCGGACCACCCTACTTGAGCAACTTGCCAAGCTCCCACCAGGCCGTCTTGTTCACACCTTGTACGTCTAGGGCCGCCTCAGCTACACGCAGCCGCAAGCCTTCAGTAGATGTTCAGGTCGGCCCCTCCACCCTTCAGGAGAAGGGGCAAGGTTTGCTGTGGAGTCTGCGGATGCGCCGCCGGACGCCGTAGTAGGAAATTGCGTGGGGAGCCCGAAGGCTCGCAAGATCGTCGTACCCGGATCGCGGCCGGCGTCTGTCCATGAACCCGAACCGCGGAACTCACGAGAAAGGACGCTGATGGGGCGGCTGAACACACTC
>Ga0187885_10003426_pt1 | contig 14043 bp, 12 predicted proteins | sample June2016WEW_20_1_3_FD_132970 | JGI IMG/M metagenome (GOLD analysis project Ga0187885, IMG submission 132970) | Peatland microbial communities from SPRUCE experiment site at the Marcell Experimental Forest, Minnesota, USA - June2016WEW_20_100 | ecosystem: Environmental > Terrestrial > Soil >... | reverse complement strand
GGGCCTCGATGATGCGCAACGTGCTGGTGACCGCCAGCGCCAGATTCTCGTCCCCATACGATTGTTCGACCTCCGCCACTGTCAGTTCCTTGACCTGGTCGCCCTTCAGCCGCACTCCCCAGTTGCGGCTGGTTAGGTTCTCAATACTGATGATGTTGCGGGTGCGCTGCTCCACCAGGCGCCCCCGCTTGCGCAGCAGATCCCGCACGGCCCGCTGTTGAACGGGATAAATGTGTCCTTCCTTCAACAGCCCTAATCGCAGCAGATCCGCCAGCCACCACGCGTCGCTGTCGTCATCGGTGTGCTTGAGTCCGCTGTATTGCTGGCTGGACGTGGTGTTCGCCAGATGCACCCGGTATCCTGCTTCCTGCAATCCATCCACCAGCCAGTACCAGTTGTACGTGGATTCCACTACGATCCCCTTCAGTTCAACGCGGAACGGATCAAACAGTTTCTTGATCCCGGCCAGATCATTCGGCATGATCCGCCTGTAAACCCTTTCCCCCCGATCGTTGATGATCCCAATCGTGCTGTTGTTGGAATGCAAATCAATCGCGCCGTAAAACATAGAAGTCTCTCTTTTCCCGGCGCTCCTCCTCCATGGTAAAATGCGCCTGGCTTGAGCGGAGGATAAGGCTCATGCCGAGCTCGGCATGAGCCTTATTATGCCGAGTCCCTGTTTGTGCCGAGTAGCTCGGGCCGTCAGAAGCCACAGCCTGCCATACTGCATCGACTGCCTCTTGTGATTGATATTGACATCTCGGCATAATCAGGAGCTGTTTTCTCCAGCAGTTATCAGAACAAAAGGAGAAAACAGATATGAAAAATCAGCTGTGTTTTGCCCCGGCAGTCCCATTGGTACCGCCGGTGGAAACCATCGATCCGCAGATCGAAAGCTTCGCTGAATCGCTGGCAGCACAGGGCTATTCGAAAGTCACCATCAATCAAAAGATCTCAATTTTGCGTAGACTTGACGAATGGTTGGTGCGCCGCCAAATAGGAATCCATGGTTTTGATGAGACTAACATTGATCGATTTCTTCGTTCTCGGCGTAACCGAGGCTATGTTCGGCCGAGCGATCCGTCGACGTTACGATCCTTGCTCAGGCACCTACGCGAGACAAAGGTGATTTCGTCTCAACCTACCAAGCGCGATGATAGCCCTTTGCAGCGACTCCAGGCCGTCTTCGCACGATACCTCGCTGAGGAGCGCGGGCTTTCCCAGGCGACTTTGGATCAGTATCTCCTTCAGACACGGAGATTCCTATCCGGGTGTTTTGGAAATGCCCCCATTACGCTGGGAGAGCTACGTCCGCATCACGTCAGTCAATTTATACTGTGTCGCGCACGATCCGTCGGCTGCAGCGCAGCCCAGCATGCAGTAACTGCATTGCGAACGCTGCTCCGCTTTCTCCAACAGCGTGGATACATCAACACGAATCTGGCGGCCGCGGTTCCAAGCGTGGCCAAATGGAGCCTGGCAGGGTTGCCGAAGTATTTAACCTCTTGCGAAGTTGAATCCGTGTTGGAAACCTGCAAGAACAACAGCGTCGAAGAACAGCGGGATCGTGCAATTCTACTCCTACTGGCTCGACTCTGTTTACGCGCCGGTGAGGTTGCTCAGCTAACTCTCGATGACATTGACTGGGACAATGGCGAGCTCACCATACGTGGGAAAGGTGGGTGTTTCGATCGCTTGCCTATCCCCGTAGACGTGGGCAAGGCATTGGTGACATACCTCCGCCACAGTAGGCCCCGGTGCTCCTCCCGGAAGGTCTTCATCCGCCTGCGTGCACCCAGCCGAGGTTTGGCAGGGTGCGACGCGATTGACCGCGTCGTGCGCACTGCTTTAAGGCGTGCTGGTCTCAATCCTGCCTTCAAGGGGGCACACGTGCTGCGTCATTCGCTGGCTACTCGCATGGTTCGTGGTGGAGCATCCTTACCCGAGATAGGTCAGATTCTGAGACACCAATTACCCAGGACAACGGCGATCTATGCCAAGGTCGATCTGGCGGCTCTGCGTGCCCTCGCGCAGCCATGGCCCGGGAGGTGACGCATGAGCGAATTGCAGAATGCCGTCCAAGAATACCTTGCGATTCGGCGCGCTCTTGGATTCAAGCTTGAACAAGATGGCCATCTGCTCAGCAGTTTCGTAAGTTTCACCGAACGGAAAGGGAACTCTTTCATTACAAGCGATCTCGCTTGTAAGTGGGCCATTCAGCCGAAGGGGTGTCATCCCGCTCGATGGGCGAAGCGTCTTGGCGTGGTGCGTCGGTTTGCGGAGTATCGAAATGCGGCTGATCCTCGAACCGAGGTTCCGCCAACTGGGTTGCTACCGCATTCCTACCGCCGGACATCGCCTTACATGTACCGCGATGACGAGATAACAAGGCTGATTGATGCAGCCAAACAGCTCCCCTCGCCACTGGGTCTGCGATCAGAAACGTATTCCACATTTTGGGGCTTGCTTGCGGTGACTGGCATGCGACATATCGAAGCCCTACGGCTTGACCGCGAAAATGTCGATCTGACCGAGGGAATCCTCACTATCCGCCAAACAAAGTTCGGCAAGTCACGGCTGGTGCCCATCCATACGTCTACCCGCGACGTGTTGCGACAATATGCAACTCTGAGAGATCACACTGTCCGAAAACCAAAGACGCCGAGTTTTTTCGTCTCAGAGCGTGGTACGCGACTGAATCGCTGGACCGTTTACTGGACGTTTAACAAACTGAAGCGACAGATTGATCTTCGAAGCCCTGCAGGTCGGCGCGGACCAAGAATCCACGATTTGCGCCATCGATTTGCCACTCGATCACTCGTTCGCCTTTACCGAGCCGGGACAGATATAGAGCGACACATACCTGCGCTCGCCACATATCTCGGCCACGTGGATGTTTCCAGCACCTACTGGTACCTCTCGGCAACCCCTGAACTGATGCGTCTTGCATCGAGGCGCTTAGATTCAAACGGGAAGCAGGAGGTCACGCTATGAAAACCTCGCTCCAGTTTCCGGAGTTGCTGCAGACCTATTTCACCGAACGATTGATGCACCAACGACAGGCAAGTCCGCATACAATTGCGAGCTATCGCGACACATTCCGCCTTCTCTTGAGGTTCGCTCAACAACAACTACATAAGGAACCAACGAAGCTGGCCATCGAGGATCTCGATGCTGAATTCATCGGTGCATTCCTGTGTCACCTTGAAAATACTCGCGGTATCAGCTCACGCACGCGAAATATCCGCTTGGCTGCGATCCATTCTTTCTTTCGGTATCTGGTTCTGAACGAACCAATCCACAGTGCATTAGCGCAGCGTGTCCTGGCAATACCCACCAAGCGCTTCGACCGCAGACCGATAGAGTTCTTGACCCGACCTCAAACCGATGCCCTCCTGGCTGCGCCTGATCAAACGAGTTGGGGCGGCCGCCGTGATTACACGCTCTTGTTAACGGCCGTGCAGACTGGGCTACGAGTCTCAGAGTTGGTCGGTCTTCGTTGCGAGGACATCATACTGGGAACGGGAGCGCATGTCCGCTGCAAAGGTAAGGGGCGCAAGGAGCGCTCGACGCCGTTGCGAAAGGAAGCCGTAGCTGCGCTCCGAACTTGGCTGCGTGAGCGGGCCTGTTGTCCCACGGAGCCACTCTTTCCAAACGCTCAAGGTGGACAGCTCACGCGTGATGGTGTCGAGTACCTCCTCGGAAAACACGCCGCTAAGGCGAGACAGAAATGTCCCACTCTTAGGAAAAAACGTATCACTGCGCATGTGCTTCGCCACTCGCTGGCGATGGAACTGCAAGGTCGTGGTGTCGATCCTTCGGTGATTGCTCTCTGGCTCGGTCACGAGTCCGTCGAAACCACGGGAATTTACCTGCACGCCGATATGGCCATCAAGGAGCGTGCTCTCGCGAAGACGGCTCCAACCAAGGCACATCTTAGTGGCCGATATAAGCCAGCTGATCGCCTGATGGCTTTTCTGAAAGCCCTCTGATTATGCCGAGTTATGGAGGCTGCGAGGCGGGCCGGACCTGATTGTGGGATCTCTACTCGGCACAAACAGGGACTCGGCATAATAAGGCTACGCAGGAGTGCGACCTGAGCGCCGACTCAAGGCTCGTGGCACAGGCGGGCGGTGGCCGATTCCACTGCCCACTTTTTTTATCACGTCCATCAAAATTGTGCTATGAGAGGCAAAGCGATAAACTCAAGCTGTGATTTTCTCCCCTCTTTTTTTTCTGGCGCCACCGTCGTGAGTCTCCGCTTTTAACCGCTTCCTCTTAGATGATTATCCAGGTCTGGAAAATTTAGTTTTCCAAGCTGGTGATTTGTCGGTTCCTTTACGGTCCGATAATAGAGAATGGGCTACTAGCGTTTCGACAGACTCAAAAAGTAAATTTTCCAGGCCTGACCCCGGGCTCACAAAGACTCAAATAGGGATGGATTTTCCCGGAGTGAACAAACCAAATCGGAGAGTGTAGACAGACGGCGCAAGCAGCGGTAGATGAGCACGCGAAGCATGGGATTAGCAACGGTGCATGGTCATAGTGGGCTACTTCTGGATTTCGTGCGGTGGTGATCTCTGCAGCGTTAGCTAACTTGCTGGCGACGTCGCAGATGCTCTGGGTGCTTCGCCAATTCTCAGAAAGCCGGAAGCTGTTCTCTTGCCAGTCGTTGAACTTGTCTTCAAACAAACGAGGTTCTGCCTGCCGCCATTCGTAGATGGCCTGATACGGATCTCCGACGAGCATCACTTCCTGACGGCAGCCAATGCTTCCTATCCTTTGGGGAGAACTGTCCGAGCCTTCGGTCACCGGATTCTCGGCGCCGGTCTCAATCTGCTTGATCCCAATGCGCTACTGGCCGTCGAGCTCTGATACAAATGCAACGGTGCGGCCGTCGGGGGAGACGCTGGGTGCGTAGTCCTTTCCGGAAAAGGTCAGGGATCGGACCTCAAGGTGGTCTGGGGACAATATTTCGAGTAGAATGCCCGTGTGACAAACCGGAGTGGGGACTGTGCTGCGACAGGCGTGGGCGGATCTTGAGCATGCGGAATTATCGCTCCGGGAAGGGGATTTTGAATGGAGCTGCTTCCCTTGCCAGCAGGCCGCTGAAAAAGGATTGAAGCAGGAAGCTATTTCCTATGCAAGATCTATTCCCCACTTCTGCCAGGCTCAAGTTTGCGAACAGGCGTGAGATCCTGACAATTGCCCGGCAAACCGCGCTCCGGATCGCCCGGGAGCATCCGGAGGTGCTGAAAATCATTCTCTTCGGGTCCTTTGCCCGCGGAGACTACGGTGCCCGCAGCGACCTCGACCTGCTGGTCGTGCTGGCGCATTCGGACCAATCCCCGCAGCAGCGATACGCGGACTTCCTGCGTTGCGTATCCAATTATCCCACTGACTTGCTCGTGCTGACTCAGGCCGAGTTGGCATCGCGGCAGGCCGACGACGATCTTTTTCTTCGGCGCGCCTTCCGCGAAGGCATCCTCCTCTACCCGGAATCGGACCACCCCGAATCTCGATGACATGGTTGCCCAAAAAGCCGACTGTCATCGGTTCAAGGCTGTTTGCGCTTGAGCACGCCCAGCTGCTGACGGAGAGCAGGGATCTCAAGGCTGAGGTCATAGCGGGAACGACAGAATGCGCTGAGGCAGGTAAGGAAGCTGACGAAAAATGGAATCATGGGTTCAAATTCATAGCATAGGAGTCCATCCCACTGCCTGCGTTAAATGCTCGAATTTGCGGCCTCACCGAGTTTTGGCGACAAACAACGATTACAATTATTTACAATCCGGGACATTCTGGTGACAACCGGCCGCCCAGTCCCTCCTATACTCCATCCCCTAAAAGGGGAGAGCCATGCAATTTTTCTGGTCGTCGGCTTCAGGCTATGAAAAGTTCATTGCGTCAAAGCTTATCGACCCTGCGGGAAACCTTGGATATCTTTACACGGCGGGCTCGTTCGACAAAGCCATCATGTGCGCGTATTTCGCGGTCCTTGCCATCCTCAGTTTTTATGGCTTTCATCGATACTTGCTCGTGTGGCTTTCCCTCAGGCATCGCGACCGCGCCGCAGTCATCAAGGAACGCTTCCAGGAATTGCCGTTCGTCACGGTGCAGCTCCCTTTCTTTAACGAGATGTACGTCGTCGAACGCCTGATCGACGCCGTGTGCGTATTTGATTATCCCTCCGACAAGTTCGAGATCCAGTTGCTGGACGACTCGACCGACGAGACGCAAAGCATCGCGCGCGCGGCCGCCGACAAATGGCGCCGGCGTGGTATCGACATCCATTACATCCATCGGGAAAATCGTGCGGGCTTCAAGGCCGGCGCGCTCGAGAACGGCCTGAAAACCGCGAAGGGGGAGTTTATCGCGATCTTTGACGCCGACTTCGTGCCGCAACGCGAGTTTCTGCAGAGAACCATTCACCACTTCACGGATCCCAAGGTCGGCCTTGTGCAGGGACGCTGGGAACACGTCAACCGGAACTATTCGCTGCTGACGCGGGCGCAGGCTCTTATGCTGGACGGCCACTTCATCATGGAAAGCAACACGAGATTCCTCAGCGGTCGTTTCTTCAACTTCAACGGTACGGCAGGAATCCTCCGCAGGAAGACCATCGAGGAAGCCGGCGGCTGGGAGCACGACACTCTTACCGAAGATCTTGATCTGAGCTACCGCGCACAGATGAAGGGCTGGAAATTCGTGTTCCTGCCGGATCTGCCTGTTCCTGCGGAACTCCCCGTCGAGATGAACTCCTTCAAAGCGCAGCAGTGCCGGTGGGCTAAGGGCGCCATGCAAACCGGCAAGAAAGTGCTTCCCGGGCTGCTGCGTTCCTCTCTCAGTCCTGCAGAAAAGATGGAGTCCTGGTACCACCTTACCGGGAATGTGGCCTATCCCGTGATGATGTTGCTCGTGATACTCCTGTTTCCCGCCCTCATTGTCCGCTTCAATCAGGGCTGGTTCCAAATGGTGACCATCGATCTGCCGCTGTTTATACTTTCTTTCGCGAGTGTGAACTGCTTCTACATCTGTGCCCAGAGAACGCTGCATAAGGACTGGTACAAGAGGATCCTCTACCTGCCCTGCCTGATGGCGATCGGCATCGGCATGACCGTCGTGGTTGCGAAGGCCGTGATTGAGGGCGCTCTGGGAGTAAAGAGCCCCTTCGTGCGCACTCCCAAGTACTCGGTCGAAGGTAACAAGGGAGAGTGGAAAACAAAGAAGTATCGCGGACGAGCCGGCGTGCTGCCGTTTATCGAAATCGGTTTGGGACTCTACTTCACCTACGTCAACTACTATGCCTTCAGTCTGGGCATCTATGGCGTTATCCCTTTTCTGCTCCTTTTCCAATTCGGCTACCTGTACACGGGGTTGAGCTCCCTTATGCAGAACCTGAAGGGAATGGATCTGCGAATCTTCAAAGCGCCAGCGCACATCCGGCTGGTTCCCTCAAAGGAAGAACTGGATCCCGCTGCCTGAGCGGTTAAGCCGCTGCCGCGAGAGGGCCGATGCGAGGGGTTCTCCTATGAGCCGGAAGTAATCTTCGGGAGTGTCGATATCTTCGACGGTTCCGGATTCGCCGGTTTCAAGCCAGACTGTTTCATCCGCATGCCGGGCGACCATCAGTTTCGGATTCGCTTCGGGAGGCGCAGTCAGCAGTTCATGAATCATCGTTCGGCCGAAGATCGCCGGGTGGCCGGCTCTCCCTCGGCAGCGCGGCAGCGCGATCACGGCTGAGGATTCGGCGAACAGGCGCATCAGGCTCCTGACCAGATCCGGCGAAACCAGAGGCTGGTCTACCGGCCAGATCAAGCAGCCTGTGATATTCGGTTCGAAGCTGGCCAGTGCGAGCCTGATGGAGGAAGTCTGGCCGCGTGCCGGATCGGGATTGATCAGAATGCGCACTCTTTTGTCCTCCAGCAGCGGCCGGATCCGCGGTTCATGCAGGCCGAGAACCACGCGTGCCGCCGGGAGCGCGAGCGTGTCGAGCGTTCCGAGTATGCGCGCAAGGAAGGTCTCGTCTCCCAGCGGCAGAAGCGCCTTGGGGTAACCCATTCTCGAAGAATCTCCTGCTGCGAGAATCACTGGCGCAATGTCCGACATATCAGCATTTCCGTCCATTCTCTTTGCCTTCACACGACCCGGTGCCTGTGGTATCAAATAGGAGCGCTTGAATCTTATCACCTTCTGGCCGTTCTCGACGCTGGGCGTGAGCGGTGAATCCGGGCGGCGGCAAAAGAGGTGCCGATGCAGATCCACATCGTTGCGTGGCTGGCTCTTTTATTCCAGGCGGCGCAGCCGAGTCCGCCGACGCCAGGGCAGAGAGGGGCTGCGCCTCCTCTGGAAAAGAGCGCTTACTTTGCTTTTGTGGATCACGATTACATATTCACGGTAGAGGTGGTGAACCCCGGTATTCCGCTGGTCAATTTCGTCTCCATGACGGATGGAGTCGCGAACCTCGCCGCCAAACAGGTGCGCTTGAGACTCGATAACCGCACTGTCATCGGCACGACCTTTCTCGTCGATACCGGAGATCCCAAGCAGCCGATGATTACTCCGTCTCTGACGATGCACGCGAGGTCGTCTTTCGGCGTTAGGATTCAAGGGGATTTCGGCAACGCAAGGGAACTGCTGGCAGTGACGATTCGCGTTGGCGAGGAGGATTTCAAGCTGGCGCCACTGACGAGCCTCGCCTTCGAAAACCTCGCCCTCAAGGTGAACCGAATCAACCTGGGCTCACCGGATTTCCGCGATGACTGGCGCGTCTTGAACCTGGAAACGATGGGATCACGCACGCCGGCTTCCCGGTGAGATCGCTCCACGCCGCGATCATTCCGCCAGGACCGTGCAATTTCCGCCGAGCGATTTCGCGTTGTACATGGCCTGATCGGCCCTCTCGATGAGGTTTTCCGCTTTAAGGTTATCCACGGATGATGCGATGCCGATGCTGGCGGTAATCTCGTGCTGAAAGTGGCGGCTCAAGCGTTCGCGGATGCGCTCGGCGACCACGCGCGCATTAGCCGCGACTGTCTCGGGCATGATGACGGTGAATTCGTCGCCGCCGTATCGATAGCAGGTGTCCACTCCCGCCCGCACCAGGCTGAGAACCATCGTCGCCGTTTCCTTCAGGGCCTGATCGCCTTTAAGATGGCCGTGAGTGTCGTTGTACTGCTTGAACCGGTCGAGATCGAAGAAACAGAGGGAGATGCTCCGCTGGAATCGGTGGCAACGCTCGATCTCCCCCGTGATCGTGGAAAAAAATTGCCGGCGATTGTAGAGCCTGGTCAACTCATCTGTGATGGAGAGCGATTCGAGTCGTTTTTCGAGCCGCACGTTTTCGGTCACGTTCTGGGCGATGCAGAGGAACCCCAGCTCTCGCTGATCGGCGTCGTAAACACGCTGCAAGGAGACGTCGAGATAGGAAATTGTATCATTCCCCTCTTGGGAGAGCCTGCTGCTCTCCAGGGTCGAGATCTCCTGGGTGGAGATATAGGCGGCCAGTTCCTTGCGGAAGCGCGGATCCGTAAAAAGCGTCAGGATGTCCTTGCCGACGATCTGCTTCTGGGACAGCTGGAACACGTTTTCCGATCCGATACTGCTCGTGATCACATAACCGAGCGTGTCGGTGGAGAGGATCGCGACGTTCTTGGCCGATTCCAGAATGGCCTGCATGTACACGTTCGATTCACGGGCGTATGCGAAGGCGCGCAGGTCGTCACAAGCCGAGGCGATCAACGAAGCGATCCCCTCGATGGTGTCGAGATCTTCCAGAGGAAAGGCGTCCAGCCTGTCGCTATGGAGAAAGAGAACTCCAAGCCGTTTGCCGCGGAGCCGGATCGGGACCGCAAGCCTGGAACCGAACCCTGCTTCCGAGAGGTCGGGCGGATTGTTGTCGCATAGAGTTTTATCCAGCCGCGCACACTGGCGCACCATTTCGGGCAAACTCTGTTCTTCAGGCGCGTTCGGTTTTCCGGCGCGCGCGGCGAGGATCAACCCCTCCGGTGCATGACCTGCCGTCCAGATTTGCACGTCCGAATATTCCAGACTGACCCGGATCAGTTCGGATGCCGCGTCCAGAAATATCCCGAGGTCCTCTACGAGCACAGCCTGCCTTGCGATTTCGCTCACCATCGAAAGTTGCCGTCCCCGGCGGCACTCGAGGTAGTGCTTGTCAGAATTCTCGATCGCCTGCACAAGGTGAGCGGTTGTGTGCGCGAGCAAGCTTGTGTGCATCGCCGTTAGTTTGCTGCCATCCTGCAGCGCCAGAATCAGCATACCCTTGAACTTCTGTCCGAGAACCAGGGGGGAGTAGATCGCGGCGCGGTTCTCGGGATGCAGGAGATGATGCTGCTCGATGGCATCCTGATCCGCTGTGTCACTGAGTAGGACGACACAAGGCGCGCGGTCCGCAATGCACGTCTTCAGGCGCGAGGCCTCGAGCAGGATCACGGTGGGCCCGATCATGAGGGCGTTGTCGCCCGCATCGAGAGAGTACAAAGTTGCCGTCGACTCGTTGGATCGGTGCTGAACCAGGCTAAGGCGCCCCAGAGGGAAATGCTGCTGCAGCACTCGCCGGCAAGCGCGCAGGATGTCGGCCAGCACGAGGGAACCATGTACGGATATGGCAAGGGAATTGGCGGCTGCAGGCGAGAGGGGAGCAGGGTCGGGGGCCTCCTCGCGGCGCGTTTGCAGGTTCACAACATCGAAATGCATGGCTCCACTCGCAGCGTAAAACGGTCAGTCAGGCATGCCGTCCTGTCCTCCCGACCGGTTGTGCTTTTCATGCCAGCAAGTCCGGAAATACTCCATGAGAGCCCGCGACCACTCTTCCAATGCGGGGAGCGCGATCCCTCCTGCCTGCGCAAGCTCAGGTTTTCCACCGCCACGGCCTCCCAGCTTTCCTGCAACCTGCCTGATCGCTGCCCCACAGTCGCCCGGAACGTCCTGACTGCGTGCCACTACCAATTGTGCGGCCTCCTGCACCGTGCCCAGTATGACGAGGGTTCCCGGCGAAGCCGTGATTTTCTGAGCCAGGATCTTCAGGCCCTCGATCTTGCGGTCTCCGAAATCCCGCCGCACGGCCAGAATCCCATCTCTCATATCGGCACTCTTCAATAATTCCTGTGCTTCCAATTCGAGGATCTGATTCTCCAGGCTTTTCTTTTCCCTCAGCAAGCCCGACCTCTCCTGCAGGAGCTTCTCCATAAGTGCCGCAAGCTCATGAGGGTGAGCCGAGTGGAGTCTTGCAAGCTCACGCAGGACCTCATGGTCCTTGCGGAAAGCTTTCAGGGCTCTGCCTCCACAAACAAACTCGACCCGCGTCCCGCCTTTATAGCGCTCGCTTCCCAAGATGAAAACCACTCCGATCTCTCCGCAGCGGCCCACGTGAGTGCCGCCGCAGGGCGAGCGGTCAAAACCTTCGATGTCGATCACTCTGATCTCGCCTTCACGCTGGGATTCCTTGCGCACGCCGAGCGCGGCCAGCTCTTCTCGCTTGACGTTCAAAATATGAACGGGCCGGTCGTCGAAGATTATTTGTGCGGCCGCGTTTTCGGCAGCGCGCAACAAGGCGGGATCGGGCTGTGCGAGTTCGATGTCGATGGTGGAGGTTTCCTGGCCGAGGTGAAACGAAAGCGTGGCCGCCCGTGCCACGCCGAGGAATGCCTGCGAGAGGATATGCTGGCCCGTATGCTGCTGCATGTGATCGAATCGCCGTTCCCAATCCACCGCGCCCATCACGCCATCCCGCGTGGGCCGCGAGTCGAGAACGTGAACGATTCTTCCTGACTCATCCTCTTCGACAATCTCGACACGCGCTCCGTCCAGCGTCCCTGTGTCGCATGGTTGACCTCCCGAGGTTGGATAAAAAGCCGTCCGGTCGAGGACGACCGCGGGTTTCTCCTTCACTTCGAGATGTTCCACGATCGTCGCCTCAAATTCGAGCAGATAAGAATTCTCGTAGTACAGGCGCCTTGTCATAGGAGTATCACCATTCTCCGCAGAATTAAACTTGCTTCCCCAGCCGTCTCCGGCACAGCGGCAGGCATACCATCATAGCGTATTTTGGGGGCAAAACACTGACGCATGAAAAATGGCGGATTACAACCACGGAGCTTCGCGCGAGGCTCGTGATCGTGGTCGTGATCGGCTTTTTTCTGATATCCAGACACTGCCGATCACGATCACGACCGCGATCACGATGTTCCTCGGGAGCGCCATTTTCGGAGCAGGTTTCTTGACACTGGTTCGAAGCGATGTCTATACTCCCCATCATGAATCCGACCGATGCTGCGTTTCATGGCACTACCATCCTGCTCGTCCGGTGCGGTAACCAAACCGCAATGGCCGGCGACGGTCAGGTTACTCTGGGGGACACGGTCATCAAGACAGGAGCCCGGAAAATCCGGCGCCTGTACAACGACCGCATCCTGGTGGGTTTCGCCGGAGCGACGGCCGACTCGTTCGCACTGTTTTCCCGGCTTGAGGCGAAACTCGAGCAGTTTCACGGCAACCTCAATCGCGCTGCGGTGGAATTGGCGCAGGAATGGCGCATGGACAGGGCGCTGCGCCATCTGGAGGCTTTCCTGCTTGCGACGGATGGCGTGTCCACCTATCTGCTGTCGGGTACCGGCGATGTCATCGAGCCGGATGACGGGACCCTGGCGGTGGGCTCCGGCGGCAGCTACGCGCTCTCCGCGGCCCGGGCCCTGCTGCGCCACACCAAGCTGCCGGCCAGGGAGATCGCGCTCGAATCTGTCAAGATCGCAAGCGAGATATGCATTTTCACCAACGGACAAATCATCGTCGAGGAACTGAAACCGGAGAAGCGCGTCCGCCGTCGCGGTTGACGCTTGCCCTCCTGCCAAGCCTTCGCGGCCGAACCCGTGCGCCCGCCGGAGATCTGCCGCCTCGATGCGCGAAAGGATTCTGCTCAAAGTGAGAAAACGTCGCACAGCGCCCAATCGAGGACTCGACGAAATGTCGCCTCGCGAGATTGTCGTGGAACTGGACCGTTATGTTGTCGGACAACAGGAGGCCAAGAAGGCGGTCGCTATCGCGTTGCGCAACCGTGTCCGGCGTCAGAAGCTGGACGAGGAAATGGCTGAAGAGGTCGCCCCCAAGAACATCATCATGATCGGCCCCACCGGGGTGGGCAAAACGGAAATCGCGCGCCGGCTCGCGCGCCTGGCCAACTCTCCCTTTTTAAAAATCGAGGCCACCAAGTACACCGAGATAGGCTACGTCGGCCGCGATGTGGAATCGATGATTCGGGACCTCGTGGAGATGTCAGTCGACATGGTCCGAATGGAACGGATTACAGAAGTGGCTGAAACGGCAGAGCAAAACGCCGAAGAGCGGGTCCTGGATCTGCTCGTGTCCGATCTCCACCCGTTGCCCGTAGAAAAAAGTTCAGGCAGCGCGGGCAAGGATCTTGAATTGGCCGAACGCTCGCGGGAAGGCCTGCGCAAGCGGCTGCGGGCGGGCAAGCTCGACCACCAGATGATCGAAATGGAGGTCCGTGATCATCCCATGAGCCCCTTCGCGTTCCAGGTCTTCGAGGGGACGAGCATGGAGGAGATCCAGTTCAATATGAAGGATTTCATTTCAGGCATGATGGAGGGGAAGTCAAAGAAACGCCGCATGAGCGTGGATGAGGCACTCGATTATCTCGAGCAGGAGGAAGAGCAGAAACTGGTCGACATGGAACAAGTGGCCAGAATGGCGCTGGATCGCGTCGAGGAAAACGGCATCATTTTCCTTGATGAACTCGACAAGATCGCCGGGCGCGAGAGCGGCCACGGCCCGGACGTGAGCCGCGAAGGGGTTCAGCGCGACATCCTTCCCATCGTGGAGGGCACAACTGTCAACACCCGCTACGGGATGGTGCGCACGGACCACATTCTCTTCATTGCCGCGGGTGCGTTTCACGTGTCCAAACCCTCCGACCTCATTCCTGAGATTCAAGGGCGTTTCCCGATCCGCGTGGAGCTGAAAGCCCTGACCGAGGACGATTTCGTCCGTATCCTGCTCGAACCT
>Ga0187885_10003422_pt1 | contig 14061 bp, 15 predicted proteins | sample June2016WEW_20_1_3_FD_132970 | JGI IMG/M metagenome (GOLD analysis project Ga0187885, IMG submission 132970) | Peatland microbial communities from SPRUCE experiment site at the Marcell Experimental Forest, Minnesota, USA - June2016WEW_20_100 | ecosystem: Environmental > Terrestrial > Soil >... | reverse complement strand
ACGACCCTGGTGTGCGACTTCCTAAACGGGGGCGCAGTTCGAACAACCTGCACCTCCTTTTCTTCAACAAGTTTTCGTTCCAGTCCATCAGTCCACTTGGCGTTCGAATGCTGATTTGTGTAGTGCTGCCTGAGCGCGGCGTAGGTGCCGAATTTCCTGCGACACCGCTCACACTCCACCATACTTTTCAGCACTCCTGTCCAATTCTCGGCCGATGCCCGTATTTAAACAGATGGGCTAGACCATGAGCATCAGCGTTTCATGTTTACCGAAACAACAGCAGAAAGCCTACGACTTCAGTCGTGGGATGAATGCAGACAATTGATATTCCGCAACCTCCTCTGGCTCATCACCAACGAAGCAGGAGCCCGAGCACAATTCGAATGGCAGCCTCGACAACACAACCCAGCTCATCGCCTCGTCAGCGGCTACAGAAAACACCCACGGTTTCCACGAAAATCTCTCATCAGCCCAGACGGCCACACATTCATCCCACAACCTTAATTAGCGTGCAGGGCGCAATCATGGTTCGCAACTGCGGCATCATCGGGAAGGACTCCTAGCCTGAGGGAGGCGAACGAAGGAAAGCCCGAGTTAGGTTTCCGGACAACTCAACGTGCCGGGAAGAAGGCCAAAAGCTGCACAAACCTCTTTTTCTGAACCAATTTCACACGGCCACAACGTTTTAATGTGCTGCGCGCTGTAACTCCTTTGGTGGAATGCGTTGCAGCTACCGTCTTGGAAGTCAACCACTGGGCTTTGGCTTATGCTGCTTCCACTTCTCGCTACCATGATCGTGCTCACTGTTAGGACTTTAACGTATCTGCCAAGACTTGGAGATGGCGGAGTGTTCTTGGTGACCGGACAGGTTATTGGAGTAGTGTTTTTGGTGGCTTTAACCCGCCATGTAACCAAGCACCAGCCGACTGCAACCTAAGCCGTTTGTAATGCGAAAGTGTTAAATGCTCGCCCCGCCGACAATATGTCGTATATTACCCGCTGGCGTTCGTGCAGGACGCCAGACAATTTTACCCTGATCGGTTCTCGTTCTGATATTTCCCAACGTATCCAATGTCCACTGGCTGGGTGAGATGCAGAAAGACAAGTTGCGTTACTCGCGCATTCTTTTGTAGCTCGAGCCCTGCCGGGTTGTAGACCGTCAGTATAGATATGCCGCGGCCGCTGTAGCCCGCATCCCAGACGCCGGCTTCAACCGCCACTCCATTGCGCAGTAGCGATGTCCTTGGTCTCGCAATGGCTATTAAATTTTTTGGAATGTTCAGCCATTCGTTATACGTGATCTTGTAGGTTCCCGGCGCCAGATGAACGCTTGAAGCAAATTCGATCTCCTCAGTAGGCGACACCGTCTTCGCGTCCTCGCCGAAACCCACCATCCCCGAGCCAGTGAATCTCTCAATCTTTCTCACGCTGAGATCTATTCCGTTCTCCCCCACCTGAAGCGCGGGGTCAACCATCCCCTCGACAAGAGGCGGCTCAGTCTTGAGACACAGAAGCAAGTCTTTTTTGGACAATACACCCACCTTTATCCCCTCACTTCAACACTGCAACAACCGACGACGCATATATAAACACGTTTCTCCAGTCGGTCAGTTCCAGTTGGATTGAACTTTCAGGTCTGCTCCGGGGGAGCAAAATTTTTATACCCATCAGACCAATCAGTGCTCGGGATTCACGTGATTTTACCTAACTCGCGTAGGCGGCAGAGGTTAGTTGTCGCGGTTGGCACGCTGAGCGTTGTTCTTGTGTTGATCTTCGGTTCCCTTGGCCCTGTGTGGGTGAATTCTAGGCCTGCGGTCACGCTCAGTAAGACTGTCACCAGCTATCAAACAGTGACAACCACAAAGATTCTCCCACCGTTTCTTCATGCGGATGGCAATTTGATTGTTGACGCGTACGACTCTCCTGTTTGGTTGCATGGCGCGAACATTGCCTCATTCGAGCATGCCAATTTTGATGATTACAAGAACATTGCGATTTTGGGGTTCAATGTGGTCAGGCTTCCCGTCTACTGGTCGGGCATCGAGCCTACTCCACGTCACTACGATGAGAAGTACCTTCAAAGGATTGATGAGAATGTTCGCTGGGCCAAATCTCTTGGACTTTACGTGGTGATAGACATTCACCAATACTATTGGGCGTACAGGTTTCCAACGCCGGACGGTTGGAACGGCAGCGGGCTGCCCGATTGGGCTGTGACCGGTTTCCCTGGAACAGAGGCGGGACGCAACGCCGCCATCACAATGTTTTGGAGCAACACGACTCTTCGCGGCAGCTTCGATCGCTTGTGGCAGCTGATCGCCAGTCGCTACCAGAATGAGACTAGTGTTGCCGGGTACGACTTGCTCAATGAACCCTTGGCCGGAAACATTCCAGTACGACAGTTCACGACATCAATACTCCCATCCTTTTACGGAGAGGTGATTTCGGCAATAAGAAAGGTAGATTCACACCACCTCATATTCTACGAGTCCTCGCTCGACGCCTTGTACACTCCCGTGTTCGTGAACGCATACAACACCGCGTATTCCCCCCACTTCTACATGTTCTCGTTCAGCAACTTCTACAACGAGACATGGCAGAACGGTTTGGAACCACAGGTCATGAACGGCACGTTCCAAATGCAGATCGCTAACGTGACCGTCCCGATATGGGTCGGGGAGTTCGGAACCCAGCTGAAGATGCCGGGGTGGCAGGGTTGGGTTAAGCAAACATTACAGGTTTTTGCTCAGCACAAGGTCGGTTGGTCGTGGTGGTGCTACCAGCGCGATGATTCCCCTTCGTTCGCTCTCGCCTACCAAAACGGCACATTAAAGACCGAGTTGACTTCCCTGCTAACCAACCCGTCCACTATCACAACTCTTTCCCCAGCCCAATGTGTGAATTGCACTATCAGCGCTCTTGACGTGTCAAAGCACTGAGCATCCCCTCTATCTAGCACTCTTCACGCAAACGCTGTTTCGAAGTTGACTAGGTTAATTTTCTGTTTCCTTACGGCTTGCTTCACGGTACGATCCGTCAAGATTTCGAGGTCTATCGCGCTTAGAATGGAATCGAGTATTGTTTTTTCGTCTTTTTCGTTGAGGAATCCGGGATGGAACATGAACTCCGTTACTCCCTCTTTCACGCCCTTCAGCGCCTCGATGAAGTTGTCTTCGGGAGCGTCTTCGGTGCAGAAGTACCTGAAGCATCCGTGGTCCGTTGTTCCGCACCTCTCCCTCAGCCGCTCGGCCAGGCCGGGAACGACGTGAAGTTCCCCCTTCCGGTTGTACCAAACGGGCAGCCTAGCAGGTATCCGAAGTTCCTCGGCCAGTTTGGAGTAATATGGAAATATTTTAGGATGCCCCGCGATGTGATAGTGGGAGTCAAGGTGGTCCGGAGCGAAGCCGAGGCGCTTTTCGAAGAGCGCCACCTGTGCCCTGAACTCTCCCTCGACCTCGCTGACGTTGAGCCTGGAGATGAAGGAATTCCATCGCGGTCTGTCGAATGTGTCCGGCCCGCGGAAGCGGCGGTCGTGGATCATGCTTTTCACGCTTCTCGATCGCGAGACGGGCTTGCCGGCCGTTATGTTAAGATGCAATCCGACTCCGAGACGCGGCTGTTTTCTCAGCAGGCGAAGCTCTGTGGCAGTGGCAATGTTTATCATCACGGTTGTGCTGGTCACTATCCCTTTTTCATGTGCCTTCACAATTCCACGACTAGTGTGACGGGTAAATCCGTACTCGTCGGCATTGATTATCACCCGCCTCAAAGTCGGCTTCCCTCCATTGACGAAGTTGTATCAGTCATATTTGGACGTTTCGGGCCATCGAATTATTTCGGAACACCAGGGGTGGAGTTCTTCTCGGAGCTTGGCGGATGCTTCTTGATCTTTTTCTTCGGGTCGATGAGGAAGTTACCGGCGCGCAGGATGTCTCTCCCTATCAGAACCGGGTACCTCATGTTCGATCTATCACTTATGGCTATGGGGATGGTGAACTTGCTCCCCGCAACTTCAAGCGTGCAGGTGGTGAGCTGGCGGGTGCTTGTCTTGCTTAGCGAGGACCTCACTTTTGCCGTTCCAACACCCGGCCCCAATCCAACTTTCGACCCCAGCCACTCGTCCACGGCTGTTCTCGAGGCCCCTGTGTCGATGCGCCCCCTAACCCATATCTCGCGATTACATCCCACAATCTTCACCCACTCTACCAGTCCGACAAGCTCAGCGTAGTCCCGCATCACCAAAAATCATCGTCCTTCACTTCGTGACAGCTCTCGGGACATCGACAGGCCCTGGATGAGCAGTGTTCTCCGCACCCCTCACAGGTCATGCAGTCTTGGCAAAGCCATTTGTTCGGGTCCCCACGCAGAGACTCCCAGTCCTCCTCACACATGTATGCGGGATCTTCAAATGGTCCCACCCGTCCACAACCCCTACAGGCCAGAAGGAATAATCCGGTGCCAGTCAGTCTCAGCATCTTTCAGCTCCTCCGTGTCAATATGTGGTGAGGGTCTTCTCCGCCCACTCTATCTGCCTGTGCCTGACCTCTCTTCTAGAATAATGTGTTTTGGATTTGAGTTGGGCTTGCCAGCCACCATCCTTGTAGTCATCGTGCCATCCCTCTCCACACTTCGGACAGTCCCACTGGTACCGAAAGTTCGATGATTGAGACAGCTTAGCTCCACAGTCAGGGCAAAGCTCCTCGCTTCTCTTGAGAAGCAGTTGGCGCCTTCCAGCTTCGGTTCGCGGCAACGTCAATACCCTCAACTTGTTAAGGAGAGAAACGGCAATATAGACTTTTGCGTGAGCGGACATCTCACGCACGAGCGATAAAGCGTGCTTTACCGTCCCTACTGGTCTTCGTCTTCTTCCTCAGAGCCTGACCCGGACTCCTGGTCTGAGCTTTCGTCGACGTCAGCGTCTTCCATCTCTTTCAGCTCTTTGATGACGAAGTCCGCTTCGTTTCCCTCTGCTACGGCTTCTTCGAGTCTGAGAAACCCTTCCCTGATTGCTTCTTCCTTGTCGTCAGCGTCGATTACGTCCGACCATTTGTAGTCCAGTTTCCATTTTCCCATGTTTTTCGCCGACGCATGCTAGTTGTTTTAGCATTTAACTGTTTCGTTCACGGTGAAAGGTGTGGGTGCTTCTAGCGGCGGGTTTGAACCCACTTTACAGTGTTCGAGGTCTTCACTGAAACCGCACTGGTCACAATACAGGTACCTGAAGTATCCTTCCTTAACCTCTTCCAATTGCACGGGCGTGTCATGGTTTGGGTTAGGGCAGTTCACTTCAACTGCTCTCCGGCACCATGAGTGTGACGCAGTGGCGTGGTTGTGCTGGCATCAAATGGGTGTACAGGTATGGTTGTGCCGTCAGGGAAGATTATGCGCTGCCTGTTCTTGTCGACGGCACAGTTGTCCAGCATGTAGCTCGCCATGCTCCACTGCAGGTCTGAGCTGACTCTGTACCTCAACTTTTTCAACAATGCAGTCCTCTTTGACTTCTCAGCGCTTCAGTTCACATGAGCGTATCAGGCATTTAAAGATTCTACCTTCATCCTTCGTTTTTCACGGGGCTTAAATAGGAGAAGCGTCTGCTTTGAATCTGGCGGCTATTGCATGGACTATGTTAAGAGTGCGGGTCTTGCGACTGCATTTGCAGGAATCTTCGGCATATTCCTACTGGCTAAGGACGTGATTTTGAGGGGGGCTTTTGGAGGCGTGCACTACTACGCTTTGATTGTGCTCGTGGTGTTGGACCTCCTGGTTGCGGTGGCTGCAGTGGGCTGGTCTTCGGTGAGGATCATCGCGACTGTTGCTGTGGTGTGGAATGCCCTGCTTATAGTGCTCGAGCTCGTCAATGTGCTGAACGCGGTGCGCGCGGTAATTGACCTCGCAAACGTGGTGCCCATGGCCGAGGTTCAGAACAGTTACGCGTGGTTTGCTAACTACCTCTTCAATCCCGTAGCCTTCACGCCACCCAACCCGCCTGGGATTCCTGGCATTGTCCTTGACTGCATGATCATATTCGAGGTAACCGCCATCCTCTTCGGATGGCTTGGACGATCACAATTACTGAAGCAGTTCATCAAACCATCTGAATAGATAACGGACCCCGTACCGGTACAAAGTGCACCATGGTGCACTTTGACTCAACTCGAACGCCACATGAGGAGCCTTCTTGCCATCTCTGCCAAACTTCGCCCAAACGCGTGCACTATGAGACCGGTCAGACAGAAAAGGCCTAGACCCGTAACAACCACGGATCTCACAGTCACAGCCGTCAACAATTCCTGCAAGGCTCCGACAAGAACCAGAAAAGCAATGAACCCCCAGAACCCGTACATGAAACTCTCAAGAAGATGACCCCTACGAGCAGGCTTCATACGTCTCACTACAATACAAGAATGCCGGCGCTCAGCCAATAAGCGTTGCCTACAACACTCAAACCTTATATCCGCGAGTCCGCAATATGCCCGCGGTTGTGAACACGTCCTTGGACGACACCCTGGACCGGCTCCGAAACGGGGGCTGGCGTTCACTTATGGTTACCCGAAAAGATGGCCGACGGGACTCTTGCTGGGTCGACAAGGATGGAAACTGGTACAACGTCCCATTCGGGAAGCACCAAATCTTCGCACTGTACGTGGTTCAAGACCTGAAGCAAATCCCCGAAGACAAAGCTATATTTCTTGACGTACACCAAATGGGAGACACTTTAATCAACGAGTTCGGCTGGCTATTCATACACGCAGATGCAGTCAACGGCATCATAATCCATGGCCTCAAAGGCATGTCCATGAAACAGTACCACACACTACGCAACCACTTCAAAGACACGCCAATAGGTAAAGGGTGGACGATAGAAAAATTGTGGAAAGCGAACAAGGCTGAAGATGATGCCGGTCAGAAAAGGTGACACGCGATGAAACCCCTCCCAATAGTAGAAGCCGAATTGAACGCATCGCTGGGAGTATACGAACCCATCAAGGGCAGGGGGACTCGTCCTAACCCTAAGATGTGTCCTCAGTGTGGTAGAAAAAAGATGACTGTTACGGTTCACAACTTCCGCGCATATGGAATCGATGAGTACGAGTGCCAAGCTTCACGTGTCTGCCGGCGTTGCGCATATCAGGACAATGTTGAGTATTGGTGGCACCATCCCTTCGGAGAAATCCCATTCAAGGGCGTAGTCGAAAGAATACGCTATTACTGGTTTCCAATCATGCTCGCTGCATCAGCTGCCTTTGGCCTTCTCCTAGGCATTTTACGTGGCTGACACTACTCGCGTTTATCTGATAACCGTGTTAACAATGTAATAGATAGAAATTTGCGCTCGAAATTCGCTCCACTTTCGCAGTGACTCTGATAATGTGTTCTACGGTTACGATGGTGGTGGCGGTCTGGTGCCTAGAGTTATTGGTACCGTGGTCAAGTGTCCGGAGCGCAGTAGTCCCAGTTGAACTGTCTGCCCAGGGGTAGTGTTTGCTTCAAGGTAGGCTGCCAGGGCATCGTTGTTGAGTATTTTGACGGCGTTCATTGAAACTACTATGTCTCCTCCGATGAGGTAGTTTGTTCCTTGAACGGTAACCGGTTCCGTTCCGGCGTGGAGGCCGGCGGCGGACGCAGGGCTTCCTGGGATTATGGCTTCTATGAGGACTCCGTAGGTAATGTTTGTTCCAATCTCATTGGCAAGCGCATAGCTCATATCAATTCCTCTAATTCCAATGTACGAGTGCAGGTTGTAGGTTCCAGTTTTGATTAGGGGTGTGAGTTCTTTAGTGATTGTGTCAGACGGCACAGCTAATCCTAACCCCTGTGAAGACTCCACGGTTGCGGTGATCATTCCAACCACCATCCCGTTACTGTTCAGCAGTGGACTTCCCGAGTTACCCGGGTTTACGGGCGCACTGAACTGTATCACGTTCGCGATCGAGTAGTTTCCCGCTGCCGATTCCGTGATTGTTCGCCCCGTGTGGCTTATAATTCCTGTTGTGATGGATCCGGTTAGGCCGTACGGGTTACCTAGTGCTATGACTGGTTCGCCAACCACGAGCGTGCTCGAGGATGCGAAGCTAAGCGAATGGTACTCTGTGGCAGGCGCGTCCGGGACACTTAGAATTGCTAAATCGCTGTACGGGTCCGTGCCCTCAACCCTGGCCCGGTAACCGTTCCCGTCATAGAATGTCACCGATAACCCGGTGGTTCCATCAACGACGTGGAAGTTGGTCACCACATAATTGGCTCCGGCACTGACCACCACAAACCCGGATCCCATTATCGACTCCGGGATAGGACCGAAAAGGGTTGAAGCTATCTGCCCGCCCTCGACTGTAACTACTCCCATTTGTGTTCTCGCGTAGATTCCTGTAGCGTCAAGTCCGCTCCCGCGAGGAATCGCAGAAGACAGCAGTCCCCAAGTCAACAGGCTCGAACCCACTGCCACAGCAACCATCAACAGCACGAGCGCAACCAATCCCACCTGAAGCTTGCGCTTCTTTCGTCTCTTGCGAGGACTCATTCCAACACCCAACTCACACCATCTGTTTCACACGCAGCAACTATAAAAACACACTGCAAAAGAAACGAACCCCACCACTAGTGCCGTGAGTTGAGGCCCCCGCAGATTCGCCTTTTCCGAGCCACAAAATTTTTCGAGGCATCCACGCTTGATATTACGCCTCGAATGCCACGAACCCATTTGCCCGCCGGAGGAGCGTTGCTCAGCTCTGGTGCTTTTCGATATCGTTCGATAAGGCGTTCCACAAGTCGCCTTTTCTGAGGCGCGGAGACGTCATCGGCCTCTACAATCATGCCTTGTATGTCCCTCAGCTCCTCGCGGTCAATCGCATGCTTCATCATGAATACGAAATCCAGAAAGCCCCGAGTTTCATTGTCTATCGCGTTCTCAAAACTCACGGGGTCAACATCAATCCTCAACAAAGGGTGTTTCGCTCGCTCAGAGTACGAGTCGGGAGAAATTTAACCGTTTCGCACCCTACCGCAGGGTACCGGCAGGGAGCGGTCCCGTTCTGGCGTTCCACCCCTACCTTGAGCTTCACCGCCTCGCCCCCAAGAGCCACCATCGGCAAAATGTTCATATGGAGGTAGGTACGACATAAGTCTAGGAGTGGTCGGATTGACGACGACAGCAATGCGCCAGGCAATAATCGACGCATTCTCTCAAATCAAATGCGTTAGGGGCATCTACGCCACATACCACCTTGAAGGAGGATTGGACGTTGTGGTGACATATCCAGAATCAATCCGCATAGGCGAAGTCCTCAAGCAGCTCGTTCCGCTGGAGATTGAACTTTCAAAACAAACCTCCACCCCAATCGATTTCGACTACATCCCAGCCAGCGCCTTCTCAGACGAACTAAAAACTGGATACAGCGTTCTCTGGGAGCCGAAAACATCTCAGGACTGAGAACGCCCTTGCGGAGTGTGCCCTGAATGATCCCGTTGCCATTCGAGACCGCACAGATAGAGTTCGAGTTTTGCAAAAAACACCGGGTGTACGATCTGGGCGGGTACGTTCACTGTCGCGCTACGAAGAAAGGCAAATACACCCTATACGAAGGCGGATGGGGCGAACCGAGAGAGGGCTACTGCGACGTCTCCCAGCTCCGAGTCGTCCGCAGCGAAGCAAACAAGCCCATCCAATTCCAGTCACTCGAAGAAGCTTACGTGTGGGCTAAGGCACGCGGCCGACTCCCCACATCTACGAAAACTCAGGCTCAGGCGACACGACAATGATCCGACTCCGACTTGAATGCACAACATCACAGCTGCAACACATTTCCAACCAACTCAAGAGCCTGCTCATGAAGAGTAGGGAATCTGGAGTCGAGTGCAACAGACAGGCGGTGATAGCTTTACGTTTCTGCCGTAAGCACAACACCTCTTTTCAAGTTTTCCTCGAATTACTAAACGAGCTCACTGCCAAGAGGCCTTGAGTGGAAACAGTAATGATAAAAGTGGATAAAATCTACGGGTTCGGCAAGTACTGCCAATCAAAAAGCCACAAGCCCACGACAGTGTCCGTAATGGTAGATGGAACGATGGAGAAACGAACCGTGCGAACACATAAAAGTCGCTACGGGTTCATAGTCTGGCGCGGAGCAAAGGTGGGAGCGATCATGTGCGAACGCTGCTGGTTCATTTCAGTAGCAGAAACCATCAAACAGCTAGGCCCCGAATTCACTGACCTACTCCAGTTCAGTCACGTTCTCGGACCCAAAGAGATGCACCTAGCAGACGCCTAAACAACCGGTCTACCAGTTTTTTGCCTTTCATCGACCTGCTCGACTCGCACCATTAAACTTAAGTAGGCAAATGTTCCATTTAGTACCGAGAGACTCGGTACGGGCAGAGAGTTGGCTCTAGGAAGAACGATGCGGCTAGCCACATCGCGCCCAGAGAGCTGAAAGGACCTGCTGATGTCTTCCCACTCTTGAAAAGCACGGGGTCTCTCAACAATCTCTCCGGTGTGGCATATTTGAGAAAACTGGCAGTCAACAGGAGTGCGCTGATTGATGCCACGTTGAGTGCACATCTTCCAGTGATACCAGCGTTGGTTGTGCCTTTGGCCAAGAAGAATTACAACAAGTATCGCCTGATGAACGCCATCATGGCGCTCGGAGTCGGGTTGGTCGCTGGCGGGCTCTGGGCGGTCTCACTGTTTCATGTGACTCTGCCAAACGCCTTATTAGCCCTCCTTGGTGTACTTGGCTTTCTGGGCATTGTCCTAGGCGGCATATTCTCAGACAGGGCTTATACGCATGGCAAAAAATGGGTGGATGCGCTGGATCCACCGTGACCTAGGGCACACGTATTTTCACCAACATACATGTCTCAATGTTTACCGCTGAGGTTTGGGTCGGTCAGGAAGGCCTGGTGTAACCCGATGGCTTGGTCGATGATCTCCGGCACATCTTCTGCTCTCCTGAATATATCTACGACGTCGATCTCACGTTGCAATTTTTCGGGGATGTCTATTAGCGACTGGGGGGCTCAAACTTTTAATACCTGCCTCGCGTAGGTAGGTTGATGACCATTGCTAGCGCTCGATCTAGGTCAATGGCTACCGCTCAAATTTCAGATCAGCGAACTTGTTCTGCCCTTAGGCCGACGCGAGCTTCAGCTATGGGGTGATCCGGGCGACGGGATTGACACTCCCATTCACGCTTCGTTATGCCTAGACACCGGAAGAGAAGAGCCGCTGATTCTTGACCGCCTGTATCAGGATCCTCCGCACCCGAGCTGGTACATCTGGGGCAAGTACAAGGCTCCGCAGCCAAGGCCTTGGTCTGGGGTGGTCAGGCAACTTTCGTATTGGGGATTTAACGGCGACACGATTGCGGCAACGAAAATTTTACTGACCAAGAGCATTCCGGAGTCAGGTTTTGTTCTCGGAAGAGCCCCTCTACATGCTGGGGTTCTACTGACTGCCGGTCGCCTACGCCCCGCTCTGTTCACTGAAACCTCAAAAGGTGACGCGTACATAGTCGATGCCGTGTGGACTCAGCCGACGGCGAACGCGATTAGGATTCACTGGCTCTCCGAGGCAAATGAGGGAAAATGGTGGTGGCCGGACCTGCGCCAACCTTCCTCCCCACTCTCAACACCCACCCCCGAGAATCTGGCTCTGATCGCAAAGTTCTTCACGAGCTTGGGCTTCAAACCCGATGCACTGTCCATCTGTTTCAACCAAGACTCGCCACCGCACTGACATGCACAACTGCAGTACGCGCAACGTTTATTTGCTATGCCTTTGGCGTTTTAGATAGCAAGGTAAAATCTGGTGTTCCGGCTGCGATCAATGGCTCCGCGTACGCCGGCTTCCAGACCTGGGTAATGTTTGGGTAGTGGTCGTACGCACCGTGGTTCCAGTGCCAGTCTCTGTGTGCCGAGGCTCTGACGAGTCCCATTCTTTCTCGAGCAAGCAGCTTGAATAGGGCGGGGTTTAATTTCAGCTCTCTGGTCGAAAGCTCAAAGATAATGGTGTTTGGGTCTATCCCCAACTGCTCATCACCCTTCGCACCCATCCTCCACAGGGTACATTTTCCTCCCGAAAACATTTCCAGTCCGCTGAAAGGATACCCTCCTGATAAGCTGCCGTATTGTGGAAATGTGACAAGCTCGTTGGGCATGTAGAACTCCCGGCCTTCATGCTCAAAGGTCGCGCTTACTGGAAAGAGATAGAACTGTACCATTTCACCGCTTCCATCAGGAGTGTAGTTCACAACAATCTCGTCAGTCGGGAGATTGCAGCACATCCATTCCTTCACTTCGGGTTTCTTTTTCTTTCCAAACACTAGCGGGGCCACCCCGGCGAACGTGTAGCTTCTTCAACATCTCAAATTTAAACGTATTCTCGGGCTGAAATCACGGTTTCGAATTCTGAAGCCCAGACCTGCGAGCGTCAGCGTGACCGCACCGCAACATCCATATTCACGCACTGCCTAATCTAAGCCGAAATCAACCACCCTAGAAGAGACCGCGATCATGAGCAAACCAAACAGGTTCAACTGGAAGCTGGCAGTTAAAATTGTTGCCGCAGCATTCATCATATGCGTAATAGCGGCAGTGGCTCTCTCAGTTGTGCCTAGCGCTGTTACCAATCTAACGAGGTACAATGACTGCACGAATCACCCCCCTCTGAAGGGTTGGAAAATCAACAATGTCACGGTACAGCTAACAAAGAGCGTCGACGCGTTCGGGTACGATGTTCACCCCAACGTGTATGGAAAAATAGCAGTAAAGTTTGTAACAGAAAAGGGCTCGATAACTGCATATACCGCGGATTGGAGTTGGACGTCTGATTGGGGCGGAGCATACAGCTTCAAACTGTGGAACCAACACGGAGCCGCAACATCTTGGTCTGCAGACGGTCCACCAAACATTCCGTACGTGGTAAAACAGGTTCAGGTTAACCTGATTTCTGGCGACTACAACGAAACCATAACATTCCCCGCCGCGTATTACCCGCTCGGAGAGCGAGGCACACTGTACACTCATCAGCCGTCACAAATTTTCAACGGAGCAACGGACCACTTCGGAGTCACACTAGGAATCGTCGGGGACAATTCCTGCTGATGATAATCTCCGGCAGAAAAGAGCGCGAGCAGTGTTGGGAGCATGGCAGGAGGAAGATGAAGTGGGCATTCACCTGAAAGACAAGGGTATGATTTCAATCTGGGCTGGAGACTGGTCGGGTGAACCGAGCTCACCTTGGTACTGGTATCGCTGCTCGAAATGTGACAACTGGCACAACAGAGTCATTCCCGACGACGAAATTGGGTTTACTCGAGACGACGTCCGCGTTGACAGCGAGGAGGGAAACGTTGTCTGGCTCGATGCGATAGTAGCAAAACTGAAGGACATCCCCCCATTTCAGCTATTAAACGCCCCTAAACGCATTCAATAACACCGCGCGAACTCCTGAGCGACACATAGAACCGCCGTCATCACTTCCAAAACTGGCGATGGCAATCGCCGAAGGCATGGTCGACGATGCTCGAGTTGAAACCCAGCGCGTCGAAGACTCGCCTCACGGCGTCGAACGTGAGCTCGCCACTTTTGTTCACGTGCTGCTCCCACAATGCACACGCAAAAGGCGCCTCCGTGTACGCGAACGGCCGTCCATCAACGTTCACGCAAACACTGTCGACCATCCTAACCACTCCGTCGTCTCCCACAGTGAAAATGGCTATTTCAGTGGAATGCCAAGTTGGCTCCGCCCATGTGGCTACCCCCACGTGCAGCGCTCTTTGAGACATTGCGCTGTTAAGTGGTCGTATGCCCGACTTTTTAGGATCGTACAATAGAGCATAAGCTTGCTCCACTGAATAACCAAGAGCGTACAAATTCTTGACAACCTCCGTTTTTGAGAGCCTTCGACCGTTCTCGAACTCCTTCCACCAATACACCACCTCATTTCTGCTGCGCTTGCAGTTCAACACGTCGAGCAGCACCGGTTTTCCGTTCGGACGGGGCAGCGACAGGTTCAAGCGCATGCCTCGGTTGATCTTGTTCGCGGGCGGGGCTAGTTTGAGATTT
>Ga0187885_10003419_pt1 | contig 14076 bp, 10 predicted proteins | sample June2016WEW_20_1_3_FD_132970 | JGI IMG/M metagenome (GOLD analysis project Ga0187885, IMG submission 132970) | Peatland microbial communities from SPRUCE experiment site at the Marcell Experimental Forest, Minnesota, USA - June2016WEW_20_100 | ecosystem: Environmental > Terrestrial > Soil >... | reverse complement strand
GGCCGGACTCAGATAAGAAGGTGGCTACATCGGCCTTCATGATCGAATAGGCGGGATCGTAAGCCTTGGTCTGGATAGCCCAAAGTCGCCCACCCTGCTCCTCGGCCGCCAGGTCAATTCCAGCGTCAATACCCCAGCGACTTGGCCACTCGTCCCATAGCCACACCCGGCGAAGCCGTTGGCGGTACACGGCAGCTTTGGTCAGGAACCACTTGCAAATGTGCTCGAATTGCTTGCCACGTCGTACCGGGTCACTCTCGAGGGTCCCCAGGAGGCCGTTCAGAGTTCCCACCGACAAAGAGCGTAACGAACTCGTTCAGCTCGGTTGGATCACACCGTAAGGGCGTCCGTTGAGTCGCGCGGACCTAGAACCCCCGTCCCGCCGCCCTTGCGCTCCGGGCGCTCGCCCCTCGGTGGGGCGCCGCCCGGCCGCTCGGCCGGTCGTCCTGCCTGCCCCTCGCTCCCTCGGCGGTTGCCCCGGCTCCTGGCGCTGCTGGCCGTCTCTGTCCCCGGTCTTCCGCGCCTCTTCGTGCGCCTGTCCTTCTCTCCCCACGACGTTCGGTCCGGTCTCCCTCATCGAAAAAGAGACGAGCACGCTTACGCGCATGGCACTCCGGGATTCGCTGACGAATGATCGGACAGGCCAGGGCGCTTGGCTTGGACGCGACGTAAACAAGTGTTGTGTCCGAGCCCGCTGAACTTCGAGAGGTTCTAGGTTGAGGAGGTGACCGTCATGATTGCACCTCCAAAGCCGCGCCTTCGCGGGTGGCTCCACCTCGGGGCATTCCCGTACGCGCTCGTGTCGGGCCTCTGGCTCGCTGCCGATGGGACGACGCATGCAGACCGCGTCGCGTGCGCGGTGTTCGCGCTCACGGCATGCATGCTCTTCGGTACGTCCGCCGTCTACCACCGCGGCAATTGGAGTCCACGCACGGCGGGCCTACTGCGGCGTTTCGACCACTCGAACATCGCGCTGATCACCGCGGGCACGTACACGCCCCTCGGGATCGCCGTACTGCCTTCCTCTCAGTCCACCGTGATGCTGTGCATCGTCTGGGCCACCGCGCTGGCGATCGTTCTGCTTCGTGTCACTTGGCTGTCTGCACCACGGTGGCTCTACACGGCGATGTACGTCGGTCTTGGCTGGGCGGCGATCTTCTGGCTCCCTGAGCTGTGGCATCTCGCGGGTGCGATCACGATGCTGCTCGTCGTCTTCGGGGGGCTCTTCTACACCGCTGGCGCCGTCATCTACGCGCTGCGCCGTCCGGGGTTGTCGGCGCGCATCTTCGGCTACCACGAGCTGTTCCACGCGTGCACGATTGCGGCGTTCACCTGCCATCTGATCGCAATCTCACGCGTCGCGACCTGACTCACACGAGTTGGTGAGCAACGAGGATGTCTGGCCGCGAGTAGCCGGCGTCGCCACCGCATGGCACGCCTCTGGCGGGAAATCTGAACCCAGAGGCGACTTGGATGAAGCGATTCGCAAGCACGCCGAACGCAATGAGTCTGACAAGAAGGATGGGAACCATCTGGAGATGACTTCGTCCGAGTCACCACCGTGCTCAGCTCTGCTGGGAGGAAGGCGCTCGCTAGCAGGTTCCTGCCGTCGACATGCCATCTGAGAGGGAATTGCCAGAGCTGACGTAGCTCGGTAACATACTGGGTATGCAACTCCCAGGCGATCGCAGATGAGCGTCAAGTACGCGTTGCTCGGGCTACTGAGCGAGCAGCCCAAGTACGGCCACCAGCTCCGGCAGGAGTTCGAGGAGAAGACCGGTGACGTCTGGCCGCTCAATGTCGGCCAGGTGTACACGACCCTCCAGCGCCTCGAGCGAGACGGGCTGGTCGAATCTGATCGAGCGGACTCCGAGGGGCCACAGAAGCGGTTCCGGATCACTGCCGCCGGCGAACAGGAGCTCACTGAGTGGCTCATGACCCCGATCGACCTCACCGTCCCTCCTCGTGACGAGCTCGTGATCAAGGTGCTCGTTGCGCTCGATGTACCCGGCGTCGAAGTGCAGAGCGTGTTGCAGATCCACAGGCGGTACGTCGTCGAGCTGATGCAGCAGTGGACCCGGCTGAAGGACGACGAGGGTCAGCACGACTTCCGGCTGGCGCTCGTCGTCGACGCCGAGCTGTTTCGTCTCGACTCGGTGATCCGATGGCTCGATGCCGTCGACGGCCGGTTGAAGCGTGAGGCGTCAGAGCCGCGCGCTGCAAGCACGGAGATTCCGATACTCAGACGGAGATTGGCGGTTCGCAAATGAGTCTTCTCGAACTTCGCCAGATCTCAAAGACCTATGGCACGGGTCCGAACGAAGTGCACGCGGTGGCCGACATCGATCTGGAAGTCGATCGTGGCTCGCTTATCGCGGTCATGGGCCCGAGCGGGTCAGGCAAGTCGACCTTGCTCACGATCGCCGGCAGCCTTGAGGAGCCGACGAGCGGTGAGGTCTTCATCGATGGCGAATCGCTTCAAGAGATGTCGCACAACGGAAAGGCGCGGCTTCGGCGACGCACGGTTGGCTACGTCTTCCAGGAGTTCAACCTCCTCGCGGGTCTCACCGCCGTCGAAAATGTCTCGCTTCCGCTCGAGCTCGACGGCGTCAGCGCGAAGAAGTCGCGTTTGGCCGGAATGGCGGTGCTGGAACAACTCAACCTTGCGGACCGGGCGACCCGTTACCCTGACGAGCTTTCCGGCGGAGAGCGCCAACGCGTCGCAATCGCGCGGGCCGTCATCGGTGGGCGTCATCTTCTGCTTGCGGACGAACCCTCTGGCGCGCTCGATCAGGCGAACGGGGAGGCAGTGATGCGGATGCTTCTCTCCGCCTGCAAGACGGGCGTTGCAGCGGTGGTCGTGACCCACGACGCCCAGCTCGCCTCGTGGGCGGATCGGGTGGTCTTCCTGCGTGACGGCCGAATCGTCGACCAGACGGTTCCACCGCCGAGCGCAGAATCCCTACTTCAGACCGGGCGGCAGTCATGACACCGGCTCCGGATGCCGCCCTCGATCTTCGGGGCGGGGGCACTAGATCGCTGTCCGCTCGTCGCGCGGTGATGCGTTGGGCGTGGAGGCTATTCCGGCGCGAGTGGCGCCAGCAGCTCCTCGTTCTCACACTGATCGTCGTCGTAGTCGGCGCAATCTTCGTCGCCGCGGCTGTGGCGACGAACAACCCGACGCCGGCAAACCTGGGTTTCGGGACGGCGAATGACCTCGCCTCCTATCAGGGGGCCGTTCCACATCTTTCGACGAAGGTTGCGGCGCTCGAGCATCGCTACGGGCGCGTTCAAATCATCGAGAACGAGACCCTCTCGATCCCCGGTTCCGTCGACACCTACCAGCTCCGGGCCGAAAGTGCGCGCGGGCCGTTCAGTAGTCCGATGCTCTCGCTCGTCTCGGGGAAATACCCGACTGGTATTGGCGAGGTCGCCCTCACCAAGGGCGTCGCTTCAGCATTCAACGTACGCATCGGGCAGCTGTGGATCGAGGGTGGGACGCAACGGCGTGTGGTCGGCATCGTCGAAGACCCGCTGGACACCCTTGACAACTTTGCCCTCGTCGTGCCCGGACAGGTGCGCACCCCAAGCGAAATCGATCTGCTGTTCGATGCACCTGGGGTGATCCCCTCCAAGATCGGACCGAACGTCGCGGAAGTCGGGTCAGTGGCGCTCGGCGCGGCCAATCCGGAAACGATCATTCTTGCGGTCGCGGTAATCGGAATGCTCCTGGTCACACTGATCGCGGCCGGAGGTTTCACGGTGTTGGCGCAGCGGCGGCTGCGCTCGCTCGGCATGCTCTCTTCGATCGGCGCGACCGAAAAGCAGGTGCGAGCGGTCGTCCGGATGAACGGCGCGGTTGTCGGGATCGCTGGCACGCTACTTGGAGCGCTGTTCGGCTTCATCGTGTGGCTCATCTACAGGCCAACGCTCGAGACGAGTTCCTTCCACGTCATCGGCACGTTCGCGTTGCCATGGGTTGTGATCGGACCGGCGATGGGCCTCGCCATCATCGCGGCGTACGTCGCCGCGCGACGTCCGGCTCGGACCGTGGCGAAAGTGCCGATCGTCGCGGCGCTCTCTGGACGACCTGTCGAACCGAAGAGGGTTCACCGCTCGGCGGTTCCTGGCGTCGTGCTGCTAGGCCTGGCCTTCGTGTTGCTCGGGTACTCCACGACGTCCAACAGCGCGAAGCCGCACGTTCCGTTCCTCATTGGCGGGCTTATTGCACTCGTTCCCGGCGTGATCCTTCTCGCGCCGTTCTTTCTTTCCTTCGCTGCTGGCATCGGTCGACACGCGCCCATCGCCACGCGCCTCGCCTTGCGCGACCTCGCGCGCTATCGGGCCAGGTCAGGACCGTCACTGGCCGCTGTCAGCATCGCCGTGCTGATCACGGTGATCGTCGCGGTCGCCGCTGCTGCACGGTACGGCAACGTCCTCGACTACGCGGGACCGAATCTCGCGTCGAATCAGGTTGTCGTCTACGCGCCACTGCCCGCCGGCACGCCGTTGTTCGGACCGAATGGGTCGAGTACCGCTCCGAAACCGCCGCCGATGGCAGTGATCAATGAGCGTGTCCACGAGATCGCCGAAGCGCTCGGGGCGAATTCGGTGATTCCGCTCGAGCAGACGAACGCCAACCTGAACCACCTGGGGTCCGGACGGAACTGGAACGGCCCTATTTACGTGGCGACACCTCAACTGTTGAAGGCGTTCGGAATCACGTCGTCGGAGATCGATCCGAGCGCCCTCCTCCTTACCACGCGACCTGGTCTATCGGGCGTCTCGAATATGCAGTTCACGTGGTCGCTGCCGTCAAAGCCCGGGTCTATCCCGGGTGTTTCGAACAACTCGAATCCCAATCCCTGTCCGAAGATCTCGTGTCGTTCGAACCCGAAGATTGAAGAGTTGAGCGGGCTCCCCTCCGGGACGTCGGCGCCGAACACCGTCATCACCGAGCACGCCATTCACTCACTTGGGCTGCAAACGTCGCTAGCCGGCTGGTTCATCACAACCGCGCGTGCGCCGACGGCCCCACAGATCAGGGATGCCCGGCTCCTCGCCTCGAAAGTGTCCGGCATGTCCATCGAGACCAAGAACAGCGCGCCGTCGGGCATGGAGGTCATCGACTCGGCGACGCTTGCCGGGATCGTGCTCGCGCTTGCGATCCTCGCGATGAGCGTCGGACTCATCCGAAGCGAGACGGCGGGCGACCTCCGGACTCTCGCCGCGACTGGGGCGAGCAGCAGGACGAGGCGCACGATCACGGCCGCGACCGCCGGGTCGCTCGGATTCCTCGGCGCGCTTCTCGGGACGGCCGCCGGGTACGTCGCGATGATCGGTTTCATCCGAACGAACTCGTTGAACGGCGGGATCTCGGCGCTCGGGAACGTCCCCACCACAAGTCTGCTGGAGATCCTCGTCGCGATGCCGCTCGCTGCCGCTGTCGTCGGTTGGCTCTTGGCGGGGCGCGAGCCGCCGGTGATTGCCCGTCAGCCAATCGAGTGAGCGCGCGACCAGGGCCGAACGCGACTCGTTCGACCTGGACCATGGCCTCTCTTTTCGCGTTCTGGACCCACCTCAGTTCGGCACCTGAAGGGGATCGCGGGATCCCAGGTCCCGATGGCGCCGCTTGGATCCACAGAACGAACCCGCCTCCCACCGCATGGCCGTGGGTCCCGGGCGACCGCCCGTCGCGCCGGATGCGGCCGAAGTCTCAGGTGCTCGGTCCCGGATCGAGGACCTGCATGCGAGCTCATCGAATCGGCGGTTCGGGAGACGGCCGGTCGGCTGCACGTGTGATAATCGCCGGGATGAGTGATATCGCCTCCGTTCCTTCGTCACGCCAGGCGGGCAAGGCGACCCGTCTGGGTCGCATCTTCGGCGACGACGGGCGTTGTGTCGTGGTGCCGCTCGACCACGGCACGATCCTCGGCCGTGTCCCCGGGTTGGAAGACCCCATGGCCGTCCTGCAGCGCCTGATTGAAGCGCCGTGCGATGGCTTCCTGCTCGGACCGGGGATGCTGCGTCGATCGGCCGGGCTCTTCGGGCGTCGCGCGGCTCCGGCGCGGATCTTGACGATCGACGTGCACTGGCGGGAGGCGTCTGGTGGCGGTCATCGCCTGGCGACGAGCGTCGAAACCGCCGCCGCCCTCGGTGTCGACGGCGTCAAGCTGCTCATGCCGTGGGACGTGCCCGCCGTGGAGCGGGCGAGCACGGCGGCGCTCGTCGCCCGCGTCGTGGAGGAGGCAGACCGGTTCGGTCTCCCGGTCATGGTCGAGCCCGTGGCGCTCGAGGCGACGGGTGAGGTGGCGCTCGAGGTGGCGGCCCACGGCTGTCGGGTTGCGGCCGAGATCGGCGCGGATATCCTGAAAGTCGCCCATCCTGGTGACGACAGCGTGCTGCGGTCCTGGTGCGCCGAGCTCGGCGTGCCGGTCGTACTGCTCGGCGGCGGCGGCTCGACGACCCGCGCCGAGCTCGTTTCGCTCGTGAAGCGGGCGATCGCGGCCGGAGCGAGCGGGATTGTGATCGGGCGCAAGGTCTGGGGACGACCGCCCGAGGAGACGGCCGGCCTCCTCACCGAGCTGTACTCACTCGTCCACGACTGACCGGCGCCGTCACCCGCTTTCTGGTGGCTCGAGCGGTGGAGCGGGGAACGCGTCCGGACCGGGCAGGAGCCCCGCCGCGCAACCGGCGAAGAGCGCGGCGCCGCGGGCGCCCGGCTCCCGCACCGCGACGAGGCACGCACCGGGGAACCGTGCCATCTTCCTTCTCTGAAGGTGCGCGGTACGGATCCAGCCCCCGGTCATGACGACCCGATCCACGGGGCCACCCAGTCGTTCGACCGCGGCGTATTGCCGGAACGAGCGCCGCAGCATCTCCTCGACCGCCAGGGCCTTGGCCTGCGCGGCGCTGACGCCGGGTCCGATGCCCGAGAACGACGAGTGGCCGGTCGCTTCGTCGAAATCGAAGGCAAGCGTGATGCCGGGTGGCCGACGAGTTCCACCCCCCGTCGTCCCGGCGATCGCGGGGTCGGCCCCGGGTGCGTCGCCGACCGGTCCGCTCGCTCCCGCTTCCGCCTCGTCGTCCCAGCCGAGAAGGTCGTAGACCGGTCCGAGCACGAGCCCATAGGGTCGGCCGGCGAGGATCGCTTGATAGCCGGGAACGACGTGGCGGCCGACGCCGACGCCGGTCGCGACCGCGGCGACGAGATCCGCCGGGCCCAAGGGGACGACGCTGCGCACGTAGGCCTCGGCGGTGCCGCAGGAGTTCAGCATTTCCCGCGGGGTGACGACCCCGGCGCCGAGGGCCGCGCAGATGTGGTCGTGACCCCCGAGCGCGATCGCCGCCCCGGTCAGACGTTCGAGCCCGGCGGGTGGATCGACGACCCTGCCGAGCAGGCTGCCGGCGGGGAGTGCCTCAGGGAAGAGGCCTTCCGGGAGATCTGCCCACTCGAGCAGCTCGGTTGACCAGTTCGCCCGGCCCACGTCGAACAGCCCGGTGCGGGAGGCGAGCGACCACTCGGCGGCCCGCATCCCACCGAGTCGGTGCGCGACGTACTCGGGAACGCTCAAGGCGCAGCGGGCGGCGGTCGCCCCGGGCACGTGCCGGAGGATCCAGTGCAGCTTCACGATCGAGGCCGTCGTCGAGGCCGGCAGGCCGGTGAGCCCCGTGAAGCGCGCCGCGCCGAACTGCCCTTCGAGCTCTGCCTGCTCCTGTGCGCCTCGCGCGTCGTACCAGGCGATCGCCGGCGCCACGGCCTCGCCCTTCGCTCCGAGGAGCGCGAGGGCCTCCGCCATTCCCGTCACGCCGACGCCGGCGACGGGCCCAGCGGGTGCCGTGGCGAGCGCCGTCACCGTCGCCGCCAGCGCTGCTGCGTACAGGTCCTCCGGCGCCGCCTCGGCGCCCGACGGGGTGAACCGCCAGGGAGTTTCGGCACGGCCGACGGCCAGCTCTCGCCCGGCGAGGTCCACGACGAGCGCTTTCACACGGGTGGAGCCGACGTCGATGCCGACCAGGCAACCCTCACCCACCGGGAGCGCCACCTAACTCAACGCCGCGCGGCGGCACCGAAGGCTGCCCGGGATCCGGGGCGTTCGACGCCCTGCAGGTAACGCCGCTGGAGACCGATCCCAGGTGAGACCGTCCATGCGGACAGCCTCGCAGACGCGGCGGGGCCGACTTCGGCCGTCCCGGTTGGCTCGGTCGGGTCCCGGCGACCTTTGGCGGGCGGAGTCGGCCGGCCGAGAGAAAGCGGCGGCCTCCTCGGTGGCTGCCACGTGGCGGTCTCGATCCAAAGGCCAGGGGGTCCGTCTACCGGTGGAGATAGACGTTCCAGCCCAAGTACGTCTCCAGCGCCTCTTGCAGGGCCGATGCGGTCTGCGAGTGGCTCATCACGACGTGGTGCTCGAAGCCATTCCGGCACATGTGCTCGAGAAGTGCCTGGAGGCGCGGGATCTCGATGACGCCGTAGGCGCCGAAGGTCTGCATCGGGTCGTCGGTGAACCGTCCTTCGCCGACATACGCCCGGATCCGCCCTGAGGCATCGTCCGTGCTGACGCGCAGATAGGTCGCTGGACCGCTCCTGATCCGCCCGTAGAGGGTGCCGTACGTTCGTTCCTTCCCGACGGTGCCAGCGATGATCTCCTGGAAGTTCATGCTGGTCGACTCCAGGAACTCGCTCGGCAGGTTGCTGCAGTGGAAGACGACTGCCTTGTCCGGCTCGCCGCTGAAGTTGTTGTTCCAGTCCAGAATGGCGCTCGGCGTTCCCGCGGCCGCCTGGAGCAACAGCATCGAGACGACGCCGGTGACGTCCGCCTCGCAGGCGCTCGGTTTCAGACTGTTGCTCATCATGCTCATGACGGTGCACGGGACGATGCCGTAGAACTCCTGGAGCGCGGTCCAGCACTGGATCGCGGTGCCGTCGAGCTGCTCCGATTCCATCCAGTCGTCGATGACCGCGCCGAGCTTCGCCATCTTCAGCAGCGCCGCATCGGGCACTCCGGTCGTCGAGGTGTAGGCGGCGATCGCCTCGCCCTTCGACGTCACGGCCGGGTCGTCGTCCGCCAGACGCCCGATCCGTCCCAGCACGTCGGAGAGGTCGAGCGTGATGGTCGAGATCCCCGCCTGCTCGAGCAGCTTCTCGCTGAAGCGGACGGTGTTGAAGTTCGTCGGTCGGGCACCGATCGCCCCCACCCGCATCCCCTTCACGGACCTCACCACCCGGCAGACACGGACGAAGCGATCGAGATCGGCCGCGAACTCCGCCGAACGTGGTCCGCAGGTGTGGAGCGAGGTGAGCGAGAACGGGATTCCGTACTGCGTCAGGTTGTTGCAGACCGAGAGCTTCCCGCAGAAGCTGTCCCGCCGATGCGTGATCTGGAGCTTCTCCGTCTCATCGGGAAAGGCGTGCACGAGCACGGGGACTCCGAGCCGCGAACCGCGGATCGTGTTCGCGACCGCCCGCTCATCTCCGAAGTTCGGAAGCGTGACGACGATCCCGTCGATCTCCTCGCCATGGTCGCGGAAAAGGCGCGCGCACCTCGCCGCATCGTCCAACGACTCCACCGAGCCGTACTCGGTGTCGTCCGGTCCGAGAGCGACAACTTCAAGCCCGGCGGCTCCGAGCACCTCGAGCATCTCGGCACGACCTTCGCGACACAGCTCGCTGGGGAAAAAGCCGCGGTTTCCGACCACAAGACCGACTGTCACGGGACGATTCACTGATTCATTTCTCATGTCTGGCGATGATAACTACTCGCAAGTTGTGCCGCGCAGCCAGATTCAGGCTGCCGGCGGGGGTCGCTGGCCCGGGACGCGCGCGTGACTTTCCTGATGAGCATGATGATGACGGATCGACGCGGATCGCGTCGTGGCGCGCGCTGCGCGGTGCGGAGTCAGAGGTTGATGCGGGACATCTGCTCCGCGGCGTAGCGGTCGCCTGCCGCGGATCCCCGCGGCACAGCTTTTTCGATGGTGGCGAGATCCTCCGGGGTGAGCTCGATCTCCAGGGCCCTGACGTTCTGGTCCAGGTAGGTTCGCCGCTTCGTCCCGGGGATCGGCACCACGTCGTCGCCCTGGGCGAGAACCCAGGCGAGCGCCAACTGGGTGGGGGAGACGCCCTCGGTCTCGGCCAACGCCGTGAGCCTCTTGACGAGTGCCAGGTTGGCCGCGAAGTTCTCGCCCTGGAAGCGCGGGTTATGACGCCGGAAGTCGGCCTCGCCGAACTGGCCCGGGTCGACGAACTATCCGGAGGTGAAGCCTCTCGCCAGAGGGCTGTAGGCAACCATCCCGATGCCGAGCTCGCGCAACGTAGCGAGCAGACCGTCTTCCGGGTCCCGGGTGAAAAGCGAGTACTCGTTCTGGGACGCGGCGATGGGATGTACGGCGTGGGCGCGTCGCACGGTCGCCGGTGCCGCCTCGGAGATGCCCAGATACCGCACCTTGCCGGCTCGAACGAGCTCGTGCATCGCCCCCCAGGTGTCCTCGATCGGGACGGTGGTGTCGATGCGGTGCTGGTAGTAGAGGTCGATGTGATCGACGCCGAGGCGCGCGAGAGACGCGTCGCAGGCCCGTCGCACGTAGTCAGGCTTGCCGTTGACGCTGACGAAGCTGCCGTCCGGGCGACGCTCGTTGCCGAACTTCGTGGCCAGCACGACCTCGTCCCGCAATCCGGCGATCGCCCTTCCGACCAGCTGCTCGTTCGTGAAGGGACCGTACATGTCGGCGGTGTCGATGAGCGTCACGCCCAGCTCGAGCGCCCGACGGATCGTCGCGATCGACTCCTCGTCGTCTCCCGGGCCGTAGGACTGACTCATCCCCATGCACCCGAGCCCGAGAGCCGAAACCCGTAGTCCCTGGCCCAACGCCCGTTGCCGCATTCCGCCTCCAGTCTCCGTCCTTGTTTCGTTCAGACTAGGGAACATGCACCCAGGTTGCGGAGCGACTCCTGGATGGGAGGTACCGATCGGCGAGTTCGGACGGTGCGGTGAGAATCCGCCGGGTGACGTGATGCGTGCCGGAGGTGTACCCGGGCGGAGCCACGAAGGCCGGAACCGGGCACGAACGCTCATCCGCCGTCGGCGCGATAGTCATGGGTCAGTCCAATCCAGTGGAACCGGAACGAGATGGAATCCTTTCGTGCCGCCGCGTCGGGACGGAGTCCCGCGCCGACGCCGAACCCGGCGACGCGGGCGGGGTCCTGCGTTCTGGCCGATCGGTCCTGTCCCGCGAAGGAAAGATGATGAGATGACGGCGTCGTGCGTGGTCGCGATCGATCAGGGCACGACGAACACGCGCGTGCTCGTCGTCGACGACCAGGGTCGGATCGTCGCCCGCGCTGCGCGCGAGCTACCGCTCCTTTGTCCACGCCCGGGGTGGGTCGAGCAGGATCCCGAGCGCATCTGGGCCGACACGTGTTCGCTCGTCGGGGAGTCGCTCTCAGATTCCGGGCGTTCCGTCCTCGACCTCGCCGCGATCGGCATCGCGAACCAACGCGAGACCGTCGTCTTGTGGGAACGATCGACGGGTCGTCCCGTGTCGAACGCGATCGTGTGGCAGGACCGTCGCACGACGCCGATGTGTCAGCGGCTGATCGCCGACGGTGCGGGGGAGTGGGTCCGCGAACGTACCGGTCTCGTGATCGATCCCTATTTCTCAGCGTCGAAGATCGCCTGGCTTCTCAAAAGCGATTCAGAGTTGCGTCGCGGCGCCGACCAAGGTGACCTCTGCGCCGGCACGATCGAGAGTTTTCTCATCTTCCGGCTGACCGGAGGGGTTCACGTCACCGAGCCGACGAACGCGTCCCGCACGATGCTGATGGACCTCGAGACGCTCGATTGGGACGAGGACCTTCTCGCCCTCTTCAACGTTCCCCGGGTCCTCCTGCCCGAGATCCGCCCCTCGGCCGGTGTCTTCGGCGAGATCTCGGCCGGTCTGGATCTCGGCCGCCCCGTTCCCGTCGCGGGAGCGCTTGGCGATCAGCAGTCCGCCCTCTTCGCGCAAGCCTGCCTCGGCCCTGGACTCGCCAAGAACACCTACGGGACAGGATCATTCCTGCTCGAGAACACGGGCACCGAGCGTCTCCGCGCCGGCGGCCTCCTCGACACCGTGGCGTTCTCCGCGCCGGGCGAGTCGGCTTCGTACGCGCTGGAAGGCTCGATCTTCACGACCGGATCTGCGGTGCAGTGGCTGCGCGACGGCCTCGGGATCATCAATTCGGCCGACGAAACGGCGGGTCTGGCGGCGAGCGTCGCCGACAACGACGACGTCTGGTTCGTACCGGCGCTGGGCGGTCTTGGCTCGCCGTATTGGGACCCCGAGGCGCGCGGCACTCTGCTCGGAGTCACGCGGGGGACGACCAGGGCCCACATCGTGCGGGCCGTGCTCGAGAGCATCGCCTACCAGACGCTTGACGTGACCGAAGCGATGGCGGCGGCCGGGCGTCCGGTCACCGAGCTGCGCGTCGACGGGGGTGCGTCCGTGAACGACTGGCTCATGCAGTTCCAGAGCGACCTGCTCGGCGTGCCCGTCGACGTCGCCGCGACGCTCGAGGCGACGGGACTCGGCGCGGCGTTCTGTGCCGGTCTGGCGGCCGGGTTGTGGAACGACCAGGCGGAGGTCGCCCGTCTGCGGGCATCCGGCCGCCGTTTTGAGCCGGACCCGGGTCGTGTCGACCGGCCGCGGGGACATGCGCGCTGGAAAGAAGCGGTCGAGCGTGCCCGGCACTGGGTTGTCGCGCCTCGATGATGCCGACAGGCAACTAGCGCGACCGTCGCCACGCTTCCAGCCGGTGAGGATCGAGGTTCTTCCGCTGTGTCTAACGGCGTTGGGCCGTTGGCCCTGGCGCGCTCGTCGCGTGGCGGGGCCGCGAACAGACCTCCTCGCGTCGGAGGCGGACCTTGGGTCGACTCAGCCAGGACTTGACGCAGTCCATCGTCAGCGCTTTGGACCAGATCGGGGTGAGGTGGCGGTCGCGAAAGTGTCGCCGCGACGTCCGCCGACGCTTGTTCTCCGGGGGAGGGTCACGAGCGCGATCGCGGCGCCACCGAGAGCGACGATCGCGGCGGTGGTCAGACCGAGATCCATCCCGCTGATGAAGGCGGCGCGGGCGGCACGCGCGATCACGGCGCCGATGGTGCCGCCGACCCCGTGGGCAGCGGACAGCGCCGAACCGAGTGTGCCGTGGACGGCCCCGAGGAGCGTGCCCGGCAGGTGGTAGGGGGCGAGTGCACTGGTGAGACGGTCCTGATAGCGGTTGGAAAGCAGGCTGCCGATCACGGCGACGCCGAGGGCGCCGCCGACCTGGAGGAAGGTGCCGTTGGTGGCGCTGCCGACGCCCGTGTGCGCCCTCGGGAGCGAGCCCATGACCGACGCGGTCGCCGAGGGGATGACGAGCCCGGCGCCGACTCCGACCAGGGCCAAGCCGGCGACGATACCGCCATAGGTCGTCGTGACCGTGGCGCCGGAGATCAGCCAGAGACCGGCGGTGGCGCAGAGCAGGCCGGTGGCGATCGTCAGCTTCGTGCCGACGACGCGCACGAATTCGCTCGAGAGCGGGGCGGCTAGGGCGATCGCGCCGGCGGCGGGGAGCGTGCGCACGCCCGCCTGCAACGGGGTGTAACCGAGCTGGAGCTGGAGGAACTGGGTGAGAACGAAGAAGGCGCCCAGCATGGCGAACATCACGAGGCCGACCGACGTGACGGCGGCAGAGAAGTTCCTGTCGCGGAAAAAGCGCAGGTTGAGCATCGGATACGCGGCGACCCGCTCCCAATAGACGAATGCGGCGACGATCACGAGCCCACCGATGCCGGTGGCGGTCACCAGCGTCGACGACCAGCCGTGCACGGGCGCCTCGATGATCGCGCAGAGCAGGAGACCGAGCCCGGCGATCGACAGCAGCGACCCGGCGAGGTCCGGGGGACGGGCCTCGGGATTCCTCGAGTCGGGGACGAGCGGAAGGGCGCAGACGAAGCCGACGGCGGCGATCGGGACGTTGATCAGGAATACCGATCCCCACCAGAAGTGCGCGAGAAGCAGTCCGCCGATGATCGGGCCGAGCGCGATCCCGGCCCCGCT
>Ga0187885_10003405_pt1 | contig 14107 bp, 17 predicted proteins | sample June2016WEW_20_1_3_FD_132970 | JGI IMG/M metagenome (GOLD analysis project Ga0187885, IMG submission 132970) | Peatland microbial communities from SPRUCE experiment site at the Marcell Experimental Forest, Minnesota, USA - June2016WEW_20_100 | ecosystem: Environmental > Terrestrial > Soil >... | reverse complement strand
TGACGTTTGATGGGGAGTCGACAAGCAACTCGACATAGGCGATAATGGCATATTGAAGAAGAGCTAGACAGCCCAGCAGAGACACAATGGTCTATCTAGGGGAACTATTCCCGACGACAACTGCGGCATCAATATTCTTAGTCGTGTACGCACTGTGGCTGTTCAGCGAACTCGCTATTGGGGGTGTCATCCCCCGCTCGCGTCGCCGCGGCGCCCCGATCAGATACGAAGACAAGAGCTCCCGCCAGCTTATAACACTGAGCACGTTTCTGTCCCTTACGATCGCCTTCCTCTTTGCATCGTCTGGTATTGCGGCGTTGCCGAGTGGAGCTTTCTACCTCGGGATCGGCCTGATGATCGCGGGTATTCTGCTCCGACAGTGGTCAATTGCTGTGCTAGGACGTTATTTCTCGCGGACCGTCGGCGTTCAGGATGGCCAGGCGGTGGTGGACCGGGGGCCGTATCGACTGGTGCGCCATCCCGCGTATACCGGATCGCTCCTCACCATCGTCGGACTAGGGCTCGTGCTACAGTCGTGGGGGGCTGTGCTCGTGCTCATAGCTTTTTTCGGCGTGGCTTTCGGCTATCGGATTCACGTTGAGGAGGGCGTTTTAACGTCGAAGCTGGGCGACGAGTACGTCGCATACGCGAAGAGAACAAAACGGCTCATTCCGTACGTTCTCTAAACCCTTTTGCGCAGCCTGTTCTTTTCTGCGACAAATGCTCTATTGGCGAGATTTGCACTTTAGGAAGTGAATGAGCCGCTGAGCGTACCAGAATTAAGCTGCAACGTTCTTTCGTGACTCATTCGAGATTACCGGAAACGAGTCACTACAAGCGGCTATCAGCATTTTTTTAAGCACCGGCAGCATGTTCTTTTTTGCTACGGGCGCAGGCGCGCGTGCTCTCGTTTTCTCGAATCGACCGCAACGTAGGCGCAGCTCCTGAAACATCGCAAATGGCAAGCCTTATTACGTGCACAGACGCTTCCAACAATCAAACGCAAACGTGGCCGTCGTGTCCAACCAGCGATGATCATGCGAAAGTGGCGTGGAGGTTGGATTTCGATCGCAGTCTTTGTGGTCTCGTTACAACGGAGGTGTCAAACGTCATGGCTTTACGCTCAACATTGAGATTTAGCCAATTGGAACTTTTGATTATTATTTTTTCATTTTCGGCGGCATTCGTGCTTTGTTTGATTGTCGCACTTCCCCTGTCTGATCTTCTACAGGAGCCGGACTGGGCAGTAGGCCTTGTGGAGGAACCCGTCAAGATTGTCGGGGTTTATGCTTTGGCATTGCTCTTCCCGGTAGCATTTCTTTCGAAGAAGAAGTGTGCGATTTATGGTGCAGCTGCGGGTCTTGGCTTCGCAGTCATGGAAGACATTAGTTACATGTTTATCAGGCTGCCGAACACCTATAATTCACTCTTGCAGCAAGGCGTCTCGCCTGATACGGCGTTGCAATGGCTGCAGCAGGCGGAGATTGTGCGTGTAGTAATGACATTGCCCGGACATTTGCTCTGGTCATCGTTTGCTGCATTGGGGATTGTCTTCTTTGTGGCTTCTCACAGCCAGTGGTGGAAAACGCTCATCTTTCTCTTGGGAGCTGCTGCGTTCCACGGAGCCTTCGACACAGTTGCTGCGGCCATACCGGAAAGTTTAGACCCAACTGTCTTTTTGCCATTAGTTGCCGTGCTATTGGTTACAGCCTTCGTATGGTACATCGCGTACAAGCGGATGCCAGAGACTGGAATTCCGGAAGAGCAAGTGGCCGTCTTGATAGCCCCACCGAACAACGAGATTTTCGTGCCGCAAAACAAGATCTTCGGACGAGATGACTTCGCCCAATGCGTCCCCTTCGCCGAAGCGAACCTAATCTCACGCGAGCAATTCAGAATTCGGCGCACAGGCCGCCAGTTTTTCATTGAGGATCTAGCGAGCAGCGGTGGGACACGCGTTGACGGCACGCGGATCCGGCCGAATACGAGCGTCGTCTTGACTGAGGGATCGAAGATAACGCTCCCCAACGAAATGACCCTGCTGTTTACGACAAAAGCTTCGCTTAAGGCAGTATCTCCTGTCACGACTATGAGAGTGCCCGAAAGCGCAGCTCCGCCGCGACGGCCTGCCGCCGGCGAGGGCGCGACCGAGCGATTTGAGCCAACGTCAAGTCGGGCATCGTCGACAAGTCCTGCTTCAGCCACGATGCCCCTGCGTGCCAAACTGGTCGGGCCGGGCAACGCGGAGGTGTACGTTACCGGATCAAAGGAGTTCGGGCGTGACGATTTCCGCAACATTGCGCCAGACGACAAACTACCGTTCATTTCGCGAAGACACTTTGCAATTCACGTTACGGGTGACGCCTACTCTATTGAGGATCTGCTCAGCGACAACGGTACGACGATAAACGGCGAGCGGCTACAACCGGGAGAAAGACGGACGCTCAAGCCAGGCGACACGATCTCTTGCGGAAACGTCCTTCAACTTGAATTTCAACCACCTTTGCGGGCAACGTAAGTCGGTCCGTTACCCTCGACGAGCCCCACGGATGTCGGCGCACTTCGATGACAGCTCAAATAAGTGAATTTTGCGATTAAACAGCCCGCTGTGCATAGCATCAACCAGATCGGGAACGACGACTGTAAAGGAGCGGTCGAACGCAGGGCGATGAGCGCGAGCGTCATCATCGAGACGTGCGACAATATCAACGACACGCAACGAAGGGCGCAAGACTACAGGAATGACTTTGTTGCGCGAGGACATGCAACACTCGACAACGAGTCCGAGTTTTGGAGCGGCAGCGCTAGCAAGGGCCAAGCGTGGATACACGTCGATACCACGGAGTTGCACGTTATGGCGTTCTATTACTAAAAGCTCATTTGTGCCGCAACGTAAGAGGGGGCCTGAGAACTTAGTTTGACTGATCGTTATACGGGTCGCAGCCCCCGCCGAATCAATGATTCATAACCGTATTTGCCGATGGGTTGAAGACAAACGCATGATGCAGCACGGAAACAACTTTTCGCCAGCTGTTGCCGCGCGCACGTGACAGGGACTTACGCTGCGAGCGCTTATGATGTGCACCTAGAGGTTCAGTCTATCACGACGTCAACTGTGGTACGCTAGAACAACGGTAATATTATCGGCTCCTCCGCGCTGGTTTGCGGCCTCGATGAGGCTTTCGCACTTCGCCTCCAGCATCTTTTCCGGATCGGTAATTATCGCCTTGATCGCGAAATCATCAATCATGTCGGTAAGCCCGTCAGAGCAAAGCAGGAGGTAATCGCCGGCACCCCAAGACACAAAGCTGAGCTCAGGTTCAAACGGTTGAGGAGTTCCCAAGGACTTCGTAACAACGTGGCGCTCAGGGTGCACGCGTGCCTCGTCAGGTGTAAGCATTCCCTTTTCAATTAGTTCCGCAACAACGGTATTGTCGCGTGTGATTCGCTGCATCGCACTGCTGTTAATCAAGTAAGCGCGACTATCTCCTTCGTGTACGACGTATAGCGTGTCTGAACTGCACAATGCCGCGACTACTGTCGATCCCATGCCCATCCACGCGGGGTTTTCCGTAGCTGCATCATGGATACGTCCATTCGCGTTAAGAACTGCCTCCCGCAGAACGTCCTGGAGGTGCATATCCTGCAGGTGCTGTTTCACGTAAAGGGCAATGAACTCCGCTGCCAACCTGCTCGCTATTTCTCCTGCCTGGCTTCCACCGACGCCGTCTGCGACGAGCAATAAGCCCGATTCAATATCAACGAGAAGTGCGTCTTCGTTGTGGTCTCGATTTAACCCCGTATCGCTGCCTGATGCAACCCACAACAGCGGCTGGAGCTGCTGGGCCGGCATTATCGCTGGATCTGAACTTTCGGGGCGTTTGACGGTCTCAAGATCGACGGTGTCATCCTCTCGGACTGGCGGCGTGAACGATTGCACACTGGCTAATGCCGGTACGCTGGCTGATGCTGCCGAGTCCCGCCTTTGGTTGCTGAGCAACGCTCGCCGTCGCCGCGTAAACAGGAATACAACGGCTAAAACGGACGCGGCAGCAGCCACAATGCCAACCAAAAGAATCACGTTGCCACTGATAGCGCCAGTTTGACTTTGTAGCTTATATCCAAGGCCAGTAGCGTTGCTTGTTGTGTTGTTTGTAGCTGCGCGAGCCGCGTCGGACGAAGCAAGAAGCAATATTCTTGGTAAATCGTGCTCACGCCCAGATCGTATCGAGAACGGCAGGCCCCGCAGGTCAATCCTTTCGTGCATGTGGCTCGCGCTTCCTTCCCAGCTACTAGAACCTAGTTGGCCACCGCATCAAGTTCACGCACCAATTCATCCGCGCTCTGATATCGTTCTTCCTTGCGCTTTGTCAGGCACCTGAGGATAACATACTCGAGTTCCCTTGATATTTGACGAAATTGCGAAGGCGGCGCAGGTGCGTCTCGAAGTATCGAATCGACTAGCGACCCAGTATCCGCAAAGGGTAACCTCCCTGTAATACACTGATACAGCATCACGCCTAGTTGGTAAATGTCTGTTCGCTCGTCAGCGCCTCCAAACTCTCGCGAGAGCTGTTCTGGCGCGGCGTACTGAAGCGTGACCCCCGCAATTGAAACAGATTGTTCTGTCTTCATTTTGCTCAGTCCCCAGTCTGATATTTTAGCCTGATTATCCTTGATGAGGATATTTGAGGGCTTTATGTCGCCGTGCAATATTCTACGCTGGTGTGCGTAGGAAAGCCCATGCGCGATCTGCTTCACAAGCTCAATTGCTCGCTCAACAGGCAGGGCACCGTACGACATTTCGCGCTCAACGCTACCGTCACAAAGCTCCGATTCAAGATAAGGAATCGGAAAAATGTTGTAGTCGAAAAGCCTGACGATGTTTTCGTGGCGCAAGACGCTCCAGTTCGCTGCTTCCGTCGCAAATAGCTTTCCCGCTTTCGGATCGCGTGACTTCAGCACTTTGACAGCAACGGGGTCTCCTTTAAGATCTAGCGCGCTGAACACCCGCGCAAAACCCCCCTCGCCGAGGTATCGTACTTGTGAGAATCGGGACCCGAGCTCGTTAGGGAAAGAGGGAGGCGAGCTAAGTTCACGTTGCTCGGCTGGTTGCGTTTCCCGTTGTGTTTGTGTCGTACCGGCTCTTGTCGCACCGGCTGTTATCGTACCGACGTCCGTCGGTCCTCCAGTGTCGCCGCGACCTGCCGTTGGACCCCCACCGCCAAACGATTGCTCGCTCTTTTTCGAGCGCCTTACGAGGTACGTTCCAATAACTCCGGTTGCGCCTATGAGAACGACCACCCCCAAGATCCATATCATATTCGAATTGTTACCAAGATTGAATAGGGAATAACCACCGTTACCACCGGCACCACCACTTTCAGCGGAGGTCTCTAAAAGAAAAGGAGAACCCTGACTAAAATCGGACCCGGCTAAAACGTAATGGCCACTATTGGTTTGTATTACGCCCTCAGCTGCTCCTCGATCGTCCCAATAGACGTCCCACGAATAATTGCCATTGGCATTAGCCTTAATGATAGTCGGGGTTGAACCGCCGGTGTAATTAGTGTAACCTCCCATGATGTAGCCCCCGTCATCGGTTTGCTGCACTGAATACGCCGCGTCATCGGTGCTCCCTCCAAAGTTGTTCTGCCATATCACCTGGCCATTGGAATCGGTCTTGAGCAGCAAAGCATCGTAACCCCCCATACCGTAAGCGTTCTCTCTTCCGGCGCAGACATATCCGCCGTCCTTGGTTTGTAGGACGGCATCGCCAACTTCAGAGCCACTCTGGCCGTAGCGCTGTTTCCACGTTACGTTGCCACTTGGATCAGTTTTGACGAGATAGAGTTGAGATCCATAAGAAGTCGCAACGTCACCAACAAATATATACCCGCCATCTTCGGTGACTTGTAACGCTACCGCTTCCGATCCAGAATCAAACACCTTCATCGTTCCTTGTTGGTTGCCGTTATTGTCGGTTTTGATGATGAAAGCTGTGCCCGTTCCGTTTAGTGGCTCCGTGTAACCTGCGATGATATAGCCACCGTCTCTCGTCTGTTTTCCGTCTAAAGCTATTGCTGACCCCTGTCCAGAGAAGTTACGTACCCAAACACTATCGCCGTTTTGATCGCACTTCTGAAGAAGCGCTTGGACCTGTCCTTGACCGTTTGTAGAAGAACCAGCAAGGATAAACCCCCCGTCTGAGGTTTGCTGCACTGAATCAAACGAGTCATTGCCTGCGAAATGAGTTGCATATTGCCACTGCACCTGGCCATCTGCATTGACTTTAGCGTACCACCCGTCAAGCCCAGTACCGGATGTCTTATTCGTGTTACCGGCTATAATGTAGCCGCCGTCATCCGTTTTCTGCAAAGAATATGCAATACTCGCCAATGTATAGTGCTGTGTCCATTCGGTTGTCACCTGAGCAGTTGCTTGCGCTGCTGTGGGAGATACGGTGCTAACCACTAAGAGAAAAGTAATGGCTACTAGACTTACAGCGGGGAGAAGTCTGAATTTTTGCATTAGTTTAGCACGAGACGTCTTTGATGACTGTAGTATTAAAATCTGCGCTCAGTGGAATACCAAGGAGACAATCATGAAGTTTAACACGACCGAAGATGCAACGGCATATCTGAACGCCAACGACGTCGGCTACAGCTTGAAGGGATCAACGGCGTTTCAGGATTACCCCTGAGCGGTAGCAGCAGGGCACCTATCGACCATTTACCGATACTATGAGAGCGGCAGCGGGAGCTTAAATTCTGGCAATCTAATATACAATGATATCGCCCAAGATGACAATTACATTGTAGTTTTAAACGTAGTACCGCTGTCTCAAGGGACGCCTACGGCAACGCCTAGCTCGGGGTCAAGCGACCTCGCGTCCTTAGAGTCGTATCTGACCGGACAAGGTTACACGATCACGAAGAGTTTTACAGACGCCGGCAAGACTCATGACGGCTATCCGATGTATTCGGGCGAGTTGACAAAGGACGGAACCCAGTTCTCTGTCACTATCGTACAAGCCGACAGCCAAACGCATGCAATGAGCCTGCTGACGGCTGGGGTCTCATATGCAGAGCAAGTAGGATTTACGGGCGACTACACAAGTTCGACACGGTGGGCAGGAAAACTGGTCTCAGACGGAACGCCTCTCAGTGCGTCGATATTCGTTACTGGCAACGAGGTCATATCGATATTTGCACAGTGAGACATGAACGCAAATGCAATAATGGAACCCATCTTTCCTTCTGCTCAAGAGAGCACATTCCTATATCGTCCGCTTGACCGAGATACTGAAGTTCGGTTTCGGTGAATTCGAGCGCGGCAATCCGTCCACGCCAAAGATGGTGGAAAATACGCGGGGGCAGCTTACAGGCGATCTTGTTAATCGCTACCGGCAACTCAGGGAGGGACCAGCGCCGACGACAAGCGGAGGGCGGAACAGCCAAGATCCGCTGCCCTTGGGTATAGTCGCCTTGATTCTGCGCTGCTTACGAGTCGAAAGCATACAGATAAGGCGAAGCGAGCAGTCGCTTAAACGAGGTGATGGCAAACCAAACCTATATTGGCGAGAACCCTCAGCACAGAAGGCTTCAAGGGCTCGTCGTCACGACGGCGCATCCAGCTACACCCGACGCCGGGAAACAAGCCGTCAAGCAGCCCGCTCAACAGGGTGTTGAGCTACAACTGCTGCAACAACGGGATTGAGGTGAACAGAGAGGGGCGCGACAAAGGTACTTCTTTTCAGTCAAGGACAGTGAGGGAGTCGAGCTTTTTTTCCTCTGTGTTGGTTTCTTGCTCGGTGGAACCGTGCCGTGAACGGCTGAGCCACCGCCACAGCCGCACGTTCGTAACTCTCAAGCGCCTCGTACGCTTTGTTGAGAGAAGCCGCTCGCGCTGCTATCGAGCAAACCTGTGGGAGAGACAGCTCAGATCCAGGACGTCAAAGGGATCGCATAACAGACTCGACAAGTTGCGAATATGCGCCCAAGCGTGGCGCGTGCTCTGAGGAGCCGAATTCACAAAAAAACAGAGAAAAGTGGCTCAAACCTCATTCCTGACTAAACCCCCATATAGCTCCGTTGGCGGTGTCCTCGGTGAAATAGACGGTGATCCCCGTTTGTGAATTATAGCCCATCCAATACGTGCTGCCCTCGTCGTATGTGGCATAACCGAGATCGTGTGCCCTTGAGATGATTTCGGCATACCGCGTTGCCGTCGCCTGGGCAGTGCCGGTCATTTCGATGATGGTGGCATAGTTGTACTTGCCATCGGAAATCGTGCCGTTGTACTGGACGTTGCCGTTGCTTGCCACGTGCATTGAGAAGGGCGTGACCACGGTGTAGCCTTGGTCTCCCAGATAGCTCCCTAAAGATGTGCTCGCCTCAGCGGCGGAGGACGGAAGCGCTGTGGGGGTGACGTGATTGACAGTGACCGGCGGGGTTGCAGCCGCAGACGGCGATACTGAAGGGCTTGGTGAGAGAGTTTGTACGTTCGACGAACAGCCCGCCGTCAACACTGAAGCTAGCAGCACGACACCTATCAATAAAACGACGGATTTCTTGCTCATAGATTCGCCAACTAAATGGTTGCAATAGGTATTAGTTTTTCCGGTTTGACCTAGCGCTGTCGCCGCTACACGGCAGCGCGCTGATTGCGACCACGTTGTTGCCCCGCTCGCTTGAACACAACGCTCAGCAACGAACCTGAAACGATCAGCACTATGCAGTTTATCGTGATGATCGCCACCTCAAACGTGACAATGCTGTACCCCAGCAGAGAGAGGCCGACAAATGATCCGAGCGCTGCGACAAAACTCGCGACGTACAGCCATCGTAGCGCGCGCTCGAGCCTTCCCCCGGCAAAAACAGCGGCGACGAAGAGGAAAGCCCCGTTCATGATGAGGTACGCGAGACTCTCAAGAGCGACGAGGATCCCGTGGGGATTATACTGCGTGAAAAGCGCGAGACCCGCCGTCTCCCCGCTCAAGATACTCGGTTCTATAACGATCCACTGAATGAAGTAGTCGATCATGATCACAGCCGCATAGACCACGGCGAACGACAACCCTATCTGACTGAATAGCTTCTTGTCATCGGCTGCATAGTAGCGGATGCACGCCACGAGGACGACGAACGTCGGTGCCACCAGAAATGCAGGATACATCTATAGGTAATCGACGGGAATGAATGAGGCAACATAGGGATAGGGGATGTTTCGCACGGGCGTCGCGATGCCGACCCCCCAAAAACGCGGCGGCGAAGACTGCCGTCAAGACCGCCGACCAGAACCCAAGCCGGCTCACCGCTGAGCTCACGATCCAACCTGTTCTATCTGTTGATTGATTCGCCAATTCACTCGTCTCCGTCTTTCATCTGCGTCCTTCGGGGATTCCCAATGCCTTTTCATCGTGGGATTCGCTCTTACGCATAGCATCGCGCGATCTCTCGAGGCTGTTGCACGTGTCAGCCGTAGGTCGAAGCACCCGCTTGTTGCGCTACTTGATATTAAACGAATCGATCATCTGCTGCGCCGTGCTTGCGTACGTGTCGTAGTTGTTGGGGGCTGCCTGGTACGTTATAATATATAGCTTTCCGTTTTTGATAGTCCAAATTTGTGTCAGCTTGAGGAGGTCTCCGCCAATGTTTGCCGTATAGACGACCTTGTACGCCGGGTTGCCCGCAAGAGCCGTATTTACAGTCTCAATCTGCGTAAAGTCTGAAAAGCCTTGCACAGCGGGAAGTAGGACGGCTGTTCTATTTAGAAGCGTCTCGTTTGCGGAGACATTCCACACTTGCACGTTTAAATTCTCGGTGTCGTTGTTCGTTGGCATCCTAAAGAGCACCGAAATCGCTCCATTTTTTGGCTCGTCCTTTGTCCAGTCTGGCGGGTACTTAATACTGAACCCTTTCGCGCTGTCATACGTGTTTGTCGGAGAAGCGGGGGCGGTTGGGTTCCCCAGATTGAAGGTGCAGCCCGCAGCGAGCACTGAAACACTTATGATGATGCCGATCAGCAGAACTACAGTTTTTTTGCTCATCGAATCGACCACCCTATGACTGCGCGTTTTGTGATTTATCCAACAAATGTACTTCTGTTCTGCAATCGCCTAATCCAAGCTGGATATTGAGTTCAAATCAAGCTACTGCTTCGTGAGTAGGTTTTGATAGCAATCAGACTGAGCTACTTAATCTGGAACGAGTCGATCATCTGCTGCGCCGTGCTTGCGTAGGTATCGTAGTTGCTGGGGGCAGCTTTGTATGTTATTATATAGGCTTTACCGTTTTTCACCGTCCAAGTCTGGAGCAGTTTCAGCTGATCCCCGTTAACCGTAGCGGTATAGACGATTTTGTAAGCTGGATTGCCCGCAAGCGTTGTGTTTGTTACATCAATTTGCTTGAAGTCGGAGTAGTTCTGTGCGCCCGAAGTCACCGCATCTGTTACGCTCCCGAGTGTGTCTGCCGCAGACAAGTTTTGAACTTGCACGTTTAGGTTTTCTGTAGCGTTGTTTGTTGGCAAGGCGAAAAGGACTGCAAGAGGACCACTCGCTGGCTCATCCTTCACCCAGTCTGAGGGGTACTTAATCGTGAAGCCTTTCGCGCTGTCATACGTGTTTGTCGGAGAAGGAGAAGGTGTCGTGGTCCCTACATTGAAGGTGCAGCCCGCAGCCAGCACTGAAACAATCGTGACGACACCGATCAGTATTATTGCAGTTTTTTTGATCATGGGATCCCCACGCCATTACTGCGCGTGTTCTAATTAGTTTTTCCGGTCTGAACCGGCGACGTTGTCTGAGCAAACGAGCTTGAAAAGCGTCGCGTTTATTGCTAGCCAGGATGCTTGTCGGTCTCAAAGGCGCGGCAGAACCACGGTAGCAGCAGGTTACTGGCAGTAGCGCGCGTGAATCTCGCACGACAGCGGATGCAGTGGCTCACCTCACCACGCACCACTGTCAAGACGCAGGGCTCTTTGAGCGCAACAGAGGGACGACATATATATTTAGCTCAGCGCCTTTTCGTCTGTGAAGGAATGAACATGACACAAGAACGTGACAAGCACGACAAAGACAAGGCATTGACGTTATCGGTCGAGCACGCCGCACACCTCATAGGCATAAGCCGGGCGACTGCATATCGGATGGTCCGCTCCGGGGACTTGCCGGCTGTGCGAGTCGGAAGGCGCGTGCTCATTCTGAAGAAGCCTTTGATGGAAATGCTCGAGGCTGAAGAGCATGATTTGTGAGCCGGTGGCAGAACGAGGCCGTCACGCCTTTGTTACGAAACAAAACGAGGAGGCTACGTATTGCAGCACTTTAAGCGTTTCCCACTCGTCGGTTTGAGTGGAGGCTTTTATGGCGCGACGTCCCCTCCTGAATAGCCGCAGAACGGGCCGCGCGCGAAAAAATAACGGCTCTGGCGCACCGGTGCTCGAGTCAACGAGTTGCTCAACATCAAGCCGAGCGACGTCGAACTGCACAACAACTTGAAGCTAGTAGAAGGTCAGACCAGCAGGGTGCAATAACTAGCGACAATCCTGGATCAGACTTTGTATTTTTAGACAACCAAGAGGAGTTTATCATGCCAAACTGGAAAGACGCAACAAGGTTTACCGAAGCAGCCGATAAAGCCCTGCTCAACGAACTGAGCTGGGATGACCCAGGATTTTGAGTTTGCCAGCCGGGGCTTCATTGCCAGCTTGAACGAGCCGGTTGACCTTTCAAGGTTAGTAGTCGCTTGAGCTACCTGGTCTGCCGTTCGCTGAGCGCTTCTGCAACGACCTTCAGCAGCTCGTCGGAGTCAACTGGTTTAATGACGTACGCGCTTGCCTCGAGCAACAGGGACTGCAAGGCGCTGTCCAGAGTGGCGTAGCCCGTGACCATGATCTTGATCATCGTGTCACTGACAGCGTTTAGCTCTTTTAGCAGCTGCGTGCCATCCATGTCAGGAAGCTTGATATCGAGGAGCGCCAGATCATACGAGCCTTTTTTACATCTTTCGATCGCCTCGTGACCAGTTGCTGCCGTTTCGACGTCGTAGCCGCGTTTTTTTAGGATACGCGCGAAACTTTGCAGTATAATTTGGTCATCGTCGACCACTAGGATGGTCGCGTGTGCCACGGATATCTCCCCCCTCTTTGATTGGTGGCGCATCGATTAGGGGCAGCCGCACGGTGAGCCGAGCGCCACTCCCGGCGGTGTTGGCCACGTCGATTCGTCCATCGTGTGCTTCTGCGATTCGCATACAGAGGGTCAAGCCCAACTCGACCCCTCGCTCTTCGTGCAGCGACTCGACGATTTTGCTCGCCCGGTCATCGAGCAGCGATGCACTCGGGTGTGGGCAGTTCGTAAGCGGGCTGTATTGCTCCTCGCTCTCATTCACCTTCCAGTCCCGCTCGGTCACCCGGTCTTCCATAACTGCGGTCTGACGACTCAGTCCCCCCTCGATCTGTCCTTCACGCCCCGACGGGCTGCTATAGGTGGGCTTTTTAAAGAGTGACTTCTGCTGATACCGAAACATAATGATCAACCAGTTGTTGGCTCCAGGCAATCGCCTCTGGATTTTCGCTCGTTAACGTTGAGGAATAGTCAAATGTGTCATCTGTACGATAGAGGGCGAGCGCCATAAAACGATCGGTAACGACCGTAACGAGTTTGGGGTCGTCGTGCAGCACGCGAAGCGTCAGACGCTTGCCACCTACCCCCTTCAAGCGCGGCTGCCCTGCCTCGTCAATGAGGTGCTGCAAGACCGCATCGGTGAGCACGAGTTCAATCGACGTCTCTTCGGAAGCAAACTTCTCGAGCACGATGGCGTCGATGTTCGGAATATAGATCGACGACACGAATCTTACGGTGGCGCTGTCTTGGAGCAGCTCGACAAAACGACGCATGGCCTTAAAGATATCGAGCGGCGTGCCGGTGATGAGTGTTGCATCGCGCAGCGATCCGATCCGATCAAAAACCTGATCCGGAATGCCGCGCAAGTCGTGTTCGGACCAGAATGTGTCGTACTTTTTCAAGACCTCCATCATACGGCAATAATCGATGACTTTTCGCGCGGCGCTCCTGCCGATCGGGGTCAGTCCGTACTTTCTCGTTCGATCTTGGCCAACGAAATGGTTTCCCTCCAGCTCTCGCAACGCGTGGACGAGCGCGGGAGAGGACGTTTTGAGCTCTTTCTTGAGATCGGCAAGCGGTTTCTCCCGTTCCATCAAGGAGAAGAGGAGGGCTCGCCGTTGCTCAGAGCAAATAGCAAGGCGGAGACTCTTGTATACGTCCGCGTTTTTGTCCATTTCAGTTTCAGATCCTGCGGGATAACCACCTACACCCCGCGCTATAATCTGACTTAGCATTTGTCATTTTGTACTGAGGACGCACGCAAACGTGCTGTTGGCCAGCCCTTACGAAGCGACATTCACCTCCCGAGTTGCCATTTGTTTCTGCCCTGCCGATTCATCCTTGCGCGTTCTGCGGCAATCCCCGTCTTGCGCGCCAAATCGAGAGACGCGGCCCGCTGTGGGCGTGAGCTGCCTTTCTCGCCGCGAATGCGCTCAACGTTCACCGTGCGCGATTTTGATCGAAACCTGCAAGAAGCTTGCGTTGTAGATAAATTGGAATATTGCAACATGCTTACCCCATACACTACACCATCTCCGCCTGTGACACGATAAAAGACGTCATATCTGCGACGCCTTCCAGCGGTAGCGGCCCTCCAAAGTCCTCCGTCGCTGTGACGGTTACCGTGAACGTTGTCGTTCATTTGGTGTTGTCCTTCCGGCCTTCAATAGCTCAGCTGGATCGACTCGTCTCAAGACGTCGACATTCACCTGCAAAACCAGAGATCCCAGCGCGCAGTGCAGACTGGCATAGCGTGTGACCGTGATCGTTATCGTCTTGGGCTCGATTTCCTGCAACTGCGCCAACAGTGGAGTGCCACCTATATCGAGGAGCTCATGTCCGTGAAATCATACGAGCATTTTATCGCCGATCGTTGCGCCTGCCGAAGTCATCCTCTGTAATCCGCGCGCGTTCTTTGCCTTCACAAATGTTTCCAGACCATGAGAGTAGACCTAGGGTGTAACGGGCGTCGTCATCGCGTTG
>Ga0187885_10003399_pt1 | contig 14128 bp, 15 predicted proteins | sample June2016WEW_20_1_3_FD_132970 | JGI IMG/M metagenome (GOLD analysis project Ga0187885, IMG submission 132970) | Peatland microbial communities from SPRUCE experiment site at the Marcell Experimental Forest, Minnesota, USA - June2016WEW_20_100 | ecosystem: Environmental > Terrestrial > Soil >... | reverse complement strand
GCGAACCATTTGATCGGTTTCTTGTAGTCGCGGTGGTGAGCGCCGACCATGCGCGCGAGGGTCGGCGTCATCTCCGGACGCAACGCCACCGGGCGGTCGCCTTTGTCGGTGAAATTGTAGAGTTGGCCGACAATTTCCTCGCCCGATTTCTGCGTGTAAAGCTCCAGTGACTCCAGTGGCGGACCGTCGTACTCGCGGAAACCGTAACGCCGGGCAGTCTCCTGCCATTTGCCAAAGATATAACGGCGAACGGCAAGTTCTCCGGGATAGAAGTCGCGGAAACCGGGCAGTGAGTTCATGGTGATGGCCGATGCATCAGTTTATCGTTCTGATCCCGCTCCGACATCCATCGGGCCTTCGCTCGGGGTGACGTCGTGATCCCGCAGTCGCGGGACTCACGGCGCCAACTTCTTCGTTAGCTCGAGCACCTGGTCGCGCATTTCCTTGCCCGGTTTGAATTTCACGACGGCGCGGGCTGGAATCTGCACGTCCTTGCCTGGGTCGTTTGGATTGCGGCCGACCCGCGGTTTGCGCAATTTGACCTCGAACACGCCAAAGTTGCGCAGCTCGACTGTTTCACCTTTCAACAGCGCTTCGGTAACGTAATCGAGCGTCTTCTGGACTACGGCCAGCACGTCCTGTTGAATCAGACCCGTATCGTTGCTGATCCGAATAACCAAATCACGTTTCGTCATAGTCGCTCCTATTCGCTATTCTGCTGCTTCTATTCTCTCGCGGTATGTTTTTTCGCAAGACTGCAGACTCGGCACGCGAAACACTCTAATCATGCTGCCCAGCCTCGTCAAGCCAAACTCCGTCACCGCAAGCACTTCAGCGCATCGCCGCACGCCCCGCCCACAACTCTTCAATCGCTTTTCGCCCCGCCGCCACGTCCTCCGCGCCGAACTGCACCACGCGCACCCCGTCCGCACGCCATGGACGCGGCTCCCAAATTTGCAATGACGCCGGCCCGTAAAACGCCACTGTTGGCGTCCCAACTGCCGCCGCAAGATGCGTGACACCGGAATCGTTTCCCAGAAACAATGCGCACCGTTCCACAACCGCCGCCAGCTCCGGCAACTTCAATCCCCGCACCACCGTGACGCGCCTTGGCGCCAGCAACTTCGTCAACCGCCCGACCGCCTCATCGTCCGCCTCACCCTGCATGATCAATAGCTCCACAGCCAGTTCGTCCACCAACCAGCGGCCGAGCGCGGCGAATTTTTCCGCAGGCCAATTCTTCTTCTCGCTGCCGCTGCCCGGATGGACTGCCACCAATGGCTCACTGGCCACTCCTTGCAGGAACCGTGTCGCCACTTCGCGATCTTCGTCGTTTGGAAACAGCCGCGGACAAGTCTGTGCCGAGTAGATCGCAAGCGACTCCAGTGGTTTGCAGTAATGCTCCGCGACGTGCATCCCGCGTTCGTGAGACGGCCGTGCCGACGCCTCGATCACTTGTCGCACGCCGCACTGACGCACGTTGTCCGCGAACACGCTGCCGGGGTCGAACAGATAGGATATCACGAGATTGAAACTGCCGAAGTACTTCATCAACGTCGGATCCAGAGTCCCGGATGGCACGAAAAAGCCGGCCATCGCCCGCGCCTCGATTGGCTGCACCGCATCGGCGTAATACCGTCCACGCGCCAACTCGATGATGTGTGGATAGCCGAGGATCTCAATATGCGCTTCGGGCCAGCGTTCCCGCAATGCCCCGATTGCCGGCAACGTCATCAGGAAATCCCCAATGGCGCCGCCTCGCACTATCAGGATCCGTGGTTTTTTCACGCTGGCAGTTAACCAGAAATCAGGCAACCGGAAAAGCGTGAATCGCCGCGTGTTTTCCCAGTGGCGGATGCTGGTTCATACACAGAAAAGCAAAGGCGGCGATTCCACTCACCGCCTTCGCCATCCGTTATTTGTTGGAGCAGTGACTTGCTAATTTACGTAATGAGCTTCATCTTTCCACTGGCCTTGATGGTTCCGGTGTAGACACAATTATTGCTATGGGAACCAACCTGGATCGCCATTGACACTGCGACCTTGGAAGAAGCATTGGAGACGATGGTGATGGTCTCTTGGATAAACGAGCTTCCTCCAATGTCCGCCTCCAACATGCCATTCGTAGGCGCTGTAACCGAGTCAAGCACCACGATATTAAGGGTGTTCGAAGTTTTGCCGGAGTATCCTCCTGCAACAACTTGTGTTATGCAACCACCGCCAGTGTACAGGAAAGGGCAAAGCGGATTCGTTGTTACCGCGTCAACGACGTAAAAACCTCCTGCGACCAGCATAAACTGCAGGTCTTTAGGATCTCTGCCATGCTCGGTTGCGCACTCGGCGATGATATCCTTCTCCGATATCTTGGTGACAACCAGCCCATTTGAACTCTCAGACACACGAACCAACTTGGCTTTCGCTGGTAACGCCGGCGCCGGCGCGCCATTCGTTCCCACTACCACGAGCGCCAGCATGACTGCACACAGAAACCAAACACTCTTCATTCTCATGATCTCTCCTCCATTTGTTGACGATTGAATGGTTTTTCCATTCGTTCACTACTGCACAAATCTTCCAAAATCCCTCGTGCGCAGCTTATCAAATCCGCCCCATAAGCTCAATAGACAAACAACCCCAACACGAGCAGCGTCAATCCTATCGCCCCGCCAATCGAACACACAATACGACAGCGTGTGTTGTTGGACATGGACCAGCCGATGAGATCGCGGAAGTGATGCGGCGCGATGGTCATCCACATGGCCGCAACGACCCAGATGTACGCCAGCGTGGTAACAAAGAGCCGTGCCGGTAAGTTGCTCGTGTCAGCGGCGTCCACCATGATCTTCGCCGCAAGCAACAGCAGCACCGCCAGACCACGAAATGTAAGAAACTGATCGGCATAATTGATCACAAGCACGTAAGCAATTGGCACCCCGATGATGATCGCCGGTTTCGCCCACGACGGCCAGTCGTTATCGGCAGCGGTGAACATCGCAATCCCGACCCACGCGGCTGCAACTGCCATCAGCACACGACCCCAAAACACCGAGCGCGGGAACTTCAATGACGCGGCCCGGAACTTGTCGGGCACGACCAATCCGGGCGCTCGCGCCACGATTATGATCGCGCCAATAATAGTCGAAGTAAGAGCGAGTCGGTTCATGCTACGCAAATCCCCTTCCGTGGCTCTACGTTTGCCGACTTGTCCGCCGTAGCTTCAGCGAAGGCGGAAGCCTTGGCGAAGGCGGACCGAGGCCGTACCCCTCCCGCAATTGAATGGTTGTCATTCACAATGTTGCCGTACAACGTGACGACGGTAACCCGTTCGATGCGGATAGGCAACAGTTGTCCGATGAGTTCCGCCGTGCCCTCAAACATGACGATCCTATTGTTGCGCGTGCGGCCGGCCAATCGTTTCGGATTCTTATAGCTGCGGCCTTCGACCAACACCTCCATCGTCTCGCCGACGAGCCGTTGATTCTGTTCCAACATGGATTTGTTGAGCGCATCAAGCAGAATCTGATGCCGCATCTCCTTGACCTCGTCGCTGAGATGATCGGTCGTCCCGGCGGCTTCCGTGTCGCGGCGCGGCGAGTATTTGAAGATGTACGCTTGATCGAAGTGCACTTCGCGCATGAGCGACGCCGTCTGCTCGAAATCCTCTTCCGTCTCGCCGGGAAAACCGACAATGACGTCCGTCGTGATGCCGATCTGCGGTTTCACGGCACGGAGTTTTTCGACGATGCGCAAATACCATTCCCGGCTGTAACCGCGTCCCATAAGTTTCAGGATGCGCGTCGAGCCGCTCTGCACCGGCAGGTGGGCGTGCTCGCAGACTTTCGGAAGATCGCGGTACGCCGCCACGAGATCGTCGCCAAACCCTTTCGGATGCGGAGAAGTGAACCGGATACGCTCCAGCCCCTTAACTTCATGCACCGCCTCCAAAAGCTGGACGAACGGTGTTTTGCCGCCCTTCTTCGCCATTGTTTTACGTCCGTAACCGGTCACGATCTGGCCGAGCAACGTGACTTCCTTTACTCCAGCCGCAACCAGATGTTCCACTTCTTCGACAATCTCGGGGATCGGCCGACTGCGTTCCTCGCCGCGCACCGATGGCACAATGCAAAACGTACAGTGCATGTCGCAGCCTTGCATGATGCTGACATACGCAGTGACCTGCCGTCCGTCCGCAGTCTCCAGCACGTGGTCGCATATCGCCGACTCACTACCCGGTTCTTCAGCCACGTCCACGATGGCAGCAGTCGTTGTAGGAGCGGCCTCCCGGCCGCGATTAGCCGATCCGGTCACGGTGGGACGGGCAATCAGGCGATCCAAATACTCCGGTACGCGATGGAATTTCTGCGTGCCGACCACTAGGTCCACAGCAGGCTGCTCTTTGAGTAATCGCTCACCACGGCTCTGCGCCATGCAGCCTATGAAACCAAGCACCAAATCGGGGTTCTGGCGCTTCAGATTGGCAAGCAGGCGCATTTTGCCGAGCGCCTTCTGCTCGGCGAGATCGCGGATGCTGCAAGTGTTCAGCAGAATCACATCGGCATCGTTTTCCGAATCCGTGATGGCGTACCCACGCGCCTGCAGCATGGCGGCAACAGCCTCGCTGTCGCGCTCATTCATCTGACAACCGTAGGTTTTGATGAAGACCTTCTTCATGGAATGAGAATGCAGGGAGTATAACCGGTTGGGACGACGCTTGGCTATGCGGAATTACGATTCGTGGTGTCCGTGGATAAGCGCCATCAGCTCGGCCCGGGTTGAGCTTTTGTTGCGGAACCCGCCGCGCATCGCCGAAGTGATGACGGTTGAACCGGGCTTCTTGACGCCGCGCATGGTCATGCACGTGTGAACGGCTTCGCAGATGACGGCAACGCCTTGTGGTTTCAATTCCTCGTTGATGGTGTCGGCGATCTGCCCCGTCATGCGCTCCTGAACCTGCGGCCGCCGCGCGAACGCCTCGACGACCCTCGCCAGTTTGGAAATGCCGACTATCCTACCGTTGGGAATATAGGCGACGTGCGCCCTGCCGAAGAACGGCATCAGATGATGCTCGCACATTGAGAAGAACGGGATGTCCTTGACCAAAACTATCTCGTGGTGTTCCTCGTCAAACTGTTTGCGCAAGCTGATGCGCGGATCCTCTTCGCCCTGCCCGTAAATCTCCTCATACATCCGCGCGACGCGTTCCGGCGTCTCGCGCAATCCCTCGCGGTTGACGTCTTCACCTATCGCCTGAAGCAAAAGACGTACGGCCTGTTCGATCTTCTTTTTGTCCACGGAATGTTTTTTCATGCGCACCAATCGCGCCCAGCATAGCCCAAGCGCCTCAGTTGGTCAATGAGCCCGCGCACGGTCGTGCGTCAGTTTGGAATGGGGCTATTTCCCACAGCAGTGCTTGTACTTCTTCCCGCTTCCACAGAAGCACGGGTCATTTCGCCCGATCTTCGTATATTGGGTATCCTTAACAAAATCAATTTGTGTGACAGATGGACACCTGAACGAGAACATCGTCTGGCCGTTCTTGTTGGTAATGGCGAAATCTCCCCATCCGATAATGTCCATGCCAATTAGCAAATCGGCTTCGGGGCCAGTTTTTGCTTTGTTGGCAAGCACATTCGGGAAACCTATGCCATTTGGTAAACCAATGTTAATCAGAAAAGTTTCGCACATCTTTTCACCACCGCCGAAACCCACCAACGTCATCCCGACCGGCTTCAAGCCACAAGTATTGATGACGTTTTCTGAAATCGCAGTATTGGTGGCTCCTGTATCCCAAATGGCCTGAAACTGAGCCATGCCGGGAGAGTATCCCGGCGGCAGGAGGTCAGGGTTAAATCCCGCGCACACATGAACCGTGGTGATGAGCGCGTTAAGTCTGCCTGCGGCAGTTAAGGTGAAACTATGCGGATGCGGGAATGGCGGCATCATTCACCGCTAGGCAAACGCAACACGCGAGTGAAACGTCCGCGTGTAGTTAGCCCTGCCGGGTTCACACCGCTGGATCAAGAATGTTCCCAACGGATACACTTTCTGTGTCTCTTGAACGGCGATTATTTCGTTGTCATAATCACCGACCACCGCGCCATCTTTGATGACGATAACGCGGCCTTTATACTTGGCGACCAATTCGTCTTGATGCTCCAAGTAATACTGAAACTCTTTTTCCAAGGGATTTGCCATGCTGCCAACTCGTTTGACGATTAAATATAGTATTGGTAGGAATGGGGTGCAAGCAGAATACTTCACCTCGGGCGGGGAGGGATTCCAACCCTCTTTAGTCCAAAAGGAAAGGAAAAGGGGCCAGTCACAGTACCAAAACTCTGTTTTTCATTGGCTCGAATCTGTGCAAATGCTAGATAGCTCTGTGCATTTAATGGAAATCCGGCGCAAAATCCAAGGATTACTTGCGGCACCGAATTATCATCCGCTGCGCCGTGCCGAACTCGCCAAAACCCTGAGGCTCAATGCCGCCCAACGCCGCGAGTTCCGCCGCGTGCTCGCCGAAATGATCGAACAGGGCGAGATCGTTCGCGTCCGGAACGACCGTTTTGTCCTCCCGCGCGAAGCTGACCTTGTCGTTGGTCGCATCACATGCAACGAAAAAGGTTTTGCCTTCGTGATACCCGAGGCTGCCGATGCCACGGTGCGCTCCGCCGACCGTCCCGAGGACATTTATATTGCCGAGGAAGATACCGGTGTCGCGCTTCATGGCGATAAAGTGGTCGTTCGCCTGAACCGCGATAAGCGCCGGGGTGGCGACCGCACATCGGGCCGCGTCATACGCATTCTCGAACGCGCCAACGAAACAATCGTCGGCACGCTGCAACAGACCCGATACTTTCATTACGTCATTCCCGATGACCCGCGTCTCCGTCACGACATCTACACCAAGCCGGCGCACGGCGCACAAGTCGGCCACAAAGTGGTGGTCAAACTTGCCGACTGGACGTCGCGCCACGTCAATCCTGAAGGCGAGATCATCGAAGTACTCGGCAAAGCCGACTCGCCCGGTGTGGATATCCTATCCATCATCCGCAAATATCAATTACCCCAGCAGTTTACCGAGCCGACACTTGCCGAGACCGAGCGATTGCCCGACCGCGTTCACGAATCCGATCTCGCCGGTCGTCGCGACCTGCGCCATGAGTTCATAATCACAATTGATCCCGATGACGCCCGGGATTTTGACGATGCCGTCAGCGTGACCGAACTCGACGGCGGCAGCTGGTTACTCGGCGTACATATCGCCGATGTCTCGCATTATATTCGGCCACGATCTGCGCTCGACCACGAAGCATTGGGCCGGGGCAACAGCGTTTATCTTCCCGATCGCGTGTTGCCGATGTTGCCGGAGAAACTCTCCAACAATCTGTGCAGCCTGCGTCCGCATGAAGACCGCCTAACAGTTTCCGTGTTTATCGAGTTCACGCCGAAACTGACAGTGCGACGCACTGAGTTCGCCCGCAGTGTCATTCATTCCCGCCACCGGCTGACTTATAAGGAAGCTTTTGCGCGGCTCACGTCCGATGGCGACGCCGATGCGCTGACACATGAGTTGAAGAAAATGTGGCGGCTGGCTTCGCGGTTGCGCAAACAACGCTTCGCGCACGGGTCGCTCGACCTCAACGTTCCTGAGGTAAAGGTGCGCGTGGATAAGCAAGGTCATCCGACATCCATTGAGAAGGTCGTCAACGACATATCGCATCAGCTCATCGAGGAATTCATGCTCGTGGCCAACGAAGCGGTTGCGCGGCACATCTGTCAGTTGCAGGTTCCGGGTTTGTACCGCATCCACGAAGACCCCGATTTGGGGAAACTCCGTGATTTTGCCGTGTACGCGCGCAGTTTTGGGCTGAAACCCGGCGATTTGGCGCACCGGGACCAGATGCAGCGGTTGCTGGAAAGCATCAAGGGCAAGCCCGAGGAATACGCAATCAACCTTAACCTGCTCCGTTCGCTGAAACGGGCACGGTACTCACCTCAACCGGTCGGGCATTACGGATTGGCCAAGAAATTCTACACGCATTTCACATCGCCCATCCGACGTTATGCCGATTTGGTTATCCATCGAATTTTGCTGTCCACGCTGGCCGGAACCTCAGACCATCACGGGCGGACACAAGACACTCCACACCGGTACCTGCTTCAGGAACTTGCCCGTATCGCCGAGCACACGTCGCACACGGAACGCGTAGCCGACGAGGCTGAAACGGAAGCCGTCGAGCTGAAGAAGATCGAGTATTTCCATCACCAGCTCACGACCGGCAAACTCGACGTGTTGGATGCCGTGGTCTGCACAGTTCGCAACTTCGGCATATTTGTCGAACTGCCGGAGAGCTTGATCCAGGGTCTCGTTCACGTCTCGACCATTGACGACGATTTCTACCAGTACGACACGCAACGTGAGCAGTTGGTCGGGAAACGCACACACCGCATCGTCAAGATCGGCGACAAGCTCCGTGTCCAGGTCGAACGGGTTGACGTGTTCAAGCGTCAGGTTGATTTCCGAGTAGTGGCCAAATAACGCACCCCCGAAAAGAATTCGGGGTAAATGCTCAAACTTTCTGTTGCTCGGCGCGGGGGGATTGGTATCATCACTCCGCGCTGAATCCGTCAAGTCGGCTGATAGGCATTGATCATGGCAAAAATTCAAATTCAGAACGGCAAGCTACTCGTCCCTGACAATCCCACGCTACCCTTCATCCGTGGCGACGGGACCGGGCCGGACATCTGGGCTGCATCAGTACGCGTGTTCGATGCAGCGGTGAAGAAAGCTTACGGCGGGAAACGCATAATCGAGTGGCTGGAAGTTTTTGCCGGGGAGACCGCGTTCAAGAAATCCGAGAACTTGCCCCGAACCGATGTTCGGGGTTGGCTCCCCGATGAGACAGTCAAAGCGTTCCAAGATTATCTTATCGGCATCAAATGTCCGTTGACCACGCCAGTCGGCAAAGGCATCAGCTCGCTCAACGTCGCGTTGCGTCAGACGCTCGATCTCTATGTCTGCCTGCGGCCCGTGCGCTGGTTCAAAGGCGTCCCCTCCCCCGTCAAACAACCTGAGAAGGTTGACATGGTGATCTTCAGGGAAAACACCGAAGACATTTACGCCGGCATCGAGTGGCCCGCTGAATCGGCTGAAGCAAAGAAGCTCATCGAGTTTCTGCAGAAAGAACTTGGTGTGAAGAAAATCCGGTTCCCAGCCACCAGCGGCATCGGAATCAAACCCGTTTCTCGCGAAGGAAGCGAACGGCTCATCCGCGCCGCCATCGAGTACGCCATTAAAGACAAGCGCGAATCGGTCACGCTCGTCCACAAAGGCAATATCATGAAGTTCACCGAAGGCGCGTTCCGCGACTGGGGCTACGCCCTCGCCAAACGCGAGTTCAGCGCCGTCGAAGTGGATGGCGGTCCGTGGTGCAAACTGCCCGCCACGGCGGGAAATCCGCAGGGAATTGTCATCAAAGATGCAATTGCCGATATTACCTTTCAGCAGGTGCTAACTCGCCCCGAGGAATTCGACGTCATCGCCACGCTCAATCTCGATGGCGATTACCTAAGCGACGCGTTGGCCGCGCAAGTTGGCGGGATCGGCATCGCGCCCGGCGGCAACATCAACTACATCACCGGCCACGCCATATTCGAAGCCACGCACGGCACCGCGCCGAAGTACGCCAATCAGAACAAAGTCAACCCCGGCTCCGTCATCCTCAGCGGCGAAATGATGTTCCGTTACATGGGTTGGACCGAAGCCGCTGACCTCATAATCAAGGGCATAGAGGGCGCCATCGCCGCCAAGACCGTCACATACGATTTCGCCCGCCTGATGGACGGTGCAAAAGAAGTAAAATGCAGCCAGTTTGGCGATGCGGTGATTGCGAAGATGTGATCCACGGACTTGCCCGCCTGAGGCGGGTGACGCACAGATGTCCGCGGATTACGTCGTTGGTAGGGACGGCTCGCCGATGGAAACGGCTCGAAGGTCTGACCAGCAGCGGATGGTCTTTTGGATTGACCCCGGAGTGCGCTTGCGATTATTCCTACAAGCAGTGACCGAAAGTAGAACAATTATGAAAGAGGCGAACGTCCAAATGAAACATTTTTTTGGTTTTCTGATTGTGCTCTGTGCGGTTTCAGCCACCGCCCAAGTAGTGCCCAGCGGTCCGTTCCATTATTCGTTTGCGAACACGCCCCTCTGGGATACCACCGGTAGCTACGCGAATGACATCATCGCGAACGGCAATACCGATGCGGTTATCATGGATTTGACACAGTCGGCCACCGGCAAGATTACGGGCACGCGAACGGATGCGATTGTCGGTAGCGGAGATGTCACCACGACCATCACCGGGAAAGTCACTGTCAAGGGCGGGGTCGCTGGCGCCATGGTGAAAATGAAGGGTACGGTCACTGCAGACGGCTACACAGGCCCTGCCACGGGGAAAGGCACGGCGACGATTGATCCATCCACTTTAACCATCCACCTTGCCGGCTCCGAGAAGCTATGCGTGAATACCCCCATCGGCAAAAAATGTGAGACCTTCTCTGCAGACTCGACCTATGATTTGCCGTCTGGAATTAACGGAGACTGGACCTTGGACACCGATATTACCGCGACTGCTGATAAGTTGTCGGGCACTGGCACGTTGACTCTGTTCACCGGTCGCACCCTGACCTACCAGATCACCGGCAGCTACAGCACCACGACCGAAGATGCCAAGCTGAAGTTGGTCGGCGAGGGTAGTGCTGCCGGATCGAGTCTATCGCTGACCACGCATGGCACGAATATGGATTTGATCGCTCTCAAAGGCAAAGTCCTGGGCCAGAAGCCGACGTTACCGTAGTCGATCACCCCACGAAATCCGGCTTACAGCAGCGGGTGTCCATCGGTAATGCTCGCTACGCACCGACGGGGTTACACTGTATCCGGCTGGGAGGGCACGTAACCGGCATGGTGCAGAAATTGTAAGCGGGAGGTTGAACTCGCGCATCGTTGACGACGTTGCCCATCAACGCGAATGAACGAAGTTATGCCCCACCCCACACTGACCAATCCCGAAATCCGAAAACTGAAAGCCGAGGCGCAGCATTTAGAACCGGTGGTGTACGTCGGCAAAAGCGGACTGACGCCGGCGGTGCTGCAAAGCGTCGAGCAGGCGTTGCGGGCGCGGGAGTTGATCAAGATTCGGTTCGACCACGACCGTGACGAACGCGACATGCTGGCCGGTAAGGTTGCCGGGTCAACCGGCGCGGCGTTGATCATGCAGGTTGGCAAGGTAGCGGTGTATTACCGGCCAAAACCACCGGCAACCAACGGTTAAACTATAGCCACATCACTGTGCACGTTTTGCGGAAGTAGTTTGCGTAGGTAGATGACGAGGGTGCAGTCGTTGCGGCTAAACATTTGCAGTGATTCAATGCGTTGCTACTTTCATTGTCGAACCACATGATACATCGGTAACCGATGTATCATGGTTGACTCACAAGGATGTTTGCATAGACAGCGCAGATAACCGGGAGCACGTAGGCTTGGATTGCGTAACCCATGCGTCGGTATCCGATGTATCCATCCTCACGCCGTGATCATAAAAGATGCGGGTCTAAAAAAACTTGTCAGCAGGGTCAGGGCTTGACATTTGACACATCGATTTTCGCCGGAGGATTTTTCGTTTAGGCTGATTATTACGGTTTTAAGCCATGATACCTCGGTATTCGATGTATCATGCTTCTCGACTTGAGTATGAATGAACATTCGTCATGCTGCGTTGCCTGTTAGCATGCGATCCCTCTCTAACTGCATTCATGCCTCCAGTGAACGATGATACATCGGTATCAGAGGCATCATTGGTTGAGCGCAGGGTGTAAATGCAGTGTGTGAATACACTGTGTAGGATCGGCATATCCATCAGCAGGTCCAACGCTTCACATTTTACGCATCGGTTTTTGCGAGAGGATTTTTCGTTTAGGCTGGTTATTACGATTTTAAGCCATGATACCTCGGTATCCGAGGTATGCTGTGCGCACCCGGTATCAGAACCGCTGCCGGCAACAAACCTAAGATCATCGAAGAATTCGTCCGCTCCGCACATTAACTCTCAGTTATCCCCAAAGTTTGAGGAAGCTGATACATCGGTATCCGATGTATCATATATGCTGCTGGTATAGAAATTGCCACAGAGGGGCGCTATCACAGCGAGGATGCGGTGGCGTCTAAATGCGCCTGTTTCCCAGTGCACTGCATATTCCCACTTGTGATTCGCAATGGTACCGGCCATGATACATCGCTATTCGATGTATGAGTGCGATGTTGGATCAATTTAAGAAAGGCGTCACCACGCTGATCGTTTTGAATGCGCTTGAGGATGGCGAATTGTATGGCTACGGATTGCGGCGGGAAGCGTTCGAGCGCACCAAGGGAGTTTTCGGTTTTAGCGAAGGCGCGCTCTACCCTCTTCTCCATTCGCTGGAGTGCAAAGAATGGGTGAAGGCAAGCCGGCGCAAGGTCGCCGGGCGGTGGCGCCGCTACTATGGCATCACACCACGTGGCCGCCGCGCACTGGCCGAGCTCCGCCGAGAGTGGAACTTTTTGCTGAACTCGATGAAAAGCATTTCTACTCGTCGCTGAAATACATGATGCATCGGATACCGATGCATGATTGAGTATCGGCAGGGTTGTGAGAATACAAATGATGCGCATGGTCTTGGCGAGCCGCAAAGATACCAAGCAGGGAGAGCGGCTCTCGATCCCAGAACTCTTTGCGCCCACGTGAAACGCTTGCCACGTTACACGTGGTGGTGAACTTTGCGCCCCGAAAAAAGATTCGGGGTAAATCTTGGCATGAGTTAGATTCGCAATTCGGGCAGCGATCTAGCACGCATAATGCTTCAATAAAGGTTTGATGACTGCGAAGGAGATAAAGTTCGGGTTGCTGGCGGAATGTATTCCTTACGCTCGTATCGGTAATGGGTCGCAAAAGTTGGTGATCTTTCCCGGGTTGGTGGACGCGGCGTGGGATGTTAGGAGCCGCGCATGGGATTTGCCGAAGCATTACCGTCGGTTCGCTTCTGAATTCACCGTTTATGTGGTCAGCCGGAAACGCCAGATGCCCGTGGGTTACACAACGCGCGACATGGCGGCGGATTACGCGAAGGCGTTCAAATGCGAGATCGGCCCGGCGGTCGTGATGGGAATTTCGTTGGGCGGCTTCATCGCGCAACATTTCGCAGCCGAGTTTCCGCAGTACGTGCAGCGGCTCGTGATTGCTTGTGCGGCGGATCACCAGAGCGATGAAGGGCGCCTAGTGCCGGAACGTTGGCTGGCGTTGGCGCGGCAGAAACGGTGGGGAGAATTCTACTTCGACATCGCGAAGGTCACGATGCAGGAATTCAACCACACGTTCTATCAGTTTCTGATTCCGTTGCTGCGAATGACACCGGCTGATCCGTCAGATTTCCTCATATCGCTCGAGGCCAGCATGGCCCATGACGGTTCGGAGTCACTGGGTAAAATCCGTGCGCCGACTTTACTGATCGGTGGCACTGATGATGTCTTCTTCCCGCCGGCATTGCTGTGCGAGACCGCCCGGTGCATCCCCAACGCGACGTTACGTCTAATCCATGGTTGCCGGCATGGTGCGTATGAATTGCATAAGGATGAGTTCGAAAATGCCGTGATGGATTTTATGCACGAGCACGGTACTGCTGCTACCTCCCCAAGCGCTTCCTCTGCTGAGTTACCGGCAGGCGATATGTTGGAACCGGTTCAACCTTTGTAGTGGTTGAACGCGCTTGCCAGAAGGATCAATTCGGGATGGGCGGCGGCGAGCTTGGGTAATATCAGACGAATGCGAGAGCGGTAGGCCGCCAGCTTTTCTTGCAGCGGACGCAGGTCGTCTGCTTTATTCCAGTGGAGGTTCTTCAGGTCGAGGACGAGATGGCTCTTACTCTGTTCCAGAGAATCTCGGATTCGTTGAGCGAGTCCTTCAGCGTGCTTGGCTGAGAGGACACCTTCAAGGCGCATCCAGACTTGCTGCCTGGAATGTTGGAGTTCGACCTGGATTGAAAGATCCGGGATCGAAACTTTCTGCGGAATTTCTTCCCAGAGCTTGAATGAGCT
>Ga0187885_10003396_pt1 | contig 14158 bp, 8 predicted proteins | sample June2016WEW_20_1_3_FD_132970 | JGI IMG/M metagenome (GOLD analysis project Ga0187885, IMG submission 132970) | Peatland microbial communities from SPRUCE experiment site at the Marcell Experimental Forest, Minnesota, USA - June2016WEW_20_100 | ecosystem: Environmental > Terrestrial > Soil >... | reverse complement strand
GATACCGCGGCCGCGGTGGCGAAGCGATCGGCGCCGCTGTAGCGCACGATGCTGGCCTTGACCACGATGCCGCTCTGGGAGCCGGTGATGCTCGCCGTGACAGTGTCGGTCGCCCGGACCCACTGGCTGCCGGCCGTCTTGAGGGTGACCGAGAAGACATGCGATCCGGCGTCGGACGGCACGAAGGCGTAGTCGGCGGGCATCACGGCCTTCGTATCGGTGCTCGTGAAGTGGATCGTGCCGTGATAGTCGGGATCGGTGTTGCCGTAGGCATCCGTGGCGCGGACCATAAGCGAGCCAGGTGCGCCCGCGTAACGGGGCGAGCTGAGGCCGCCGACGATGAGCTGGCACGCAGCGCCGCGAAGCACATTGACCGACCGCGTATCGCTGAACGGCTTGCTGATCGAGGCGCTCGTGATGGTGACGGTCTGCGGACCCTTGGTCTCCATGGTGATCTTGAACTGGCGGGTCCCGTAATCTGTGGTGTGGAAGTAGACGATCCCGACCGGCAGGACCGCCTTCGGATCGCTGCTGGTGAACTTGATGTCAGCCGAGGAAGCGTTGTTGCCATACGCGTCTTTCGCCGTGACCGCCACCGTGACCGGACCGGCGATCATCGAGGGAGGCAATCCATTGAGCTTGGCGGAAACCGCGTCTCCGCCAAGCACTTCTATCGTCGTGGTCCCGGTGATGAGCTGGTTGGCGACGTCGGTCGCCGTGAGTGTCTGCGTGCCCGCCGTCTCGAACGAAACCTCGCAGCCCACCCATCCCCCGCCTGTAAACTTGATGTTCGGCCCGAGGTCGGCCTTGGTATCCGAGCTCGTCAGGTGGATGGTGCCGGCGTACGAGGTGTCCGGCGTTCCGTCGTCTTTTGTCGCGTCGATGTCGCACTGGGATATGTACCCGGCAGTGGCCTGGTCGTCACACCAGATCTCGAAGTGCGGCGCCTTGGAGACGGTCGTGGTCGCCGTCGCGTTCACCGACGGGTTGCCAGTGTCTGTGACCGTGACCGACTGGCTGCCGGTGGTGTTGAACGTAACGGGGAAGACGTGGGCGCCGGCGTCGTCCGCGTTGAACGTGTAGTCCGCCGGAAGCGTGGCCGCTGAGTCGCTGCTCGTGAAGTGGACCGCCCCCGTGTAGTTGGTCGCCGTGAAGCCGTACGCGTCCTTGACGGTGAGGCTGAAGCCGGCCTCACTGCCCAACGTGGCCTTCGCGGGCGGAGAGAGGACGAAGCTGCTCGCGGGACCCGGCAGGACGTCGATCGAGAACGTTCCCTTGATGGACGCGTTGTTCAGGTCGGTCACTGTCAGCGTCTGCGGGCCCGGGCGCGTGGGCGTTATGTCGAACCCGTGGAACCCCCGATCCCCCAAGCAGGCGATCCCAATGTCGGTGGAGTTGAACGTGTAGTCGGGCGGGACGATCGCGTATGGATCACTGTAATGGACGGTGTCGTCGAAGCAGGTATCGACATCCCCATTCGCATCGGCCGGGATCACGGCTAGCTGCAACTGAACGCCGTCGGTCGGGATGCCGGTGTCAGTGAATGTGGCGATCTGGAGCTGGGTCGCGGAACCCGCCTGCACGGGGGGAGGTGCGGCGAGGTAGCGGACGGCGAACGCGGCACAGGCGAGGGCGACGGCGGGCAGAAGCGCAAGGCCGCGCGGGCCGCGGCCCCGGGACGATCCAAGCGTGACCACGACAGCCTCCTTCGACCCCCGGCCGGCGGCGGTCGACCGCCTCGCTCCTCCCGGTCGGGGCTCACCCGCCGCCGACGGGTCGCGAGCGAAGATGCGCTGCTCTGGCCGAGCCGGGAAGTCCGCTCTCCGCAGTGGGCCGAATGGGACGGGGCTCGTCGCACCGCGGCTGACGACGCGGTGATGCTAGTCCAACGTCTGGCGGATTCACAATCCCGGAGCCGTGATCGGGGCCTACCGCAGGCGCGGCGCCCGGCCGCGATCCTACTCCGAGCCCCAAGACGCCCGCCCGGCGCGGCGCGAGGGAACCGGAAACAGAGACAGGCGAGCACCCGGCCATTGGCCGTGTGGTGGGTTCTCCGTAGCACTACGGCTTGAGTGTCACGGTAGCCCATGGAATCCAGGGCCATTGCGCCCGGATCAGGTCCGACAGGAGCGCTTGAAGCTTTGGCCAGGCGGTCCTCCCAAGACCGCTGGAATTCGGCGCGGCTACACTGAAATGCGGACGCTCCGACCCACAGTGTCGGGCCGTCGAGGCAGTGGCCGATGCGACGGCGCGGGCCGGCGGCCGCGTCTGGTCCCCGGCCCGCCGCCGAGGGTCTCCTAGCTCGCCGGCGCGGCGGGGGATGCCGCCAGTGGCCTAGTCGGCCTCGAGGGCGGCGTTGATCTCCTTGGTGGCCTCATCGGAGAGGGAAGTCTTGAGGACCTCGCCACCGAGGGGGGCCAGGGCAGCCAGGGCCTTGTCCTCGGTCCACTTCTTGACGAAGAGGACGAGAGCAGCGGTGCCCGGCTTGAGAACGTCCTGGGATCGCTGGCGGAAGTCGTCCTTGATCCCCCAGCCGGTCATGGTGCCCATGACGGCGCCCATGATGCCGCCGATGATCAGCCCGCCCACGGGAATCAGAAAGAGGAGGCCGAAGAGCAGACCGAAGAAGCCGCCCATGAGGGCGCCCGAGCTGGTGGCCCCTGTCTTGGTCACCATCTTGGCCTTGCCGTCGGCGTCCTTGGCCACCACGGCGGCTCCGGCGACCTGCATGATGAGATCGTGCTGGAGCTGGACGACGACGTCGTAGGCCTTCTCCGCGGTGGCCTCATCTGGGTATCCAATGACAACAAGATCCACGACATCTGCCACTGAGTTTCTCCATCTGCTGTTGGCCGCGCCTGCGGATGCTCGGCTGTCGAGGGAACTCTACCGTAGCCGCCCCTTGGGAGCGTCGGACAGGTCGGTAGCGGCCGAGGCGGCGAGGTAGAGGGCAGACACGACGACCTGATCGTGCTTGGCGAACGACGCTCGCCTTAGGACACGTACTTCGCCAACAGGTTGTAGACCGCGGCCGAGACGACCGAGGTATTACCAACGACGATGATCCGGGCGGGCTGCAGGCGTTTCAGCTCGGCCACGGTGGCAGACGGAAGGGCGCCGGTCGTGGGCACCAGGAGCAGCGGGCCCTTCAGGGTGCCGGCGGCGGCCGAGGCGGCGGCCAGCGCGCCGTTGAAGTCGCCGCCCGAAGAGATGTAGACGCTGCAGCTGCAGTTGGCCGGGAAAGTGCCGAGGCTGATCTGCTCGGCCGTGCCGTAGCGATCGGAGCCGGCGTAGCGGGTGATCTTGCCGGCCGGGGCATATGCCTTGAGCGCGTTGTAGACCGCGGCCGACACCACTCCGGTGCCGCCCAACACGACGATCTTGCTGGGCTTGAGAGTCTGCAGCGCGTACTTGGTGGAAGCGTTGATGGCGCCGGTGGCGCTGACCAGCAGGACCGGCCCGGGCACGGTGCCCGCGGCCGCGGCTCCGGCCAGGGCGTCGGGGAAGTTCCAGGCGGTGGCGATGTAGGCCGTGCAGCCGCAGTTGCGCCCGAAGGTGCCGACCGCCACCTGTTCCGCCGTCGCGAAGCGATCGGCGCCGCCATAGCGGACGGTCTGGCCTGCCGGCGCATAGGTAGCCAGCTTGGCGAAGACTGCTGCCGAGATCACTCCGGTGCCGCCCAACACGACGATGTGGCCGGGCTTCAGGCGGGTCAGCTCTTGAGCTGTTGCTGAGTTGATCGCGCCGGTGGTGGCGACGAAGAGGATCGGGCCCTTGACCGTGCCGGCGGCTGCCGCTCCGGCCAGGGCGTCGGGGAAGTTGTAGGCGGTGGCGATGTAGGCCGTGCAGTGGCACGGCGAGGCGAAGGTGTTGGCTGATGCCGCGGCCGCGGTGGCGAAGAGATCGGAGCCGCTGTATCGCACGAGAGTGGGCTCGAGGATGAGCGGGGCCGATATCCCGGGCTGTCCCCGGCCTACTCCGTTGCTGGCGGTGACGCTGAAGCTGTACCAGGTCCCGTCGGCCAGGCCGGAGATGGTGCAGCTGGTGTCACCTGGGCCAGCCGGGCATGTCGATCCGCCGGGCGAGCTGGTCACTGTGTAGCCGGTGATCGTCGCGCCGTTGTTGGCCGGAACGGTCCAGGAGACGAGGGCTGCGCCGACACCCGCTGTGGCGGTGACGTCGGGGGGATCGGGGACGGCGGGCGGCTGACCGTCGTGCATCACGGTGACGTCGATGGCCGCGCTGGCGGGATCGAGAACTCCGGCAACGCCCGAATAGGTCGCGGTGATGTGATGGGGGCCGGAGTCTAGGTCCGCGCTGGCCACCACGGCCGGATCATCGGGGCTGATGGCGCCCGAACCCAACTCGCCAAGGACGGAGTCGCTGATGGTCAGGGTCCCGCCCGGGTAGAGGAAGCCTGTCGAGTTGGAGACGGTGGCCGTGACCGTCGTAGCCGTGCGGTTGTCGGGAGGATCCGGCGAGACGGTCAGGGAGATCGCGGTCGCGGGGCTCACGTCGAAATCGAAGGTGGTCGAGCTGGGCTCGAAGTACTGGTAGCCCTCGAAAGTGACATCGAGGGTGTGCGACCCATTTGAGCGAGGCCCATAGCAGATAGCCGTGCCGTCCTGAGTCACCTCGGTCCCTGGCAGGCCAACCCCGTCGATGCCGCAGTCGATTTCCTCCTCGTTGCCGTACTCGAACGTGTTTGGCGACACGGAGATCTCGAAGGCGAATCCGGGCGAGTAGTGCGTGTCGTCCGGTGTGATGGAGACGAGGGTCTCAGTCGTGGGTACCGTCCCCCACCCGCGGAGGGGCACGATCCGTGACGGGAGGGACGCACTGTACGGGATCGAAAGGTACGCGTCTCGCTCCCAGTGGTCAGTCGGCTTGAACGCGATGCCTAAAGTGCAGGAACTGGAGAGGCCGAGATCGTGTCCGCTGCACGAATCGTTCGAAAGGAGGAAGTCGCTCGCGTCCAGTCCTCCAATTGATACCTGGCCGATCGCGACTGACTCATCCCCACCGGCGGTGAACGTGAACGTCGCGGGGGCAGATGCCTCCCCGATCGACAGCGACCCGAGATCGGTGGAAATACCGGGGCCAGTCAAGGCGGGCAGCGGGTCGGTCGAGTTGTACCGCAGTCGCCCGGTCAGGCTGGAGGACCCGAACTGAACTTCGAAGGTCAGCGCATAGGCCAGCGGCACTCCGGACGGGTCCATCGTCAGCGATTCGATGCCGAATGATCCGGCAGTCGCGGATGCCCCGTCGCCGTTGCCACCGGACACAGAGATGTAGGCCTGGTCGAGGGTGCGCTGGCTCCCGGCATTGGGATACGACCCGACCTGAAGGGTTTGGCCGAGGGGAGCCTGGAATGTCAGGAACCAGACGCGATAGAGATTGCCGGCTTGCTCGTCTACGTACCCAACCTGCGCGTTGATGGCACTCCCGTCGCATGGGCATGTGCCCCAGAAGCTGGCGTTGGCATCCGTGTAGATCGCCGGCTCGACCGCCATCCAGCCATCGGGGTTGTCGATCGACAGCAGGTCCGAAGGCAACCCAGCATCGAGCTTTGCCGCGTCGCCTTGGGAGGCCTTCGGGATCTCAGAGGCCGCGGAAACTAAAGGCACACCGGCGACGGCCGCGATCAGCAGAGCGGCAGCGACGGCCAAGACGGACCTGCCACCCCGCACGCTGCCACCCTCCGATCAGCCGACGCTCAATCCGTCGGGATAGACCCTCGTTTGCGCGTCTACAGTGGGGACTCGCCCCCGTACGAGACTCAATGTAGCAGGTTGACAAGCCGCCACAACCTGTTACCTGCTCACAGAGCGAGCGCTGCTGCCCGCTCCACGCGTGATCCTATCGCAGGTTAGTGACCACCCGGGCCGCCGGAATGGGACCGAGCGCTGCAGCTGGCGTTCAGTCTGCGGTTCGGGGCGTCCGAAACGTGAGGCAATACAACTCACCCTTCGCGATCTCGCGGAGACGTAGCTCGAGCATGTGCGGCGGCACCAGGTCGATGGGCCGCACCGACGGACTCGCCGCTGGCGCTTCGGGCCTGCGGTAGGCGCGGGCGACCTTGTCGGTCTCGTCGACGATCAGGATCTGAGTGCCCGGCTTGGCGACCCGGACCATTTCATCTACTGCCGCGCGGGGATCCGAGAAGAAGTTGATGCCCCCGACGTGGAAGACCACATCGAAGCAGGCATCGCGAAATGGGAGCCGCTCGGCAGTACCCCGAACAAGGAGAGCCCGCCGACCCCAGCGGCGCAGGTTGCGCTGACACCGAGCGAGCATGCCCATGGAGATGTCGAGGCCTAAGTACTTGGCATCGGTCGGGAGGTAGTGGAGGTTGCGGCCGGTCCCGACGGAGACTTCAAGCACCAGCTGCCCCGGCTCGATCGCCAGCAGATCGAGATACTCGCGGACGCGGCGTTCGTCCCCACCGCTGCGAAGCCTGGCCCAGGTTTGGGTGGCCAGGTCGTAAAACGGCGCCCATCGGTCGTAGCGACGCTCCCATACGGCGTCCGGGCCGGTCAACTCTCCTGGTTTGAGGAAGTCCGCCACACCGTTGCGGATGGGCACGCGCCGCCTGGAGGACTGGCTGACCAGGTCCGCCGCAGTGCCGTCCCGGGTGGCCCCGGCCGCTGTAACCGGCTCGTGTGTCCCTGGCAGGCAGAGGCACTCGGCCAGATCCGAGGACAACCTGGACCCAAACTCGCCATCGAGGTCAGGAGCAGATCCTCGGAATCGCACGGCTCTCCAGATGGCGACTACGCCGATGCCCATCGCCCCTGCCAGGGCGAGCTTCCTGATCTTGCCCATGGTGCCCTCCAACCGTCCACACCGGAGCCGGTCCAGCCAAGGGTGGGCTTGAGCCGGCAGTCCGCGGGTAGACTACTTTCGATACACGATCTGCTCACATCGTGCACGCTCGGGGCGCGCCGGAGACGGCCCGTCGATGTTGGGCCTACCCCCGGTCGGGAGCATCGCGTGGACGAGACCGCCGTGGTTGGAAACTAGATCCGCGCACAAGTAAGCTGCGACGAAGGTCCGGGTTTCCCGGAAAGCTCGGCCTCGCAAAGTCCAGACCGAGGTCGAGCGCTCCGAGCGAGCAGGGAGTTACGTGAGGCGGTCGAGTCCAAACCTGACAGCCCCAACCAGCGATCGAGCGGTTCAGTTCGCTCTTCGCTTCGCGGCGGCAAACGACGACGTCATCGCGTTCGTCAGGGGACTTACTGGCGACGAGTGGCGGGCACCGTGTGAGCGCGGGGGTCGGAGCATTGGCCAGGTCGTCGAGCACATCGCCGCCGGCCACCTGATCATCGCCGGGATCGTCGAGGCCATGGCTCTCGGGTTACCACTCCCGGTTGCCAGTCGACGAACCGAGGCCACGGGAGCGCGCTTCAACGCACGTCAGGCTGCCCGCTTCGCCGACCATTCACCCAGCGACGGGCTTCGCTCGCTGCGCCGGAACGGCGGCATCGTCGCGCGCTTCCTAGCGAGCCTCACCGACGAGCAGCTCGACCGAGCGACGGACACGATCGAGGGACCGCTCACGACGCAGGACGAGATTGAGCACGGACTGCTGGGCCACCTGCGCCGGCACTTTGAGGAAGTCCGGGCGGCTGTCAGGGCATAGGCGTCCTGGCGCAGCGGTCTCGCTCCTGTTGCGCCGTGCCCGCTCCCCGCCGACGCCTGAAGAACGCCCGTCGCTTGGACCTGGGACTAGCCCGTGGCCTCCATGATGTGGTCTCTATGAAGAGGGCCCCGCGTGTCAAGGGCTTCCCGGGGGCGCCCGGGTGTGCGAGGGTAATGCGCTTCTCATTTCTCTATGGCCTCCCATGAGAGGAGGACTCGGTCGGGTGGGAGACAGCGGCGGCCCAAGTCATAGAGGGTCGTCAAGCGACCAGACCACATGTGGGGCCTACCGCTCGGAACGGCTCCTGGCGCGTGAGCATGTGCCAGATCGCAGTCGTGAGCTCACGGGCGAGCTCGACTCGGGCGATCTTGCTGCCTCGCTGCTTGCCGAGCCGGCGCTTGGTTCGTTGGTAGCGCGCGCCATAGCGCGGATCGCGGACGGCCTGTGTCGCCGCCTCGATGAGGGCCCAGCGCAGGTACTTGGGCCCGGTCTTGGCCAGCGCGCCACGCCGGTCCATGGCTCCCGACTGGTACACGCGGGGGCATAGCCCGGTGTAGCCGGCTAGCTTCTTCGGACTGGCAAAGCGGCTGATGTCACCGATCTCGGATGCGATGGTGTAGCCCAAGATCCAGCTGATGCCGGGGATGCTGGTGAGCAGTGGCACGTATGGGTGGTCGGCGCCGATGCAGCGCAGCTCAGCCTCACAGCGGGCTATCTCGCCTTCCAGTTCGTCCACGAGAGCGAGGCTGCGCGCCAACGTCGTCGCCCACGGCTCGGGGATGGTGAGCGAGTCAAGCAGCTCGCGGCCCCGCAGGCCGAAGAAGTCCGATACCGGCACCGGGTGACCGAAGGTCATGAGCGTGGCGTGGATGCGACTCTTTAGAGCGGTTCGATGGCGCACCAGCTGGACACGGAAGCGAGCCCGCTCGTGCTCGGCGCGGACGGTCGGGTCGGGGAGCCAGATCGCCGGCACGAGATCGCGTCGGGCAAGCTCGGCCAGAACATGCGCGTCGATCTTGTCCGTCTTGGCGGCCAGGGGTGCTAGGCCCTTGGTCTTCGCCGCGTCGGCGATCTCGACGTCCCAGCCCAAGCGCTCCAAGGTGTCGTGGATGAAGCGGGCTCCGGTCATCGACTCGATCGCGGCGCTGACAGGCTCACCGTAACGGGCGATCTGAGCCGCCAGCGTGCGTAGGGCGTCGGCGTCGGGCCGGACGGCGAGGGTCTCGACCGTCCGGCCGTCCTCGTCGAGCACGCATACCTCGAGCCTCTGGGGCGACAGGTCCAATCCGGCGTACAACATGTGCTGGGCCTCCTGGTGCTGGTTCCGTCGAGAACCCACTTTCCACCAGCGGGGCCCTCTTCATGGCAGTCATGGTGTCTGGCTGGGCGGCACATCCGAACTCAACGCAGGTTGCCAGAGGCGCCAGATTAGGCAACGCACTGCCTTCAAGGTTTGACCGACTCCGCGCACCAGGCGTACTCTGCGGTTGGCTCCACGGGAGCGGTCCGCCCGCGGGTGCGTTGGAAGCAGCAGGTCAGTGAGCGAGATCCCAGAACGTAGTCATCGACGCTCCGGCGTCGTGACCCCGCAAATCCCGACACGGTGGTCGCCCATCGGATAGGCGCTCGCGCTATTCCAGTTCGGCATGACCACCGCGTTCGAGCAGATCGATGCGGTGGTTTTTGTATGCCTGCGGGGACCCGCTCCAAGTCGAAAGGAGGTCGAGATGCCAGGTCCAATACTAGGTCCCGACCTCCCCGTGATCCTTCGGGCCGACCGCTGACCTCTTCCTAGATCGTCGGTAACCTGGCGGAGCCGGTCGGGTGCCCAGCGCGGGATCGTCCCGTCCCGATCCCGCCGTCCGCTCCTGCCGCGCATGACCCCGTGCGCGGTGCGCTGCCGGAGACTCGACGATGAAGACGCAGCTCTCCCTGCCGCTCAAAAAGCCAACGACCGCCCCGCCCGGGCCGATGAACCTGACTGCGAGCGCGACGCCATGACCGGCCCGAGCTTTCGCATCTCTCCTCTTCGAGCCAATCGCGTCCGCCTGGCGGCCACGCTCGCGGTCCTCGGGCCCGGCCTTGTCAGCGGCTTTGCCGACAACGACGCCGGCGGCATCACGACTTACTCACTTGCCGGCATCCAGTTCGGCTACGACCTGCTGTGGGTCATCCTGGCGAGCCAGGTCGCGCTCTTCTTCACCCAGGAACTCGGAGCGCGGCTCGGCCTGGCCACAGGGCAGGGCATGACCGGGCTGATCCGCGAGCGCTTCGGCGTTCGCTGGGCGACCCTTGCAGCGGTCGCGATGCTCGTCGCCAACCTCGGCACGACGATCGCCGAGTTCGCCGGCATCGGAGCCGCCCTGGGGTTGTTCGGAGTACCGGTGCCGGTCAGCGCCCTCGTCTCCGCCGTGGCCGTGATGGCCCTGATTTCCTGGGGCAGCTTCGGCAAGGTTCAGTACCTCTTCGTCGGGATGGGAGTGGCCATTTCGGCGGCCTACGCGATCTCGGCCTTCCAGTCCGGTGCGGATTGGGGTCGGGCCGCCGTCTCGCTCGTCATTCCCCACGGCACCCTGACCAGCGCCTACTGGCTCGCGGTGGTTGGCACCGTCGGGACGACCATCACGCCCTGGGGCCAGGGCTTCATACAGGCCTATGTGGTCGACAAGCGGCTCGGACCCGAAGACCTCGCCGGCGAACGGATCGACGTCGGCCTCGGCTCGTTCCTGACCAACCTCATCGCCGCCTTCATCGTGGTCGCCTGCGCCGCGACGCTGTGGGCCCACGGTGAGACCGGCATCACCAACGCGGCGACCGCGGCGAAGGCGCTGGCGCCGTTTGCCGGATCTCTGGCCAGCCTGCTGTTCGCTGCCGGCCTGCTGGGTGCGTCGCTTCTGGGCCTCGGCGTCGTGCCTCTCTCGTCGGCCTACACCGCCTGCGAGGCGTTCGGCTGGGAGATGGGAGTGAACTGGCGGTGGCGCGAGGCCCGAGCCTTCTACGGGCTGCTGGCCTTCTTCATCGGCTTTGCCGCGCTCTTCATCCTGATCCCGGGCATCTCCCTGTTCCAGGTCATGTTCCTCTCGCAGGTGCTGAACGGCCTGCTGCTGCCGGTCATCCTGGTCTTCGTCATGCTGCTATCGAGCGACCGCCGCTTGCTGGGGCCGCTCGTGAGCGGGCGCTTCCTGCTGACCGTCGGTTGGATCATCACGGTCGCCCTGACGCTGATGTCGTTGCTGCTGGTCTGGACGACGATCTTCCCGATCAGCTAGCCGGATGGTTCAAATCCTCTCGTCCGGACCTTCCTCGGGCACGATCAAGCCGTCGTGTCGGTCAGTGGCCGGCAACCTCGAACCACCACTCGGCCCTTCGATCGGAGGCTCTGCCTCTGTCGGCCGCGCCACTTCATGCCCGGCCGGTTTCGCCTCGCGATCTAGCGCGATCTGGACGGGCGATCGCCGTGGCGAACGAGGCTTGCCCGATCGGCTGGGCCGCGTCACGATCAACGGGATGCTGCCGTCCGATAGATCGCTCAACGATCGGAGAACAAAGGGGGTACACATGAACCACGCGGTTGAGCTAGATCGGATGCCGGCAGGGCTTCGCAGAGCCACACGGCTGGCTTTGACTACACTCGCGCTGCTAAGTCTTGCCGCCTGCGTGGCGCCGTCTGCTTCATCGTCGGTCGCGCCGAGTTCGGGTTCGGGCGCCACGTCTGCGGCCTCCGGCTCGCCGTCCACCACCCCCACGGCATCTCTTGCGACGCCGACGCCGACTGCTACGCCGACGCCGACTGCTACGCCGACGCCGACTGCCACGCCGTCCCCTTCCCCCACCCTCCTGCAGGCTCCGGTCTGGACCGGCATTCATTGGACCGCGGGCCCGACATCGAACGGCCTTCCGGCGCCCGTCAACACGACCGATGCCGTGGGGAACACGACCTCGACCGACACGCAGGTGTTCGGATGGAGCAAGGGCTTCGTTGTCTTCCGAGAGACGGCCGTGATGACCGCGGCCGACGACTCCAAGTCGATCGCGATCGTTCCGTACGTTTCGGCCGACGGTCTGACCTGGACCAAGGGCCAGCCGCTCGACGTGAAGGGCCTTGATGCATGGGAGGTCGTGGCAGGGCTCGTCGAGGGACCGGCGGGGATCCTGGCATACGGCCACGGCGAGTTGGCAACGTGCGGCGGGCCGACGCAATACAACAGGCTGTGGCTGTCCAAGGACGGCCTGTCGTGGACCCCAATCGACAAGAACGCCTACACGTACGTCGATGCCGGCTCCAGCGGCTACATCGCCACCGACTACTCCTCCGACATCTGGGTTTCAACCGACGGCGTGGCGTGGAAGACCGTGAACATGGCCACGGCCGGAACCAAAGGCATCCTGGTTAACGGCGCCACGGCTTTCGCCGGAGGCTTCGTGGTGGCTGCATCGGTGCCGGTGCCCTCGGAGGGGTGCGGGACAGGAACGTCTCCCAAGACGCCCTCGCTGTGGTGGTCGCAAGACGGCAGCACGTGGTCCAGGGACGCCCTGAGCCCGGCGCTGACCGGCAGCCAGGCTTCGGCCAGCGTCCAGCGGATAAGCGACAACGCCCTTCTCGCGATCGGCACGACCTGGGGAAAGGTCGAGACGAGCCGGGCCTGGACCTCAACCGACGGCCGGGTCTGGACAACCGATCCGGATCCGCAGGTCCTTAGCAACAATCTGCTGACGAACGGGACCTACGGCCTGCTGGTCTCCTACCCGGAGAATGGCAAGGTGAGCGTCTGGGGCTTCAGCAGGGAACTGCGGCTCGTCGCCCTACCTCAGACGGGCGACCTGCCAACCGCCGCGCTGGCGGACGGCAACCGCCCGGTCCTCGGTTCGGCCGGCCTGATGGTTGCCAATACCGACGGCACGCGCTTCTGGCTCGGCACTCCGACCGGAAGCTGACCGACGACGGGTGCTCGACGCCCCGTTCCCGAGATCGGATGCGTGAGGACGGGTCGTGGATGTCTGCGGCGCGAACGTACTCAGTGCCCAGGGCTCCCCTTGCCGGGAGACGTCGCTGTGGCGGGCCTGGCCAAGTGCGCGCTTGTCGCTCAGTAGATCAGACACCGACCGAGCAAGGCGAGGTCGATGCCTCGGCGTCGGTCTCCGGAGCCGAAGGTCGCAGGTTCGAATCGTCTCGCCCCGTCCACGATCGGGCGATACGACTCGATTACCGACAACTGCCAACGCCTTCCAACTCAAAGCGTCGCTCTGAGCTACAGCCTCGGCTACGTCGCGCTCGCCCGTTCGCGACGCAATGCGTCGGCGACCGCGAAGGTCATGATGCTCGGCACGAGAAGGAGCCCGCCAATCTCCATGCCGAGGAAGCAAACCAGGAGGAGCGAGAGATCAACCGCTACCGCGGACCACCTAACGAGCATCGAGATCCCGCGGGCAGCTGCCATGACGCCCAGCCAGAAGAGGGCATATGCGATCGACGGCACTCCCGGGTTGAGCGCGATGACAAGGAGGGCCGCGATGAGCAGCAGCCACGCGACGACAAGCACCCCTCGATTGGCCGACCGTATCACGCGAATCCTCCTACGCGATGCTCGTAGCCCGAAGCGTAGCCGACGGCCGCATTCGTCCCAATTTCGGGCCACCGGGCGGGACTCAACCGACTGACTGCGCCGGCTCGCCATCTACGGCAGTGCAGCCGGCCTCCGCGCCTTAGTTCCACAGACATCAGCAGGGATGCCTACCAGCGCCCGGTCTTCACGACAGCTCAAACGGCCTCCGGCAGCCAGCTCGGTTGACCCAGCCAAGGCTCTTGGGAGGTAACGTCTCCGAGCGGCTACAGAACGCTAGCCCCAGTTCGGTGGACCGTCCTGGTCGGCGACGAGGTGAACGGGGTCGTCTCGCAGGCGACCGCACACCGCACATGCCCTCGGGTCGACCGAGTAGCGTGGGATCGCCTTGGTAATGAGTATGTCCCCCTGCCGTCGAAACGGATCCGTGACAGGGGTGAATGGGTGTGGCGTCGGTGCGGGCTTGTCTTTTCGGTTGAACATGTCTCCCACCGGGCCTCCTCGTAGCCCGGCGAACGCGGGCCCATTGCATGGCGAGTATCGCCCCGGCAAGGTCCGAGTCAAGCCACGAAGGCACGACTGGCCCCGGCGGCCGCCCTCGATCCCACTGTATTACCGCCCCGGATCGCCATCGTTCCCAATGGACGACCTCCTCGAACGTTTTGCGGCCTTTCCGCCGGGGCCAGGGCAAGGCCTCCGGGTTGCCGGGCGAACCGAACGAGAGCGCGAACGACGACGGACGAACTGTTGGGTCGCAGGGGTAATCGTTGGCAGCCGATGATCGTCAACGCCCGGTGACGATGCCGCGATCGTGAGCCAATCCACCGCCCCGTGGAGTTGCCCCGGTTTCGTGGACAGTGATGCCTCATCCGGCCGCGATGGCCGCAGTCGAACGATAACGCTCCTCGAATCGCTCCGGACTGAGGTTTCCGAGGCTGCTGTGCCGGCGGATCCG
>Ga0187885_10003393_pt1 | contig 14166 bp, 13 predicted proteins | sample June2016WEW_20_1_3_FD_132970 | JGI IMG/M metagenome (GOLD analysis project Ga0187885, IMG submission 132970) | Peatland microbial communities from SPRUCE experiment site at the Marcell Experimental Forest, Minnesota, USA - June2016WEW_20_100 | ecosystem: Environmental > Terrestrial > Soil >... | reverse complement strand
GCTCATGGCTTGCCGATTTTCTCGGTCTCGATCGGGCTCGAAATCGACGGGGCTCTCGAGTGGGGAATCGTTTACAACCCGAATCTGGAGGAGGCGTTTGTCGCGCGCCGGGGCGGCGGGGCGTTTCTCAATGGCGACCCCATCAAGGTATCGGAAACAAAGTCTCTGGGATCAAGCCTGCTGGCAACCGGGTTCCCCTACGACATTCGGACCAGCGCAAAAAACAATCTGAATTACTTCCGGGTATTCGCGCTGCGAGCCCAGGGCATCAGGCGTGGAGGTTCCGCGGCTCTGGACCTGTGCTACGTGGCGGCCGGGCGCTTCGACGGGTTCTGGGAGATGAAGTTGCATCCTTGGGACTGCGCCGCCGGGTACCTGATGGTGCGCGAAGCCGGCGGCCTGGTGACCAACTGGCGTGGGGAATTCGGATCGATCTACGAGAGAGAATGCCTGGCAAGCAACGCACAGATCCACGAACAGATGATGGCGATCTTGCGCGAAACCTCGGCGCCGGATCGGGGAACCGCGTGAGAGTCGCTGTCTGGAGCGCCCTGGAGGCGCGAGAAGGAGCGAAGCGTGAGACTGCGAGATAAGATCAACGCGGATCTGACCGCTGCGATGAAAGCGAAGGACAATCTGCGCCTAAGCGTCCTGCGCATGGTGAAGACCGCGATCAGAAACAAGGAAATCGACTTGCGCACGGAGTTGGAAGATGGCCCGGCGTTTCAGGTGCTCTCTACGCTCATCAAACAGCGTAAAGATTCTATCGAGCAATTCACCGGCGGAGGCCGCATCGATCTTGCCGAAAAGGAAGCCGCAGAAATCAAGATCATCGAGGAGTATCTCCCCGCAGGCGTGTCCGTAGAAGAAATCGAAAAAACCGTCGACGATGTAGTACGCGAGACGGGAGCCTCATCCGCCAGGGACTTGGGCACGGTGATGAAGCACTGCATGGCTCGATTCGCAGGCAAGGTCGTCGACGGGAAACTCGTAAACGCCGCCGTACGCCGCCGTCTTGAGCCAAAGGTGTGACGCCGGCCCTGGATTTCATCGGACACTGATGAAAAATAGCTCCATAAATATGTCCGAAACCCGGTCCATCTCATTTGATGCGAAACTCGACAATCTGCCTGCTTCGCCGGGTGTCTATCTCTTCAAAGACGCCGGGGGCACGATCATTTATGTCGGGAAAGCGTTGTCTCTTCGGAACCGGGTGCGCTCCTATTTCCAGGAGAGCCGTGCGACCGATCCAAAGACCGACCACCTGGTAGCCGAGGTTGCCGACCTGGAGACCATCCTGGTCGACAGTGAAGTGGAAGCCCTGATTCTCGAATCGACGCTGGTCAAGCGAAACCAACCGCGCTATAACGTCAACCTGAAGGATGACAAGAGCTTCCCCTACCTCAAACTCACGGTCAACGAGCCGTTCCCGCGCATTTTCGTCACGCGCCGCATCAGGCAGGATGGAGCGCTGTATTACGGTCCCTATCTGCCGGCGAGCTATGCTCGTCAGACCATCCGCTTGATCAACAGGTATTTCAAGCTGCGCACCTGCAATCTGCCGATCGACGGGACCATGTCCCGGCCTTGCCTGGATTACCAGATGAAGCGCTGCCTCGGCCCTTGCGTAACGGGGCTGTGCTCCAGGGAAGACTATTTGCGGGCGGTGGAGGACGTGAAGCTTCTGCTCTCAGGCCGGACGGACAGCCTGATTCGCGAGCTGGAGCGGCGCATGGAACAGGCTGCTGAAGATCTCCGCTACGAAGCCGCCGCCATGTATCGCGATTGGATCGCGATGGTGCGTGACACATCGGAGCGGCAGAAGATGATTCTCGAAGGCGAGGATGATACTGACCTGTTCGGCTACCACCAGGAGGGCGCCCAACTTGCCATGGCGGTCTTTGCCGTGCGCGGAGGGAGGATTGTCGGCAGGCGGGAGTTTTACTGGGAAGATCTGTTGTCCTTTGATCCGGGCGATTTTTTCTCCTCCGCCCTCGAGCAGTACTATCTGCAGGACACTTTTACTCCCGTGGAAATTCTGATTCCGGCCGATATCGAAGATGCCGGGGCCTTGGAAACCTGGCTCTCCGAGCGCAAGGGCCGCAGGGTTCACATACGCTCGCCGCGGCGCGGGCTTAAAGCGGGTCTGTTGGATCTGGTGACGCGCAACGCACAAATGGCCTTTGAAACTCGGTTCCGCATTGTAAAGCCACGGGGTGAGGAACTCCTTCGACCTCTTCGGGAAGTGCTCGGCCTTGGGACGTTGCCGCGCCGGATCGAAGCGTTCGACATCTCCCACACGCAGGGCGCCGCCACGGTGGCCAGCATGGTCGTGTGCGAAAACGGGGACATGAAAAGGAAGGACTATCGTAAGTTCAAGATCGAGGATGTCAAAGGGCCGGACGATTTCGCTTCCATGCGCGAGGTCGTACACCGGCACTACGAAGATGTTCTTCAGGGAGACGGCCAGCCGATGCCGGACCTGATCCTCATCGACGGCGGCAAGGGCCAACTCTCCGCTGCCGCAGAGGCGCTCTCCGATCTGGGGATGGAAGATCAGGCGGTTGCAGCGATCGCGAAACGAGAAGAGATCCTGTTCATGCACGGACAGATCGAACCCATCGTTCTGCCCCGGGAGTCTCCAGTTCTGCACCTGATTCAGATGCTCCGGGACGAGGCCCACCGATTCGCGGTAAGCTATCACAGGAAACGGCTTGAAATGCGCGATCACTCGTCTGAACTCGACGCCGTGCCGGGAATCGGCGAGGTACGCAAGAAAGTGTTGTTGCGCGCCTTCGGAAGCCTGGAGCGGGTTCGGAATGCGAAGTTTGAGGAGCTGGCACCTTACGTCGGGCCCAAGGCGGCCGCCAAACTTGTCGAGTACTTTGCGAAAAGCCTGGAATAAGCCCGGATTACGAATTCGAGATTCGAGATTCAAGATTCTCAATCTCGAATTTCGAATCTCGAATTTCGAATCATTGGGGCTAAAGGACGCTGTAGTCGGTGATGATGGCCTTGTCGCCCAGCACGGTTCCGGGACGCACCCTGGCTCCCTCACCAATGTGGCACTGGCGTCCGAGGATGGCACCTTCGATGCGCGCATGCGCCCTGATGCGGTTCTGGCTCCAGATCACGGAATCCTTGATCAAGGCTCCTTCTTCGATTCGACAGTCCTCTCCGAGCACTGAATTCTCGATGACCACGCCCGGTTTGATCACGCAACCCCCGTCGAGAATCGAGTAGGAGTCGATCTGCACCTGGCGTTTCTCCCAATCGTTCGGCGGGCAGGATTTCAGAGGGTAACCGGGGAGCTTTACACGCCCCGAAATAATGCCGTAGTGCGCTTCCAGGTATTTTTGAGGGCTGCCGATATCCTGCCAGTAAGCGCGCGTCAAGTAAGTATAGATCCGGGCGCCTTCCGCCAGCATTGACGGAAAAATCTCGCGCTCGAAACTCTGGGATCCTTCCTTGGGGATCCGGTCGAGCACCGAGCGCTCCAATATGTAGATGCCCGCGTTGATCGTGTCTCCGGTAATTTCGTCTTCGGGAGGCTTTTCGAGGAACCTCATCACCCGACCGTCGCCGTCGGCCTCCACCATGCCGTATCCGCTTGGGTTCATCACACGCGCCGTCACGATGGTAGCGTCCGCCTTGTGCTCCTGATGGAACTGGATGACTTCGCGAAGATCGGTATCCGTGAGGATATCTCCGTTGAGTACGAGGGTCGTATCGTCAATCAGGTTTTCGGCGGCCTTGAACGCGCCCGCAGTCCCGCGAGGGAAGTCCTCGTAGGTGTAGCGCATGGTTACGCCGAATTTCATGCCATCCCCAAAGATGTCGGTGATCTTCCGCGGCTGATAGGAGAGGCCCAGTATGATCTCGGTAAGGCCGGCGCGCTTGATGTCATCGATCTGGAAGAACAGAAACGGGATGTTCGCCAGCGGAACGATCGGCTTGGGGATGTGCAACGCCAGAGGCCGGAGATGAGCCCCTTTCCCGCCCGCGAGAATGAATGCCTTGATCAACTCCGAATTTCCTCCATCGAATGAGAATTGTACCACACTCTTTCGGAGCGCGGTTAGAATCCGGACCCGCTTCATGGTATATGTAGGACATGCAGCTAAGAGGATTTCAGTTGTTCCGGCTTGCCGGAATTCAAGTCATCATTGATTACTCGTGGTTCATCATATTCCTGCTGGTTGTTTACAGCATGGCGGAGGGTTATTTCCCGGCGGTGCAGCAGCAGTTTACGGGTGTCCAGTACTGGACCATGGGGGTAGCAGCCGCCACCTTGTTTTTTCTCTCAGTTCTGCTTCATGAGCTGGCTCATTCTTTTGTCGCGATGCACTATGGGATCCGGATCACGATAATTCGCTTGTTTCTATTCGGAGGACTGTCGCAGGCCGTATCCGAACCGGATTCGGGGCGTCATGAGTTCCTGATTGCTCTGGCAGGACCGGCCATGAGCATGACGCTCGGCTTTGCCTTCGGCACCCTCTACGGCTTGATGTTTTTCGCAGGCAGACTCGGTCCCGTCGCCGCAATCGCCTGGTATCTTGCGGGAGCAAACGTTCTTCTGGCGTTGTTCAACTTAATTCCCGGGTTCCCTCTGGACGGAGGCCGGATTCTCCGTGCGATCCTCTGGGATAAGTGGGGTGATTTGACACGCGCCACCCGCGTCGTCAGTCAGACTGGCAATTCCTTCTCCTTGTTTTTCATCATCCTCGGGGTGCTGATGTTTCTACTTGCACAGAGCCTCCTCCCCGGACTCTGGCTTGTGTTTCTGGGGCTGTTCATGAAACAGGCTGCCCTCGGAAGCTATCAAGCGGTTGTCATCCGCGAATCGCTGGCCGGAGTGCAGGTTCGACAAGTGATGAAGGAGAACGTTGTATCCGTAGATTGGCTCGCCTCGATCGACGAGCTGGTTCGGGATTATATCTATAAGCATCAATTCACAAACTTCCCGGTGTTTAATCGCGAAGAATTGATCGGGATGGTGTCTCTGGTCCAGGTCAAGGCGGTGCCGAAGGAGTTGTGGATGTTTAAGCAGGTCCGCGATATCATGACACCGATCGAACAGGTTGCCTGCCTCAACCCTGCGGATGACGCAACCGAGGCGTTCAAGCGGATGGTGTCGGAAGATCTGGGGCGCATGCCTGTGATTGAGGAAGGCAGGCTGGTGGGAATCGTATCGCGCCAGGATCTCCTGGACCTGTTCAAGATCAAATCGGATTTGGGCATTTCCTGATCGTTTTCTGATTCGACGGGAGGGTTTATGCTCGCCTCCATCCTGCTGCCGCTGGCTGACGGCCCCGACTGGGAGCACGCCGAAGAGTACGCCTTATGGCTGGCCCAGAAAGGCGGCCACATTCAGGCGCTAGGGGTTATCGACATCAAGGCATTCGAGATCCCCGTGCTTGGCACCGCCGACGGGTTCATGCCGCCGGTGGTATCGCCTCCCATTGAAGAAAGCCAGGTTCTTCTGGATGACCTCGCGAAGCTTGCCAAGGAACGCCTCGACCGGTTTGGGCGGGCCTGCGAAGCCAGAGGGCTCTCCGTCTCGACCGAGATCAGGACCGGCATCCCCGGAGACGTAATCGTGCGGGAATCGGTCGCGCACGACATCGTGGTCATGTCGCGCTCCGGGTATGCGCGGGTAGTAAAGAATGGCAACTGGTCGTTGGACCCGCTGGTATCCTGCGTGATCCGCGGCTCGATCCGGCCGGTTCTGGTAGCCGGCGGCAAATTCCCATCCGCAGGGGCGATCAAGCGCCTTGTGGCCGCGTATGACGGAAGCGTCCACGCTTCACGCGCCCTCAGCATTGCCGCGGAACTGAGTGCCGGCTACGAGGTCCAATGCATCCTGGTCACGGTTGCCCCAACAGAGGAGGCGGGCGTGGAAGTCCTGTCTCCCGCTGAGGCATTTCTGTACCACCGCGGGGTGACGCCCAGCAGGAAAGTAGTCATCGGCTCCAAGGTCTCGGAATCGCTGTGCGACATCGTCGCCACGGAAGGCGCGGACATATTGGTCATGGGAGCCTATGGTCACAGCCCTATCCGGGAAATGTTTTTCGGCTGTACGACGGAGCGCATTCTCTCCCACTGTGATGCGACGGTGATTTTGCAGTCTTAAAGCTCCCGGGCGCGCTTTTGAGGATTTTGTTGCGGATTTTGGAACTATCCTGGAATTAAACTCAAACTCCGCACTGCAAAATGCCGATTCAGCACGTTTTATTGCTTCAATCGCCCTTTTCTCTGATAAAATCTGGGCTATAAAGACAGCGATTAATCAAATATGAATCTCCCGAACAGTTTGACTCTGGCGCGCATTTTCTTAGTGCCCATCGTCGTTGTGGTCTTGTTGACGACGCCCAGTCAGCCGGATCGGATTCATACGTGGGCCATTTGGGGCATTTCGCTGTTTTTGGGCGCCGCGCTTACGGATCTTCTCGATGGATATTTCGCGCGGCGGCGAAAGCAGGTGACGACACTCGGGCGGCTCCTCGATCCTGTAGCGGACAAGCTCTTGATTTCCTCGGCGCTCGTTTCTCTGGTGCAACTCCAGCTCGCTCCCGCATGGATGGTTGCCATCATCATCGGGCGGGAGTTTGCCGTGAGTGGACTGCGCAGCATCGCAGCATCCGAAGGTTTCACGATTGATGTATCGACTTTGGGCAAGGGAAAGATGGTGCTCCAGGTGGCGGCTGTGGTTGGGCTCATTCTGGGACATGCCCATCCGGGATGGATCATGCAGACCGCGAACCTCCTGCTCGGAGCCGTGATGCTCCTGGCGCTCCTTTCGATGGTCGAGTATTTCGTAGAGTTCTGGTCCAAGTTGGATACCAGCATTAAACATCGCGAACACCGGCGTCTGCGCATCCTCCAACGGAAACGCCAGATCATGGCCGAGCGGCGGGAGCTCCGCCGCCTGAGGCGGCTCGAACGCCTGAGGAACGCCAAGCTGGAGGTCGATCCTCCGTCCGTTGACGGCGTGCGCAATTCAGGATGATGTACTTACCCGTGCCTCGAAGGTTGCGTTCAAGGCGCGATCCACCTGCAATCATGGAAACGGACCAGCCGATTCTGGAAGAAACCGCGCGGCGGGAACTGCTGGCGCTGTCACGTGCCACACTCGAAGGCTATCTGGCAACCGATCGAATCCCTGAATGGGACGTAGTGCACCCCGAGCTGCGACGGCGCAGCGGCGCTTTCGTCTCCTTGCACAAAGGGGAAGAGTTGAGAGGCTGCATCGGCATGCTTTCGGAGGACCATGAGCTGTTCCGGACTGTCCAACGCTGCACGATAAGCGCTGCTTTGGAGGACAGCCGTTTTCGCCCTGTTACGCCCGAGGAGGTCCCTGAACTCAGCATCGAAATCTCGGTGCTTTCGCCGCTGCGGCGTGTAACCGACGTAGGCCTCATCGAAGTGGACAAACACGGGCTGGTTATCACGCTCGGAAACCTGCGCGGTCTCCTGCTGCCGCAGGTGGCCACAAAATACCATTGGGATCGTGATACCTTTCTCGCGCAGACCTGCCGCAAGGCGGGACTGCCAAGCAATGCCTGGCGTGATCCGAAAGTTGTCATCCAGATTTTTGAAGCGCAAGTCTTTTCGGAATGACCTCGAAAATCCCCTCCTCTAAGAGGATCTGCCGCACGCGGGTGCAAGTTTCAGATTGGCTGTTTGCGCGGCGCGCCAGGTAGCGTAGATTCTCTCCGTGTAAGTCTATTCTCCGCTACGATCCTTGCCGATACGAGAGAGGGATGGGCGTGCAGGTGTGCATGCCTCGCGAGGAATCTTAATAGCGCTGGAGCTTCTCGTGCCTTCGTTCTCTGCCATACAGGGTCGTGTTGTGAGGCGCTCGAAGGAGCGGGAACCTCAATCCCGCGCTGTCAAAACGAGCCAAATGCCTATGAAGTGCCTGGATTCAATAATAGAAACCAAGTGCATACGTGTCGTGCTCATTGACGATCAACAGCTCTTCAGGACGGGCATCAAGTCGTTGATCGGGAACGACAATGGCATCAGGGTGGTGGGCGAGGCCGGAAGTCCCACGGAGGCTCTGGCGGCAGTCAAACACGAGCAACCCGACGTAATCCTCCTCGATCATACGCTCCGCGGCGAATGTGGGCTCGACCTCCTGCCCGTCCTGCTGGCGGCGGCTGAAAACGCAAAGATCCTGGTCCTCACCGAAACGCGCGACGCGGAAACTCATCGCAAGGCTGTACGTCTGGGCGCGAAGGGGCTGGTGTCCAAGGACTCTTCCTTTGCGGCGCTTGCCAAAGCAATCGAGAGGGTACACGCCGGCGAGGTGTGGTTGGATCGCTCCATGACGGCCGACGTGCTCGAGGATTTGACACGCAGGAAAGAGACGCAGAAACTCAATCCCGAAGAGGCTAAAATCGTCACGCTCACCGACCGCGAGCGCGAGGTGATCACATCTGTCGGTGAAGGGCTGAAAAACAAGCAGATCGGCGAACGGCTGTTCATCAGTGACGTGACCGTGCACCATCACCTGACTTCGATTTACAGCAAGCTTGAGGTCTCGGATCGGCTGGAACTCGTGATTTACGCATACCGCCACGGGCTGGTCCCGATTCCGCGTTGATCTTGCGGTGAATCCGCCCGATGAACCGGCAACTTCAGAGAAAGCGGTGCCGGGTTAGACTGACCGCGAATCCCTTGAGACCGTCGCCCTGAGCTTCAACCCGAACGATCTCGGCCCGCGCGACAAACACGGGGGCCGGCACGGTCGGGCTGGGCGCCAGCGAGAGCTTCACCACCATCACGATGCGCTTCCATTCGCGGATGTCCTCGGAGAGCCGCACATAGAGCCCGCGCGCGCAGAGATTTTCCAGATGGGCCTCACATTCCAGGCGCTCACCTGAAGTGGCGACTCCCACGATCCTCACGGGGAAGGGTGCGAGCAGGCGAGCGGTGCCCCTGCGTTCCATGCTTCCGTACTGGTTGCCTTTATCGCCGTCAGCGGTCGCGCCCCGATCTTCCATTGGAACCTCCCAACATATCCTATCTTACGCAAGCCGTATGACCCCTTGCCTCTACCAGCCATCCGGCCGAACGGGTAACCATAAGGTACACGGATCTAACTTCCTGCGCATCGTCTGAGCCGACCAATCTCCATGGCCTGGCATGCCCATGTTCGACCGGACTGAATGGCTTAGTTGAGCCATTTGGGACAGCAATCCCAATGGGCCAGCGAGATCTTCAAGATCTGATCTGCGGTGTTTGAGGGCACGATTGCTGCCCCGCAGCAAAGCAGGCCCGCCGAAACTAAATGCCGACATCGGACCATGCTTCACGCGTCGCCTTCTGTTCCCGGCTGTTGCTGCCGTAGATCTCGCCTGCGGACCCCACGGTCATGTTCATGGCCTCGACAAACGAGGAGTCCTCGCGCAGCTTGTCGCACAATGCCCGGTACCAGATCCGCCCCGCCTTCTCCCATGCGAAACCACCGAGACGGACTGCGAGCAGATAAAAGGCCCGGTTTGGAATCCCTGAGTTGATGTGCACGCCGCCGCCATCCTCGACAGTGTGCACATAGTCCCGCATATGGGCAGGTTGCGGGTCCCTTCCCAGCAACGGGTCGTCGTAAGCTGTTCCCGGCTCACTCAGCGAACGCATACCCTTCGCGTGGACTCCGGGCATGAAAATCCGGTCACCGATCAACCAGTTCGCCTCCGCCGCCGTCTGCTTCTGCTTGTACTGCTTGACGAGCGATCCGAAAACGTCGGAGCAGGACTCATTCAGCGCGCCGGACTGCCCGCGATAGCTGAGATTGGCCTCGTACTGGATCAGACCGTGCGTCAGCTCGTGGCCGATCACATCCAGGGCTCCGGTGAAACGCCGAAAGATTCGGCCGTCGCCATCGCCGTAAACCATCTGGTGGCCGTTCCAGAACGCATTGTCGTATTGGATGCCATAATGGACGGATGAATCCAATCGGCGGCCCTGGCAATCGATGGACCGACGACCGAACACTTTATAAAAGAAATCGTAAGTAGCGCCTGAACCGTCGAAGGCTTCGTTCACTGCGGGGTCTTTGCTTTTCGCGTCCTTTTCTCCGCGCACCAGGCGTCCCGGCAGAACGTACCCGTGCCTGGCATCATAGACAGTCCGGCGCTTGGTCCCGGTCATCATGTTCGTTCCTGGCGTCAGCAGCGTGAGGACTCTGCGCTCGCCGCGGAATTGCTCGGAAGCGGTCAGGGTTGACCATGCCGCTTGCCTTTGATGTTCATCTCCGTTCATGACGATCGATCGCAGGATATAGGATGGGACAATACAAAAAGGCGGCATAAGAAAGATTCCTCTCTTAGATCCTTACGGCACACAAAACGTGCCGTAATGATCTAAATACGGTTCATCTGGGCCTGCGTGCTGCCGCAGTCAACCATTCGACCAGGGGGAACATCTCGGGGGGCAGGGCATCCTCACTGGCTTGCACCGTGCGGATGCAGTTGTTGTTTTCGACAGTGACCCGGTACTGGAAGCGATCCGGGCGCGAGTCAGGCGAGTCGAGCCGAAGCGGCAGTTCGAAGAAACGGCTCTGATCGAGGAGTTGGCGCAATCTGCGGAGCTGCTGGGGCGGAAGCGATTCGACGTCGAGAGACGCCTTGAGCTTCATCCCCGCAAATCCGCCCGAGCGTTCAAAGAGGATTCGCATCCTGGGGCTCCCATGTATACCATGATTATAAGACTGTCTAGGCGCTATGGAAATGAATGTCGCTCCGCGAGGATCGTCCCGCATAACTGTTTCACCTTGTACTTATGACTTGGGGAGGGGAGCCCGGCGGCGGTTTGTCGGGTCGGCTGGATGGGTGGCTGCTATCGCCGCCGGGTGCGTCGTTGCCCATGTAGTTTCGCCAAGTTCGATTTTATTTCAAACACTCTTCATATTCCGCAGTTGGGAGAGTCGATTTTCTTGTTTCAGGCGTTGCCTGTGTGCTCGCTTCCTCAGGGAGCATCATGGTGCGCGATTGGGTTCGGGAGTCTCGGGAACGGCGTCGCTTTTGAGGGCCGCATCTCTTGTACCCGTGTCTGGAAAGTTCCTTTGCCAGTTTTTTGCGCCCGCGATGAAGCCAGTTCGCGATGTTTTGATATCGTTCCGGGTGTAGGAGTGTGGCGATTTCGCTGGTCTGAATGCCCGCGAGGTAAAGATCGATTGCCTCGCGTTCTCGCGGGGACAGCGTTCCAAGCACACTGTCGACCATGGCACGCAGTTCGGCGTGATGCAGATGCGACTCGGGAGAAAGTGCCGCCGGCGAATGGATCGCTCTGTTTCCGCTTATCTTCTGATCGTCAAGGGAAGTGTATCGCTGGGCCTTGCGGTAATAGTTGCCAACTTTCTTGCGCAGGACCCCCATGGCCCAGATCAACATTCCTTTTTCCAAATCGATCCGAGGCGCTTTCCTCACCATGGTCAGAAGCGTTTCCTGTACCAAATCCTCAGCGTCCTCCGGATTGTTGATCCGCATCGTTGACAGCTTTCTGAGAACCAGACGAATGCGCTGCAGATCGTCATCCGTACAGTTGCAGTGACCGGCGCCGGACTGGCAGTATCCGGAGTGCGCGGGTTCACAGATTTGAAGCAATCGAAATTCGTCGGCATCAAAGATGAAAGAATATGCAAGACTATGCACGCCTCAGCCCTCCACGCAGACAGTTGTTATAGAGAGCCAACGGAAAACACTTCCGTAAGACACATGCCGCTTGGCTCAGGTTTGAAAGGCTGAGTTCGAGGAAATGCTGAGGGTGAGCACACGTTAAATCGCCGGTCAGGCGATGTCAAGGAATATTTAGAGTTTTCTCATCTTGGGCTGGAGGAAATCGAACGGTGCAACATGCAGAGAGGTTTCTTGCGCCTTTCGAACAACATCGGCGCGGCCAGTCGAAACTCGCTCGCGATCCATGCTTACTTACGCACTGGAGACTGGCTAGGAGCGTAGTAACCCGGGCGAGCAGAAATGAGTGCCTGGCGAGCATTCACGGCAACCTCGATGCGTCGATAAGTGCCGTCCTTTGCCGTGTTCGTCGATAAGTATCCCAGCGTGTACTGGTTTCTCAGTTCCTCGTCTACCTGTGCGTAAATGTTATCGAGCTGGCCGAAGTTGGTGGGATACAAAACCCGCCCGCCGGTTTCGTACGAAAGTTTTTTTAGCGCATCGTCGGCCGCGGCGAACTCCTTTTCCGGGATGCCGGTGTAAACGCCTTGCTGCGCCATGTCATGGATATAGGACTCACGCACCGCCTGAGTCTTGCTAACCACATAAACGGCTGCCTGAGAGCGGATAGCGTCGTCCAGCATGTCCTTGTAGGAGACAGTACTGTTGTTGTCCAGTCCGTCACTCATGAGAATCACGGCTTTCTTTTCCTGGATTCCCTTAAAGAGGTCGTTGCACACCACATAGATGGCGTCCCACAGATTCGTATTGTCCTTGCAATAAACCGAAGACAGGACGTCCTCCAGACGGTCGCTCTTGTTGCACCAATCTATCCTCAAACGGGTTTCAGTGTTGAAGGTGATGAGCGCAAACTGATCGTCGAATTTCAGGTTCTCGATAAATTTCTTTGTGGCGTACTTGATCGATCCCCACTCCGGATTGACGCTGCCGCTGATATCCAGCAGGATCGCGATGTGGGTCGGCAATGCCTCCTGGGAGAAGGTAAGCACTTCCTGCGGCACGCCATCCTCTTTAACCAGGAAGGCCTCCTTAGGGAGTTCCCTGATGAATCCGCCGTTCGGTTTGCGAACCGTGACCGGCACGGTCACCATGTTCACTTCGACGCCGATCTTGAATTGTCCAGGCGGCTGTTGTTGCTGTTGCTGATTTGGAGGATTCTGCGATTGCCGAGTACGGGACCATGAAAGCGGCGAGACCGTGACCGCACTGACTGCCGTGGCGAGCAAGCCGAGCCCGACGAGCAGAATGTTTCTAACTGTGAAAGAGGAATCCCGTTGGGTCGAACTGTTCATACTGCTCCTTGACGGAGCGCGGCCGGCAGCTTCTCGAAAATGCCTCCGAACCCGCCGTTCGACAGAATGACGATGACATCGCCGCCGCGCGCTTCCGCACAAACCAGATCAATTATACTTGCCACACCATCAGGATTCCAGACGGACCGGCCCGCTGCGCGCAAGTCCGCGACCAGGCGCGCCAGGCTGAGCCTGTCGCCCTCCGGCACCTTTTCAGGCTTAAACAGAGGCGGCAGGACGACGCAATCCGCTTCACACAGAGCTGCGGCGATTTCATGCTGAAAAACGTTGCGGCGGCTGGTGGCCGAACGAGGCTCATAGATCGCCCAGAGACGTTCCCGAGGAAACGCCGCCCGCACAGCCTTCAACGTTTCTCTCACTGCCGTGGGGTGGTGGGCAAAGTCCTGGTATATGCGGATGTTTCTGATTTCCCCAAGAAACTGCAGCCGGCGGCGGACGCCTCGAAACTCCTCCAATCCTTCCTGGATGTCATCTTCCGACAGGCCCGCACGCCGCAAAACAGCGGTGGCAGCCAGCGCATTGCGAACGTTGAAGGTTCCAAACAGCGGCAGCCGCACATGGCAATAGAGCTTCCCGCGGTGAAGAATGTCGAAACAGCTGCGTTCGCCTTCCAGCCGGATGTCGCGTGCACTCCAATCATGCTCGCCTTCCAGAGCGAACGTCTCCTTCTCACAGAGGGCGCCGCGGCTGACTTCGACGGCGCATGCGCTGTCGGCTCCCACAGCCAGGAACCCCCGTTCGGGAATGAGATTGACGAAACGCCGGAACTGCACACACACCGCTTCAAGATTCGGGTAAATGTCGGCGTGGTCGAATTCGACGTTCCCGATCACCGCCAAGTCCGGCAGATAGTGAAGGAATTTGGGCCCTTTGTCGAAGAACGCCGAGTCGTATTCATCCCCTTCGATTACGAAGAGGTGCCCGTTTCCCAGACCATAACTGGATTGAAAGTTTTCCGCGATGCCCCCGATGAGGAAGCCGGGCTCACGACCGGCACGCTGCAGCGCCCATGCAATCATCGAGGTGGTGGTCGTCTTGCCATGGGTGCCGGTGACAACCACGGAAGTCCGGTCGCGCAGAAAAAAATCACTTACCGCGGCCGGGAACGAGGTGCGCGGGATCTTGAAATTCAGAAGGTATTCCACCTCAGGATT
>Ga0187885_10003388_pt1 | contig 14181 bp, 20 predicted proteins | sample June2016WEW_20_1_3_FD_132970 | JGI IMG/M metagenome (GOLD analysis project Ga0187885, IMG submission 132970) | Peatland microbial communities from SPRUCE experiment site at the Marcell Experimental Forest, Minnesota, USA - June2016WEW_20_100 | ecosystem: Environmental > Terrestrial > Soil >... | reverse complement strand
CCTTCGTCGAGACCTACAACCAAACCGCCCGCCCCTTCAACTGGACATACACCGGCAAAGTCCTCGCCGCATGAGGGCACAAATCAACCGGAGCGACCACTAGTTCCGGCCGACTACCGCGCGCTGCTTCAAACTTCTGCCGTTCAGCGGGCGACGTGGGAGAAGTGCCGGTCAGGTTCCGCGCTGGAACCGCCATCGTCGCCGCTCGCGGCCCGCGGTGTGCCTTCGACGTCTCCTGGTAGACGGCTGGTAGACGGAGACCTGCAGCCCACCCGCTCATCGAAGGCCATGAGCGCTGGAATCCCGCTTTCCGAGCGGCCTCGTGGCTAGTGCCCCCGGCCGGAATCGAACCAGCGCACGCGGTTTAGGAAACCGCTGCTCTATCCACTGAGCTACGGGGGCGGCTCCGGCTCAGTCTAGAGTCGGTTCGTCCCGGCCCGGTGCTGATTGACTGTCGCCGTGAGCACGTCGACCGCGGTGGTGGACGCGCGCGGCGTCCGCCGCCGTGGGCAGGTGTACGTGGGGCTGGCGGCGCTCGCGTGGTCCACCGCCGGCGTGCTCCAGCGCGAGCTGGCGGTCGGCACGGCGACTCAGGTCGCAGGGCGCGCGCTGTTTGCGGTGCTCGCCCTGCTCGCGTTCGTCGCGTTCTCCGGGCAGGGCGGCGGCGTCCGGGCCTTCGTATCGATGGGCCGGGCGGAGCTCGCCGTCGCCGCCTGCACGGCGGTCGCCTCTGGGACGTTCATCGTCGCGCTCAACCACACGACCGTGGCGAACGTCCTCTTCATGCAGGCGGTGGCGCCACTCGCTGCCGCCCTGATCGCGTGGGCCGGACTGCGCGAAGCGGTGTCCAGGCGCACGGTCGCCGCCATGGTCGTTGCGATCGGCGGGGTCAGCCTGATGGTCGGCGGCCCGGGAGGCTCGCACGGCCTCGGCCTGGCGCTCTCGGTGGTGATGACCCTCGCCTTCGCGCTCTCGGTCGTGATCACGCGGCACCGGCGCGACATCTCGATGGCTCCCGCGATCTGCCTGTCGCAGGTGCTCGTGCTCGCGGCGGCCGGCCCGTTCGCCCGGCCGGAAACCGTTGGGCTACACGATCTCGTCCTCATCGTCCTGCTCGGGTTCGGGCAGATCGGCCTCGGGCTCGCCTTCCTGACGATGGGCGCGCGGCTGATCCCGGCGGCGGAGGTGGCGCTGATCACGCTGCTCGAGGTCGTGCTCGGGCCGCTCTGGGTGTGGCTTGCGCTCTCGGAGCGGCCGTCGACCGCGACCCTGCTCGGCGGGGCGGTCGTCATCGGCGCGGTCGTGCTCCAGGCGTTCGCTTGACAGATCGACGACAGTCGATATATTGAAGGGCGTCGATACGAAGAGGTGATCGAGATGAAGCTCTTCAAGAGGAACGGCGGCGCGGAGTGGGTCGAGCTCTGCGAGCGTTGCGGAGCGGTGTGTGACGCCGCCTGCCGCGCCGAGGCCGTGCGCGACGCGTACCTGCAGCACGCGCTCCGCTACGGGTTGAGGGTCGCATGAGCGCCGCCCTCGCACCCATCGCGTGCTGCGCGCCGCTCGCGGGGCCGGCGCTGTCGGACGACGAGGCCGAGGCGACGGCGAGGCTGTTCCGTGCGCTCGGCGACCCCGCGCGCGTGAAGATCGTCAACCGGCTGGCGACGGCGGGCGAAGCGGTCTGCGCGTGCGCGTTCGAGTCGCTGGTCGGGCTGTCGCAGCCGACGGTCAGCCACCACCTGAAGACGCTGGCCGAGGCGGGGCTGCTCGAACGGGAGCAGCGCGGCAAGTGGGCGTACTTCTCGATCGACGCCGAGGCGGCCGCGCGGCTCGCCGGCGTCGTGGACTTCAAGGGAGGTTGTTGCGGATGAGCACCACGACTGCGGACGAGCTCCGCGAACAGGTTCGGCAGCGCTACGCGGAGGCGGCCCGTGCCGTCACCGGCCGCGACGGCGCGTCATGCTGCGACGACAAGGACATCGGCGGCGACTTCGTCGAGTCGATGTACACGCTCGAGCAGCGCGGTGAGCTTCCCGACGCCGCGGCGCTCGCCTCGCTCGGGTGCGGCAATCCGACGGCGGTTGCCGAGCTGCACGAGGGAGAGGTCGTGCTCGACCTCGGCTCCGGCGGCGGGATCGACGTGATCCTGTCGGCGAAGCGGGTCGGCCCGGCCGGCACCGTCTACGGGCTCGACATGACCGACGAGATGCTCGCGCTCGCGCAGCGAAACGCGCGCGACGCCGGCGTCGCCAACGTCCACTTCCTCAAGGGCGTGATCGAGGCGATCCCGCTGCCGGCGGACTCGGTCGACGTCGTCATCTCGAACTGTGTCGTCAACCTTTCGACCGACAAGGCAGCGGTGCTCGCGGAAACGGCGCGCGTGCTGAAGCCGGGCGGCCGCATCGGCATCACCGACATCGTCGCCGAGGATCACCTCACCCCCGACCAGCGTGCCGAGCGGGGAAGCTACTGCGGCTGCATCGCCGGGGCGCTCTCCCGGAGCGAGTACGTTGCCGGGCTCGAGGCCGCCGGCTTCGAGGACGTGACGGTCGAGTTCACGCACCAGGTGGCCGACGCGATGCACGGCGCGATCGTCAAGGCGCGCAAGACGAGCGAGCCGGAGCGGAAAGGGCTGCCGGTGATCGAGCCGGCCGTGAGCGCGGGCTGCTGTTGATGCAGCGGCCTCCGCTGGCCCGCGCGCTCGTCGCGGAGGCGATCGGCACCTTCGCGCTCGTCTTCGCCGGCGCCGGCGCGGTGATGGTCAACGCGAAGACGCATGCGCTCGGGCACGTCGGCGTCGCGCTGGCGTTCGGGCTCGTGATCATGGCGATGATCTACGCCGTCGGTCACGTCTCCGGTGCGCACTTCAACGGTGCGGTCACGTTCGCCTTCGCGCTCACGCGGCACTTCCCGTGGAGCCGCGCGCTCGCCTACTGGCTCGCCCAGCTCGGCGGCGCGCTCGTCGCGGCCGCGCTTCTCCGCGGCTCGCTCGGCAACGTCGCTCACGTCGGCGCGACGCTGCCCTCGGGCTCGCAGGGGCAGTCGTTCCTCTGGGAGCTCGTGCTGACCGCGTTCCTGATGTTCGTGATCCTCGCCGTCGCCACGGACACCCGCGCGGTCGGCGAGGCCGCGGCGATCGCGATCGGCGGCACGATCGGCCTCGACGCGATGGTCGGCGGCCCGATCAGCGGCGCCTCGATGAACCCGATGCGCTCGCTCGGGCCGGCGCTCGTCTCCGGCGACCTGCACGCGCTCTGGCTGTACGTCGCCGCGCCGGTGCTCGGCGCGTCCATGGGCGGGCTCGCCTACCAGTTCGTGCGTGCGGAGCACCGGCCCGCATGACCCGCGTCCTCTTCGTCTGCGTCGCCAACAGCGGCCGCTCCGTGATGGCCGAACGCCTCTTCGGCCGCGACGCCGCCGGCAGGCACGAGGCGCTCTCGGCCGGGAGCGCGCCCGGCGCGGCGCCGCACGCGGTCGTGCTCGAGGCGCTGGACGAGCTCGGCATCGACGCCTCCGACCACGTTCCGCACCTGCTCGACGCCGACCGCATCGACTGGGCCGACGTGATCGTCGCCACCTGCGACGACGCCTGCCCGGTGATCCCCGGCAAGCGCTACATCGCCTGGAACCTTCCCGACCCGAAGGGGCGCCCGCTCGACGAGGTGCGGGCGATCCGCGACGACATCGCCGAGCGCGTCGCCGAGCTCGTCGCCGAGCTCGACGCGAAGGCCGACTAGGAGGAGACCAAGTTGAAGTACGTGCTCTTCGTCTGCACCCACAACGCCGGCCGCTCGCAGATGGCGCAGGCGTTCTTCGAGCGCTACGCGCCCGCCGACGTGCGCGCCGAGTCGGCCGGGCAGGAGCCTGCCGACCACGTCTGGCCGAACGTCGTCGAGGCGATGGCCGAGGTCGGCATCGACATCGCCGATCGCCGCCCGAAGAAGCTCGACCTCGAGATGCAGCTCCACGCCGACTGGGCGATCACGCTCGGCTGCGGCGGCGCCTGCCCCTACGTCCCGACGATGGTCGAGGACTGGCAGATCCCCGACCCTGCCGGCCTCTCGCTCGAGGAGACGCGGCCGATCCGCGACCTGCTCGAGCAGAAGGTCAAAGAGCTCGCCCAAGGGCGGATCGACGCGATCCGCGACGACCGCACGGCGCACGCGATGCGGCTCCAGCGGCTGCTCCCCTCGCTCGTCGAGGAGTTCGGGGAGGAGAAGTCCGGCGAGGAGATCCGCGCCTGCGTCGACCTGATGCTCGAGCCGTACGACGACGTCCCGGTGCGCTCGTTCGTGCTCACGCTCGCCCGCCGGAACGCACAGGAGTGCCTGCGCGAGGGGCGCTGCGGCGCGCTCGTCTAGTACAGGGCGGCCGCGAGCCGCCGCCGGTAGTGCGCGGTCAGCGGGTGCTCGTGGCCGAGGTGGCCGAAGAACGCCACCATCAGCCCGCGGATCCGGTCCCGGTGGGCCTGGTCGCCTTCCTGGATCTCGTCCAGCAGCAGGTTGAGCGCGCGCTCGTGATCGCCCGCGTCGAAGGCGGCGACGACCTCGGGCAGCTCGCCCGTGCGGTGGAGCTCGTCGAGCAGCTGCTTTGCCGCCGAGGGGGCGGCCAGCTCGTCGAGGAACGAGGCCACCTTCGCGGGAGGCTGCGCGCCGACGAACTCCGCGACGACCGCGCCGTTCCGGAAGGCCTTCACGGCCGGGATGCCGCGGACGTCGTAGCGCGCGGCGAGCTCCGGGTTCGCGTCGACGTCGACCTTCGCCAGGACGAACTGCCCGTCCCGGGTGGCCGCCTCGCGCTCGAGCACCGGTCCGAGCATGCGGCAAGGGCCGCACCAGGCAGCCCAGAAGTCGACGACGACCGGTAGGTCGTGCGAGCGCTCGAGCACTTCCTGCTCGAAGGTCTCGGTGGTGATGTCCAGCTCCATGCGGGTCACTCCTTTGCGTTGGCGTCCGTCTCTGCTAGTCTACAACTATACAACTAATCAGTTTATTCCGCCATGCTGCTTCCTCACCCGCTCCCTGACGACCTCGTCGAGCTGATCGCCCGCCGCTTCCGCGTGATCGGGGAGCCGATGCGGATCCGGCTGCTCGACCGGCTGCGCGACGAGGGGGAGGCGACGGTCAACGACCTCGCCGACGCCGCCGGCGCGTCCCAGCAGAACATCTCGAAGCACCTCACCGTGCTGGCGGACGCCGGCATTCTCGCTCGCCGCAAGGAGGGCACGCACGTCTACTACCGGATCGCCGATCAGGGCGTTTTCGCGCTCTGCGAGCAGGTGTGCGGCTCGCTCCAGGAGCAACTGCGGATGCTGGACAGCCTCATCGGCGGAGGCCGCCGATGACGCTCGAGCTCTGGCAGACGGAGTGGTGTCCGGCGTCGCGGTCCGTCCGTGAGCGGTTGACCGAGCTCGGCGTCGACTACGCGATCCGGCAGGTGCCGGTCGAGCGCGAGGAGCGCACCGCGCTGCTCGAGGCGACGGGATCCGACGCCATTCCGGCGCTCGTCGTCGCGAACGGCCGGGTCCTCGTCGGCGAGGACGCGATCGGCGTGTACCTCGACGAGCAGTTCGAGGAGCCCGCCGGGGCGGAGGCCCACAGACTGAAGGCCGCGAAAGCGCGCCACCGCTACCTGGAGGAGGAATGCGAGTGCTTGCAACCGGCTACACGCTGAGCGCGACGACGGCGCTGCCGTTCGCCGAGGCGGTCGAGCGCGTCCGCGAGGAGCTGAAGGTGGACGGATTCGGCGTCCTCTGCGAGATCGACGTGCAGGCGACGATGAAGGCGAAGCTCGGCGTCGACGGCGAGCCGTACACGATCCTCGGCGCGTGCAACCCGCCGCTCGCGCACCGCGCGCTGCAGGCCGAGCCGGAGCTCGGCGTGCTGCTGCCGTGCAACGTCGTCGTCTACGTTCGCGACGGCGAGACGCACGTCGCCGCGGTCGACGCGGAGCGGATGCTCTCGATCGTCGGCAACGAGGAGCTCGCGCCGGTTGCCGCCGATGTTCGCGCGCGCCTCGCCGCCGTCGTCGAGCGCGTCGTCGGAGCCTGACGGATGGGTTTCTTCACGCGCGTCCCGAGCGTTGACCCGGAGCAGGTGGCCGACCGACTCCGCAACAAGGAGGCGGTCGTCGTGGACGTCCGCATGCGGGGCGAGTGGAAGGCCGGGCGCATCCGCGGTGCCGTTCACGTCCCGCTCCACGAGCTGTCCGCGCGCATCGGCGGAATGCCCCACGACCGGACGCTCATCACCGTCTGCCGCAGCGGCCACCGCAGCGCGGTCGCCGCCCGGAAGCTCAAGCGGGCCGGCTACGAGGTCGAGAACCTCCGCGGTGGGATGACGCGCTGGGCGCGGGTAGGGCTCCCGCTCGAGCCTGCCAACGGCCGCGTGCTGTAACCGAGGTACATTCCAGGTCGTGGGCGACTTCGACCTGAAGGCCTTGCTCGACGGCCGTGGCGGCAGCGACCTCGACCGCTGGGGGCGCACGATCAACCCGCAGTTCGTGCGCGTGTTGCGCACGATCGACTTCGACCGCACCTGGGCTCGCGCCGAGGGCGCGTACCTCTGGGACGACCACGGCAAGCGCTACCTCGACATGCTCGGGGGCTTCGGCATGTACAACGTCGGCCGCAACAACCCGCGCGTGCGCTCGGCGCTCGTGCAGGCGCTCGAGCTCGACACGCCCGGCATGCTGGCGATTGGCGTCACGGCGCTGCCGGGCCTGCTCGCCGAAGCGCTGCTCGTGCGCGTGCCGGCGCGCCTCGAGCGCTGCCTCTTCACGAGCAGCGGCACCGAGGCGGTCGAGGCCGCGCTGAAGCTCGGCCGCGCGGCGACGAAACGCACGCGCGTCATCTCTGCCGACCACGCCTTCCACGGGCTCACGCTCGGCTCGCTCTCCGCCAACGGCAACCCCGAGTTCACCCACCGCTTCCAGCCGCTGCTCCCGGGCTTCGAGCGTGTGCCCTTCGGCGACCTCGAGGCGCTCGAGGAGCAGCTACGCCGTGAGGACGTCGCTGTCTTCCTGATCGAGCCGGTCCAGGGCAAGGGCGCGAACCTGCCGCCGCCCGGCTACCTCGAGGGTGCGCAGGCGCTCTGCCGGCAGTACGGCACGCTGTTCTGCGTCGACGAGGTGCAGACCGGCTTCGGCCGCACCGGCCGGATGTTCGCGTTCGAGCACTGGGGGCTCGAGCCGGACCTGGTGCCGGTCGCGAAGTCGCTCTCCGGCGGCTACGTGCCGGTCGGCGCACTGCTCATGTCACGCGCCGTGCACGAGGCCGTCTTCGACTCGATGGAGCACGCCGTCTCGCACGGCTCGACGTTCGCGCCGAACGAGCTCGCGATGGCGGCGGGGCTCGCGACGCTGCACGTGCTCGACGACGAACAGCTCGTCGAGCGGTCGGCGCGGCTCGGCGAGAAGCTGCTCGAGCTGACGCGACCGTTCGTGGACGAGTTCGAGGTCGTGCGCGAGGTGCGCGGGCTCGGGCTGATGTGGGCGATCGAGTTCGGCGAGCCGCCCTCGGGCAAGCTCTCCTGGAGGTTGATCGAGCGCATGCAGCAGGGGTTGTTCGCGCAGCTCGTCGTCGGGCCGCTCTTCTCCAAGCACCGGATCCTCAGCCAGGTGGCCGGCCACAACATGGCCGTGATCAAGATCCTGCCGCCAGTCGTTCTCTCCGACGAAGATCTCGAGTACTTCGTCGAAGCGCTGCACGCGACGGTGAAGCGCGCCCAGCACATGCCGACCTCACTGACGCGCTTCGCGCTGACAGCAGCCGGGATCCGCTAGGAGTCGCGCTTCTTGCGCTCGTCGAGCTCGGCCTGGGCCTTCTCGGCCAGGCGTCGAGTCCTTTCGGCGTTGACGAGCATCTGCTCGCGCGCCTCGCGGTCAGCTTTCGTCGGTTTCTTCTTCGCCATCTTCCCCTCCAAGGAGCAGCTCGATTCGCGCGAGCGATCGTGCGATGTCGCTCACGTTGAAGAGTAGGGCAATCGTCTCCTCGCGGGAGATCACACGCTTGTCCACGAGGAGAGCGTGACGCGGCTTTGAGGGGCACGCAAGATGCCCGTTCCGGACGTCTCACTAGCCCTCGCGCGGTTCCCAGCGGAAGCGGAACACGGCGACGACCAGGCCGCCCGCGCCCCAGGCCGCGAGCACGCCGAGCGCCAGCGGCTTCGTCCACAGCGCCTGGCCGTGCAGGTAGATCGCATTCATGAGGTCGATGAAGTACTTCAGCGGCAGCACGTCGCCGATCGTGCGCAGGAACGCCGGATAGTGGCGCGTCGGCCCGAACGAGCCGGTCAGGAACGCCATCGGCAGCAGGATGAAGTTGACGACCGCGGAGGAACCTTCGGCCGAACGGATCAGGGACGACGTCGCGACCCCGAGCGCCGCGAACGCGGCCGAGCCGACGATCACCGCGAGCACGAGCGAGCCGATCGCCGTCGGGAACGGCGTCCCGTAGAGCGCCCGCCCGATCAGGAACAGCGCCACCGTCTGCAGCGCGAACACGAGCAGCGTCGAGACGAGCAGCGCGGCGACGTACGTCGACGCGGGGAGCGGCGTCGCGCGCAGCCGCTTCAGGATCGCGTTCTCGCGCCGGATCACGAGCTGGATCGCGAGTCCGGCGAAGGCGGTGTTCGCGCAGCCGTAGCCGATCAGCCCCGCCAGCAGCGCGTGCGACGCCGGCACGCCGTAGATCTTCCCGGAGTAGACCGAGCCGAGCAGCACGAACAGCAGCATCGGGAAGAGGAAGATGAAGAGAGCCGCCTCCTTGCTGCGCCAGAAGACGAGCTGCTCCGCGCGGAGCTGGTGCACGAACAGGTGCAGGCGGCGCGAGCGGCCCCGCTCGGCGACGGCGATCGCCTCGACGCTCACTCCGGGTCCTCCTCGGTCAGCGCGAGATAGACGTCCTCGAGCGTCGGGCGCCGCACCTCGAGCCGGTCGAGCTCCTCGCTGCGGGCGAGGGCGTCGGCGGTGAGCTCGTGCAACACGCGCGTCGGCTCACTCGTGCGCAGGAGCACCTCCTCACCGTTGCGGTGGTAGCGGATCTCGACCTCGAGCTCGCTCGTGGTCAGCTCGCGCGGCGTGCCGACGCGAACGATCTGTCCCTCGCGCAACACGGCGACCCGGTCGGCGAGCTGCTCCGCCTCGTCGAGGTAGTGCGTCGTCAGCAGCACGGTTTTCCCGAGCGAGCGCAGCGAACGGATCATGTCCCACGCCGCGCGCCGCGCAGCCGGGTCGAAGCCGGTCGTCGGCTCGTCGAGGAAGACGAGGTCGGGATCGCCGACGAGTGCGACGCCGAGGTCGAGGCGGCGCTTCTGGCCGCCGGAGAGCGTCTTCACGCGCGCGTCGCGCTTCTCGGCGAGGCCGACGAGCTCGATCACCTCGCCGACGTCGCGCGGGTGCTCGTAGTAGCCCGCGAACATGGCGTGTGTCTCGCGCACCGTGATATTCGGCCAGAGCTGCGACTGCTGGAGCACGACGCCGATGCGCTGGCGGAACTCCGGCCCGGGCCGCTCCGGGTCGTGGCCGAGCACGGAGACCTCGCCCGCGTCGCGGCGGCGGTAGCCCTCGAGGATCTCCACCGTCGTCGTCTTGCCCGCGCCGTTCGGGCCGAGCAGGCCGAAGACCTCGCCCTCTGCGATCTCGAAATCGACGCCGCGCACCGCCTCGAGCTGTCCGTACCGCTTGCGCAGGCCGTGCACGGAGATCGCGCTCACGCGTTTTCCAGCTCCAGCAGCACGGTCCCGCACGGCGGGAAGGGCGGCTCGGGCCCGCCTGCGAGCGCGGCGGCCGCGCGGCCGCAGTCCGGCTGGTGCGCGACCACGACCACCGTCTCGCCGCGCGCCGCCGCAGCTGCGCGCATCTCCGCCGCGGTCGCGCCCGGCGCGAGCCGGTCGTCGAGCTCCGGCTCGCCGAGCCCGAGCGCAGCCGCCGTCTCGCACGCGCGCAGCAGCGGGCTCGTCACGACCGCGTCCGGCACGAGTCCCTCGGCGCGCAGGCGCACGCCGAGCTCGCGGGCGTGCGCGCGGCCCGCGCGCGTCAGCGGGCGCAGCTCGTCGGGATCCCCGGGGGCGGCCTCGGCGTGGCGGACGATCAGCAGGCGCACGCCGGCCAGGATAGACCTCCCCTCCGTCCCGGCTCGCCTCGGTACCGTGTCGCCGTGGCCAAGTGGAGGCTTGGGCCGGCGGTGGGAACGGCCGCCTTCGCGCTGACGGCAGGAACCGCGTGGGACGAGGGCGGGTTCCACGCGGTCGCGTGGGATCGCGCGCTCGTCGGGCTCGCCGTGCTCGCGTTCGCAGCGGTGGTGCTCGACGGCGCGCCGCGGCCGGGCAGGCACGCGACGGCGATGCTGGCCGCGCTCGCGTTCCTGACGGCGTGGACGGCGGCCTCGTGGCTCTGGTCCGACTCGCCCCCGGCGGCGCTCGACGAGGCGCAGCGCGTCGCCGTCTACCTCGCCGCAGCTGTCGCGGTCGCGATCGCCGGGCGGCGCGTGCCGCCGGTCTGGCTCGCCGGCGGCGTCGCCGCCGGGATCGTTCCCGCGGCGGCCTGGAACCTCGCCGTCCGCCTCGCGCCGGACTGGACGGGACGGGCGCCGCAGCGCGCCGACATCGGCTCGCTCGCGACGCCGGTCGGCTACGCGAACGGGCTCGCGCTGCTCGTCGTGCTCGCGCTCCTGCTCGCGCTCGGCCTCGCAGCGACGGCGCCCGCCGCGCCGGTCCGCGCCGCCGCCGCCCTGCTGCTCGTCCCCTTCGCGGCGGACCTCGCGCTTCAACAGAGCGCCGGCGCCGAGGTCGCGCTCGCCGCCGGGCTGGTCGCGCTCGTCCTCGTCGCGCCGCGCGACCGTGCCGCCCTCTCGCTCGCGCTCCTTGTCCTGCCGCTCGGCACCGCGCTCGCCGTCGGGCGGGAGGGCAGCGTCGTCTCGCCGCCTGCCCAGGACCTCACCGCTGCTGCCGGGGCAGGCCACCGCCTGCTGCTCGGGCTCGCGCTGCTCGCCGCCGCCCAGCTCGCCGCCGCGGTCTTCCTCGTGCCGCGTTTCGCGCGCGACGGCGCGCCGCTGGCGGCTCGCGCGGCGGCTGTGACGGCCGCGCTGCTGCTCGCCGCCGGCCTCGTCGCGGCGCCGTTCGCGCTGCGCGGCCACGAGCGGGGCAGCTACTGGGGCGTCGCGCTACGCGAGTTTCGGGCCGACCCGGTGGTCGGCTCCGGCGCCGGGACCTTCGTCGACTGGTGGCTGCGGGCGCGGACGACCGCGCACTCGACGCAGGAAGCCCACTCGCTCTACGTCGAGACGCTGGCCGAGCTCGGCCCCGCCGGACTCCTCGCGGTGCTCGTCGCGCTCGGGGTGCCGCTCACCGCCTCGCTGCGGCTGCGCGGCACCGCGCTGGGCCCGGCGCTGCTGGCGGCGCTCGTCGCGTACGACGTCCACGCGGCGGTCGACTTCGACTGGGAGCTCGCGGGCGTGACGCTGCCAGCGGTGCTCCTCGGCGCCGCGGCCGCCGTCCACGCCGATCCCTCTGGCGGACGGTTGCAGGCACGGCCGCGCCGCGCCGCGGCTGCGGCGCTCGCCGGCCTCACGGCCGCCGCGCTCCTCGCGCTCGCCGGCAGCTCGCGCCTGGCGGCTGCGAGCGCGGCCGAGGCGGCAGGCCGTTTCGACGCCGCCGTTGCGGAGGCGCGCGGTGCACTGCGCTACGCGCCCTGGTCGGCGGATGCGTGGCGCGTGATCGGCGAGTCGCGCCTCGCACAGGGTGACCGCGCCGGTGCCCGCGACGCGTTCCAGTCGGCGGTCCGGCTCGACCCGAACGGCTGGCAGGCCTGGGCCGAGCTCGCAGAGGCGAGCACGGGAGAGCCGCGCCGCGCCGCCGAGGCGGAGGCGGCGCGGCTCAACCCGCTGGGCGGTGGGGGCTAGCCGGTCAGCACCTGGACGAGCCGGCGCGTCGAGCTTCCGGCCAGGATGGGCTGGCCCGCGACGCGCGCCCGCACGAAGAAGACGAGCGCGTGGCCGCGGCCGAGCGGCAGATTGCGCGTCGGCTGGATCGACAGCGTCGCCCAGCCGTCCGTGCCGCTCGCGACCTCGGCCCCGCTCTTCGCCCACGAGTACGGCAGGCCGATCGTATACACGAGGGCGCCGTTGACGGAGTTGCCCAGCGTGTCCGAGACGTGGAAACGGGCGAGGATCGAGGCACGGTTGGTGAGGCGCCTCGGCTGGAACGACACCTGGTCGATCACGAGCCGCAGCGGGAGCGTGACGCTCGACGCTGGGACGGAGCCCGACGTGCCGGACGCTGCCACGACGGCGGCCGTCTGCGCCGACGTCGCCGACGCCGTGCCCTGCGCGTTCGCGGCGGTCACCTGGGCGCGGAGCGTCGAGCCGCTGTCTGCCGTCTGCGCGACGTACGTGGACGCCGTCGCGCCGGCGATGGCGACGCACGCGTCACCTGTCGAGTTGCAGCGCTGCCACGCGTACGCGTACGTCGGCGTCGTCGGGGAGTTCCACGTGCCGGTGCTGGTCGTCAGCGTCTGCCCGACCTTCGGCGTCCCCGTGATCGCGGGCAGCACGCTGTTCGACGGCGCATTGCTCCCGACCGCCGCCGTCTGAGCGGAGGTCGCGGACGTCGTGCCGTCGGCGTTCTGCGCGGTGACCACCGCGCGCAGCGTGGAGCCGGAGTCAGCGCTCTGCACGACGTACGTCGACGCCGCGGCGCCCGCGATCGTGCTGCACGAAGCGCCGCTCGAGTTGCAGCGCTGCCACTGGAACGAGTACGACGGTGCCGTCTGGTACGTCCACGTCCCGGTGGTGGTCGTGAGCGTTTGCCCCAGCTGTGCCGTGCCCGAGATGACGGGCGGCGCGGTGTTCGTCGGCGCGTAGTTCGCCTGCGCCGCAGATCCTTCGGCGAAGCTGCTGCCCGCCAGCGCCGTGAATGCGACGGCGAGGACGGCGAGCGTTGCAGCGGAAACGGCCAGCCGCGGCAGGATTCTGCGTGTCATGAGCCCTCCTTGCATCGGGTTCCCAAACAGGCATACCCGAGGGCTCGTAATGGCGAAGTAATCTTTACCGAAGCATCGCAAGGTTTTACGGGGGCCTTACAGCAGCGCAGACGCTCGATACGGTTAAGGGATGGCCAAGGCCTTTCGCTACGTCGTCTGCGACGTCTTCACCGACCAGCCGCTCGCCGGGAACCAGCTCGCCGTCTTCACCGACGCGCGCGAGATCCCCGAGGAGCTCTTGCAGCGGCTCGCGAAGGAGACGAACTTCTCGGAGACGACCTTCGTCTACCCACCGGAGGCGGGCGGTCACGTGAAGATGCGGATCTTCACGCCGGGCAGCGAGGTGCCGTTCGCCGGACACCCGACGCTCGGCACCGCATTCGTGCTCGCCGGCCCGCTTCAGCTCGACGAGATCCGGATCGAGACCGGTCGCGGCACGGTGCCCGTGTGGCTCGAGCGGGACGGGCCGCGGATCGTCTTCGGACGGATGCAGCAGCCGCTGCCGGCCGTCGAGCCCTTCGCGCGGGCGGAGGAGCTGCAGGCCGCGCTCGGCGTCACGTCCCGCCTGCCGGTCGAGCAGTACGACAACGGGATCGTGCACGTCTTCGTCACGCTCGGCTCGGAGGCCGACGTGGCCGCGCTCGCGCCCGACCAGCAGCGGCTCGCGGCCTTCGGGCACTTCGGCATCAACTGCTTCGCCGGCTCCGGCTTGCGCTGGAAGACGCGGATGTTCGCGCCCGCGGACGGCATCCTCGAGGATCCGGCCACCGGCTCGGCCGCCGGCCCGCTCGCGCTCCATCTCGTGCGGCACGGCCGGATCGCCTTCGGCGACGAGATCGAGATCTCGCAGGGCGCCGAGATCGGCCGGCCGTCCACGCTCTACGCGCGCGTGCGCGGGAGCGCCGGCGCGGTGGAGCGGATCGAGGTCGGCGGCTCCGCGGTGGTCGTCGCCCGCGGCGAGTTCCGCCTGCCGTAGGGGCCCGACCCGATCGGTCCGTAAGAACTACCTACCGATCGGGCGGCGGTCTCCTGATGTCTCGGCTCCGCGCCGGCGAAACGATCGCACCGTGAACGCGCTCGACCTCGCGCGCTGGCAGTTCGCGGTCACGACCCTGTACCACTTCCTGTTCGTCCCCGTGACGATCGGGACTGCCTGGTTCCTCGTCGGCATGCAGACCGCCTGGTACCGCACCGGCGACGAGCGCT
>Ga0187885_10003386_pt1 | contig 14193 bp, 12 predicted proteins | sample June2016WEW_20_1_3_FD_132970 | JGI IMG/M metagenome (GOLD analysis project Ga0187885, IMG submission 132970) | Peatland microbial communities from SPRUCE experiment site at the Marcell Experimental Forest, Minnesota, USA - June2016WEW_20_100 | ecosystem: Environmental > Terrestrial > Soil >... | reverse complement strand
GGGCCTTCTCCTGCATCCAGGTGAGGAAGAAGGCGAAGATCCGGCCCAGATTGGTCCCCTCCTCGCCGGCCTGGCCGGTCAGCCCCATCTCAATCTCATCGAACCAGACCACGGCGGGCGCCAGCGACTCGACGGTGCGGCAGGCTTGCGCAAATGCCGCATCGGGGTTTCCGTGGCGGCCGGAAAACACTTCAATCATGTCGATGCGATATAGCGGCAGGCCGAAACATGCGGCAATCGCTTTGACGGACAGGCTCTTGCCGCAGCCCGAAACCCCCATTACCAGCAGCCCCTTGGGAACAATTTCCGCCGACAAGCTTTCCCGTTCCAGGAAAAGTTTGCGGCGCGCCAGCAACCATTTCTTGAGGTATTCCAGGCCGCCCACATGCTCAATCTGCGTGCCGTCGGAGATGTAGTTGATGAGCCCTCCGGACCTGTTGACGATGAGCTTCTTTTCCTCCAGCAGCAGCGGCGCCGAGTTCGTGTCGAGTTTCCCTTCCAACGCCAGCGCGCGTCTTAAGGCATGACGGGCTTCGTCCGCGGTCAGGCCCTGCAGAGCGCGCCCCAATTTGAACTTCGTCTGCTCGTCGGATTCGATCCTGAAGCCCTGACGCCGGAGGACTTCCATTTCGCTGTCAAGAAAGCCGAGCACTTCCTCCAGGTCCGGATGATGCAGCTCGACGTAGGCCAGCTGGTTGGTGAGTTCCTCGGGGACCGCTCGCACAGGCGATGTGATGACCGTGAATTTTCCGGAATCCAGACAGGTTTCGTAAAGGTCGCGCAGCTTGCGCCGGATCTCGTATGACTCCCCCATGAATTCATGAAAATCGTGCAGCTGAAAAATTGCGGATCCTTTGTAGCCGGCGATAAAGTCCAGGACGGCGCCGGCGTCGAGAAGTTTGCCGGCCGTAGGCCTGCCGTCGGGACCGATCAGGCCGCGCGTCGAGGTCCAAGTCCACACCGGCACATCGGAATGAAAGATGCGCCGGCCGACAGTCTCCAGCAGCTGCCGGACTCGCCGTTCCTCCGAGGTGCAAATGTAAATCAAGGGGCGCCCCCCCTGAAAAAGCTCGCGCAGCGCTGCAAATGCCCGGCTTTCGGACTGGTCTGCCGGTTGATTCGAGCTCGCGTTCATTTCCATTTCAGACTCCTGACGCATAGGTGGTTTCGCGTGAGGATGCCATGGTGGCACATCCGCGCCTGCCAGACAATCGCGTTTCAATTCCTTTTTCGAAACAGGTCCTATCAAAGGGGTTCGGGCTCAAGAGAGGTGTTCCTCGCGCGATGACTCCTCAGCCAGACCTCAAATCTTCGCCCGGCCGCTGTGTCCCGGCCGGTGAACTCGAGGCGGGCAATGTCGCTGAACGCGATCGCGATCTTTTTGTTCCCCTCTTTTGGAAACAACCTCACAAGACACTGGTCCAGGGATGGGCTATCCACCTTGCGGTCGAAGACGTAGCCTTCGAGCGTCTCGCCATTCTTGAGCGTGATCGTGACGTCGCCGCGATACTCAAATGCCTTGCAGAGCGCGTCCCTGATTTCCTCGGGCCCGGCAAGCAAGGGAAGCCATCCCTCCAGGTTTTTCCTTGAAGGACCGGTCTGCAAATCCTGATCCGTCGAGGTTTCCCTGCTCTCCTGTGGTTCGTCAGCAGTGCGCATGGATCTTCACAACCGGGCGGTCTCGCGTGCGGGAGGTTCGTTCTCCAGGACAACGGAGGGGGGGAGATCGGAATCCGCGCCGGCGAGGGTTCCGGCGCCGCCGCGGTTCTTGTAGCCTCTGGAAAACGCCGATGCCTTCACCGTTTGCCAGAGGCCGCGGAGCGAACTGAACGTGACATTGACGGCGCTGGCTTCGAAGCCGCTGTGCACCATACAGTTGGCACACTTGGGATTGCCGGATTCGGCGCCATATTTATGCCACTCAGTCTCTTCCATCAGTTCGGCAAAGGTATCCACATATCCGTCCTGCAGCAGGTAACACGGCCTCTGCCACCCGAAGAGGCTGTAGGAAGGCATGCCCCACGGCGTGCACGCATAATTGCGCAGTCCCATCAGAAACTCGAGGAACAAGGGGCTCTGGTTGAAGCGCCAGCGCCGCTTCCGATTGCTCAGAATCGCGCGGAAGAGCCTGCGGGTCGCCGTTTTCCCCAGGAAGTGCTCTTGATCAGGCGCCGTCTCATATCCGTATCCCGGTGAGATCGTCATCCCTTCCACACCCAGATCCATCATCTCGTCGAAGAAGGCGCGCACGCTGCCTGGATCGGCGCCGATGAACAGGGTCGTGTTGGTCGTCACACGGAACCCGTGCTTGAGCGCTTCGCGGATGCCCTCGACCGCCAAATCGTATCCGCCTTCCCGGCATACCGAAAGATCGTGGTGTTGCTTCTGGCCATCGACGTGAATGCTGAAGGTTAGATACTTGCTCGGTTGGAAAAGCTCGATCTTCTGTTTGAGCAGGAGAGCGTTCGTGCAAAGATAGATGTACTTCTTACGCTGAACCAAGCCTTGGACAATTTCCGCGATCTGCGGGTGAAGCAGCGGCTCACCGCCCGGGATGCTTACCATGGGGACGCCGCATTCCTCCACCGCCTTGAAGCATTCATCGGGAGAAAGCTGGCGCTTCAAGATGTGCACGGGATACTGGATTTTCCCGCATCCGGCACAGGCAAGGTTGCAGCGAAACAGAGGTTCGAGCATCAAAACCAGCGGAAACCTGCGGCGGCTTGCCATACGCTGTTTGAGCACGTAGGTCGCCACCGTCCACATCTGCGAAATCGGCACGCTCATGGGATAAATATAACCTTAAATCTTAGAAGTCCGCAAAGAAAGTGGTTTCCGTCCGGCGACCGTGACCAGCTCTTTGTCCTCTAGAAACCGAACTGTCGAGGGTTGCGGCCGATCAGAATCGCCGCAAACACCTTCGGTACGTACTCCCGGGTTTCCGCCGGAAGCGCCCTGGTTTGATAGAGATACCAAAAATTTCGTTGTTTGATTGGGTCCTTCACGCTTCTGACGGCGTGCCGCACCTTTTCCGGACCCTCATTGTATGCTGCCAATGCGAGCAAAACCGAGCTACCCGAGCCGAAATCGAGAATCAGATCCCGGATATAGCGGCTTGCGGCCTCGGTGGACTTGGAAAGATCGAGACGCTCATCCACGCGATCACTCACTTCCATGCCGTACTCGCGAGCTGTCGCCTCGGTAAATTGCCAGGCGCCCGCTGCGCCCTCATGGCTCGATGAGGTTTGTGAAAAGCCGCTCTCGACTAGTGCCATGTAAGCGAGATCCTCTGGCAATTGATCGCGCCGCAGGATCTGGCGCATGCGCTCGAGCACGCCGCGGTCATCCACCAGCGCGCGGGCCATCAGTTCGTGCTCGCGTCCCTGGAATTGCTCCACGAAACGCGTCACCTCTACTATAAAATCGAGTGGCGCGTTGTGCTCCTCAGCGCCTAACTCCTTCATAAGGACATCGGTATCCTTTTCGACGACATCCACGAGCTGGTTGTGGGCCCCGGCATCCCTGGCGCCGGAATCATAGTTGATCAATTTGCCGATCATCCGGCCGATCTGTAGGTATTCTTCGCCGCCCGAGGCCCGTACAGTCTCAAGGGAGCCGGCTTGCATGCCTGAGACACCCGGCACGTTTCCAGACGCCTTATTTCCCGAGTCATTTCGAAAAGCAATCGCAGTCAGTAAGCAGGCTACGACGGCAATTGCCACCGGCCATCGGGACACTGGGCGACCCCTTTCGAATAAGGCGGCGTCCATGCCAAACCGGAGGATGCGCGCACGCCGGGGCGAAGTCGACCGGTTTTGCCGCGCCTCAGGCTGCGTCTGCCTGCGAAACGGTAATATTTTCAGTCGCTTATTCGAATCAGCCATGATTCCTTCCCTGGGAGATTACGCAATCGTGATTGGCAGACACACCTGCACACACGTGCGCAACGGTTACAGATGACTACATAACGAGAAACTTTCGGTAGGCGCGCCCCAAGCCGCAGGAGCAGGACAAAGCCTTGGGGAGAACGATCAGATCAGGCGCGCACCGACAGATGGACAGGAAGGCATCCACATGCCCTGTTGCGGGACGAGGCGAAATGTGGAAAAACGTAACAGGGTCGCTGGACGCCAGGAAACTCGGCATCGGCCAGCTGCCGGCTCCGTCCCCGTTTACTTCCGGGATAATTATGACAGGCACACCCATCACTCCGCCCATAACCCTCTTCCTTTTGGTTTAACCATGCCCTCCATATCATTCCACGAAGAGCTACCTCGCGAATGATCCTATACCTCGCCTGGTTTGGCAACCCCAAGATGCTTTTGCACCGCCCATATCTACTACGAGCATAGTGATAAGAGGCGTCCCATTCCACCAGAAACCGTAACTTTTCACAGTTGGAGAAACCGATTGCTCGCCGCTGAGGAGGCTGTTAGGAGGCTCGCATGGAGATCCGCGGCCGGTCTCAATCCCTTGAGTTGGGAATCATGGGCAGGCTATCCCGGTTTTCCGGACGTGGTTGGAGAGATCGCGTCCGGAATCCCTTGGGTGCTACAGCTTCGGATGCTTCAGGTGGTGATCCGTTTTGCTCTGGAAAGCGTGTGCGAGCAGCGGGATATCCTATTCGCCAAACAGCCTTCCCGTGATATTGAGGGCGGTCGGCTGCCCTGTCGAACTGAAACCATACGGTCGTAATTAAAGTTCTAGGCAGTTAACGTCGGATGCTTGTCCTTCCACTCGGTTGCCTGCTCGTAAGCCAGGGCAATGCGGCAGATCGTCGCTTCCTCATACAGCCGTCCTGTCAGCATGATTGGTCGCGGCAGGCCGCCGATGAAGCCGCACTTCAGCGCGATCGCCGGGTGACCGGTGAGATTCGTCGCACTGAGGGTGCCGCCGGTTCCGGGCTCGAGGAGCGCGTCGTATTGCGACATGAAGTCATCGAATTGCCGTATGAGCAGCGTGCGCGCGCGCATGGCCTGGATGTACTCGACAGCCGGCACAAGCCTCGCCTGGCGGAACGTATTGGGCCAGGAGCTGCGGGACGTGGCGGGCGCGGCGAGTTTATTGATGTCGCCCGATCGCGTGGCGGCGTCGAAAGACGCGCCCGACTCGGTCTCGAGGATGAAGCCGATCGCGTTGGCAATCTGGTTGATCTCAGGCGGCACGTCGATCGGCACGAGCTTCGCGCCGAGTTTGCGATACACGTCAAGGACGTTGTCGTACATCTTCTTGATCTCGGCGGCCTGCGCCGCCTGTTCCTCCGGTGTCAGCGCACTACGGCCTCCACGCGCGGCTGTCTCACCGCGCGCTCCAGCCGCACCTGCCGCACCGGCACCACCCGCTACCGCTCCGGCGCCACCCGCTGCCCCCACAGGTGCTGCGGCAACTGGCCCGCGTCCTCCGCCGCGTTGCCCGGCGTTCTCGAATGCCGTCTTCGCATACGCGATCGTGTACCCCGAAAGCGGCGCGAGCGGATTCCAGCGAAAGACGGCGTCGGCCACACTGCCATCATGCTTGTCGGGCCCATAAATGGCGTTGAACACGACGACGCAGTCCTCGACGTACCGGCAGAGGGGTCCTACTTTGTCCATCGTTGTCGACAGCGCCATCGCGCCGTAGCGGCTGATGCGGCCGTACGTCGGGCGCAGCCCGACGACGCCGTTCACCGATGTGGGCGACATGATGGAGCCTCGAGTCTCGGTGCCGATGCCGAAGCCGACGCAACCGGCCGCCGTGGCGGATCCGGGCCCGGCAGACGATCCGCTCGATCCCGACGGGGCGTTCTTGGGATCGGGCTGCCACGGGTTGTTCGTTCTGCCACCGAACCACTGGTCGCCCTGCGCAAGCGCGCCGAGCGCCAGCTTCGCGACGAGCACCGCGCCCGCATCCCTCAAACGCTCGACAATGGTAGCGTCATAATCGATGATCTGATTGACATACGGTTCGCCTCCCCAGGTGGTCTTGATGCCCTTGGTGGCGAACAGGTCTTTCGCGCCCCAGGGAATGCCGTGGAGTGGTCCCTTGTATTTGCCGGCGGCGATGGCGCGGTCTGCGTCGGCAGCCTGTTTGAGGGCGAGTTCCTCCGTGAGCGTCACATAGAAGTTAAGAATGGGCTGATATTTCTTCAGGCGCGACAGATACATGTTGGTCAGCTCGGTCGACGTCACGAGCTTGCGTTCGACGAGAGCGGCCAGCCTCGTGACCGGCCAGAAAGCAACATCTTCGAGGTTGGCAGGGCGTTTCAGCGTGAGCGGCGGTTTGGTGTACTTGATCACCGCACCAGGCGTCGCCGGACCCTTCGGCTCCTTGCCCGGGAGCGAGGGCTTAAACACATAGGCGGGCTCGGTGTCCTGCGGAATATTGAGCTGGCGGATGCGGTTGTAGTTGTTGAGGTTGGCATTCGCGCCACGAGCCGCTGCTGTCTCCTCGTCAGGCGTGAACTGGACGCCATCGAGGACCTCTGCCGCTTTGACCGTATCCGCGGTCACCGGCCCGGCGTTTTGCGAGCCTTGTCCCTGCGCCCAGGATTTCGATGCCACCGCACCCGCCACCGCCACCGGCACGGCCTTGAGGAAGTTGCGACGTGATTTGCGAACATTGGCTGCGCTCATTTGTGCCTCCGATAGAGATGCTTATACGTCTACTTGTAGCGCCAGGACTGCGTGTTCTCGCCCTGGGGCGCACTTTTGGTGATGTGATCCGCCATTTCCTGAAAGAGATCCGAATCGTCCCGCTTATATGGGCTCCATCCATGGCCGGCGCGCTCGCCATACTCAAACCTGCCCGTGTAGTGCGGGTTTTGGGTTTTTGCGAGCGAGGCTTCCAGAAGATATACGGCTTCGTTCAGGTAGTAATTGTCCATGCGTCCGACGAACAAGTTGATCTTTCCCACCAGCTTCGGCCCCACCACCGCCCAGTTTTTCTCCAAGTAGTTGCGGAGATCGTAGTGTTCCGCGGCCCAGTCAACGACAGAATGATCGATCTTGCCGGTGAGTGGATCCCACAGAGGCTTGGGATAGCCGTCTTCCGCCACCGGCGCGAACACGGCGTTCCAGATCGCCCACTGCCCGCCAGAGCGATAGCGCGTGCCCAGGACTTCCTCTTTCAGGTTTTCCTGCTCCATCGTATAGGTAATGTTGCCGTCGGTGCCGCGCTCACCGGGACGCGGGACTTTCGCCCACTCGTACTCACGGAAGTAGGCGTTGGCGTCGCCGTAGAGGTTTACGATCTGATACTTGTGGAAGTCGACCGGATCGGGACAAAAAGACCAGGTCCCGCCGAAGAAATCCGGATAAAAGATCTGCTCTGCCAGCGAAATCCAGCCGCCCGTCGAGCCTCCAGTCAGGACACGCGCATAAGGCTTGCCGATCGCGCGATACTCTTTTTCGAGGTAAGGAATGAGTTCCTGAGTAATGGCATCGCCGTAAGGGCCAACGTTTTCAGAATTGACGCCATAGGAATCGTCATAGTACGGGCAGGCATGCTGAATGGTGACTAGGAGCATGCGAGGCATATCGGGAGCGGTCCATGCCTGGTACATCGCGTTGTTAGGATCGGCTTGAAACCTTCCCGGAGCTCCCGAAGAGAAGTGCCCGACCGAATAGATTACGGGGTATTGTGCCTCCGGGTGTTCGGAAAAGCCCTTGGGCAAGAGAACGCGGGCGCTCAGGAACATGGGCGCTCCCCAGAACTGTGTCAGAAGCTTGCTCTGGATGCGGACGGTCTTCACCCAGTCGCTGTCCTTGGGCGGATCGATGGGTGGCACTTTTTTGTTGAGGACGATCGGAATGGGGCGACCTGCGTTGGCTTCAAAGTGGATCCGCTGCGGGTCGCTGTAGAGATTGCCGGGCGATCGCCTCCAGTTCTGCCCTTCCCCCTGGTCGTTGTGAAGCTTTATGGTGTGACCGTCGGCGCGATGAAACGTGGTGTACACGCTCAGATACGCCTGCACGTAATAGTCGCCCGAAGGCAGGTCGCGCAGGCTCTTTATCGGATAACCGGGCGCAGTGGCGTCGATCACCGCCGCGGTGCCGGGCTTCCAGTCGTCGACATTGACGCCATAAAACGGCGTGCCGTTCTCGGTCGGGGAGAACTGTTGGGTGCGTGAGAGCATCAGGAGAATCCGGCCAGAAAGCGGCTCGTTCCCCAGAGAAGGATCAAAGGAGATCGAAAACGTCGTGGTCCCGCCCTGCCCCCAAGCCAGCGCGCAGACCGAGGCAATGACAATGATAGATCTCTTCAAGTAATCCGTAGGTCTCAAAGCGAAGCCCTCCTCTCAAGATACGGTTAACGGTGCAACATATCACGAAACCCGGGAATTTGAAAAAATCGGTGACAGGCTACTCTTTTCGCAATTAAGTCGTTTCGGATGAGCCCTCGGGCTTGCGGCAGCGAAAAAGCCGCGCCGCTGAGCGTTGGCGTCAGGCGACGAAACCCATCTCTTGCATGGTAGTGTCACTGGTAGTATCATCATTTGCGTGACACGGGCTGAGAAGACTCACGACAAAATGAAAACGCCTCGAGTTGATTACCCTTTTGAGGTTCGTCCTCTTTCGAAGGACGAAGGTGGCGGGTATGCCATCATGTTTCCCGATCTTCCGGGGTGTCGTTCGGATGGCGCCACTCCCGAGGAAGCGATCGAAAATGGTCGGGACGCCCTCGCGTCGTGGCTTGCAGTTGCGCGCGAGTTTGGTGATGAACTGCCAAAGCCGTATTCGGCTCTAAGCGGCCGTTTCGTTCAGCGCGTTCCTCGCTCCCTTCATGCCCAGCTCATCGCACAGGCGAAGGCAGAAGGTGTTTCGCTCAATACCCTGGTGGTTTCCATCGTGTCGCAAGGGCTCGGGCTGCGGCAGGTCGAGTCTGCAAGACCCGGTCGTCTAGCCAAGCGCTCAACCGGCCGCACAGCAAGAGCCGCGCGCCAGTCAGCTTAATAGTCAGGCTTCTGAACGAGCAGACGAAATACACGCCGATTCCGGCTCGCGAAGATGTCACCGCGCGTCGGAATCCGGTAATTGAGGACGTGACATGATGTGCGCCAAGGACTTCCGCCGCATCGCGCTGGGGATGCAGGACACGATCGAAAGTGCGCACATGGGACATCCTGACTTCCGGGTCAACGGCAGGATCTTCGCGACCCTGCATCCCGATCGCCAGTCGGGAATGGTCAAGCTCACACCAGATCAACAGCAGATCTTCGTGCGGGAGTATCCCGCGGCATTCATGCCCGAGAACGACGCTTGGGGACGCCAGGGATGCACGAGGGTGCAACTGGATTCAGTCGGTGAGGACACTCTCGGCGAGGCGATCACACTCGCATGGCAGAACACCGCCGGGAAGCATGCTGCCGGACGAATGAAACCCAGGCGAACATCCGGATTAATTCGGACATCGCGTAAGCGCTGATTTTGGCGGCCATGAGCCAGGAAGCCTGGCCTGCGTGTGCTCCCGTCCGGTGCATATAGCAAAGAACCTGGTATCGCGTCGCGGAGTTTGCAGACCTGGCAGGCATCAAAACAAAATTGTCGCATTCGTCCGGAGATTCAAGAGTTCATTTTGAAAGCCATGAAAGCCAAACCGAAATGAACCGCGTGAATTCGGGTGACATGCTACGCAACTCCCGAACTCTAAGCCGAGCGGTAGTAACTAAGCAGCTCCAGGATTTGGGAGTTGCGTAGCATGTCGCCCGAATTCCTGAAATAGACTAGGGGGTGGGGAAACTATGGGGGTGCGGCGATGCGCTCGCCGGGGCGTTTGAATTTGGTGGTGGACGGTGCTAAGGTGATGGCAACTATGAAGCAGGCCAATATCAAACTCACCTACCACGACTACGTTCAACTTACCGACGATAAGCGCTACGAGCTCGTGGAAGGAGAACTCTCTTTGGTCCCGGCTCCAAACCTTTTTCATCAGACAATCCTGGGAAAACTCTGGACATCACTTCACACTCATGCCGAAGCCAATCACCTCGGTAAGGTCTGTCTCGCGCCCTGCGATGTCGTGCTTTGCGAAATCACTGTGGTCCAACCCGACCTGCTGTTCGTCTCCAGCGAACGTCGTGGCATCCTTACGGATGCCAATGTTCAGGGTGCTCCCGACCTGGTCGTTGAAATCCTCTCACCATCGACCGGTGAGCGGGATCTGGGTATCAAGCGCAATCTCTACGCCAAATACGGCGTGCGCGAGTACTGGATCGTCGACCCAGACGCCAAGACGGTCGAAATGCTGTCCTGGAGCGATGCCGGCTACCGCACTGAAGGCGTTGTTTCCCAGACCTGCACTCTCAACTCACCCCTCTTCCCAACCTTGAACCTAGCCCTTACCAACATCTTTTGATCCGTGAAGACCGCGAAGAGCGGCGGCACAAAGGAAAGGGTGCCTGGTTATGGTGTCCCCGCTTTCACCTTGCGCTCCTGTATAGAAATCCTTATAAAGGGCTCCGCGCCGAATGGTTTCAAGGTTGCACGCTGTCAGTCGGAGGACGTCGGCGAGTGGAGTATGCCCGGACACGGCAGGAATTCCTGAAGAGGCCAGGGATCGGCCTCGCGCAACATTGGGGGGAATTAAGATGAAGAAGGCGCTGATTACCTTTGCGATGATGGGGGCGCTGCTGGCTGGCCTGATGGCCCAGACCGGCACGGCGCGCCGGTTTGGTCTAGACGACTTCTCGCGCGTCACCCGCGTCGCCGATCCGCGGTTTTCTCCGGACGGAAAGTCGATCGCGGTTCTCATTTCGAAGCCGGTGCTGGACGAGGACCGGTATGCGGCGGCCATTTACCGTGTGGATATCGCGACGGAGAAGATGCAGCTCGTCGAGCCGTCCACGCGGATCAGCGTGACCTTCCCGCGCTGGTCGCCCGACGGGCAGCGCATCGCCTTCCTCGCGACGGTCGGCACCGGCAGTGAGGCCCATCCGCAGGTGTTCGTGGTCTCGAGTCAAGGCGGTCCGGACAAGCAGCTCACGATGGCGCCCACGGGTGTGCAGCAGCTCGCGTGGTCTCCCGACGGCAGTACGATCGCGTATGCCTCGGCCGACGAGCCCGAGCAGAAGCCGGGTTGGGAGCACTTCAACGACTCGTTCGAAGTGCAGCTGAACGACAACTTCCTGACAAACGCGGCGCAGATGCCGATGCATGTCTGGATCGTGCCGTCCACCGGCGGTCCCTCCAAGCGTCTGACGTCAGGAACGTGGTCGCTCCCGGTCTCCCGGCCGCCGGGTCCGCCGTCGTCGATGATCACCTGGACGCCGGACGGCACGGCCGTCGTGTTCAATCGGACGGGCGGCGCGCGCGGCACGGGCGCGGGCGTGGCGCCCGGCGGAGGCACCGGCGCCGGCCAGGGCCGTGGGGCGGGCCAGCAGCCTCCCGACGCGGGGCGCGGGGCAGGCCAGCAGCAGCCCGGCGCGGGCCGCGGCGCAGGGGGTGGCGGCGTTCAGGCCGTCAAGATTAGTGATGGCACTGTCACGCCGCTCAATGCCAACGGCAACTTCCCGCTGTACTCACCGCAGGGCGACCAACTCCTGACGCTGGGCGGTGGGGGCGGCGGCGGGGGCGGCAGCGTGTCGGTGACGCCCATCGCTGGCGGCCAGGCGAAAAGCCTCGGGCAGGCGATCGATCGAGGGCTCGCGCGCTCTCTCTGGATGCCGGACGGCAAGTCGATCATCGTCGGCGGCAACGACAGCACGCAGGTGTCCCTCTGGCAGTTGCCGCTCGAGGGCGCCGTGAAAAAGCTCGATCTTGCCGGCGTGAGCCCGAACTCGTCGTACTTCGTGGACATGGCGGTCAGCAAGACCGGCGCGATCACGTTCGCCGGCAGCACGCCGATGCATCCGGCCGAGCTGTACTACATGGCCTCGCCCGATGCGACGCCGAAGGCGCTCACAAAAGTCAACGACGAGATCGCCGCCATCCCGCTCGGCAAGACCGACGTCATCGAGTGGAAGAACGACAAGTTCGACGAAAATGGACTGCTGACGTATCCGCCGGATTTCGATCCATCGCAGAAGTACCCGTTGGTGCTCGTGATTCACGGCGGGCCGCGCGCGGCTTCGCTCATGAACTTCTCGGCCCAGGCGCAGCTGATGGCAGCCAAGGGCTGGCTTGTGTTCCAGCCTAACTATCGCGGCAGCGACAACCTCGGCCGCGCGTTCCAAGGCGCCATTTCGAACGACGCAGGTGAAGGCCCGGGCCGGGACGTCATAGCCGGCATCGAGGCGGTGAAGGCGAAGGTCCAGGTCGATGAGAGCCGCATCGCGGTGTCAGGCTGGTCCTATGGCGGCTATATGACGACGTGGATGATCGGGCACTACTCGATCTGGAAGTGCGCCGTGGCAGGCGCCGCGGTAACCGATCAACTCGACCAGCAGACGCTCAGTGACGGCGCGGGCGGGCGCGGCGGCCAGAACTCGCCGTGGTTGAACCCACAGGCGATGGAGCGCGTGCGCGCACAGTCGCCCATCACCTACGCGGCGAACATGAAGACGCCGACGCTGATCCTGTCGGACGTCGGCGATTATCGCGTGACGATCACGCAGTCGTACAAGCTCTTCCATGCGCTGCGCGACGCCGGCGTCGAGACGCGATTCTTCGCATATCCCATTCCCGGGCACAACGCACAGGACCCGGTGCGGCAGCGAGACGTGCAGACGCGCTGGATTGGCTGGATTGAGGATCACTTCAACTCGAATACGAACGGCGTCGAGAAATAGCGCAGGCGGGTCCGGAAAAATTGTAGAATTGTGGACACCCACCCTTCTTTGCTTCTTTGGTGGGTGTCCACATTCTTCCTGGGGGAGACGGTAGAAAATCAAAGCAATTGACACCCTGGAGGCGTGCATATGATCAAGAAAATCCTGCTTGTCATCGTCGTTCTGCTTGCCGTTCTGGCGGTGGTCATTCAGTTTCAGCCATCGATCTTTAGCGTCACACGAACCGCCACCATCGGCGCGTCGGCCGAGAAGGTGTTTGAACTGGTCAACGACTTTCACAATTGGGAAAAATGGTTCCCCTGGATGAAGCTCGACCCGAATACCAGAACGACCTATTCTGGTTCTCCATCCGGCATCGGCGCCGTCTTCGCGTGGGCCGGCAATTCCGCCGTGGGCGAGGGCAACATGACCATCACCTCGAGCGTGCCTTCAACCCACATCGGAATCAGGCTTGAATTTACCAAGCCCTTCGCATCGACTGCACAGAATGAGTTCTCCTTTACCTCCAACTCAGGCGTCACGGAAGTCACCTGGAACATGTCGGGCGAAAACAATTTTTTGTCCAAGGCCTTCTGCTTATTCATGGGCGGCATGGAAAAAACCATTGGCCCCGACTTCGAGAAAGGCCTTGCTCAGATGAAATCCGTCGCCGAAGGCCACTAAAGGTCTGTTCGTGAAATCACCGGGTATGCCTCTCGTTGTGACCCTGGAGCAGAAACCCAAAACCTGGACACCCATTTTTAAGCGGCTCTTTTGTTGGCACTTCCCATGACTCCGCAGTTAGCGATGTCAAGAGAGGTGAACCATGGCTTTCACCAGCATCCAGGAACGGATTCGAGTCTGGCGGAAAGAAACGATGACTGCCAGCTCTGCTCCCAGCGAGGCCGCGGCGCAACCGATGAACCCTGCAGCTGTCGGCAGGTTTTTCCGATACCAGAGCGGCCCCCGACAATGTGCGAGCTTTACAAGTGGTTTAAGGCAATCGGAATGCTGGAATATTTCTTTGCCAATATCTGCCGCGACCCGGCCGCCCTAGTGCCATGATTGAAATTTCTTGACAAACATTTGGGGGTTGTATAGCGTGACGCTTCACTATACACTATGGACGGATGAGACGGTGATTGAGACAATTAAGCATAAGGGCTTGCGGCAATTATACGAGAAAAACGACCGCAGTGGAATCCGGCCCGATCTTGTGGAGAAGGCGCAGAAAATTCTCTCGGCGCTGGAAGCCGCAAACGGCCCGCAAGAAATGGCCCTGCCCACGTTCCGCCTTCACCCGCTGACGGGCGATCGGCGCGGCACTTATTCAGTGACGGTTAAGGCCAACTGGCGCGTTACCTTCCGCTTTCACGAAGGGGCCGCGTATGACGTGGATTTGGAAGATTATCACTAGAGCTTTAGATTATCAGAGGAGTATGAAACATGCCGATGAAGAATCCAAACCATCCCGGCGACCTTATCCGGGATTGCCTCGACGAGCTGGGCGT
>Ga0187885_10003380_pt1 | contig 14207 bp, 24 predicted proteins | sample June2016WEW_20_1_3_FD_132970 | JGI IMG/M metagenome (GOLD analysis project Ga0187885, IMG submission 132970) | Peatland microbial communities from SPRUCE experiment site at the Marcell Experimental Forest, Minnesota, USA - June2016WEW_20_100 | ecosystem: Environmental > Terrestrial > Soil >... | reverse complement strand
TTGGATAGCGTCACGTCGGTAATGGGCGCCTCTGGTAACCCCCAAATCGTTCCTGCCGTGGGGCAGTCGGTCGCCGTCACGTTGCGAATGGTGATGTTTTTATTGATGGGCGTACTGTCGGTGACCGGCTCGGCTTTCTCGGTCGATGGATCCTTGGGCGCAGTCCGCTCCGGATAATAGTCGATGATGCGAATCGGATACTTCACCGCTTTCATCGTGAGATTTTCATACGTGAGATTCTGCAATAAACCACCCCGTCCGCGCAGTGTCTTGATGCGAATGCCGGCGTCGGTCGAATCGAAAAAGCAGTTGCTTACCCGCAGATTTTCGATCCCGCCATCGGTGGCCGAACCGATCGACATCCCATGCCCGTGCAGGAATTTACAGTTCGTGATCGTGTAATTCTTGTTCCCCGGAGAGAATGAGTGGCCGGGCTTCACTGCGATGTTGTCGTCACCGGTATCGATCATGCAATCGGTGATCAGATAATTCCACCCCGAAGGATCAATGCCATCTGTATTTGGAGAAGGGATCGTCGCTTTGATAGTAATTCCCCGAATCGTTACATCGGTGCAATCCTGCGGCACAAGATGAAACATTGGCGAGTTAACAAGCGTAACCCCGTGGACATATACACGACTACAGTTAGACAGTTTGATCATATACGGCCGGTGCGTCATTGATTTGTTCGCCCGAAATGCCGTCCACCAAGCTTTGCCTTGGCCATCAATGGTTCCTTGGCCGCTGATTTCGATGTCATGCGCGGCGGCGACGGTGATGCAATCTTGGTATCTCTCGCTGGTCATCGGATAATGCTTCATATCGTCGCTGATCAGGATGAATGCGCCGCTGTCGAGGTGCAAATTGATGCGGCTGGCCAGCTTGAACGGGCCGGTTAAGAACTTCCCTTCCGGTATCAATACGATGCCACCGCCGGCGGCAGACACCGCATCAATCGTCTTCTGAATCGCGGCAGTATTCATCGTCTTGCCGTCCCCAACGGCTCCATACTGGATCACGTTGAACGTATTCGTCGGGATTACCGGGAGAGCCGGGCTTTGAGCGAGGGCATTGCCCAAAAACGTGAAACATAAGCCAGTCAGTGCAATGACAGAGATTTTGAAACTATTCATGACAGCGATTCCTTTCTTACAAGAGCACCCCTCGGCAACCAAGGCATAAACACAAGGCCGACTGAATTCAGACGGCCTTGCGCTTGATCTCTCGCGGCTATTTCGCGGTTTCGGCCTTCTTGGTTCCGCCCTTCTTGCCTTTTTCCTTGTTTGGCCCGGTTGACTCGATTTTCTGTTCCGGTGCGGCGGCTTTGGCAGTCTTCTTCCTACCCTTCTTCGTTTCCGGAGCCGGCACAGCAGCAACCGTGATCCCAGTCCACTCCAGAATGGCCATCTCCGCGGCGTCGCCGCCACGCTGGCCGATACGGATGACGCGCGTGTAGCCGCCTTGACGGTCGGCGTGTTGCTTGCCGGTCTCGGTGAAGAGTTTCTTTACTGCGGGTTTCTGCCGCAGAAAGGCCAGCGCCTGACGCCGGTGATGCAGCGTACCTTTCTTGGCAAGCGTCACCATTCTATCGGCCCAACGCCGCGCTTCCTTGGCCTTGGACACGGTGGTGGTGATGCGGTTGTGGCTGATAAGGCTGCAAACCATATTCGCCAACATTGAGCGCCGGTGCTGGGATTTCATGCCCAGCTTGGCAGTGTCTTTGCGGTGTCGCATGTAAGTTCCTCGCGCGAAGAAGGTTGACTATTTCGTTTCCTCGGCAGCGGACTCCGTCAGCACCGCTTCGACCGTGGTTTCCGCTATACCACCAACTTCGAGCAGCGCGGGGTCGAACTTCATACCCAATGTCAGTCCGAGCGCGTCGAGTTTCTCCTTGATCTCGTTGAGCGACTTCTTGCCAAAGTTGCGGTACTTGAGCATCTCGCCCTCGGACTTCATTGCCAACTGACCGACGGTCGTGATGTTGGCATTGTTGAGGCAGTTGGCCGCGCGGACGCTCAACTCGATCTCGTTGACGCTCATATTAAGGACCTTGCGGAGTTTAGCTTGCTCGGCACTGACTTGCTCGGCACCCTTCTCAAACTCGATCACTATGCCTTGGTCGTAGTTGCAGAACACATCGAGGTGAAGCCGGAAGATATTGGAGGCCTGCACCAGTGCGTCCTCGGGCTTGATGCGCCCGTCGCTCCAGACTTCGAGGATCAACTTGTCGTAATCCATTCGCTGGCCGACGCGAGTGCTCTCGACCGTGTACCGCACGCGGCGGACAGGCGAGAACAACGAATCAATCGCAATCACGCCGATGGGTTGATCAACCTTTTTGTTTTCATCGGCGGGGCAGAATCCGCGGCCGACCTTGACCTCCATCTCGGCTTCGAACTTCATCTTCTTGTCGAGCGTGCAGATATGCTGGTCAGGGTTGAGTACCTCGACGACCTGGTCGCTCTTGATGTCGCCGGCGGTTACCGGGCCTTCCTTGTTGACCGACAGATAGACGACGTGCGGCTCGCGGCCATGCAACTTCAACAGCACCTTCTTCAGATTCAAAACGATATCGGTTGCATCCTCGACAACGCCCGGCACCGCCATGAACTCGTGCGCCACTCCCTCAATCTTGACCGAGCTGATGGCTGCGCCTTCAAGTGAACTCAGTAACACACGGCGCAGCGAGTTGCCGATGGTGTTGCCGTAACCCGCTTCTAGTGGCTCGGCAATGAATTTGGCGTATGTCGGCGTAGCGGTCGCGTCATCGCGAATCAACCGCTTTGGCATTTCGAAACGACCTAGACGAACTGGCATGTAAATACCCTCCTGAGTTGGGTTCCCCGCGTTCCAGGGACGCGGACCGACAACTCGTTTTGACTTTCGTTATCTGGAATAAAATTCGACGACCATTTGCTCGTTGGCGATCGGCTGGATCTCCTGCCTGGTCGGCAACCGCATCATCTGTGCGCGCATGGCGTCCCGGCTGAAACTGATCCACTCCGGCACGGGCCGGATCTGCGCGGACTCCAGGCTCTTATTCACGATCTGCTGGCTGGCCGCGATGGCTTTGACCTCAATGACGTCGCCGGGTTTCACGTTGAAGGACGCGACGTTCACCTTGCGTCCGTTGACCCGAACATGTCCGTGGCTGACCAACTGACGCGCAAATGGCCGCGTTGTGGCAAACCCGATACGGTAGACCACGTTGTCCAACCGCGTTTCAAGCAATTGCAACAACGTTTCACCCGTGTTGCCGCGCCGTTTGGACGCAATCTCGAAAATCCGTCGGAATTGCCGCTCCAGTAACCCGTACTGATAACGCAGCTTTTGTTTCTCCAGCAGGTGCGCGCCGTAATCGCTCAGCTTGCGCCGGGACGACTTCGGACCATGCACGCCAGGTGGATAACCGCGGCGTTCCAGATACTTCGACGGGCCAAAAATCGGCTGGCCGAAACGTCGGCTGATGCGAACTCGTGGTCCTTTATATCGTGCCATGCGTGAAACTCCTCAAAATCTTCATTACACTCGGCGCCGTTTCGGCGGCCGACAACCGTTATGCGGAACAGGCGTCACGTCCTTGATGACCGTGATGTCCAACCCGATGGCCTGCAATGCGCGGATCGCCGCCTCGCGACCGCTGCCGGGGCCTTTCACCCACACTTCGATCTCCCGCAACCCGTGCGCCATGCCTTGGCGCGCGGCATCTTGCGCCACCAACTGCGCCGCGTACGCTGTGCTCTTGCGCGAGCCTTTGAATCCGACGCGCCCCGCGCTTGACCATCCGATGACGCGACCTTTCAGGTCGGTAATCGAAACAACGGTGTTGTTGAACGTCGCCATCACGTGAGCGATCCCCTGCTGCACGTTCTTGCTGTGCTTGGCCTTGACGACCTTCTTGGCCGCCGCCTCGCCTTCGCCCAATAGTTCCCCCGCACTGGCGGTCGGCGTGGGCGCTCCCGGCACACCTGCCGCTGCAGCCGGCTTGTCCGCCGTGGCGTCAGCCTTTTCCCCCACGGTTTTCTCCGCCGCGGCTTTCCTTGTCTTGGGTTTCTCGGCAGCCTTTACCGAAGCCGCTTCGGCTTTTGGCGCGACCGGTTCATCCCGCACCGAGGGTGATTCAGCGGGTGCCGCGGCCTTTTTTTTGCTTGTCTTAGGTTTCTTTGCTTCGTCAGCCATGTTGCTTTCTCATCCCAGTTAAACTCTTGGTGCCTTCGTTTCCTTGCTGCGGACCACGCCGACGGTCTTGCGTGGGCCTTTGCGCGTGCGTGCGTTGGTAGAAGTGCGTTGACCGCGGACCGGCAACCCCTTTTTGTGGCGTGTGCCGCGGTAGCAGTTGATCGTCATCAACCGCTTGATGTTTGTCTGTACTTCGCGGCGCAGGTCGCCTTCGATCCGGTAGCCTTGCAGCACGGACGCCAAGTGCGCAAGCTGGTCGTCCTTGAGGTCTTTCGCACGGACATTCGGATCCACGTTGGCCTTCCCGCACACTTCGAGGGCTGTCGTCGGCCCGATCCCGTAAATGTATCGCAGCGCAATCCCGATCTTTTTCTGGTCTGGTACTTCCACTCCAATCAAACGCGCCATAAGTACACTCCTACCCTTGCCGTTGCTTGTGCCGAGGGTTGGTGCAGATCACGCGCACCACACCTTTTCGCCGCACTACTTTGCAGCGCTCGCACAACCGTTTTACTGATGGTTTTACCTTCATAATCAATGCCGGAACGTGATCCGGCCCTTACTCAAATCGTACGGTGACATTTCCACAGTCACCTTGTCACCGGGCATCAAACGAATGAAATTCAACCGCATCTTACCCGATATATGCGCCAACACGCGATGTTTGTTGGGCAACTCCACCCGAAACATCGTGTTCGGCAACACTTCCACTACTGTGCCTTCGACTCGTATGGCATCGTCTCTAGCCACGTCAATATCTCTGCGTCCTTCTCGGTCACCATGACCGTATGCTCAAAATGCGCACTTGGCGAACCGTCCGCCGTCACCACCGTCCAGCCGTCGTTGAGCATTCGAACCGCGTGCCCACCAAGGTTGATCATCGGCTCAATGGCCAACGTCATGCCCGGCTTCAACTTCGGCCCCGTGCCCGCGCTGCCGAAGTTCGGGATCTGCGGCTCTTCGTGCATCTTTCGTCCGACCCCATGCCCGACGAACTCACGAACGACTGAAAACCCGCGTGCTTCGACGGCCATTTGCACGGCATGGGAGATGTCCCCCACCCGATTGCCCTGTCGCGCCGCGGCAATCCCCGCGCGCAATCCATCCTGCGTTGCTTCGAGCAACTCCTGCACCCGGGCCGGCACAACGCCCACCGCGACAGTCGTGGCATTATCACCAACAAACCCGTCCAACACAATCCCAACATCCAGACTTACAATGTCGCCGTATTGCACACGCCGCTGACTCGGTATCCCATGCACCACTTCCTCGTTCACCGACACGCAAATATGGCCGGGGAACCCTTTGTACCCGAGGAACGGACTTTTACCTCCACGTTGGCGAATTAGCGCCGCCGCAGCCTCGTCCAACTCCTTTGTCGTCCGCCCCGGTTGAATCAATGCCGCCACGGCGCGCATGACTTCTGCTGCCGCGCGGCACGCTGCGCGCATTCGCTCGATGTCCGACGCTGATTTGATCGGAATCAAAACCGCATTGCTCCCGTTAACCCCGCAGTCGCGGGAACATCATGGGGCGCACCGCGCCCTCTGTCAATGAACCCTGCGAGAACCTCAACGCCGCGCACGCAGTTTGCCCTTGCGCAAAAATCCGTCATAGTGGCGCATCAGCAAGTGCGATTCGACCTGGCGCATCGTGTCCAGCAGTACACCCACCGTGATCAACATGCTGGTGCCGCCGAAGAAACTTGCTGTCAGATACGGCAAATGCAGGTTTTGACGGAGAATATATGGAATTACCGCAATCACCGTCAAAAATACAGCACCCGCCAACGTGATTCGCGTCATCACGTGATCCAGATGTTCAGCCGTTGGACGTCCCGGCCGGATCCCCGGCACGTACCCGCCATACTTTTTCAAATCGTCGGCGATCTGGAGCGGGTTAAACTGCGTCAATACCCAGAAATAGGAAAAGAACAAAATCATCAACCCATAGATCACCAAATATACTACCTCGCCTTCCATCAGCGCCCGCGACAATCGCTGGAAAACCGTAAACCGCGACATCGAGAACAACCATTGCGGGAACTGAAGAATCGCCGATGCGAAGATGATCGGCATCACACCCGAATAGTTGACGCGCAACGGCATGAACGTCGAACCGCCGCCCATCATCTTCTGGCCGACGACGCGCTGTGCGTACTGCACGGGAATCTTGCGCTGCGCCTGTGTCACCGCGATGATCCCGGCAGTTACCAGCACCATCATTGCCAGCAGTACCAGCGCCATCAGCGGTCCCGGCAGAACACGGTTCGTCATGTCCACCTTTGGAAACAATAACTGCCATGCTTGGATAATCGCCGTCGGCAGCCGGTCCACGATTCCCACTGTGATGATAATTGAGGCGCCATTGCCGATGCCGCGCTCGGTAATCTGTTCACCAAGCCACATCAGTAAGACCGTGCCACTGGTGATCGTGATCACCGTCAACACGACAAATGGAATACCGGGATTTGCCACAATTGTTCCCGTAAATCCCGAGAACATTCTGGCGAGTGCGGTCGGGCTCTGAACTGTAGCCGCCAGCGCCGCGCTCTGAAAAACGCAGATAAATACGGTCATGTACCGCGAATACTGCACAAGCTTCGCGCGGCCGGTCTCGCCTTCCTGCTTCAAGCGTTCCAGTGACGGAATCACTGCCGTCAACAACATCATGATAATCGACGACGTGATGTACGGCATGATCCCCAGTGCGAACACAGCGCACTGCTGCAACGCGCCGCCCGTGAAAAGGTCCGCCAATCCCATGATGCCGCCCGTGCCACCCGCCTTCGCCTGCACATCATGGATGTGCTTTACCAATTCTGTCGGATCCACACCCGGGCACGGGATTGCAGCGCCGATGCGCACAATCGCCACGATGCCCAGCGTGAACAGTATCCGCTTTCGCAGTTCGGGAATCTTCCAGCTATTGAGAAATGCGGCAAACATGGTCTGTCAAAGAGTAGTTCCTACTTTTTTACCTCTTTTGCCGTGACGGATTGTTTCGCCGGCTTTTCCTGATGATGGATGCCTGGCAGTGGCAACTCCTCGCACGTTCCGCCCGCCTTGGTGATCTTCTCGCGGGCCGAACCACTGAACCGCTGTGCCTTTACCACCAGCTTCTTCTTCAACTCGCCATCGCCCAGCACCTTCACGCCATCCAACCGTTTGTGCAGAATGCCGCGCTCGATAAGGTTCTCCGTCGTAACCGTCGACCCATCTTCAAACGCGTTGAGTTGCTCCACGTTGACTGTGGCGAATTCGGTGCCAAATGTCTTGTTGTTAAACCCGCGCTTCGGCATGCGCCGGTACAACGGCATCTGACCGCCTTCGAATCCGAGGCGGATCGTGCCACCGGAGCGCGCCGTCTGGCCTTTGCCGCCGCGTCCACTCGTCTTGCCATGTCCCGAACTTTCGCCGCAACCCAATCGTTTCACACGATGCTTCGCGCCGGGGCGAGGCCGCAAGTTGTTCAATCGAAGCGTCATCTCAGTTCGCTCCCGCTGGCGTCACTATTGGCCGCGCCGGCTCCGATGGTTTTGAGGTCAACCCGCGCGTACGGAAAATCTCGTCCCGCATTCGCAGTTTCAGCAGCCCGTTCAGGGTCGCTTTTACGACATTGACCGCGTTGCTCGAGCCGAGTGACTTCGATAAAATATCCCGAATGCCGACTGCTTCGAGCACGGGACGGACGCTGCCGCCGGCTATGACGCCCGTGCCGGGCGACGCAGGTTTCAATAGTACGCGACCGCCACCGAACACACCGATGATTTCGTGCGGGATGGTATTGCCCCTCAGATTCACATGCACCATCGCGTTCTTTGCCTGCTCTGTACCTTTGCGGATCGCATCGGCCACTTCATTGGCCTTGCCGAAGCCATATCCGACCCGTCCCTGGTGGTCGCCGACAACGACCAGCGCGCTAAAGTGGAAGCGCCGCCCGCCCTTGACGACCTTGGCTGAGCGGTTGACGAACACCACCTTCTCAGTCAGTTCACCTTTCCGTTCCAACTCAATGCCGAGTTCCTCGGCTGCGGCCACTGGTGAGGCGTCCTTCGCTTTCGGTATGATCGGCTTGGCGATCTTCGGTTTCTTCTCAACTGACATATTAGAATTTCAATCCTGCTTCGCGCGCAGCATCGGCCAATGCCTTGACGCGTCCATGGTAGCGGAACCCACCGCGGTCGAATACCACCGCCATGATGTTTTTCTCTTTGGCCTTTTGCGCGGCGAGCGCGCCGATCTTTTTCGCGCCTTCCAGGTTCGGTTTGGTACCCTTGGCCTCGGGCGCCAACGTGCTCATCGCCGCCAGTGTCTTGCCCGCGGCATCGTCAACGAACTGCACATAAACGTGTTTGCTCGTAAAACAAACGCTCAACCGCGGCCGGGCTGCCGTGCCATGGACCTTGTGCCGTAGCCGCCAGTGCCGCCGTGTGCGCGATTCAATTCGTGTCTTCGGACGCATAGTTTTTAACCACCGGCTGTTGTGACCGTCTTGCCTGCCTTGCGACGGACCTGCTCGTCCACATAGCGGATGCCTTTTCCTTTGTACGGCTCAGGTGGATAGAGACGGCGAATCTGCGCGGCCGTCTCGCCCACCATCTGCTTATCGATTCCTTCGATAGCGATCTGGGGCTTCTTGTCTTGCGTGTCCGTAACGGTGATCTTGATGCCTTTCGGAATCAAGAACACCGATGGGTGCGAATACCCAAGCGACATTTGCAGATTTTGTCCCTGCACGGCCGCGCGGAATCCGACGCCCTCGACTAGCAGCTTCTTCGAGTAACCTTCGTTCACACCCTTGACCATGTTGGCCAGCAGACTGCGCGTCAAACCCCAGCGCGATTTGCCCATACGATCCATCTGAGCAGTTGTAGCGATGATCTTGCCGTCCTTGACCTCGACTGTGATCGGCGTGGGCACCGTCCACTCCAGTTTACCTTTCGGTCCCTCGATGGCGACGGCCTGGCCTTTGACCTCCACCTTGGTCTTGGCCGGAATGACAATCGGTTGTTTTCCAATCCGTGACATATTCCTCACCACACGTACGCTAAAAGTTCCCCGCCTGCCTTCGCCTTTTTTGCCTCGTGGCCGGTCATTACACCACGGGACGTCGTGAGAATCGAAATCCCCATTCCGCCCAGCACGCGCGGCACGTCCGCCGCCTTCACGTATCGACGCAGACCCGGTTTGCTAATGCGGCGGATCCCTACGATCGCCCGCTCTTTGCCGACAATCTTCAGCTGGATCTTCAACACCCGTTTGCTGCCTTCAAGTTTCTCCGCATAGAAATCCGCGATATACCCCTCGCGCTTCAGCACCTGTGCAATCTCCGCCTTCAAGCGCGAATACGGCACCAGCACTTCGGGCTTCAATGCCTGGTTCGCGTTCCGGATTCGTGTCAACATATCGCCGATTGAATCAGTCACATTCATGCCATCACCAACTCGCCTTCGTCACACCGGGGAGCTTCCCTTGGCTGGCCAGTTCGCGGAAGCAAATCCGGCAGATCTGGAATCGCCGGATGTACGCGCGCCGCCGCCCGCAGTTCTTGCAGCGGAAATATTTCCGCGAGGAAAATTTCACAGGCCGCTCAGCCTTGATCATTAAACAGAGTTTCGCCATCGCTTTATCGTTCCTTAGCTGCTGAACGGCATACCAAGCAGCTTCAGCAATTCCTTTGCGTCCGTGTCGGTATTTGCCGTTGTCACAATCGTCACATCCATCCCGATATTGTGCTTGATCTTGTCCAAGTCCACCTCGGGGAAAATGGTTTGGTCGCGCACGCCTATCGTATAGCTGCCGCGACCGTCGAATCCGCGGGGCGACATGCCGCGAAAGTCGCGGATACGCGGCAACGCCGCGTTGAAAAACCGCTCCATAAACTCGTACATCCGCACTCCGCGCAACGTAACCTTCACGCCTACCGGCATACCCTGGCGCACCTTGAAGTTCGAAATACTAGTTTTCGCCTTTGTGACGATAGGCCGCTGCCCTGAAATCGTCGCCAACTCCTGCTGCGCTTCCGTCACCACGTCCTTGTCGAAATTGGAGTTGATGCCCATGTTAAGCACGATCTTCTCCACCTTCGGCACCTGCATGCGATTGGCGAAGCGACCGCTCTTCAGGAGCTGTCCAACCACTTCCGTCTTATAGAAATCGTAAAGCTGAGCCATTGAAATTCCTTACGCTGCCGGTACCGGCGCTACCTGCCGCTTCTTGCGGCGCACCTCAAACTTCTCCAGCAGCATCACCTTTGACGAGGCAATCGGCGCCTCCTTCGTGGTGATGCCACCTTTCGGGTTGTCCTGACTTTTACGCATCGCCTTGTGCACCACGTTGACGCCTTCGACCAGCACGCGCCGCTTGTCAGGGAGCGCTGCGAGCACCTTGCCCTGCCTGCCCTTGAACTCACCTGACAGTACCACCACCATATCGTTCTTCTTGACGTGCAGACCCATAATCACAACACCTCAGGAGCCAACGAAATGATCTTGGCAAAATTCTTGTCGCGCAATTCGCGCGCCACAGGCCCGAAGATGCGCGTTCCCTTCGGGTTGAGCTGGTCGTCAATGATCACAACCGCGTTGTTGTCGAATCGGAGGTACGACCCATCAGACCGGCGCAACGGCGACCGCGTGCGCACCACGACTGCGGTGACCACTTCACCCTTCTTCACGGTGCCATCGGGCGTCGCTTCCTTGACGTGCGCCTTGATAATATCGCCAATCCGCGCATAACGCTTCTGATGACCGAGCACCCCGATGGCCCACGCCACCCGTGCGCCGGTGTTATCAGCGACTTCCAAATGTGTTCGGATCTGAATCATCCCTAGACCTTCTCAATCACTTGTGCCTTCTGCACCACTGCTTCCAGCATCCAACGCTTCAGTTTGCTAAATGGCCGCGACTCGACAAGCTGGACCGTATCGCCCATGCCTGCCTCGCCTTTCTCGTCGTGCGCGTAGAATTTCTTGTACTTAGTCATGACCTTCTGATATCGCGGGTGACGTACCCGTCGCGCCACCTCGACTACGATGGTCTTGTCCATCTTGTCGCTGACGACCACGCCCACCAGTTTCTTCTTCAGATCTGTTTTTTTTGCTATTTCCGTCATGTTCATCCGTTACTTCGTCGCCGCGGTCGCCGCCTTCAACTGCCGCTCCCGCAAAATGGTTTCCACCCGCGCGATATCCAGTCGCACATCGCGTATCCGGCTAGGCCGCTCCAGGCGCGCGCCCTGCTGCTGCAGCCGCAGATTAAATAATTCCTGCCGCAGGTCGCGCAGTTTTGCCTGCGCTTCGGCTTCTGTCAATTCGCGAATCTCCTTCGTCTTCATATTGCTCTCGTTCTGCCTCACCGCCGCGCGACAAACCGCGTACTGATCGGCAACTTTGCCGCTGCCAGACGGAACGATTCCCTCGCCAGCAACTCAGTCACACCGCCCAACTCAAACAAGATGGTTCCCGGCCGCACCACGGCAACCCAGAACTCCGGATTACCTTTGCCCTTGCCCATGCGCGTCTCGGGCGGACGCTTCGAAACGGGCAGATCTGGGAAAATCCTGACCCACAACTTGCCGCGGCGTTTCATGTGCCGCGTCAATGCCACCCGGCACGCCTCGATCTGCCGCGCTGTAACCCATGCTCTACCCAGCGCCTGCAGCCCAAATTCGCCAAACGCAACGTGACTCCCGCGACGGGCCGTACCCGTGCGACTGCCGCGTTGGGCCTTACGGTACTTTACTCTGCTTGGCATTAACAGGGACATAGTTGCGAAATCCTTCTCTTAAACATCCAAACTCACACTGGCGCATCAGGCGCCGGACCTACGGCATGCGCCGTGGGTTTCTCCTTCAGCGACCGTTCACCCTTGCCCAGCCAGACCTTGACGCCGATCTTGCCGTACACCGTGTTCGCTTCGGCGAACCCATAGTCAATATCCGCGCGCAACGTATGCAGCGGAATCTTGCCCTGCCGGTACTTCTCGTGGCGCGCCAATTCACCGCCGCCTAGCCGTCCGCCGCAGGCGATCTTGATACCCTGCGCACCGAAATCCATCGCCGTCTGCACTGATTTCTTCATCGCGCGACGGAAACTGATGCGACGTTCGAGTTGCAGCGCGACGTTCTCCGCGACCAACTGTGCATCCACCTCCGGCGTCTTGATCTCCACGATGTCCATGTAGATCTCCTTGCCGGTCATATCCGTGAGTTCCTGCTTCAGCTTATCGATCTCGGTCCCTTTGCGGCCGATGACAATGCCGGGCCGCGCGGTGAAAATCGTGATCCGCGCGCGATTCGCGTACCGTTCGATGGTAATCTTTGACACTGCGGCGCTCTACAGCTTCTTTTTCAGGGAGTCGCGGATCTTGATATCCTCAAGCAACAGCGGCGCGTAGTCCTTCTTGTCGGCATACCACTTCGACAGCCAGTCCTTCGTGACTGTCACCCGGAAACCAATTGGATTTACTTTTTGACCCATGCGTTATTGTCCATCCGTTAACACGATGTGAATTTGCGATGTCCGCTTCAGGATCGGGAACGCCGACCCCCGCGCCCGTGGCATCCATCGCTTCAGGCGTGGCCCCTCGTTCGCTACTGCCACCTTCACCCGCAACGTGTTCGCCGCGAGTTTCGCGTTGTTCGTCGCATTGGCGATGGCCGATTTCAACGTTTTCTCAACCAACCTGGCCGATTTACGCGGAATAAACCGCAACATGTCCAGCGCTTGAGACGCGGTTTTTCCCTGAATCAAACGCGTGACCTCGCCCACTTTCTGTGGACTCATTTTCGCGTATCGTGTAATCGCTCGAACTTCCATAAATTGTCTTAACTTTTCGTCACTCGCACGGCGTCACCCGCCGCTAACGTGACATTCGTATCCTTTTTCTCAATCAGCGCGCCGCAAATCCTCCGACGCACCTCCACCACCCTCAACTCGGCCACTACCCGGTCGCCGCGCAACACCACAAACGGCATCCCTACCCGCACCCCGTGTAACAGCCCAACATTGAGCACCACCAGCCGCAGGTCCGGATTCACCTCCAACACCTCTGCCGACTCCAACGTTGGCTTCAGCCCTGTAACGCTTGCGTTCGTCGTCACACCGCCATCCGTTGCAGGGCGGCTCACTGCCAGCATGCTTTTCGCACGCGTAACCTCCGCCGTCACATCCATGCTGCCTTCCAGCCCGGCCAGCAACCGCTTTAGCTGGTCCACCAGTCGTTGCCGTTCCAACTCCGCGATGTGCAACGCCCGCACGCACTCAATCAACTCGCGTTGCGCCGCTGAATCATCGTTGTCGCCGAATTTCACGCCGAGCGTCTGTGCGCGTAACTGGGCCTCCGCCCATTTCCTCTGGAACAGATCACTTTCTGTCCGCGCGATGGCCAGTTCTTCAGTCAGTTTTTGAATCACCGCTTCGCGTTGCGCCAATTCCTGCTGCAACGCCACAACTTCCGCCGACGGATGATTCGTCTCCGCGCTCAACGACCGAACCAACATTCCAAAGAACAAAACGACGACCAAAACCAACCGACTTGTGCCCGCGCTCGGCACGTTGTCCCCCGACTACTTCGCCACGGCCTTATCCGTGTGCGCGCCGTGCGCCCTGAACGTACGTGTCGGAGAAAACTCGCCGAGCCGATGCCCCACCATGTTCTCGGTGATGAACACCGGCAGGTGCTGCTTGCCATTGTGCACCAGGAACGTATGGCCGATGAACTCGGGCAGGATCATCGAGCGCCGCGACCACGTCTTGATCGGCTTCTTGTCTGCCGGATTCATTTTCTGCACCTTTATCATCAGGTGCTCGTCCACAAACGGCCCTTTTTTCAGCGAACGTCCCATCTATTTCTTCCTTCTTTCAAGAATCATCGAGTTTGAGTACTTGTTGCGCTTGCGCGTCTTGCCGCCCTTCGCCAGTTTGCCCCACGGCGAACACGGGTGATGCCAGCCGCCACCGCTCTTGCTCTTGCCTTGGCCACCACCCATCGGGTGATCCACTGGGTTGCGCGCGACACCGCGCGT
>Ga0187885_10003377_pt1 | contig 14215 bp, 9 predicted proteins | sample June2016WEW_20_1_3_FD_132970 | JGI IMG/M metagenome (GOLD analysis project Ga0187885, IMG submission 132970) | Peatland microbial communities from SPRUCE experiment site at the Marcell Experimental Forest, Minnesota, USA - June2016WEW_20_100 | ecosystem: Environmental > Terrestrial > Soil >... | reverse complement strand
CTGATGGCGGGCGAGGCAAAGCACCTTTCGCCCAGTTCGTTTGCCGCCACCAGGTCGTACTTTTCCCCGGGTCGGATGACCTGGGTGGTCCCCTGGTCGGTGAGAAAATAGACGAGGTCACCCACACGCACCGGGGAGGCATGCGCGTGACCGATGGGCTCATGCCACAGAATCCGGCCCGTGGCGGCGGCAAAGCAGTAAATGTCATTGCCCGATTCCGCCACCGTCAGGAAAAACCCGCCGACGGCAATCGGAGAGGGGACGTAGGGCGCTCCCGGCGCATTCTTCCAGGCGATCTTGCTCTGGGTCACGTTGCCCCGGCCATCCGGTTTGATGGCCACCAATTCTCTTTTGGGCCAACTCGATGAAGTGAGCAACAATCCCGCCGGCTCGCTGAAGACCGGCGTGATCACGGAATCGGTGGAGGTGTTCTCGACAAACCAAAGGCGCTCGCCGCTCTTCGGATCGAAGCTGGTTACGGCTTTGTCGCCGCAGAGGACGATCTGCGGACGCCCGGCCACCGCGCCCGCCAGGGGTTGGCCGAAACTGTTGGAGGGATTGTCGAGGGCGGTTTTCCAGAGGGTCTGCCCGTCCGTGCGACGCAAGGCGACCAGGAAGTTTCCTTGTTTGCCCTGGGCGCTCAGGATGACCTTGTCCTCATAGAGAATGGGCGAGCTGGAAAAGCCGTGGTCGTTCTGAAAGGTCCCCGGACGCACGAGCCAGAGCGGTTTCCCGTCGCAATCAACGGCGGCGATCGCGACCTGTTTGCCATCCTGGAAGGCCACATAGACTCTTTCCCCATCGGTGGCCGGGGTGCCGGAGGCATAACTGTTCTCCCCACTCTTGGCCTCCAGGGGCGCGGTCAGGACGGTTTGTCGCCAGCGGATTTGGCCGGTACGGCGGTCAAAACAGAGCAGCGCCCGCTCCTCTTGCTCGGGAAAGGCCGTGGCCGTGAAGATCCGGTCGCCCCACACGATGGGCGAGCTGTGGCCGATCCCGGGCACGGCCGTTTTCCAGGCGAGGTTCTCGGTCGGGCTCCAATGGGTGGGCGCGTTCGTTTCGAGGCTGGCGCCATCGCCGCGGGGGCCGCGCCAGGCAGGCCAGTTCTCCGCCGTCGCGCGCGGCATCAAGACTGGCAGGGCCAGCACCAGGGCGAGCAGAAGACAGAGGCGTTTCACCATTCCGTGAGTTGGGTTTGCCGGGCTCAATTCCATACTTATCAACATTTTTTATCCCAAAGCATACTCTTTGATGAAATATCGTTTTTCGCGACCAGTGTAAATTCATTTCCTATCGGAGATCGAAGCGCCGCGGCATATCGGCTGGTCGCGCCGGGTGAGACTCCGTTCCCAACGCAGCGCGCAGTCGCAGCTTCACCGGGTTGGCCAGCCGAGTGTTTTCCCCGTGACCGTGTTCAAGCGGCGCTCATGAGTTCACGGGTTTCGCTTCTTGAGGAGGAGCGCCCAGTCGAGCCATCCCGGAGTGTTCGGCGAGGTCCAGGCGGGACCTTGAACCGGCGGCAAGGGAATCGTCTCGCCCGTGAAGGCGTCGAACCAGTGCGCGTCATAAGTCCCGGGTTCGAGCCGGAGGGTGACGTTGCCTGCTTGGGGCAGGTACACGGCGTAAAGTTCGCCCGGCTTGGCCAGACACCAGGCGCCGTGGTTGACCAGTTCGTCATGCGGGTCGGTCTTCCACCACTCGAAGCTGGTGAAGAAATCCACCATGTGCTCGTAGCCTTTGAGCATGACCATGGTGTCATCGCCGCGTCCGTTGATCCAGCCGCCGCCGGTGTCCGGCCAGATGTTAACTCCCCGCCGAGCCGTTTCTCCCGCCGAGCCGTAGGCGCCGGCCATGGCGATTTCCCAGGCCAACCTGCGGAGGGTTTCCGCGGAATCGCCGTCCGGCTTGGGAGCCCAATGGGGATAGTGATCCTCATAGCCGTATTCCTCATTGCTCTGCGGGATGATCCGACCGGTCCTGGCCTGGATGGCCCTCTCTTCGAGCATCAACGCGTGCTGCGGGCGCGACCAATCCTGAATCGAGGTAAACCCAAACCAATCAGCGGCGCGGTCCTGATGCTCGCGATGGACCGGATGACTGGTGGCCAAATGTCTGGCCTGATCCCAGTTGACCAGCCGCCCACCGAGTTCGTGCGCCCACTGCTCGTCGCGAAAGGTGTCCAAATCGTCGCCGAGGTCCCAGGTGATGTTGGCGAAGGCGCCCAGCCGGGCCGCCGCATAGCGGAAGTAGCGCCGCTCGTCTTCGCTGCCGGCGGCGGCCTGGGCGGCGTGGGTGGAGATGTCCAGGATCACCGAAATGATCATGTCGCGTTCGCGGGCGAACCGGAGCATGCGCTCCCATCGCTGCCAATAGGGAAGGTTAAACCGCGTGTAATCAATGCCGGGGTGATCGAAGTTTTCCGGGGCTTGGGCCGGCCAGGGACGGAGGGACAGCGTGAAGTTATCTCCGGTCATGGCCGGTTCGCCCCAGAGAATGTTGGCCGCACCCGCGAGCAACACGCGGAGTCGGTTGATTTTGAGCCGGTGAAGACGCTCGATGCAGCTTTCGATGGTTCGGTCGTCCCGCCATCCCATCAACCAGAACGCGGTGGTGCCGTTGAAAAAGTAATGCTGACCGGTGCCTTCCCAGATGAAATGCCAGGGGTATTGGGGATCGACCCGGATGGGACCCTTTCGCGATCCAGCGGACGCCCGGAACTTGCCGGTGTGCGCCGCCTCAAACCCGGACTGGCGATAGGTGATTGAATAGGAGTAATCGCCCGGGGAGGAGGGCATGAACCGGATGCGAAACAGTTTGCCCGCGGGCGAGTCGCAGAAGCCGTCCACGCGGAGCGTGCCGCCGCCTCCGGTCTTGCCGAAGGAACCGGACAGGGCGGCATCCACGAACGGATTGGCTGCGTCCGCTCCTTCAACCTCGACCGCCACTTCCAGATAGTCGTAGGTTTCCACGGTTTCGACGGGTTGAGAGAAGGAGACATTTTTCGGTGTGGCGCTGAGCGACGGTGCGAGCGTCAGACCGGTCAGCAAACAGAAGAAAACGCAATGTCGAAGCATCATAAGCGTGTTGGCTCCGGCGAGCAGCAAGCAGAGGTCGCTGGACGGTGTCAAGCAGGATTATCCAAATGCGCACGCACTTCGCTCTTTGGGAGTGTCCGAATTCGGCTCCCCGGTGAGGTGAGCGTCCTCGTGAGCCGGCTGGTACCGGCGGCTCGTCAGAGCCTCGCCCGACCAAACTACAGGACACTGCCCGCCCTTCTCTCCTCGCCAGAAGGTGCGCCCAACGCCATCTGTTCATCACGTACTACGTTTGCATGTTAACGCCTCCAAGAGTCTGGGGTTTGGTCGTCCCAGCCACCCCCATCCAGTTCCCAACCAACTGCAATGTTTGGACCCGGTGCGCGTGACGCGGTGATTTCCGGTCTTGTGTGCGCCGGCAACCGTGATACGATCCCAGTTGTCCGCTCGATTTCCGAAACAAGTTGCTGGTTTTGAACATCTGGGACCATGGAATGCGAAGCGACTGCCGGTGGAGATTGTTCCGAGATCACGCGTCGCCTGCGTGCGGCGTTCCGGGCGATCCCGCCAGAGGCACGGCCCGATCCGACACGTTACGGAGCCGACATCCTCAACCGGCTGCCTGAATTTGTTCGATGACCTTTCAATAACCACGTACCCCCCTATGAACTCCAATCCCATGAACTCCAACAAACGCACGGATGACGGACAAGCGCAGGCCAACCTGAACACCACGCGTCGCTCCTTCTTGCAGACGAGCGCCCTTGTGGCTTCGGCGTTTACGATCGTCCCACGCCGGGTGCTGGGCGGACCCGACGCTCCCAGCAACAAGCTCAACATCGCGGGCATCGGCGTCGGCGGCATGGGCGCCCAAAACCTCAAAAACTGCGCCGCGGAGAACATCGTGGCCCTCTGCGACGTGGATACGGGTTACGCCGCCAAGACCTTCCAGATTTATCCCAAGGCCAAAGTTTATGGCGATTATCGGGTGATGCTCGAGAAGCAAAAGGACCTTGATGCCGTGATCGTCGCCACGCCCGATCACTGGCACGCCCTCATCGCGCTGGCGGCGATTCGGGCGGGCAAACATGTCTATGTACAAAAGCCGATGACGCACTCGCTGCAGGAAGCACGGGTGCTGACCGAAGCGGCGCGCGCCCAGAAGGTGGCCACCCAGATGGGCAACCAGGGGCACTCCGGGGACGGCACCCGCCTGATTTGTGAATGGATCCAGTCCGGCGCCATCGGCGTGGTGCGTGAAATTCATGCCTGGACCAATCGCCCGGTCTGGCCCCAGGGCGTGGAAGTGGAGCGACCCACGGAAACGCCCCCCGTGCCCGAGGGCCTGAACTGGGACATGTGGCTGGGCCCGGCGCCCTACCGCCCTTATCACCCGGCCTACGTGCCTGGAACCTGGCGGGCTTGGTGGGATTTCGGCACTGGTTCGCTGGGCGACCTGGGCTGTCACATTCTGGACGCGCCCTTCTGGGCGTTGAATCTTAAATATCCAACGAGCGTCGAGGGGTGTATCTCGACCTACTGGCAGGGCTTGTGGAAGAAGACCGATCCCCGCAATGAGAATTATCCGCGTTCGACCATTGCGCGTTACCGGTTCCCGGCGCGGGGCGACCTGCCCGCGTTGAAGCTCACTTGGTGGGATGGCGGCATGATGCCGCCGCGCCCCGAAGGATTGGAACCCGACGACGAGTTGGGGGACGCCGATGGCGGTGTGGTTTTTCTCGGTGACAAGGGGGTGTTGATCTGCGGTTGCTATGGGCTAAGCCCACGCGTCTTTCCCGAGGAGAGACGCCGTGATTTGCCCAAGACACCTCAGACTTTGGTCCGGATTCCGGGCGGGATTGAGGGGCACGAAAAGGATTGGGTGCGGTCGTGCAAGGGCGGCGCGCCGGCCAGCTCGAGCTTCGACTACTCGGGTCCGCTCACCGAAATGGTGCTGATGGGCAACCTGGCAGTGCGTTTTCCCAACCGCCAGTTGCTTTGGGATGGTCCGAACCTGCAAGTCACCAACGACAAGGACGCCAACGCGTATGTGCGGCGGAAATATCGCGAGGGCTGGACGTTGCAGGCCTGACCCGCCGCCCGCGGCGGTCGCGCACAGCCCGAACGCTCACCCGGCGCCACCCAACCTGTAGTGACAACTGTCCGCAAAGAACGCGTTCGGCGCGCCATCGAGTTTCGTTCGCCGGATCGGGTGCCGATTGTGTTTTGGAACCGGGACCAGACCGAGGGGGATGTGATGCTCTACCACCTTGCGCTCGGGGCGCCAGGCGACGGTTCCGTCAACGCGTGGAACTGGTCGGTGAACGAGTGGGGCTACCGGCTGGAAAAACTCGGAGACGGCACGATGGGCCATCCGGTCGAGCCGTTTTATCGCGAGTTGCCGCAGGCGGACGAAATCGAAACACCCGCCTTGCGCGAAGATGAACGGATGTCAGCGGCGGCGGCGTTCTTCGAGACGTGTGAGGATCGCTACCGGCTGGCCAGTTTCGATTTGAGCGGGTTCACCGTCTATATGCTGCTGCGCGGCTTCGCGAACGCGATGCAGGATTTCCTCCTCGAGCCGGAAGGTTTTGCGGCGTTGATGGACCGGATCGTGGACTTCGAGTGCGACCTGATGCGAATGGCGGCGCGGCACGGATTCCACGGGATTCATTTCGCCGATGATTGGGGGGCGCAATCGGGCCTGATGATCTCACCGGGTCTGTGGCGGCAGCTCTTCAAGCCGCGCTACGCCCGGCAATTCTCGCTGGCGCACGAGCTGGGGCTTCACACCTGGTATCATTGCTGCGGGGAGTTCCTGCCGATCATGGAAGACTTTCACGAGATTGGCGCGGACGTGCTCAACATTTCCCAGCCGAACGTCAACGACATCGCCGAAGTGGGACGGCGGTTGCGGGGCCGCCAATGCTTCATGTTGCCGATCAGCTACCAGACCGTATCCATCCAAGGCACGCCGGAGGAAATCCATGCCGAAGCCCGGCGCCTATACAAGCTGCTGGGCGCGTCCACCGGCGGCTTCATTGGCTACGTGGAGGAATACAGCGTGCTGGGCATGTCGGCGGAGAACTACCATGCGTGCGGCGAAGCCTTCCGGCGGCTATCCCCCCCGTCTTGACCGGGGAAACCAGAACATGAATGGGCGGCAGAGAACCTCCGCATCATGAAACGGTGCCAGACAGGTCCGCCGCGAGCACGCAAACCATTCTCACCCCCCGGAATTGGGCGTACGCCCGCGGAGTTGTCGCGTCGTGGCCAAACTCCCGGCAGCGGCGCAACCATCAGTTTGAATTCGTGAGGACACTGCCGCCCCGGCGGCGCTTGACCGGCAACCGCGGGCGAACTTATAGTTCCAACAACGGGGAGCCAACCCGTGACCGGTGCGTGCCGGTCACCCAGGCTGAGAGGGTCGCGCGGGAGCGTGGCCGACCCGCAAGACCTGATCCAGGTAATGCTGGCGAAGGGATGCTTCCGTTCCGCCTCCTTTCGGTGAAGGCCGCCGCGTGGTGTGTCCGTCTTCGCTGGCATCGCCTGGTTCGTTGAATCGTTGACGATGAACACGGCTTTACCTCGCTGGCCGGCATGGCCCGGCCTGATCGCCGAGAATTGAAGACAGAAAAGGTTTCCCGATGATCGCCCAACCCAACTCCTTGGAACCGCACAGCCGCGAGCAACTGCCCGGCAGCCGACGCATCTACGTTGCCGGCCGCATCCATCCGGACGTCCGCGTGCCGATGCGCGAGATCACACTCACGCCGACGAAACTCCTCGACGGCCGGATCGAGACCAACGAGCCGGTGCGCGTGTACGATTGTTCCGGCCCGTGGGGCGACCCCGAGTTTCAGGGGGACGTGGAACACGGCCTGCCGCCGCTGCGCCGGCCCTGGATCCTCGCCCGCGGTGATGTGGCGGAATACAACGGCCGCCCGGTTCAACCCATTGACGACGGCTTCCTCTCCACCGAACACCGCAGCCTGGTCCAGACCCGGCGCCAGGACGAAACCAGCTTCCGCCTCGACGCCTCCGGCCTGCCGCAGCGCAGGGTTCTCCGCGCCAAACCGGGCAAGGTGGTCACCCAGCTCGCCTGCGCCCGCGCCGGCGTCATCACGCCGGAGATGGAATTCATCGCCCTCCGCGAAAACCTGCAGGGAGCACAGGCGGCCCGCCTGTCCGCCGATCCGGCCCGCATCGGCGATCTCTCCCGCGACAACGCGCGCAACGATTTGATGAAGCAACACGCCGGCTCCTCGCCAATCTCAAATCTCAAATCTCAAATCTCACATTATGCGCCTTCGATTTTCCGCCGTTTCCCGCAGCGCATCCCGAGGGAGATCACTCCTGAATTCGTCCGTTCCGAAGTCGCTGCCGGCCGCGCCATCATTCCCGCCAACATCAACCATCCCGAACTCGAACCGATGATCATTGGCCGCAACTTCCTCGTGAAGATCAACGCCAACATCGGCAATTCGGCCATCGCCTCCAGCATCGGGGAAGAGGTCGAGAAAATGCGCTGGGCCACCAAGTGGGGCGCGGACACGGTCATGGACCTCTCCACCGGCAGAAACATTCACGCCACCCGCGAATGGATTCTCCGCAACGCGCCCGTGCCCATCGGCACCGTGCCGATTTACCAGGCGCTCGAAAAAGTCGGCGGCAAGGCCGAGGACCTCACCTGGGAACTCTTCCGCGACACGCTCGTCGAACAGGCCGAGCAAGGCGTGGATTACTTCACCATCCATGCCGGCGTGTTGCTGCGCTTCATCCCGCTCACCGCGCGGCGCATGACCGGCATCGTCAGTCGCGGCGGCAGCATCCTGGCCAAGTGGTGCCTCGCCCATCACCAGGAGAATTTCACCTACACCCACTGGGACGAAATTTGTGAAATCATGGCTGCCTACGACGTGAGCTTCAGCATCGGCGACGGCCTGCGTCCGGGCTCGATCGCCGACGCCAACGACGAGGCGCAGTTCGCGGAACTCAAGGTGCAGGGCGAACTCACCGAACGCGCCTGGAAGCATGGCGTGCAGGTGATGAACGAAGGCCCGGGCCACGTGCCGCTGCACCTGATCGAGGAAAACATGCACAAGCAGCTCGAGTGGTGTCACGAGGCCCCGTTCTACACGCTCGGCCCGCTCACCACCGACATCGCGCCCGGCTACGACCATTTCACCAGCGGCATTGGCGCGGCGATGATCGGCTGGTACGGCTGCGCGCTGCTTTGCTACGTCACGCCCAAGGAACACCTCGGCCTGCCCAACAAGCAGGACGTGAAAGACGGCGTCATCGCCTACAAGATCGCGGCGCACGCGGCGGACCTGGCGAAGGGCCATCCCGGCGCGCAATACCGCGACAACGCGTTGAGCAAGGCGCGCTTTGAATTCCGCTGGGAAGATCAATTCAACCTCAGCCTCGACCCCGTCACCGCGCGCGAGTTTCACGACGAGACATTGCCGCAGGAAGGCGCCAAGACCGCCCATTTCTGCTCCATGTGCGGGCCGCACTTCTGCTCGATGAAAATCACCGAGGACGTCCGCAAATACGCCGCCGAACAGGGCATTGCCGAGGAAGAGGCGCTGAAGAAAGGCATGGAAGACAAATCTCGCCAATTTGTTGAGAAAGGAGCAGAACTTTACGCGAAAGCCAAACCTCACTTGAAACATGAAACCTGAAACTTGCAACTCCGCGCAGCGGCTTGGCATCGCCGAAGAAGAAGCCTTGAAAAAGGGGATGGAAGAAAAGTCCCGCGAGTTCGTGGAGAAAGGCGCGGAGGTTTACGCGAAGGCGTGAATGGACGGTTCATCGCCACTGCCCCGTCAGGGTGAAAGCCGACCAGAAGAACGGATCGGAAAAATCCTCGCTCGCCCCTTTTGAGCGGATCAGCGACAATTGCGCTTCTCGCCATGCTTTCACGCGCGGCTCGCCGGCTCGCCAGCGGCGCATGAATTCCGTCATCAACCGGCTCGTGGCCCGGTCACTCACCTTCCAGTGGCTCGCCAGCACGGTTTCCGCTCCGGCGATGCGGAAGGCCCGCCGCAACGACATCACACCTTCGCCGATCTTCACCTCGCCTGAGCCGCTGTCGCACGCGCTCAGGATGACCAATTCCGTTCCCTGCAAATTCAGGAGGGATGCTTCCAGCCCGGTGAGCAGGCCGTCTTCGAGTTCCGAATTCCGAGTTCCGAGTTCCGAGTTTGAAAAGTGGTTCGCGCCCGCCAGCGCGATGCCGCAGCGGATCAGGGGATTCTCCCAGTCCTCCTTCGGCAACGACGCGTTCCACCGCGGCCCCCAATTCCCGGCCCAGGAATCCGGGAGCGAATTCGTCCGTTTGAACTCCCGGTCCGAAAGGAAGAAGCCGTGCGTGGCCAGGTGCAGGACACGCGGCGACACCACCGCCTTCAACTCCGCCTCGCGCGCGTCCGCGCCCAGGCGCAGGACGGTGTCGCCGCCCAGGAGTTTGGCCACACTGCGCGCCTCCGCCTCCGCCTCCGGCAACGGCGAGAATCTCATGCCGCGATAGTCGCGGCTCAATGATCTCGTAGCCGACGCAACGAGGCCCACTTCAATTTCGGATTTCGGATTTCGGATTTCGGATTTCTCAGCCAGAGCCTCACGTCGGCGGCTGCGGGCCTTCGCCAAATCCAGATCGAAATCCGGGTTGCCCATCACGAGCGACCTGCCAACGGAGGACGGGCTTCCAGCCGATGTCACTTTCTCCGCGGCTGCGGGCTTTGATTTGGAGTCAGGCGCGACGCCTGACCTACGCTGCAGCCGCACGATCTCGCGTCCGCTGCCGACGTAGCTGATGGTCTTCTCCTCGATCAGGAACTTGTCGCCGACGGGCAGCATTTCGAACGGCAACCGGCTCAACTGGCCGTCCGGGCAGACGATCAGGTGCGCGACGTGGGTGAGATGCGGGGCGAGCGGGGCATAGACCAACTGGCTCAACCGCTGCAAGGCCGGCGACACATCTCGGGCGGCAAATTGCCCGGCCGACATCCGCTTGCAGACCAGTTCGACGGCTTCGTTGATGGGCGCGGCCTCGCCCAAGTCCACCCGCTCGACGAGAACGTTCGTGGAATCTTTAGCCAACGGGAAAGTCAGGTAAGCGGCGTAACACTGTCTTTGGAAGTTGTTCGTAGTTCTCGCGGTGAAATCGGCCCGATAATACTGAACGAAATCCAGCAACGCACCATCGACCGGAAGGCTCCTGGCAACGTCGGCCAACGTCAAATGCCGCTCCCGAATTGCTTGGGCCACGAGTGCTACCCGCTCGGCCAGCTTCGACTCGAGCTGGTTCACCTCTCCTTGCAGTTCCTGCCGCCGCCTTTCACGCTCACCTGCTTCAAGCTTGCTCTCCGGCAATCGTGCCAGTCGGAATCTTACAGACTCTAATTGTTCGCGGACTTCCCTGGTTGTGGTTTGCGGGTCCATCTCCAAAGCGGCTTGGGCGGCCTGTCCTTCTTCCGCCAAGGCTTTATTCAAACATAATTGTTCCGCGCCTAAAACCCTTGCCTCAGCCATGTTCCTAGCTGAACAACTCCAACATAACGAGTGAAAGAAGGAAGCGTCGGTAAACTGGCGTTCTTGGAACGCCAACGCCTCTTGGGGCGACCACCAGACGAACTCACCTGCGAAATAACGTCGTCGTAGGGAGAAGACCTGCGCATACAGTGACAAACTTTGCGTCAAATCGCTTTGGGATTGACGAAACTCTCCTTGGAACTGGTGCAGCAAGGCTAAGTTCGCAATGCTTGTCATTGTGTGGGGATGCTCCAAACCATAGACACTTTCAAAAATTCTCTCTGCTCGCTCGTAATAGAGCATGGCCCCCTCGTGGTCCCCCCGGAGGTCACAGGTCAGAGCCAGATCATTGCACGCTGATCCCACTTGAGGGTTTTCCGGCCCAAGCGTCTTTTCCAAAATGGCCAAGCTGCGTTTGGAAAGCTCGAAAGCCTCGTCATAATTCCCTTGCCTTCTGCGTATCTCGGCCATCGTTCTGAAACAAAAGGCCACGTCGGGATGGGTTCCTCCAAGCTCCGACTCCTCAAGGATTTCCAGACGGCGGCGGCACAACTGTAGCGCCGATTCATAATCTCCCTGTAGGATTCGCAGTAAGGAAAGAGTACCCAAAGCATTGGCCAATTCGGGATGCTTCGGTCCATCTGTCTTTTCCAGAATCTCAACGCTTCGCTGGGCGAACGCCAGGGCTTCCTGGGTAACTCGGTCCTCGTGGTAATACGTCAGGGCCAGGTTGTTCAAAGTTGTGCCGACGTAACGATGCTCCTTTCCCAGTGACTTTTCTCGGATGGCGAGGCTTCGCAGTAACAAAAAACGAGCTTCCCCGAAATGCCCCTCATCGCTGTATAAAGCGGCCAGATTGTTGAGGACAAGGGCAACCTCAGGGTGATCGGGGCCAAATACGCTTTCCTTGATTTGGAGACTCCGTTTGTAACGCGGCAGCGCCAGAGCGTACTCTCCGAGCAACCGATAACAATCGGCCAAGTTACTCAGCAGAGTCGCGACTAGGGGATGCTGCGGGCCATACTCTTTTTCCATAATCGTCAAGCTCCGTTGGAATAAGCCTAAGGCTTGAGCGTAATCCGCCTGTTCTGAATAGACGCTTGCCAAATTGCACAAGACATTTGCAATACTGGGATGGCCCGGTCCGAGAGACTTCTCCATCGTTTTCAGGCTTGCCTGAAAGAGTTCTAACGCTTCCGAGTACCGCCCTAGCTCTTTATAGAGCAAGCCCAGATTGCTCTGGATAGTTGCCGTGTCGGGATTGTCTGGGCCGACGGTTTTCAACCTCGTCGCCAGAGCGCGCTGATAGAGATCAATGGCGTTGGTGTATTGGCCTTGGCTCTTACAAACCCCTGCCATGTTGTTCAAACAGGTCACCACAAACGGATGTCCATCACCAAGTGCCTTATGGCAAATTTCCAACTCGCGCTGGTAAGACGTCACTGCTTCCCGATAATTCGCCTGCTTTGCGTATAAATCTCCCAAAGCGTCCAAAGTTCCGATCAAATTCGTGCTTTCGTTTCCATACACCTTCTCCTGGAGAACCGCGCAGCGCTCAAAGGCGGTAGTTGCCGGCGCGAAACTCTGTTGCGCTCTGTAAATTTGGCCCATGTTAATCAGCGCAGTAATCCTCTCCCTTTCGTACGACTTCTCGACTTCAGCTTTGTCCGTGATCTCGACAAACCGTTTGAAGAATGGCAACGCCTTGTCAGGCTCTCCGAGAGACGAGTGGATGGTCCCAATCAGAATCAACTGTCTTGCCAATTCCGGGTTGTCTTTGCCCCATGTGGATTCACTGATCGCGAGGCCGCGCTCGTAAAGAGGCAGGGCGTTCGTGTAATCCCCCTTGTCCCAATAGTCTCTGGCTCGCCGACCTAGTTGCATCAGGTCTTCGGCTGCCGAGACCGGGCTTGGCGGCAGCTTTTGAGGCGGGGTATTGTTCTGCGCATTCACAATCAGCAAGCTTGCGGCGACCAGGCCAGCACAAATTATAGGTTTCAAGCGGTGGCTGACCATTCTGCGAGTCAATTCAAGTGTCGGATTTCGCCTGCGAGGTTATAGGTCTTGGAGTAGTTCTGGCAAACCGTCCTCTGCGCTAAACAGACCGACGTGTCGCCTCAAGCCGTCCTCCCACTCGACGCCGTTTCTTGGGTCTGAATCGCCGTTGGCGAGCTCTGATGAAAGCCGGAATTTGACTTGTAGGCCGGGAAGTACCTCGCGAGCAACGTGCTCGATCGCGTCGGCTTCATCCGCCAATACGTACGGCGAGATAATGACTTCTTGCGCGTCCAGGAGCTTGCGCGGGTCCTGTCTCATTTTCACCCCGGAGCTGACGACAACCGCGTTTACGCTAAAGACCAAGCGAACCTCCTTCTCGTGTTCGTAGCTCTGGCTCTTGAATACAAAGGGCCGTGTGGCGTGCCCCAAATCCGGGCAAGACCCACCGTAACGGATTGGCAGGACGAGCATGTCTTCAAGCCCCGGCTCAACGATGGCCTCGCGAAGCTGGCCAAGCGTTGTTTTGACCGCGACACCGTCTCTGGCGTACAGATTCCACATGGCCATGCTCTCAAGGAAATCCCCCGGCGCCTGAGACCCCGGAGCGCACCAACACCAGGCGCAACGGCGGATGCTCAACTGGAAACGCCACTCATTCAGGAGATGCGGCTTTGAGGTGAACCCCCTGGCCTGCGCGAACTCGCTCAAATCAAAGCGCCGCGAGGTATGCTTTTTCTCCAACCAGGGCACGGCCTTCTGAAATACATCTGACTCCCAGACCTCATCTTCGCCCGTGGAGCACGTTGAAGCGCGCCCCTCTTTCGGGTCTCCTTCCTGCAGCTTGCTCAGCAAGGGAATAAAGGCCGTCCCCTTCAGCAGCAGGAGAAACGTGCTCAGTTTCATATATCGCCACAGCGGCGTGTTCGGCTCCATCTCCTTCTCGCCGAGAATGGGTTTCAAGTGCATGGCAATGGTGTAGCCCCGTCAGCGCATTCTGTCCACTCGGCTTGTGTTGCCGGGTTCAGAAGCCTGACGGGGAATGGCATTAGAATCAGGGCTTGCAGACCTTGCACTGCCGGTGGCCGGCCTTGATCGCCTCGTCGCGGGTCTTGAAGGTCTGCAGGTTCGAGGCCGAAATCTTGTGCGCCCATTTGCAGCCGGGCCGGTGGAACGGCTCACGCAAGCTGGAGGCGACGTAGGCGACTTTGGTTTGCTCCGCTGTTTCCGTCGTTCGGTCGTTGCAAGCGGTCAGGCTGGCCACCGCCAGCAACGCGGCGAGGGCGAGTTTCGCGAGAGTTTTCATGGCTCGTGGTGGGTTGTTGAAACTGGGGTTTCAGTTGATCGGGAACCGTCACCAGCCGGATGAGTACTTTGGCACACGGACGGTGCCGAAGCCGCGGTAGCTGAGGTTGTCGGTCACGGTGTTGTTGGGAGGCGTGCGGACGTGGGGCGCGACGTAGGTTCCGTTGCTCCGGTAATAGCCGCGCACGTTCACGGACGGATAGGCGGCGTAGGGGTTGCGATAGACGTAACCGGAGCTGGAGCCATAGCTGTACCCCACCGAACCGGAATCGGAGCGGTAGTAGGGGGCGACGTAAGTGCCGTTGCTGCGGTAGTACCCGCCCACCCAGCCGGCTTGGGCG
>Ga0187885_10003364_pt1 | contig 14238 bp, 9 predicted proteins | sample June2016WEW_20_1_3_FD_132970 | JGI IMG/M metagenome (GOLD analysis project Ga0187885, IMG submission 132970) | Peatland microbial communities from SPRUCE experiment site at the Marcell Experimental Forest, Minnesota, USA - June2016WEW_20_100 | ecosystem: Environmental > Terrestrial > Soil >... | reverse complement strand
CGATCGTTAAAATTATATAGTATATAATTAGACAGATACTTAAGATCGTATTTAGTTGCTAATCGCACTTTTTCTTCATAGAGATCGCGTAGACGAATGTCGTCAAACGCAATGCGCACAGGCCGGATAGCGATCTCACTCAACAATGCCATTTTCTCATCGGTCAATAGACGTGAGTCCAGTCCTTGATTAAAGTCGACATACCTATTTACTGTGGTTGTGCGTCCTGACTTATTTCTATACGAATAGGTTGCCCCCTTCGCGAAGCCCAGTGCTTTAATGTCCAGGATAATATCTTTGAACCGTTCCGATGCTAGAACGTTGTTGTCCAGTAAGATGAGATCTCGTTTCTTGCCGTAGAGTTCTTCGATAAGCTGTATCATGCGGCGAAGGGGTAAATAGCTTTTGAACTCTGGCTCTATCTGGTGAACTGCGCAAAACCCACATCCATTCGGGCATCCGCGAGTGGCATACCCGATATAACAGTTTTGCAGCTCATAAGTATGATTTGCCTCACTGAGTATGCTGTAGTCTGGCGTTAACGTATCAATCCTCGTCCTGTCACCTGGGTCAAGTACACCTGCGGTATCCAGCAATCCTGGTATCACTGTAGCACCGGTCGATAACTCCAGATCATCCCGAAGCAGTGTCGCCAATACACCGCCCACAATAACATCAGCCCGGCGTGGGACGCTATCTTGATAGTATTCAATCGCTTTGAGTGTCTCTCGCCAGTAATAGGTAAAAATGGAACTCACATATACGCGATCCCAGCGCTCTGCACGCTTTTCGGGAACGCACCCTTTTACAAAAACAACTCGGTCATTTAACCGTTTATGGTATGCGGCTATTTTCATTAGCCCCAATGGGGGATACTTACTTTTATATGACGGCTCAACGAGTAAAATATTTCGCATTAGCTATCAAAATTCTCCGTTTCAGACTGTTCAAAGATAAAATGGACGAACTGCTTGGGGATCTCTTTGCAGCATGCTGGGTCGAGTTGGGGTTCGGTACCTTTTGGACCCGGAAGCAAGTAATCCCCCAGGAATTCCTCAATTAGGAAGTCCATTCCAGTATTCGCATAGCCTTCGATGATCGCAAGTACGTCCTTGTCATCCGAGGCTTTTGTAAAGTCATAGTCATTTTGCTCTAAGACCAGGGCATAGTAGCATGCCCACTCACGAGGCGTGATCGTGCTTGACCAAAAACGATCATCACGTTTCTTAATTGGTGACGGTTTTCCTTTCCGATAACCGAGGCAAGCACAAACAAAGAATAATTCATGGGCATCTTCGACAGCCCCATAATTCTTCATGTTGCTGTATAGCTCTTTATATTTTGCATCGGTTGCGACGCGAATCTTCCCATCCATCTTCATTGGTAATCCTCCTCGTCGCGAAGAATCGCCAGCGCGGAATTTATGTCTTGTTCCTCAATCACCGTGTTCCCGTCATGTGTTGCACGTAACACAAAGAACTTCGCCCATCTGCCGCTGCTCTTCAGAAGTTGTGCCTCCTGACGTCGGAACTCCGTATCAGTTGCAAGCAGAATCCATTGCGAAGCAAATGTGGGCACGCGATTGATGAGGTTCTGCCGGTGTTCGAAGGATAATCTTCCAAATGGGGTGTCCATAAATAGCGGAATTTCAATTTGTTCCTCTCGTGAAGCAGTCCGTGCCAGGGCGGCGATGAACGCAATAGACATAATTTGCCGTTGCCCCGCAGAGATATTGGCGAGGAAGGGTTTTTTATACCGATCCAGTACCTGCAACGAATAATCATCATTGACGACGATAGTCCGAAGATTCTCCCGTCCCTCTTTATCCAGAAGTTCATGGAAGAGTTGTGTGGCGGACTTTCCTAAAAGATCTTTTATCTCATGTGTGAATTGATTGTAGACGTCAGAGAGAGCGTCTTGCGTGTCACGAGCCAAGATAGAGCGTCGCGACAATTCGTCATTCCGCCCGACCTTGAGTTTCTCTTCTTTAAGGAGTGCTCGCAGTCTGTCATTTTCCTGTTGGAGTTGGTCTAGCTGAGTCTTCGCGACGCGGGCGTTTGCCTCGATAGTGATAATGTTATCCTGTAGATTCTTGCGGAGCTCGTCTAATTTTGTGGCATCCTGCCGTTCCGATGTACCGATCTGCTTGCTGACAATTTCCAGGCTACGATTAATGTTGGCAATTGCACTGCGGATGTTTCCATATTGCTGCAGTCGCTTTTCGACTAAGTCCGCATCATCGCTGAAGTGATTGCGGACTTCGCTCAGATACCGCCACAGGTTGAGTGCCGCATCCTGTATTTTAACATCACTGGTGCGCTTTAACCAGTCGATGATGTGAGAATGGGCTTCAGTGGCTTCGTATATTTCACTGCCGCATATGCATCGCTTCTCCGAGAGGATACGCTCAATCAGATCACGACGAATTTCCGAGGGAATTTCACCCTTTTGCTTCTGCCGCTCGATATGTTCGAACACGTTAATAACAGACGGCACCACAATGAGGGCTGCTGCTTTACAAACGAGATTCCGCATTTCGTTCAAGGCACCTGTCGCTTGCTGCTCCAATTCATGGAGATCCTGTTCCAGCGATTTGCGCCTTTCGAGCAAGTGTCTGATTTCGTTAAATTGCTCCAATGCTTTGTCGGTCTTATCGATCTCTTGCCGGGCAAGACGGATTTCTTCTGCAAGTTCTTCAAGTCGCTTGCGCGCCAAGGTTTGTTCGTCCTCATTATCGCCAAGCCGCTTCAGCAACCGTGACAACTGCTCATGGGAAGAGCTTGATAGCTCTTTTTCAAGGGTCTTAGCGAGTCGGCCTACAGCTCGAATAGCAATTTGAAGCGCATCAACATTAAGCAGATTTCGAATGCCGGTGCTAATTTCCCGGCGTTGTTCAATGCTGGCACGCGTCAAGCGTTCGATCTTCTCGCCATCGAATAAGAAATAATCTTTGACACGCCGATCAAGAATGCTGTCAACTAGCGCATCGATTTCGATGGTCGGAACGGTCTGGGTATTCCCTTCAGCAGTGACCACAAAAAGGCGTTTTTCATCCTCCTCTTCGATTACACGGTTGGCATCCTGCATCCCCCGTATGGCTCTACGCAGACGATAGGTCTGGCCCCGGTGCGTGAATTCCAACTCTACAGATGTTCGTACCGGCTGTCCCGGATTCGCCTCAAGTGCCGATACATTCACAAGCTGTAACTCTTCACGAGTGACATCACCATCCTGGCTTAGACGACGTTCTCCGAAGAGGCAAAACATTATCGCTCTAAATAGCCCTGTCTTCCCTCGTCCGTTCTCCCCAAAAATCACTGTCACATTGCCCTGGGCTAGTAATGGGGAGACAAATTCGATCTCTTGCTTTCCATGAAACTGGCGGAAATTCTCCACCGTCATCTTACGCAATATCATTGGTCATCACCTTCCTGTTGCTTGGCAAGCTTCCGCACGACGGCCTGAAGTTGATCTGCAACCGCTGCTTCAGGGTAGGATTCGGACAACCGGATTGCTTGTATCGCTAACTCACGCACTTCAATTGGATATGTGTTAAGTTTTTCGATGATCAAAGCATTGACATCGGCTAAGAAAGTTTTAATGGCGCTAGTCATCATCACTCCAATCCCAGCGTTTTAGCGCATGGTAAACATCCCAGGGTTTCTCATCGAGAAGATTCAGCATCTCCAACTGGTCGAGAATATCCCGCACCACCGACCGAGCACTGAATTGGTTCATCGCAGAGGAGGCGAACTCAGCGAAGCGTGGCATCTCTCGTTTGAGTACGCTCACATCTGCGCCAAGCTTCAGTGTCAGTCGCTCAGGAGGAGGTGCCACAAGAAAATCATAGATAACCGCGCGCTCCTTCCCTGGTGCCCGACGCAGGATTCTCCCACGACGCTGCACAAACTCGCGCGGGTTTGTGCTGCTGGCGAGAATGAAGGCGGTCCTCATCGAAGGCACATCGACTCCTTCATCAAGACACTTGATAGCAACAAGTACTTGAATGTCGCCGGAATCGAATTGAGCCAGAAGCTTTTCTCGATCCCGTAAGTTTACATCATGGACGAATTCATGGCAGCGTAAGCCAAGTGCCGCGACGGCCTTCAACACTTCCTTATGCCCCCCCGGTGCACAATAGATTAGAATGCCGGTCGGTTCTTCCCCACGGTGTCGAAAGTCCACCTGAATATTCTTGATCAACTGGAGTAGTGATGGCAGTTTTTGCTGCGCCGATGAAATAATCCTCGCGCGCTGTAAAAGTAACCGTTGCAGACGTTCCTGCAATTTGGGGTCATGTTCTGCCGAGCCGGCAATGGTAATGATTTTTTGTGTCATCTCCTCATATAGCTCGGTTTCTTGATCGTTGAGGCTCACTAGTTGGGGGTAATACTCATATGGGGTTAGAAACTTTCCAATTGCTTGATCTAAAGAGTATTCAAAACAGGTTGGTCCGAAATAGCGGAAAATAGTGTCGGTCCCCTCATCATCGAACCAGCGTCGTGGTGTGGCAGACAACCCAAGGCGCAGCCCGACATTTTCAGCCAAGGCTTTACGTAAATGCGTCGCTCCAAGGCCATGAGCTTCATCACCAATTAGCAAAGTATCCTTTGCCGGGAGGCGGCGAATGGCCAGAGCAAACCTGCCCGTCGCGGCTGTTTTATGCACCGCAAGAATACAAAGATGGCTTTTTACACCGATATTGAAATCCTGAATAGCTGATTTCACGCCAATCTGCCATTGACTATGTTCACCACTGCATAAGATCGGATCAAAGCCGAACCGCTGGCAGTTTAGTTCCCATTGTTCGAGTAAGTGCAGGTAAGGAACAAGAATGACCAGTGCCAGACGACCATGTCTGTGGTAGACAGACGTCGCTGCCGCTAAGGAGGTGATTGTTTTCCCGGTGCCGGTGGCCATTTCAAAGACCCCACGGCAACCCGCTTGATGCCACTTACTGATAGCGATTTCCTGGTAATCATGGAGCTGCACAGTGCAGTATGGGGATGCCGAACTTATCTGGTGCGAAATGGAACGAGTATACGGAGGATATGGTGAAGTTCGCAACTGGATGAACTTTTCGCGGATGGCGTCAGGAATGAGGAAGACGCTAAATTGTTTGTTCTGATTGTTCCACAGAGCATCTAGCCTTTTCTGATGCATTTCAACATACGGAGCTTGCCCAGAGTCCCATGATTTAAACACCGAAAAAGCTTCACCATTCAAAGATGCCTTGATAGAATCGTTCAGCGACCCATGAATCGCTACTCGGTCGCCATTTCCATCGGCAAAAATCCCTACCTTGTCATGGTAATCTCCAGCCGACATACGGTCACTGGGGAGTGCGAAGCGGAACTCGAGAAGCCCATCGGCGACCATCCAGGCAAGCGCGTTACGCGTATCGTTTTCCAGAGATATCGCAAGGTCTTCGATGTTTCGTGCCAGCACTTCTCGGAGGATGGCATCCGTTTTAGCAGCTTCCCCAAACTTCAACGCCTCCCAATCCGCCTCATCAAGGATTGGCGAGACCACGATCCTAGCAGAGCCGCCTCCAGTAACAAAGACCGCCATCCCTTGGGCGGCAAGACGTAACCAACCGGAGGTAAAGAAACCCACTCCACGCAAGTAATCTTTGGCGTTAAGAAGTAAAGGTACTTGCAGGTCACGAATTAGGTCATAGCATTCACTGTCGTAGACAGGCAGCAATTCAAGCTCTTTTAACACTGTCGTGCAACCTCGCCAATTGAACAACATTTCCATCAATAACGACGCGACTGTCTGACCCTAACATCAAGGAGGTCAGATTCTTCTTCATGATGCCAGCCTCACGCATATCCGAAAGAAAATGATCAATGTTCGCTGCGCCTTCGTATTCTGCGTCGAGAATGTAATAGAGCAAATCATCGAGATTTTCAATGCCGTATGAGTTAGGTACTGAGACGAAGGCGTTTCTCTGGGTACCAAGAATACGATAGTTTTCTCCGCGTGATAATAGTTCGTTGACAAGAGTTAGAGTCCAGGAGATATGGGGAGGGAGTTCCGGCAATTGATCATACATATACTCGAAGAGATTAGAAATAAGTCCAAATGCCTTGCCTGAGCTTTCTCTGTTCCGTAAGTGGCTCGCGGCCAACAACTCCAACACTGCTTGCTTTCCTTCAGTCCATGCAAGTGTCTCGATGTGTACAACAACCCCTCGGCTATAACGGATGATTTCGTTGCAAGAGTAAAAAAGATGATGGAGGCTCATCTGCTCGTATCCCAAGTCATCAACAAAATGCTGGTACAACTCAGCAAAGCTGCAAGGGGTTTCCTTCTCTCGGATGTATCTGATGACTTCTGAAACAACACCGTTAGAACGGCCCCCATCTGCGATGCCGGCAGGAAGACGGATACTTGGATATCTGGAAAGATTGAATTGATCAGAATAGAAAATCTGAATTATTGAGAACAGCGATATTGGGGTCGTAATTCCGAGAAGTTTACAAGTAATTTTCTTGTCGTTGAATAGTTTTATTGCAGATACATGATTCGACGAACTGAGAAGTATATTAAGATGTGCGATAATCGGTTCGAGTTTATCTTTATGAATTTCAAGTTGATATAAATGGATATATTTACCATGATCAACACGAAGAAGATTCGGGATATGTTGAATATAATAAGCAGTAAACAAAGGCTCGTAAACACACAGTTTATCAACGGCGTATTTCCTGATTTGATCCAATGTCACCATGCGTTCTTGATCCAGGACAAATTCTTCAAGTACCAATTGTAACGGCAAGCGGGGCTCATGACTCTCTCTTCTCATGATGTATGGGTACTCAGGATAGACCAATGCCTGGCTGTTTGACTCTCGCAGACAAGAGTAAAGTGCACTCTCGCTTGGGACGCCAAGGGTCAAAAGGTCATCCTTATGTTTTTCGAAAATGCCCGATACCGACAAGTACGGGATGTTCTCTTCGAGTCGAGTGATAAGGTCCTTTTCTATTTTTGCAATAATATTAAATGGAATTGAAATGTGATCGCGGTGGATATATGTTCCTCTATCCCACAGCAGTAAATTAGGTGCTCGTGAAATGTAGCCATAAATATTGCGTTCTGATAATTGTTGGTAAATCGATAGGTCTTTATTCACTTCCGCACGGACTTCTGTGAAATGCATGGCTCGTCCAGCATCGCGAAGAACCGTTTCCACAATTAATGTTCGACTTTTTCCATATTTTATTCCCCATGCGTATTGGGTGTAAAACCCTATATCATCAGCCTCGATGTTTTCTATCGCATCAGCTAGAAAATGAAGGTAAGCAGTTGAGAATTGTAGAACTGAAGATGACTTATAACAAGGTTGGCCTTGACAGAACTCGCCCATTATAGAAAATGCCTGTCCAAATGGGAGCATCCCGTTGGGTTGGGTTTCGACAGTTTTGGCGAGTGCCGTGCCTACCTCAGTACAACTCACACATTTGCAGTGTGGCATGATTATCTTAATTGGTGGAGTCCAGTCCACATCGTAATTGCTAGACAAATCAATGAGTGTTGCAAGGGCTTCATCCGAAGGGAGTGTTGGCCATTGCCAGCGCTTTCTTAATGACTCCGCTACCTCGGCAACCCAACATACGCCTCCAGCAGCCGTAACAGCTTCATTTACTGCAAGCCAGAGGCGATATAATCGCTCAAGTGTTCGTGGTTTTTGAAGAAAGGACATTAATTTTTGCTCGATCTGTCTGACTCGCTCACGGGTGAGATTTTCACGTTGTCCTAATTCTTCTAGCGTCCACTTCCGCCCGTCGAGCCATCCCAAGCGCCCTTTTAATAAATTGTAGTGGCGCTTTGTGCTCGTGGGTGTTGCTCTTAGGAATCTGCAAGCCTGCAATCGGAGATCGTTGCCTGCCGAAGATGCCATATTTAATTTGGAGGTCTTTCCAAAAGCGCCATATCCTACGACCGATTGCACAAATGCATCTACGAGTGGTTCAAAGCCAACATATGCCTCAACAGGTAATCCTTGCGGCATGGCCTTTTCGATTTTCAATGCTTGACCTTTTATTTTCCAAATGCATTGAAGAGCTTTAAGCCCTTGGATGGTAAACCCACAACGTTCGATGATGCTTCGCTCACTCATCTTCTCGATATCGCCCACCTTTGTGATTGGGGCATTCAGAACACTTGTAAGAATTGAGCCTAAATTAGAAAACTCAGCCAGCAGGAACTCTTCGAATAAACTTGTTTTTATGTCAGCGAAGATAGCAATGTCAGATAGATTTTCAATGATGTGAAACCGATCAGTAAAACCGCAAATGCGCGCTAAATAGTCGAGAATGATCGAAAGTGTCTTATCGCCTATACTAGCGTCAAGAAGGTAACTGACACTGATTGAAAACAAAACGTCGGCTGGATCTTCAGGGAAAAGCACCATTCCGCGAAGTCGGTCAACATCAATTGGTGGTATTCCGAGATCGTTTATGGTGAACTGGGCAGCGTCGATTGAGGAACTAGAGTGAGGAAGTGTAACGTTGAATATCTCCGGTAATGTACGAGACAATAAACTCCACTCCGCAGGATCGGATACCCTGTGCTCCCTGCAAGGAGGGAGGTAAGCGGCACGCCATGGTGAAAAACTTGTTCGATGATCACACTTTGGTTCTTCGTTCTGAGCGGTCTTAACAAGTATTTGGCGAAGCTCGGGGTGTAGCTGGGCAATCTTTTCCTGTAAATGCAGGATCTCGTATAACGTCTTTTTACCGACCTCGGTAAGGTTAGTCAGGTCTTTTTCTTGAAATTGCAATAGCCGTTGACAGGTCAGGATCTCCTCGCGCACTAGAGCATCTTGTGCCCGTGTAGAAAGGTTGTTCATCAAATCTTTTGGTATTTGGGTGTCTTGCAGCAACTTGGGCACACTAATAGATCGTGCATCATTCGGCTCTTGCCGTTCTTCGGGGATGGATTTATCAATGGCGGTATCCTGACCGGATCCATTTTTTTGTTGGCTAGATTGGGTTTGCTCCCGGAGTTGCAGCTGAATTAGCATTAACTCCGCAGTAATGCGTGAAGGGATGCCAGCTTGCCTCAGGCCCTCTACTGTCAAACCAAGGAGCCCTGTGAGGTCTCGAACACCACAGCTGAGCAACGCATCAAACGCCTGAGTGCTCATACACCTCAGCGTATACTCAAAAAGCGATTGTTTCGACTCGCCTACTCGATGATCGTCCCGAATGTGCAAGTGGCTACCCTTTGAATAATCAATGGCTGAAAATACCTGTATGCTCTGTCCACTTGTAAATCCATATCCTCCATCCTCCGTGGGCCACCGTTCGATGCCTGAGGCCTCCAGAGACCACCTGGAGTTTCGAAACGCATGATAGACGCCCAGTCCTCACCTGTATAAATTACTCGGATAATTTGCCAACACAAAGCATTTTATGCTGAAAACAGACGATTATTAGAAGGACCTCTGTTGCTGTGAGAAAAGGGGGTAGCCTTGAAAAGAGAAAATTTGGCCGACCTGGTCGGATCATGCCAAGCGGGTGCGGGATGACGGGGTGCCGGGGAAAGGTGGGGTGTCGAGGACTGACTGCCTCGATGATCTACCAGTTGAATTAGGCCTGCGATCAGGTCATCGGAGATAGACAAGATTCGTTCAGCTTGCCGGGAAGTCTTTTTCCCGGTTGGTCTTCTCCCGACCCCTGCATGCTCAGGATTTTCAGCCAGATACGAATGAAGAAATCGCGGCCGCTGCGCTCTGAACGGTGTAAGCGTTCACCGCAGAGACGGAGCATAGTCCGGTCAAGGAGAGAAAAGCTTTGTAAGACAGGATTTACGGGATTAACAGGAATGGCTATGGATTCAGGGATTGAGGAATTAATCCCTGAATCCCTCAATTCGCAATCCCTTAATTCTTGGATATTTCCAAGTCCTGCTCAACTCCGCAGCTCTATCTTCTAGCAGAGCCTTCGTCAGTGAAATACGGCCCGCCAGCTTCCCGAATAAGCCCTCAACGGGATCAGGTCCTCTTGGGATAAGCAGAATCTTTTCGCCTTCTTCCCGAAACTCTATCATCGATCCGGGCTTCAAACGATAGCGCCTGCGGAGCGCGGCAGGAATGACAACCCAACCCTTTGAAGACACCTTTGACTGCATCACATTCGATGGGTCCATAGTCTGTCCTTCAATGTATGATACCAAGTTGCGTTCAAGAGCGGTGAATAACCCCAAACTGAGCGGGGGAAAGTTTTCTCACTTTAAAGATACCCCGCGCCTCCCAAAATTTCGGCGTACACGCGCAAGCGCGTGTGGCCGAGCGCAATATCTCTACGCTCCGCGAGGCGTAGCCAAAGGCCCGCCTCAAGGAGCGTAGAGATCGTGAGCCGCGTAGCGGCGAGGGGGTGTGGGGGGCACAGCTCCCCGCGCTTTTGAAAATCATCACTTGATACTTTCTGGAACGTAACTTGGCCTAGCCATCCTGGAGTAAAACGTTACAACTTTTAGAATCAAGCCCCGGCGTGAAAAATCAAACCGGAAGTCTTATCGTTACAGCACTATAACCTTGTTTGCAAGATTTCAAACTCATGCCGAATGATTTGCAAAACCACGGAGCCGCCAGTGGAAAACACATTAGCAGAAAACATCATCTGGGACCTGGGCGATCTTTACTCGGGGCCATCCGATCCGCAAATCGAAGCCGATACAAAGTGGCTCCGGGAAGAGGTTTTGTCTTTTTCTTCCTACAGGGGGAAGGTGGCAGGGCTTTCGCCGGAGAATCTGCTCGAGGCCGTTGTGAGACTGGAAGAAATAAACGAGCGGGCCCAGAAGCTTCTGGCATACGCATATCTGAATTTTTCGACCCAGACATCAAACGCGGCAGCAAGCGCGCTATTTCAATCGCTGAAAGAACTCTACAGCGAAATCCGCCGGGATACCCTGTTTTTCGAGATCGAATGGAGCAAACTGGAAGACAGCCGGGCCGAAGAACTCTCATCCGGTCCCCTGTTGACCAAATACCATCATTACCTCATATCCCTCAGGCGCTATAAGCCGCACCTTCTAAGCGAACCGGAGGAGCGCATCCTGGCCGAAAAGGAACCCGCCGGGGCATCGGCCTGGGGGGCGCTTTTCGACAAGATGCTCAGCCAGTTGAAGTTTGGGGAGAAAAAGAGGACGGAATCGGAACTGTTAAGCGACATCTACAGCCCCGACCGCGAGGTCCGCAAACTTGCCGCAACCGAGCTTAGCGACGGACTCCAGTCGATCCTTCCCTCGCTGACGCACATTTTCAATACGGTCCTGCTCGATAAGTCGATAGATGACCGGCTGCGCCGATACCCCAACTGGCTAAGTTCCAGGAACCTGAGCAACGAAGCGGACGACGCCATGGTCGGCGCCCTGGTGAACGCGGTCTGCTCCAGGTACGACCTGGTCCAACGCTATTACCGCCTCAAGCGAAAGCTCCTCGGCTATGAGGAGCTTTTCGACTACGACCGCTATGCCCCTGTCCAGGTCCCGGCTGAGGTCAAGACCTCATGGGATGAGGCAAAAGAGATCGTGCTCTCTTCCTATGGGGATTTTTCCGCCGAAATGGAGAAGATCGCCCTGCGGTTCTTTAAAAAAGGGTGGATACACGCTCCGGTCCTGCCCGGAAAACGCAGCGGGGCTTTTGCGCACCCTGTGGTCCCTTCAGCGCATCCTTACATTTTTCTAAATTTTACCGGCAGCCTCCGGGACGTAAGGATCCTTGCCCATGAACTCGGTCACGGCATCCACCAGTATCTGGCGCGAGGGCAGGGACTTTTTAACTCCGATACGCCTCTTACGACCGCCGAAAGTGCATCGGTTTTCGGAGAAATGCTCGTCTTCCGCAGCGTCCTGAAAAGGACCGCCTCCCCGGCTGAACGCTTGGGACTGCTCTGCTCAAAAATAGAGGATACCTTTGCGACCGTTTTTCGGCAGGTGGCCATGAACCGGTTCGAGGAAGCCGTGCACATCGCCAGAAGGACACGTGGGGAGCTGGACCCCGATTTCATTTCCTCTGCGTGGATCGAAACACAAACGGCAATGTTCGGTGACTCTGTGCGGCTGCTCGACCACTATGGAACCTGGTGGTCCTATATTCCTCACTTCGTCCACTCCCCTGGATATGTATACGCCTACGCCTTCGGCGAACTGCTGGTGATGGCCCTCTACGAACAGTACCTGCGGGATGGGCCGGATTTTGTCCCAAAGTACCTGGCGTTTCTGGGATCGGGCGGGAAAGCCGGGCCCGAAGAGCTGCTTCGGCCGTTTGGAGTCGATTTGGCCGATGCCGGGTTCTGGGACCGGGGCCTGAGAATCATAGAGATGCTCGTAGACGAGGCCGAACGGGAAGCGGCACGATAAAGCCAAAAGCAAAATCCGGCAAAGTGCGAAAGGTCAAAAGCGTGGGGAGCATGCCCCCCACACCCCCTCGCCGCTACACGGCTCAGTGTGGCGCTGTCGGCGGCGGCCCCGCGCATGCGGTGGCTTGCCGCCGACAGCGCCGAGCGCTCGGCCACGCGCGTCCGCGCGTGGCCGAAATCCTGGCGGGTGCGGGGGAAACTTTCCCCCACCTGGCAGAGCCTGGAGTTATTAGCCGTTCTTTGCACGCAACTTGGTCTAAGGCCTTATCGCACCAACCAGAAGCCCGATAAGCGCCCCGCCAAGCACAAGCCACAAAGAGTTCAAGCGGAAGCGAATCAGCAGGATAGCGCTTCCCGCGGCCAAGAGAGAAGTGGGCAGATCAATGACCGCGCCTCGGCCCAGGCTCCAGGCGACCACGGCCATAAGGGCCAAGGACGCCACAATGACGCCGTCCAGAAATGCTCCTGCAATTGCCGATCTGCGCAGGAACGGCACGACCTGGCTGCCGATTGCCACGAGGATGAATGAAGGAAGGAAGATCCCGGCCGTGGCGATTAATGCGCCCGGCAGGCCGGCAAGCAAATAACCGATGAAGGTCGCCGTCGTAAAGACCGGGCCGGGGGTCACCTGCCCTATGGCAATGGCGTCCAGAAGCTGTGTTGTGGTCAGCCAATGCCAACGGTCGACAAGATCGGCGTGCAGGAAGGCCAGCAGCACATAGCCGCTCCCGAACACCACCGAGCCGATTTTGAGGAAGAACACGAAGAGCGGCAACAAACCGAACTCGACTTTGCCCGCAGAGTGAGAAGTCGAGGCGAAGTAAGCGGTCACCGGAAAGCAGCAGGCCGAAAGAAACATAATCAGGATCGATATCCGGTGTCTCCGCCAATCCTGGATGAATCCCTGCCGCAATCCCACGATCAACCCGGTCCCAAAGAGCAGGACGAGCGGGTTGACCCCCAGAGAACCCAGTATAATGTTAACTGCGGCCATCGCCGCCAGGAACTTATTTTTCACCGCAGTGCGCCCTAAGCCTAAAAGGGCCTGCAAAACGACGGCGATTACCACCGGCTTGATCCCGTAAAGCAGCCAGCCAATCTGGGGAAGGTCCCCGTACCGAACGTAAGCCCAGGCAAGCGCCAGGACCATGAGCATTGCCGGAACGATAAAGCAAACGCCGGATAAAAGGAGTCCCATCCAGCCTTCACACAAGTAGCCTATGAAGATCGCCATTTCCGTTGAACTGGGACCGGGAATCAGGTTGGCTGCGCCCAGCAGGTCGAGGAATTTATCCCTGGAGACCCATCGCCGGCGCCGGACCACCTCGTCTTCCATCACGGCAATGTGAGCCGCAGGTCCTCCGAAAGCCGTCGTTCCAAGACGGAGGAAGAAAAGGGCCAACCTGCTCAAACTTATCTTGTCGCCTGTAAGGGCCTGATCTCGATGTTCATCATCCATTTGCTGATTAAACCATTGGTGCAAACCGAATGAGGCCTCCCGATCCCACCCCGTCTAGCGGAGCGTCGAGAATGAGCGGCCGGCTTCCGCGCTACGCGCTCACATGCCGCTACGGGAGGCCGGGCAAGCCCACTTCACAAAGTGAAGCAGGGCGAAGCCCCGCGAAGCGAGACCTTTACACCATTGTAACTTAACTTTCTGATGTGCTTAACATCTGGCTTGCCTTCAAACGCACCACGTTTAATGTCTGTGCGTTCTGCATGGCTGCGCGCACGGGTCGCCGCTCTTATCATGTCAGGCGCTTTTTTTTGAGCAGGGTATTATATAAGTCTAATATACGAGAATGATTTGTACTGTGGGCTGGGACGGATAGTGTAAAGTTTTGTAATGTACACAGGTCCATTTCGG
>Ga0187885_10003363_pt1 | contig 14251 bp, 15 predicted proteins | sample June2016WEW_20_1_3_FD_132970 | JGI IMG/M metagenome (GOLD analysis project Ga0187885, IMG submission 132970) | Peatland microbial communities from SPRUCE experiment site at the Marcell Experimental Forest, Minnesota, USA - June2016WEW_20_100 | ecosystem: Environmental > Terrestrial > Soil >... | reverse complement strand
GCTCAAGCGGAGGATCTTCGCCGAGCTCGAGCCGGCGACCCATCCGACCGCTCTCCTCGCGACGAACACCTCCTCGCTCCCCATCACCGCCATCGGGCAGGACCTGAAGGACCCCGGACGCCTAGTCGGGGTCCATTTCTTCAACCCGGTCCTCCAGATGCCGCTCGTGGAGCTGATCCCGGGCCACACGACGCGCCCCGACTTCGTCGAGCGGGCGCGCTCCTTCGCCGTGAGCTTGGGAAAGACGGTCGTCACCTCCCGGGACACCCCCGGCTTCGTGACGACCCGAGCCCTCGCCGTCCTCGTCAACGAGGCCGCGTGGATGCTCTACGAGGGCGTGGCGACCAAGGAGGACATCGACACCTCCTACAAGCTCGGCTTCCACCACCCGATGGGGCCGTTCGAGCTCGTCGACCTCGTCGGGATCGACACGACGGTCTCCATCCTAGACGTCCTCTGGGACGGGTTCCGGGATAGCCGCTATCGCGCCTGCCCGCTCCTTCGCACCCTGGTCGCCGCCAAGAAGCTCGGTCGAAAGACGGGGGAAGGGTTCTACGTGTACCCTTCCGCCCGGACGGGCGGGCCATGACCGACTACGGCGCCGGGTGGGACCTCCTCATCCTCGTCGTCGTATCGTTCATCCCGGCGCTGGTCTACCTTTCCTGGATCCGGGGGACCGAGCGGTACGGTAAGGAGGGGTGGGGCCCGCTCCTTCGGGCGTTCGTCTACGGAGCGGTCTTCGCGACCATCACCGCCGCGATCCTCGAAGCCGTCATCGTCTCCGTGGGGACCGCGGTCAGCCAGAACTACCCCGGGCCCGAGTTCGTCTTCCTGAACGGGAACTCGCCCGCCGGGGCGTTCTTCCTCGTCCTCGTCATCGCCCCGTTCGTCGAGGAGGCCCTCAAGGGCTCGGGGGTCGTCGCGTTCCGGACCTCGTTCAGGCAGCTCGCGGACGGACCGGTGTTCGGGGCCTCGGTCGGCCTCGGCTTCGGGTTCTTCGAGACGTTCCTCTACGGCCTGGGCGCCTACCTCGTGGGAGGCCTCGAGGCGGGCCTCGTCCTGATCGTCATCCGCTCGATCTCGAGCGTGATCCTGCACGGGAGCGCGACCGGGATGTTCGGCTACGGCTACGCTCGATCCCAGTTCAAGCAACCCGGACCCGGCACCGGGTCGTACTATCTCGTCGCGGTCGGGATGCACGCGAGCTTCAACGCGCTCGCCTCGCTCACGGCGATCCTGGCGATCGCCGGCATCAGCGGCGTCGCGAACGACGCGGCCGGCTACATCGCCCTCTTCGCGGCGATCTTCTTCGCGTTCTGGGCGATCGAGCACGTCCGCTCGATCATCCAGGCGTCCGACTACCCCGCGCTGCTCGGCACGTCAATCACCTATCGCCCCCCGGGAGGGGCTCGACCTCCGGCCCGCCCCTAGCGAAGGTCCGGCTCACGCCTTTGGCGGAACCCGGGGGTTAGCGTTTCGGTTCCAGTCCGCCTCCCGGATCGACCGGTAAACCGCCTCGGCCTCGTCGGAGGGGGGCGCCTCACCGCCCTGGCCCACGTCACGGATCCGCGCCTTCTTGAGGAGCCAGTAGTGGATCCGCCAGGTCTTGCCGCGCGACACGGTGGCGTCCTCCTCCTCGCTCGTGAGGAGTCCCTCCTCCTCGAGCTGGTAGAACCGGTCGCGGTCGTCGCTCGAGAGCTTGTTGTCGAGGACCGTATCGTCGGCCCCGAAGTATCCCAGCACCATGCGAGCGACCGGCCGGGCCTCGGGGGTCGGCATCTTCCCGCGGGCGACGAGGGTCCTCTCGATCGCTCGGGTCAGTTCGGCCTCGGTGATCGAGGGCATGGGAATCTCCCCGGCCACGGAATGAGCGAAGATAAGGTTCTTCGGCCATTCGAAGCGCTTGCCGGCGAACTTTTGTGGCCTCCGCCGGTCTCGGGGGAGTGACCGAGCTGTTCGTCTTCGAGATCCCCGAGGGAGCGCGGGCGTCCGCGCAGCGCGCGGTGGACCGGGGCCTCTGCGACGAGTGCTTCGGGCGCCTCTTCGGCCGCCTCGGCCACGGTCTGTCGAACCCCGAGCGGGCCCGTCGGCTCACCGACGCGCTCGGACACGCCCCCCTCGCCGGGAACCCGGAGTGCGCGGTGTGCGGAGGGCTGTTCTCCCGCCTGAGCGCGTGGGTCGACCGGGCCGTCCGCGCCGCCGAGGGATTCGAATGGCACCGCTTCACGTGCGGGTCCCGATGGGACCCCGAGCGACTGGCGCGGGAGGAGGCGCTCTGGATCGAGGTCAGCACCGAGTGGGGCGAGAGCGCTCGCTCCGCGTTCAATCGGGAGCTCGGCAAGAAGATGGAGGCGGCGAGCGGAGCCGCCGGGGTCACGGACCGGCCCGACGTCGTCTTCCTCGCCGACCTTCCCGTCGGGCGGGTCGAGCTCACCGTCCTCCCGCTCTACGTCCGCGGTCGGTACCGCAAGCTCGACCGGACCCTTCCCCAGACCCGATGGCCCTGCCGCCGATGCCGGGGTCGGGGATGCACGACCTGCGGAGGCACCGGGAAGACCTACCCGACCAGCGTCGAGGAGATCGTCGCGGCCCCGTTCCTTTCGGCGACGGGCGCGGAGGGAAGCCGTTTCCACGGGATGGGCCGGGAGGACATCGACGCGAGGATGCTCGGCCGGGGCCGACCGTTCGTCCTCGAGCTCCTGCGGCCGCGCCGGCGTTCGGTCGACCTGGCCCAGATGGTGGCCGAGCTCGCCCGGGACGCGGTCGGGAGGGTGGAGGTCGTCGACCTCCGCCCGTCGGACGCGCCCGAAGTGGTGCGGGTGAAGGAGGCGAGCCCGGACAAGAGCTACCGGGTCGGCGTGGTGGGAGATGTCCCGGTGGGAAAGGTTAATGAGGCTCTCGACCTCGCGCTCCGCCAAGCGATCGCCCAGCGTACGCCGAAGCGCGTCGCCCATCGTCGATCTGACCGCGTGCGAACGCGGCGGGTCGTCGCTGCGCGCGTCGTGGAGGCGACCGACGGGCGGTTCACGCTCGACCTCAGGACCGAAGCCGGTACGTACGTCAAGGAATGGGTGGAGGGAGATGACGGACGCACCGTTCCAAGCCTTGCCTCCCTGGTCGGGGTGCCGCTGAAGGTCGAGTTCCTCGACGTGCTAGAGATCCACGATACGGAGGTGTAGGTCGATGGTCAAGAGTTCCAAGGGGTTCCGCTCCCGCTCGCGCGGGACGTTCACGAAAGAGGTCCGCGAGCGGGGGCTCCCGCCGGTGAGCCGGTTCCTCCGCGAGTTTGCGATCGGCGACCGCGTCGTCGTCCGGATCGAGGCGTCCGACCCGCACGGCCAGCCGCACCCACGCTACCAAGGGCGCACGTGCACCGTGGTCGCGAAGAGCGGCCGTGCCTACCGCATCGCGTTCCGGGACGGGGGGAAGCGAAAGGAGCTCATCGCGACCCCTATCCATCTCATGCCCGCCGACGTGGGGAAGGCCGATGCCTGAACCGGTCCCGCTCTCGAAGGTGAAGGACCTCCTCGTGGAGGAGGCCGCTCGGCGCACCCTTCCCCGCGAGGCCGCCCTCGCCCACCAGCACGCCGAGCAGTTCGCTCGGCTCTCGGCCGAGCAGACCGCGAAGCTCCTTGCCGAGCTGAGGACGCTGCCGTTCGTGGACGCCACGGTCGCGGTGAAGATCGCCGACGTTCTCCCCCAGTTCCCGGAGGAGATCCGCCTCCTCTTCTCGAAGGAGCGGGTCGCGCTCGACGAAGCGCAGGTCGCCCGGCTCCTCGAGATCGTAGCACAGCACCGATGAGCGGGGGGGATCCGGTGTGGAGAATTACGCGATCATTCTCGATTACCTGCCGAACGGTCGGCAGACGGAGCGCGGGTTCCACCGCGAACACCTCGCGCTCGCCATCGGCGAGGACGAGCTGAAACTCTTCGAGCTCGTTCCGCGACCGGCGGTGCCCCTGTTACCGGGGACCCGGGTCTCGCTCGTGCCCGTCGCCGGCGCCCCCTCCCCGATCGACCACGTCCGGCGTCGGGTCAGCTACGACGAGCTGACCGTCTCGGCCCGCACGGAGCTCACCCCCGCCCTCGAAGCGATCGTCCGGCGGAACAGCCCTCGCTACCTACGGTTCTTCAACGAGGCCCCGGCGGTCTCGCGCCGGTTCCACCTGCTCGAGCTCCTCCCCGGGATTGGCAAGAAGACGATGCAACAGATCGTGGACGAGCGCAAGAGCGCCCCGTTCGCGAGCTTCGAGGAGATCGAGCTGCGGGTCCACTTGAAGAGCCCCGAGCGGCTCATCGTCGGCCGGATCGAGCAGGAACTGAGCGGTGTCGAGGACAAGTACCGTCTCTTCGTCGCGCCATAGCGCGGCGGACGACGGGACCGTCCCTCCGGTTCCCGAGCGGCCGGACGAGGTGCGTGCCGCGCTCGACTCCCTCGGCGTGCGACCATCGAAGGAGTGGGGCCAGTCGTTCCTCACCGACCCGTTCGTCGCCGACGCGGAGGCCGCGCTCGTAGAACTGCCTCCCGGGCGCCCCGTGGTCGAGATCGGCGGCGGACTCGGGGTCCTCACCGCGGCCCTCCTGCGTCGCGGGATCGGTCCGCTCACCGTCATCGAGCGGGACCGCCGGCTCGCGCGCTTCCTCGCGACCACCTTCGGCGCTCGGGTCCGAGTCGTGACGGGGGACGCCCTCACCGTTCCGCTCCCCCCCGCGGACGCGGTCGTCGGGAACCTTCCCTACTCGGCGGCGACGCCGATCCTGTTGCGGCTGTTCGCCGCCCGTACCCCGCGCATCGTCTTCCTCGTCCAGCGGGAGGTCGCCGAACGGCTCGCCGCGGGCCCCGGTTCGAAGAAGTACGGACGCCTCTCGATCATCGCCCAGCTCTACGGCTCGCTCGAGCTGTTCCGGACCGTCGGTCCCGCGGCGTTCACGCCGCGACCCGAGGTCGAGAGCCGGATCGGGGTCCACGTGGCGCGGCGAGAACCCCTCCCGGTCCCTTCCGTTCCCCAGTTCGAGGAGATCCTACGACAGCTCTTCTCCTCCCGAAGGAAGCAGCTCTCGAACCTCCTTCCCCGGCTGACCCCGAGCCGGGAGGGGGCGGACGAGCTCGCCCGGCAGGCCGGTTGGCCTCCCGATTGGGCCCGTAGTCGGCCCGAAGAGCTTCCGCCGAGCGACTTCTTCGCCCTCGCCCGGGCCCTCGTGGACGGGACCGGACCCGGCGACGAGCGCTCGTGATTCCGATCGGATGCCCGACCCTAGGCCGCCCGAGGCCCTCTGACCGACAGCGGTTCGTGACCTCTCCCTAGGTCCTTTTCCCCCCCGGATGTTCGCCCCCCCTCGATGAACCCCGCCAGTAGAAGCCCCACTCTGAAGAAGCGGACCAAGACCCAGAGCGCGGCCCTTGCCTGGCTCCTCGAGGCGAACCAGCCCTCAGTGCGGTACCGGACCTTGACCGAGCTCCTCGGCCGAAAGGAGAACGACCCGGACGTCCGGAACGCCAAGAAGGAGATCCTCGAGCGAGGATGGGCCGCGGAGATCCTCTCGCAGCGGCGTCCCGGAGGCGGCTGGAACGATGGGGAGAGCCAGTACCGCCCGAAGTACCTCTCCACCAACTGGATGATGCTGGTCCTCGCCGACCTCGGTCTGACGCGCGCGGTGCCCGAGGTCCGAGAGGCTTGCGAGTTCTGGATGGACGGGTTCGCCGCGAAGGGCGGCGGCCTCGGTAGCAGCTCGAAGGGAACCCCGCACTACTGCGTAGCGGCCAACCAGGCCCGGGCGTTGATCCGTTTCGGGTACGCGGACGACCCTCGGGTTCGGCGCACCCTCGACTGGCTTGTCGAGGCCGCCGACCCCAAGGGGGGCTGGTCCTGCTTCGGTTCCGGAAGGAACCTCGATTCGTGGGAGGCGATGAGCGTGTTTGCGGCCTACCCTAGGTCGAAGTGGACCGCGAGCATGGAGGCCTGTGTGGAGAAAGGAGCCGAGTTCTTCCTGGAGCGGCAGCTCCATCTTCAGGGCGACCGGTACGAACCCTGGTACCGGTTCCACTATCCACCGCACTACTACTACGACCTCCTGGTCGGTCTCGATTTCATGACCGCCCTCGGCTTCGCGGGCGACCCTCGGATGAGCTATGCGATCGATTTCCTGCGTTCCCGCCAGCGTCGCGATGGGCGCTGGAACCTCGACGCGGCCCACCCGGACCTCGAAGGCGCGGCGGCGCGCTGGTACGCGACGCACCCGAGCCACCGCCCCACTCCCTTCGCCCTCGAGAAGGTCGGCCGACCGAGCAAGATGATCACGCTCACCGCGCTCCGGGTCCTCGACGCCGTCGACACGGCGGCATCGTCCGCGAGGGGGAAGCCGTGACCGGCGAGCGCTGGACCGAGGTCGACGCGTACCTCGAGCAGAAGCTCATTCCCACCGACCCGGCCCTCGAAGAGTGCCAGCGCTCCAGCACGGCCGCGGGCCTTCCGAACATCCAGGTCTCCCCGACCCAGGGGAAGCTGCTCTACCTCCTCGCGAAAGCCGTGGGGGCGCGGCGGGTCCTCGAGATCGGCACCCTCGGCGGGTACAGCACGATTTGGCTCGCGCGGGCGCTTCCGGCCGACGGACAGCTCGTGACGCTCGAGTTCGACCCGAAGCACGCGGGGGTCGCTCGCGCCAACATCGCGCGGGCCGGCCTTCAGGACCGCGTGGAGCTACGGCTCGGTCGGGCGCTCGAGACCCTCCCGAAGCTCCTCGCCGAGAAGCGGGGCCCGTTCGACCTCTTCTTCCTGGATGCCGACAAGGCGAACACGCGCGCCTACTTCGAGTGGACGCTGAAGCTCTCCCGACCGGGTTCGTTGATCGTCGTCGACAACGTGGTCCGGAGGGGAGAGCTCGTCGACGCGTCGGACCCAGACCCCGACGTCCGCGGGATGCGCGACTTCCTGGACGCGCTCGCCTCCGAGGACCGGGTCAGCGCGACCGGCATTCAGACCGTCGGCCGGAAGGGGTACGATGGATTCGTCCTGGCGCGGGTGACTGAAAGTCGCGTAGCATAGATACCCGGTCCCCGTTCCGCCACGCGATGAAGACGAAGAGGGAACGCCCTGGACCCTCCCCACCGACCCGGGCCACGGCCTGCGCGGAGTACTCCTTCCGCCAACGGTTCCGCGTTCCCGCGCCCTGGGCGTTCCGCTGGTGCATCGACTTCCTTCCCTACGATTGGACGAACGCAGGAGGTCACGGGTCACGGAAGGTCCTCTGGCTCGCTCCTCGGACCGTCATCCTCGACGATACGTTCCCCGCACCCCGCGGTCGCCGCGTTCGCAAGGTCAAGCTCGTCCAGGTCTATCCTCGTGCCCGGTACTGGGTCAGCACCCACATCGTGGGGCCGAACCATCACTCCCAGTTCCGCTACTCCATCTCGGCCGACGGACCGAGCGCCTCCGTACTGCTCTTCGAAGGCCGGGAGCTCCGATGGCGCGGGCCCCCGCTCGCTCCCGTCGCGACGCGACGGTTGGCCGCGCGCCTTCGTTCGGAGGACGCTGACCTCTGGAAGCGTTTCGCCGCCGAGATGGAGCGCGAGTTCTCCCAACGGTAGGCTTCCGCGAGGGGGTTCGCCCCGAATCGTCGGTCGTGTCGGCTCATGCCGAGCTCGACCGGACCATGGTCATCGAGGAGGCTACGCTCGTGAATCCGAGGCGTTCGAGCGTTACGCCCACGGCCCCCGCCGGCTCCGGGACCACGGCGAGGCAGGTCGCCGGGGCGTGAGGTCGGAGCCACTCGGTGGCCGGGTCGAAGAGGGTCGCGACCTCCTCCGGGGTCGGGGGGGTCGAACCGGTCAGGGGAAAATAGACCCCCATCGGGGGGTCGGGGGCAAAGCCGGCGCGGAGAACGAGCGGCGAACCGGTGGCAGTCTTGTGGATCCACGTCCGTCTGCGGCTCCGGAAGGAGCTGGCGAGGACCTCGTTGTGGGAGAGCCTTCTCGGAGTGGCGGGCAGGGCCGCACGGTAATCGGCGACCCGACCTTCGTCCAGCCTCGGAGCGACCTCCTTGAGTTCCGCCCTCGTCGCGGGACGCGTCCCGGGAGGGACCGGGGCTGTGGTGGGGGGAATTCCCGTGCGGAGGTACCACCGAAACTGGGCGACCTCTCGATAGCCGGCGCGTCGGTAGACCCGGATGGCCGTGTCGTTGTCGCTGTCGACATCGAGGACGAGCCAGCCCTCCTCGCGGCGCACGGCCTCTTTCTGCAGGAGGACGAGGATCTGGGAAGCGATTCCCCGGCCACGATACTCCAGTTCGGTCGCCATCCCAGCGACGTAGGCGGCATGCGGTAGTCGGAGCAAGGTCCCGGTCCCCACGACCCGGTTCCCGTCGACCGTGACGAAGATTTGGGCGAAGGGGCGGCCGATCAGCTGGAAGAACCTAAGGAGCGTCCAGACCGACCTTCGGGAGAGCGAGCGGACCATCTTCTCGGCGCTCCGGTCGAGGCCGGTGGAGCGCTCGAGCTTCCCGATCCCCTGGAGCACGACCGTGAGGAAGCTCGGAATGTCCCGCCGGCGAAGGAGACGATACTCCAGGGGTCCCGCGGTTTCCGTCATCCTACGCTACCCTGCCTTCGGCCGTCGGATTCCGTTCGGCCGCTCCGCCTATCGAAGGGAGAATGTAAGGGGTAGGGTCCGGCGTCACGGACGACCGATCCTCTTTGAGGGTTCGACCCTCGCGTGAACGGTCCCTCCGAGCCAGGCCACCGCGACTATGATGAGACCTCCCCCCACGTACTGGAGGCCGGAAAGCGCGACCCCGAGGATCAAGAGCCCGGCCGTGGCCGCGACGATCGGCTCGAACGAGCCGGCGACGCCGGCCTCGGTGGCGGTCAGCTTCCGAAGTCCGTAGACGAAGAGCGTGAAGGCGAGCAGGGTCCCCGCCACGACCATGAAGAGGACCAGCCCCGCGAGGAGCGCCGCGCTCGCGAGCGAGGCGGGCCAGTGGTACTGCAGCAGGGTCCATGCACCGATCGGGGCCGTGACGAGCCCTCCGAGCAAGAACCCCCACGTCGTCACCCACCACGCACTTTGGGTCTGGACGAACCGACGGGTGGCGAGGGTATAGTACGCCCCCGAGACCGCCGAGAGGAGACCGAACGCGAGACCCAGCGGCGTGATGAGGATGGAGAACCCGTGGGGAGAGACGGTCCCGACCAACAGCATCGTCCCGGCCGCCGCGAGCGCGAGCAGGGCGGCCCACCGGGCCGACCACCGGATCGCTCCGGACGCGAGCTCGTAGCCGGCGACCATGGGCAAGAAGAGGAACTGAAGGAGGGTCGCCGTCGTCACGTTCGAGTAGAAGAGCGCCTCGAGGTACGTGACCTGGGAGCCGACGAGGCCGAAAATCGCCATCGAGGCGAACGAGGCCGTCCACGGACGAGGCCACTTCGGTCGTGCCACCGCGAGGAGAAGGGTGGCCGCGCCGAGCATGCGGATGGTGGTGAGCCCCCAGACCGGGAACTGGAATCCCTGAAGGACCACCTGGGCCGCGGTCCCGGAGAGGCCCCAGAGCGCCGACCCCGTGATCGCCGCCGCGAGCGCCAACCGTACCTCGCGCATGGAGGGACCCTCTGTCGACTCGTCCCGGATGAGGGGGAGGGGATGGCTTTTGCTTCGACCCGGCCCCCGAGAAGGAATGCTAGAACATGTCGCCGCGATGGCTCGAGAACGAAGGGTCGTGGAAGACCTTCCGAAGGTCCTCTCTCCGTGAGGCGCGCGAGCGGAGTGGCTTCGCCATCAGAACCGTGTGGGACGACGGCTCGATGGCGTACCCCCTCGCACGGAGCGCCGCCTCCGCGTCGCGGACGAACGAGGTCCCCTGGAACGTAAGCCACCGTCCCCGGGCCAGGCTTCCGAGCGCGGCGACCATCGGCTCGATGTGGTCGGGGGAGGTCACCACCACCTCGTTGGTGGTCAGGTTCCAGTCGCTGCTGTCGGACAAGTACGCGTAGCCGACCGCGCGAGCCCCGCACGATAGGATTCGATAGTTCTCGGGTTTCCTCCAACCGAGCCGAAAGCGAATTCGGGTGGAACCCCGGCTCCGAGGCACGAACCCGAGGCGTCGGTAGGTCGCCCTGGCGAGGAGGCGCTCCAGTCGCCCGGCGTCGCTGGCCTTTGCCGGCTTCCAGCGGTAGCCGGCGGGGGGGTCACATCGCCGCGGACGAAGGTCGCGTCCCAGGGCGTGAGGGGGCGAGTAGACGTCCTCGTATCCTAGGTCACGGTAGAGCTGATGCGCCCCCCAGGTCCGGTGGGTCCAGAGGAAGGACCAGGTTCGGCCCCGGGCGACCTCTCGCTGGTGGACCTCGCGGAGGAGCGCTCGGGCGAACCCCTGACCAATCCCATTCGGGCGTGTGAGGACGTCAGCGATCCCCACCACCGTCTGCGGACCGGTCCGCCCTCGGAAGGGGAGTTGGAGGGTCTCGACGCGGGAAAGGACCTGGTCGCCCTCGACGGCGTAGACGCCCCAGTAGTCGGACGCGGGGTGGCCCATGCGTCGGAGACGCCGGATGAACCGAAGGTCCTGGGGAGGATCACCGTCGCTCACTCCGAAGGCGGCGAGCTGGGGGAGCAAACGGTCCGGCAGTTCGTCGAGCTCGTAGATCCGCATCTCTCGCGTCCGCTGGGGATCGCGAGACCGGATCTGGGTATTTAGCAGGCCTTGACCGCGGTTCTAGAACCCGTCGACCATCGGCCCGACGGACCTCGGTCCGACGGTTCAGCTTCTCCTTGGACCGGCTCCCAGAAGAGACGGAGTGGGTGGGCTCGACGGCCGCCGTCGCGAAGCCCGAGGGGCTTAGTTGCATTTATATAGAAGAGCAATTCTGCCAAACACGGTGGAAGCATGCTTCAGGGAACCCCGATTCTCGTCCTGAAAGAAGGGACCGAGCGCGAGCAAGGAAAGAGCGCGACCGCGAACAACATTGCCGCGGCCCGGGCCGTCGCCGACACGGTACGAACGACCCTGGGTCCGCGCGGCATGGACAAGATGCTCGTCGACGGGATGGGCGACATCACGATCACGAACGACGGCGTCACGATCCTGAAGGAGGTCGACGTCGAGCACCCGGCCGCCAAGATGCTGGTGGAGGTCGCGAAGACCCAGGACCAGCAGTGCGGCGACGGGACGACCACGGCGGTCGTGCTCGCCGGCGAGCTCTTGAAGCGCTCCGAGTACCTCCTCGACCAGAAGGTTCACCCGACCGTTATCACTCGCGGCTTCCAGCTCGCGTTGCAGGAGGCAAAGCGCCTCCTCGAGACCGAGATCGGAACGACCATCCAGACGAACGACGAATCGATCCTCATCGACTGCGCCGCGACCGCGATGGGCTCGAAGGGCGTCTTCGGCTCCCGGGCCGAGCTCGCGAAGATCGCCGTCCTCGCGGTCCAGAAGATCGCCGAGGTTCGCGGCGGGAAGACCATCTGTGACGTCGACCAGATCAAGGTCGAGAAGCACCACGGGGGCACGATCTCGGACACCGAGCTGATCCAGGGGATCATCCTCGACAAGGAGCGAGGTCACCCGCGCATGCCGTCCGAGGTGACGAACGCGAAGATCGCCCTCCTCAACTCCGCCCTCGAGATCAAGAAGACCGAAATCGAGAGCAAGATCAACATCAAGAACCCAGGCCAGATCCAGAGCTTCCTTGACGAGGAAGACCGGACGTTCCACAAGATGGTCGACTCGATCAAGGCGGTCGGCGCGAACGTGGTCGTCTGCCAGAAGGGGATCGACGACGTCGTTCTCCACTACCTCGCGAAGCAGGGCATCTATGCCGTGAAGCAGGTCAAGGAGTCGGACCTCCAGAAGCTCGCCCGCGCGACCGGTGGGAAAATCGTGACAGGGATCAAGGAACTCACCGCTACGGACCTCGGCTCCGCGACCAAGGTCGATGAGCACAAGGTCGGCGACGACAAGATGACGTTCGTCACGGGTTGCGCCAACCCTCGGTCCGTTTCAATCCTCATCCGGGGCGGCACCGAGCACGTCACGCAGGAGGTCGAGCGCTCGCTCCACGACGCCCTCAAGGTCGTCTCGAGCGTCATTGAGGACGGGGTCGTCTGCCCCGGCGGCGGCGCCTCCGAGATCGACCTCGCGGTGAAGCTGCGAAAGTGGGCCGGCACCGTTGGTGGCCGCGAGCAGCTGGCGGTCGAAGCGTTCGCTCAGGCGCTCGAATCGATCCCGTGGGCCCTCGCCGAGAACGGTGGGTACGACTCGATCAACACCCTCATCGACCTTCGGAGCGCCCACGATGGACCCCACGCGAACAAGAACGCCGGGATCAACCTCCAGGACGGGAAGTCGGCCGACATGTGGAAGCTCCACGTCATCGAACCACTCCGCGTCAAGAGTCAGGCGCTCACCTCGGCCACCGAGGTCGCGACCATGATCCTGCGCATCGACGACATCATCGCGTCGAGGAAGTCGGGCCCCACGCCCGGCGGCCCGGGCGGCCACGAGCACTAGTGCGAGGGCTTGAGACTCGGCCAAACTCGTTCCACGGGCCGGACTCCCTTCTCGGGAGCCGGTCCGAAGCCTTCTTATCGCGAGGGGGGTAGGCCGGTTTCGCCATGCGGACCAAGCCGGTCGAGGGGGTGCTCCGCCTCGACGTGGTGGCCCTGGACCCCCGTCCGGCCGTCTACCTCGCGTACGACGGCCTCGCCGGCGTCAGCCAGCGCCCGATCCTCCGCGACCTCATCGAGGAGCTCGAGCGTAAGGGTCCCGAGGAGCTCGCGAAGTTCCTGGAGGCGCTGCGACGCCGCCGGTCCGGGATGGTCCATGTCTACTTCTCCGATTACGTGAGCTACGGGATCGGGGGCGGGGACGCGGCGGCCGAGTTCTTCCTCGGCACGTTCCTCCTCCTCCACGAGCCGGCCCGGCCGGCGGGAAAGGACCCGGCGATCCCCGAACATCTCGCGCTCTTCCGTCCGGGAGGCGTCGAGCGCCTCGCGGTCGAGCCCACGGCCCGATAAGGCCCTCCTCGACCCGAACCGTTTTCTGCCGGGCCACGTCTCGCCGTTCGTCGGATGGCCGAAGAGAACCGTCTGGAGCAGGACCGGAGGGCAAAGGTCGCCCGGTGGCGGGCGGAAGGCAAGGAACCCTACCCCTGGTCGTTGCCCGACCGCTCCCCCACCGAGCGCGTTCGTTCGGCGTGCCAGGCGCTCAAGCCCGGGGAGGAGGCGGCGGGCGCCACGGTACGCGTCGCGGGTCGGCTCATGGCGGTCCGCCAGCATGGTCGGACCGCGTTCGCGGACCTCGAGGACCTATCGGGGTCGCTCCAGCTGCTGCTTCGGGTCGACGAGCTTGGCGAGGGCCCCTACCAGACCTGGCTCTCGGACCTCGACCCCGGGGACATCATCGGCGCCGAAGGGACCCCCACCGTCTCCCGCCGTGGCGAGCCCTCGCTCCTGGTCCGCTCCCTCACGATGCTCGCGAAGGCGATCCGACCGCCTCCCGAGAAGTTCCACGGGCTCCAGGACGTGGAGGAACGACTGCGCCGACGATACGTCGACCTTCTCGCGTCGCCGGATGCGCGCGCCCGGTTCCGGACCCGAACCCTGCTCGTCCGGGAGATCCGTTCGTACTTCGACGACGCCGGCTTCCTCGAGGTCGAGACACCGGTGCTCACCTCGGTCGCGGGCGGTGCCGCGGCCGCTCCGTTCGTCACCCACTCGAACTACCTCGACGCCGACCTCCGGCTTCGGATCTCGATCGAGCTTCCCCTGAAACGGCTGCTGGTCGGTGGGCTCGAACGCGTCTACGAGCTCTCGAAAGCGTTCCGCAACGAGGACCTGGACAGCATCCACTCGCCGGAGTTCACGGAGTTCGAGGCGTACTGGGCGTACGCCGACTACAATGACATGCGGCACCTGATGGAGGGCCTCTTCGAGCGGCTCGCCTACCGGACCCTCGAGCTGTGCCCCGGCGACCCCGTGGTCGAAGCCGCCGCGAAGCGGTTCCTTCCTCCCTTCCCGACCGTCGACTTCGTGGACGCCCTCGAAGAGCGGAGCGGAATCCGCGACCTGCTCTCCAAGAGCCGTGAAGAACTGCGGGAGCTCGCCCGCGCCGCCGGGTCGACCGTTCCCGACAGCTCCTCGACGGGGACGTTCCTCGACAAGCTCTTCGAGCACCACGTGGAGCCGACGTTCGACCGGGTGACCTTCGTGGTCGACTACCCGGCCGCGACGACCCCCCTCGCGAAGCGGCACCGCTCGAAGCCCGG
>Ga0187885_10003347_pt1 | contig 14301 bp, 14 predicted proteins | sample June2016WEW_20_1_3_FD_132970 | JGI IMG/M metagenome (GOLD analysis project Ga0187885, IMG submission 132970) | Peatland microbial communities from SPRUCE experiment site at the Marcell Experimental Forest, Minnesota, USA - June2016WEW_20_100 | ecosystem: Environmental > Terrestrial > Soil >... | reverse complement strand
CGGATTGTTGTTGTAATGTTTGACAAAGTCCTTGGTGTGGACGCCTTCAAAGCTCTTGAAATCTTTGTGATTCAGGTATTCGAGAAACGCAGTTCGCGCCACAGCCTTGTTCTGCGCCTCTACACTGGTTGGTGCCACATGGCTTGGGCGGAAGATGAAGAAAAGTCCCAAACAAAGCACGATTGCGCCTGCCCTTTGTGCGGCAAAGCGCAGAGGCATGACATGATTGACGGCTCTCCGCAATTGTTTATCGTCCATAGACATCTCCGTAACGGCATACGAGGGGCTGAGGGCAGAGCTCGTATTTGCCGGATTGATCCTCCGACTTTTTGATTCTCCATCGGAAGCTGAGGAATAGTCTGAAGTCTGTACCTAGGTATAAGGTCAAGACGATTCTTCGCAGGACAAATGATCAATCGGCTCGGCGGGCATCTAGTCGGCCCGTAGCCGTAGCGTTGTCTTGCGCCCACGCCTTTTAGGCGTTGCCAATTCATGCAGGGCCACTGTCAACTCGCTGCGCTTGCGCCTGAGGGACGCTATCTGGCTGTCCAAACTCTCCAGCTTCTTTGCGCCAATACGCAGGATCTCAGCCACGCACGCGTGCTCGCCTGGTTGATAGCGAGTTGTTCCAGTGGCATCGTCAGGCACTGCGAACAGGGCGAGAATCCCGCGTATTTCATTGAGAGTAAATCCAAACTGTTTCCCCTGATGGATCAGACGTACCATGTCGACGTAGTCTTCAGAGTAGACCCTGTAGCCTGCAGGTGTACGAAGGGGTTTCTTGAGCAGCCGCCGGCGTTCGTAAAGACGAATCGCTTGGACGCTGGCGCCAGTACGCTTAGATAGCTCTCCAATCCGCATGTTTCTCAATGCACATCTTAACACTGTTGTCGGAAGGTTGGGACCGGCCTGGAAAATGTACAAGGTTCTTTGTGGCGCCTCTCACCCAAACCTCGATCAGCCGCAAATCGCGCTGAGGCGTCACAAAGAACCTATTGAACTGAACCGCTTGGCTATGGGATTTGAATCGGAAATCTAATCTTTGCTTCGGGATACGGCAAGAGAGAGATAATAGGCAACCTCAGTTGAGGCGCAGTCTAAGATCACCATACTACCGCGGAGCGGTTCAGTTCAATTCAATTTTCGCGCACCCGCAGTGGCAAAGGCCCGGGAAGCCTCGAAGAAAATCTCAAATTTTCCAGGCCTGACACCACGCTTGGGAACATAGAGGTAGAGCGACAGGAACAGCAGCAAAGCGCCAGGCTGGAAAGCCGTCAGCCGGTCCAGGGCGGTGGCCGGTATTTCCCCCACGGGGAAGAGGTGGAAGCTGAGCAGCAGGAAGTAACCGATAAAGAAGGCGATGACATTGATCGCCCCGACCCTCACTTTGAAGCGCCCATGGGCCTCCAGCCTTGGGCCAAGCCAAGCCGTTTCTTGAGTGCTCCGGGTCGGGGTCGTTCGCGGCGCGAAAGGGAGGCGGCTACTTCCGTATGACCTTTTCGAAGCGCTTCTCCGCCGTCTGCACGTCTTTTCCGTAGAGCTCGAGATAGTGGACGGTGGGCCCGGTCAGCTTTTCGGAGGCATTGATATACATCTTCTCGAGAATGGCCGGTCGGCCGTCGATGACGATCTCGGCACGGACAGCGCTGCCCACCTTCTTTACGGTGATCGACCGCTGGGTGGCGGCCACGATCGTCATTTGGTATCCGTTCACCGACGGGTCCGGTTTAATCTTGATGCCATAGGCCGTCTTCTTCTCGATCCAATTGAGATTCTGCCGGCGGCCGTCCTTGGCGAGCATGACCCAGTAGGCGATCACCGGTTCCTTGGGATCTAGTTTGCCGTTGGCGGTGAGCTGGGCATCGTAGTGCACCACGTTGGCGTTCTTGTTGCGCTCGATGATGAAGAGCGGCTGAGTTCCAGGCCTGGCTGGGGGCTGGCGCGGGCTGGCTTTGCTCGATGCCCGGGGTTGGGCTTGCTTGGCTTGCTGCTGGTCGGCGGCTGATTTTCCCGGCTGCGTACAGCCCGGCGCGGCCAGCAGGGCGAGAACGGCGAACCACCGCAGCGTCTTTTGCATGAGGTCTCCTTCCCAGGTTTCGCGGCTCATCTCAAACCCGCGCAGGGCCGCGCGATCGGGGCGCGCGGCGACGTTTCAAGCTTGGCCAGTTCGTCGGCCGTGGCATGGACCGTGGCACGGATCTGTTCCTGGCTGTGATTGGTGGTGATAAAGAAGCGGAGGCGGGCGGAGCGGTCGGGCACTGCCGGAGGCAGAATCGGTTGGACGTTGATGCCGCGGTCGAACAAGGCGCGTGACAAGCGCAAGGCCTTGACCGAGCTTCCGACGATGACCGGAACTACGGGCGTGCCGGCCGCCGAACCAGTTTCCAGGCCGCGCTCCCTGGTCAGTTTCAGGAACAACGTTGCCAACTCGCGCAGCCGGGCCACACGCTGCGGCTCGCGCTGAAGGACCGTCAGGGCGGCCAGGGCTGCGGCGGCGTTGGGCGGTGAGATTCCCACGCTGTAGACAAACCCGGGGGCGGTGTACTTGAGGTACTCGACGAGCTCGGTCGAGCCGGCGATGAACCCGCCGCAACTGGCCAGCGACTTGGAAAGCGTGCCCATCCACAGATCGACGTCACAGCGGGCCACGCCCCAGTGCTCGCCGAGGCCCCGGCCGGCCGCACCCATGGTGCCAAGTGAGTGCGCCTCATCGACCAGCAGCAGCGTCTTGTGCTTCTTCCTGAGTTCCAGGAAGCGTGGCAGTTCGGGGAAGTCGCCATCCATGCTGTACACGCCCTCGATGGCGATCAGCACGCGGCGATAGCGGTGGCGCACTTCCGACAACAGATTGTCGAGGGCCTGCCAGTCGTTATGGGCAAAGGCTCGACGCGTAGCGCCGGCAAGCATGGCGCCCTGGACGATCGAGTTGTGGGCCAGAATGTCGTGGAGGATCAGATCGTCCGGCCCGAGCAGGTGGCCGATGGTGGTGACGTTGGTGGCATGGCCGGAGACGAAGGCGATCACTGCCGGGGTGCCCAGGAAGGCGGCCAGTGCCTGTTCCAGATCACGATGCACCTGTTTCTCGCCGGAGACCAGGCGACTGGCCCCGGCGCTCGTGCCATAGCGGTCGATCGCAGCCTTGGCGGCGGCGGCGACCTCCGGATCGTGGGCCAAGCCGACGTAGTCATAGACGCTGAAGTTGACGAGCAGGCGCCCCTCGATGCAGGGTGCGTTTCCAGCTCCGCCCTGGTCGACGCGGAAATACGGGTTGTCACCGGCCGCCAGCAGCTGGCGTTCCTGACGCTTCGACTCGCAGTACTCGGGGAAGCGGGCCAAATCGTAGTGTTCGGGCGGGATCTGGCCGGCGGGAACATCGGGCCTGGAGCCATCGATCAGGTGCTTCTGCACGGCCTGGACCAGATCCTCCAGCGTCCGGGCCTGGCTGAACACCGTGTCGGGGAGGCGGCCGGCGAAGGTCTGCTCCAGCCTGGCCACGAGGTCCAGGCGCTGCAGCGAATCCAGACCCAGGTCGGCAAGGGGTGTGTCCGGTGTCAGGTCGGGCAAAGCTGCGCCGGCCAAGGCACAGGCGTGCTGGCGGATGGCGGCTAGAGCGGCTTGCCAAGAGTGCGGGGCGGAATGCGCCGTGGAAGACCCCACGTCTTCGGCGCCAGAACGGATTGCGGCACTCGGGCTGGCATTGTCGACCGGCAAGCCGCAGTGTTGGGCGAGGGCCTTGAGTTCCCCGACCAGGAAGGCCGCGCGACAGGCATGGCGCTGGATCTTGCCGCTGGAGGTCCTGGGAATCGTACCACTGCGGACCAGCACGACCACGTCCAGGGCCAAGCCATGTTCATCGAGCACCGCCCGGCGAACCGCATCCAGCACGGGCGCGAGATCAACCTCTCCCTTGCGCGCGACCTCCTGCACTAGAACCAAGCGCTGGCAGCCGTGATCGTCCGCGACGAAAGCGGCCCCGTAGCCGGATTCCAGCAGCTGGTGGCTGCTGCGGGCGGTGGCCTCGATATCCTGCGGATAGCGGTTCAGGCCGCGGATGATGATCAGGTCGTCCAGCCGGCCGGTGACGTAGAGTTGGCCCTCGCGCATGAAGCCCAGGTCGCCGGTCCGCAGGAACGGGCCTTCGCCCGTGTCGCTCAGGCGAGCGTCGAAGGAACGGCGGGTCTGGCCGGGCTTGTGCCAGTAGCCCTGACCGACCGACGCGCCGGCAACCCAGATTTCGCCCACGCGGCCGGGGGCGGCCTCCGCGCGGCTGTGCGGGTCGACGATCACCGCGCGTAGACCGCCGACGGGCGATCCGCAGGCCACCAGGCGACGAGCCTGCGGCGCATCGTTGGGTATGGGCTCAACGCGGTTCTCGGTCAGCGCCGTGTCGTGGAAGGTCCCGACGGTCGCGCCGCTGTTGCGCCTCGGGCCGCTGACCATCAGCGTCGCCTCCGCCAAACCGTAGCAGGGATAAAAGGCGCCGGGTTTGAAGCCGCAGGGGGCGAACGCGGAGACAAAGCGTTCGAGCGTTCCGGGCTCAATGGGTTCTGCGCCGACGAAGGCCAGTGCCCAGGAGGATAGGTCGAGGGTGGCACGCTGCTCGTCGGTGACCTCGCGAATACAAAGATCGTAGGCAAAATTGGGCCCGCCGGAGATGGTGGCCCGGTACTTGCTGATGGCGGCTAGCCAGGTGATGGGACTCCGGAGAAACGTGGCCGGCGAGATGGAAACGTTTGTCACACCGGTGAACACCGGGACCAGAACGCCGCCCACCAGCCCCATGTCATGGTACATGGGCAGCCAGAACACACTGCTGTCTTCGTGCTGTAGGTCGAAAGCCTGATGGATGGCGCGGATGTTGGCCATGAGGTTCGCGTGACTGAGCATGACGCCCTTGGGCCGGCTGGTCGAGCCGGAAGTGTATTGGAGCATGGCCAGTGTGTCGGGGGCGATGGCCAGTTCTTGCCAGTGCCCGGCCCAGGCGTCGGGAATCTCGTCGGTGGCAAGCCACGAGAACTGGGCGGAAGTGGCCACTTGACCGCTTTTTTCCGTTTCCATCATGGCCTGGTACTGAGCCGCATCTGAGGCGTTGCTCAAGGCGATGCGGGCCCCGGCATCGACGACGATGGCCTGGAAGCGCTCGAACATGCGGTGGCGATGAGGCGGGTAGATCGGCACCGCTGTGCAACCGGCGTACAGGCAGCCGAAGATAGCCGTAATGAAGTCGAGACCGGGCGGATAGACCAGCAGCACGCGCTGGCCGGCAAAGCCCATGTCCTGCAAGCGAGCCGAGATGGCTCGGGCGCGCAGATCGAGCTGGGCGTAAGTCAGACTGGCTTGATCGGCCTGACCGTTGAGCAGATGGATGCAGGCCGGTTGCCGCGGGCGTTCGTCGGCGTGGCGGCGCAGCACGCGGATCAGGTGGTCGGGAAGCTGATGCGGACTAACGCGGGTTTGGGCGTGAACCGACATGGTGCGGGGTCTCCCAGATACTTTTGGCCCACGACCGGCGTGCGCCTCTGCTCGTTTATAGCTGCGGCCGAGCTCGTTTTCAAGAACTTTCCTAACGCCCTTCCGCGCAATCGAAGTGTGCAAGAATCTACACGGTATGGTAAAGAATCTCAACCGATGCGCAAATGCGCCGCAGTTGGCCAGTTGGAGTCGGCGATGAGCCGCTATTTCGGTCGACAGCAACCGCACGGAAACCTGGATCCGCTCAGCGGCCGGGCATGAAACCACACTTCTCCGCTTGGTAGTGGTAACGAGAGCCCTCACCAGACACACCTAATGGCCGCGAGCGGTACAGCGCCCGGCGTCACGTCTGAACTCGTGGGTCAAGCCGCTTGTCGGTAGTAGTACCTCAGCATGCCACCCAATCGTTCCCGGCACGCCACGTCGCCCGAGGTGCCGCCGACTTCTTTCCCTGGCTCAATCAGTCGGTTGTTAAGCCCTTGGTGGTTTCGCTCCGCACGAAAATGGCTTAGGACTCAGTTACGGCGACGTGCAGCGATCTCTCGCCGAAGAAGATCACACGTTCCAGGCACTCCTGCTTGGCCGAGCGCATAAATCGCTCGAGATTCAGATTCAAGTTCGGAGAACGCGCCGGCAACCGTCGTAGTCGAGATCTCGTGACCAAGATTACAGAGCGCGCCCTGAATTCGCTCGTAGCCCCAGGTGGGACTTTCCTTGGCGATACGAAGCACCAACTCAACGATCTTCATCGACACGGGCGGCCGTCCAGCGCTCTTCCGGCGTTGGCTATGGTCCCAGTGCCTGGCAACGAGTTCGCGATGCCAGCGGAGGATCGTATCCGGGGTCACGATGGTGGCTAACTGCGCGAGCATCTCGCGGCCGAGGATCTTGCCTTTGACGGCCAGGCACCGGCGCTGGTCGTCGTTGTTAAGGAGGATTCGCTTTTTCCCCAGTTTGTCTCTGAGGACCGGGTTCTCCGTCAGTAGGTACTCGATGACGTCCTGTTGTCTGCGATTGATCCAGCCGGCCAGGATCAGGAGCAATAATTGCCACGGATGAAGCTGCGATTTCATGTTCCTCCGGATGCGCGGTTAAGATGCGCAGCATCCGGGATCGCAAGGACCGTGTCAAGCGTCGAACACGGCGATATCGCCGTCCGCGTCAAGATGTTTCGCTACAGCTGCTTGCGGCTAGGCTGAATATTTTTACCTTACACGATCAGGATTCGAGAATGCTCGCACGAAATGCCGCGAGCATTCTCGTACAGTGATCATTTGACATTGTCCAATTTATGCCATACAGTATCTATCCAGGCTGGATAATCTGTATGGCAGACATGGGACCGTATCCAATTGATGCTGGACGGAAACAAAAAAGGTCGGCCCTTGGTGTGGAACTCGTCCGACTCCTATCCTCAGAGGGCCACCGAATTTTCTCGACGGCCCAGGCGCGGGAGTTCAGCTCTTGTGTCGGCCTGAAGGACTCATACCTTATCGAAGCCCTATATCATCTCCGGCGGAATCGGTGGATTGTCTCCTTGCGTCGCGGGCTTTACGCCATCTCCTCATCAGTCCCGGGTGTCGCGCCAACGCACGAGTTCGAAATTGCAATGGCACTGGTTGACCCAGCAGCCATCAGCCATTGGTCGGCGTTGCACTATCATGGTCTTACCGAGCAGGTACCGCGAAAGGTGTTCGTGTTGACAACCACGGCGGGCGCCATTCCCCGGTGGAGGAGCAACAAGGCTCCGAATCCGAAGGAAGGGTATCGGGTCGGTGAGGCTGTTTACCAGTTTGTCCAGGTCAGGCCGGATCGCTTTTTCGGCACTGAGAAAGTGTGGGTAGGAGATGCGCGTGTAACGATCACCGACGCAGAACGAACGCTGCTCGACGGATTGTCAATGCCCCAGTATTGCGGCGATTTTGCCGAAGTGCTCCACGCCTTCGACGTGCGAGGCCGCGATCTTAATCTCGAACGAATCATCGACTACGCACTTCGGTTGGGCGATGCGACGGCGAAGCGACTTGGCTGGATCCTCGAACAACTAGGAATCGATCCACGACGGCTCAAGCGACTGGCTAAGATCCCAATTAAGGGTTATCGAAAGCTTGATCCGACCGGTCCCTCCAAGGGACCCGTAAGTCGCGATTGGATGATTCGTGAGAACCTTCCCGGAAGGGTGGGCCTATGAAACCTCTCCGCACACGGTTGGAAGAGGCTCGCATGCGATCTGGGATCCCCTGGGAAGTGCTCGAACGCGACTATATCCTTTCCTGGATTCTTGCCGGCATCTACCAGGTACCGGCACTCCGCGACACGCTCGTATTCAAGGGCGGGACTGCGCTCAAGAAGTGCTATTTCGGCGACTATCGCTTTTCCGAAGATCTGGATTTCACGGGTCTGCCAGGTGTGCCCACCGGCAGGGCTATGGAGGCAGTGATTCTTCAGGCCTGCGATGCGGCGGCCAAACTTCTTGATGAATACGCGCCTGTGGAGATCGTGGCGGAACGCTACGCCGAGAAGGAGCCGCACCCCGGAAATCAAGAAGCCTTCACGATCCGGGCCCGCCTTCCGTGGCAGAAGCAAGCGCACACGCGCGCAATGATTGAAACAGCGATGGACGAGAAGTTACTGAGGCCGCCCGAAAATCGGAAACTAATTCATGAGTACGGTGAGCCGCTCGACGCCAAGGTGCAGGTTTACGCTCTGGAAGAGATCGTTGCAGAGAAACTGCGTGCAATTCTCCAACACTCGGAGAGGTTTGAAGTACGAGGCTGGATTCGCTCGCGTGCCCGGGATTATTACGATCTGTGGCGCATTCTCGGCACCTATAAGAACCAGATGAACCTGGCTGATTTCGCTCCCTTCCTCCGCGAAAAATGCGATGTGCGCAACGTCAGCTTCAAGGATGCAGAGAGTTTCTTCCCGGAGGGCATGCTGGCTTATGTCGAGAAAACCTGGGACCAGTGGCTCGGGCCGTTGGTGCCCCGTTTGCCCGCATTCGAAATCGTCATTGGCGAACTCAGGCCGCAAATCGGCTCTCTAATCCCGCCACGCGCATGATCGTAGGAGCGCATTTGCGTGTCAGGGCCGTAGATGATGCGAATGGTGCGCTCGACGTCGTCGGCACCCAATCTCAAAGTATGATGTTGCCCCGGCCATACAGGTTCGAGATCGCGATTGATCACGTCATAAGACCATTTGCGGACAAGATCCCCACCAAGCGTCGTCGTGGTACCGATTGGGCCTAATGGGTCACCGTTCTTGTAGCAACGTTCCCATTTGCCGGGATCGAAGAGTCGAGGCATTCTCAATCTCCCGACTGTTTATGCACTCAAACCTCGTACCCGCTGGCACGCTGGACGAGCCTGTCATCCCTGGTGCATCGATATCCTACCCGCCTGAAGGCTGCGATGATCTGGCGTTCCTCCCTCGGGGCAAGAGTCAGGCATTCCCCGTTCAGGTGGCTGCTTCCGATTGATCCGTACTTCTGTTGTATCGCCTTGGGCACCCAGTCCAGCATTTGCTGTGCTGGCCAGGCGGGCCAATCACCGTCGGCTGCCCACGGCACCTGGTCTCTGCTGAACGGGTCATCGTCTTCGGGAAAGCGGGGGTTCGCCGACCGGCAGCTTCACATATTCCTCTCGGGCCTGCTCAGGCGTTGCATCGGGCCTTCTCGCGTGCAGCTCTTCGTAAAAAGTGGTGAAATCCGTTATCGTTCCCTCGAAGTAGGAGCCCATGAACTCGATCAATTCGTCGTAAGCATCTTGGCCTACCGCCGACCGGAACTGCCCCCATGTTTTTGCTGTCCACAGGGCCTTGTGACAAGCGCAGAGCTGGTTGGCGTCACTTCTCTTGGCGAACACCAGAGACCCATCCACGTCACCGTATACCACCTCTTCCGATGCCGGTTGCCCGGTTGGGGTCTCGGACTGTTCCTGCATCTGAGTCCGGAGCCGCTGACCAAGTTCCGTCATCCGGTCCCACAAGGTGAGGATGATAGAGGTCAGTTCGGCCTTCGCCGCCGCGACATCGGACGCAAACCAGAATACCTAGCCACCTATCCCTGCCATTCCTGGTGCGCGTCTAGTCACCCATGTGCAGGGCTTGGATATCATGGTCACCATCGCCTGAAACAGTCTGACCGGATTTGGTGGCTCCCAAACATCGCCTCCATATGCCCCCAATAGAGGCGAAAGGCGACCCAGTGCTGTCTCAGAGTCGATAATCATCCGTGAGTCGTACTCAACTGTCATGAAGGGCAATTCCACATCCGTGAACGGCGAATGATGAAAACGATCACTGTTACCCAAGATGCCGGACCAGTCGGCGAGGAGGTGCGTGCATCCTGGGTTTTCAGGGCTTCCGCGGAACGGACAATGCACGAGGTTGCACTTCCAGCACACATGGTTCTTTAGAGGACCGACGCAACGACTGCAGGTTGGATCTGACGGTTTACAATCCATCACGGGCGCTGCCGGTTGAGGATCGACTACTCCTTCCGTAGTCTGCTGTACCTCCTCCTGGCCCTCCCGCAGCTGTGCCTGAAGGTCGGGCACTTCTTCAAGGATTTCAGGATGACTTGGCAATGAGGTCTTCCAAATGAGCCAGGGCGCGAGGGTCGGCAGGGCATAGTTGCGTGCCAGGCATGAAGCTCTTTGCGGCATCGGCATACTGTCCCTGGCTCTGTTGAGCAATTCCCAGGTTCTTATGCGCATTATGGCGGCGCGACAGTATCTCTCCGCTTCCTGGCACTGTCCCGCCTGGTTGAGGCAGTACCCGAGGTTATTGTCGAGGAGGTACCACACCTCGCCCGGGTCCTGCGGCAGTTCAAAAGCTCCCAGGTACGCTTCCCGTGCAGCCTCGTAGTCCCCTGACCGCTCCATGACCTGCCCCATTCCAAGAAGGCACCCCTCCTTTTCGATTGGCGCATCCACCAGGAACAGGACCTTCCCAAGGTAATCATAAGCCGCCGTGAAATGGCCGCTGTCTGTGCACTTCTCGGCAAGGTAGCGGAGAAATGGTGCGATCTCGTATTTCCTTCCCCACAGCTTGACCAGCATCGAGAACACCTTGCCGGTATCATGCACGGCAGAGATTTCACCCTCGGGCGTGATGAAGCCGTTGAAGTGCTCCTCACCCTTTGCGTTCGACGCCAAGGCCCTGCCGTGCGCATCCTGAACCTGGGTCCATACCATCTGCAGCCTTAAATCCTTTGGCTTCCGTTTCTTTCCCATGAGCCTCCAACCTTTATCGAAAACTGCATCCCACACCAAGTGCAACCGGACCACGGCGGGTCAACTGTCAGCACGCCAGCAATCCACAGTCGGCGAATGAGAAGAATGCCTCCTGGCCGACAACGACATGGTCGAGCACTCGGATGCCCAGGATCTTCCCAGCCTCACAGAGCCGCGAGGTGCGATTGCGATCTTCCAGGCTCGGCTCAGGACATCCGCTTGGATGGTTGTGCAAGAAGATCACGGCGGCACTGTTGGCCAGAATCGCAGCCTTGAAGACCTCGCGGGGACACACCACCGACATGCTGAGGGAGCCCTGCGAAACCAGGTTCACGCCGATGAGCCCGTTCTTGCTGTCGAGCATGAGAACGTGAAACTGCTCGCGGTCCGCGTCGGCATGGAGCTGTTCTCGGGCGAACTAGAATGCTTCAAGAGAATTGGCGAAGTGCTTCCATGTGGACTGGAGCGAGCCATCGCGGACTAGGGACAACCGTTGTCGGGGCATGCGATAGGATGTTGCAGATACTTGCAGTGCATTGGTGTCGATCATTGATGCATGCTCCTTTCGGTTCAAGGTTGCATGCATCAGGAGCCGGAAATAAAAAAGCCGCCCATCGAGGCGGCAGATCCGGGGAGACATCATTTCAGAACTGAGTTCTGCGCATCGAGCCTTTCAGCTCAAGGCACCGCGGATCTCCTGCTCGGTTGCCGGACCTGGAAACGTCCCAAGTCACTCCTGATGCTAATTACTATTTAAGATGGCACCTGTCAGAAGTCAAATGGATTTATTGAGTGTGCTTCGCTTGGTGCACGGCATGTAAAGCAGGTCTTGGAAAGAAGTATGCGCAAAAAGCGAGTCCTAGCGTCAATTTTGGGTTATGGGGGCTATCCAGGTTATGATACAAACAGAGTTTGCATTACCAAGTTCAAACGAGAGAGGATGCCATGAGAACAATTTTTACTGCTCTGCTGTTCTCTCTGGCCTTTGCTCTTCCGAGTTTGGCCCAAGACACCACCGGCGCTAACGCTACGGCTACCGATCCTACGACCACGATTCTTATTGCTCGTACTGGCCTGCGAACCGATGCGCCATATATCGGAACTTACCACTGCTTCGAGGTGTTTCAGCTTCGGGGCAAGTGGATCTATCCCGATGTCGGCTACATAGACTTCGCAACCAACAACTATCGGGAGATCTTCGTGGGAGCTGGTCGGACGCTCTATGACGGCGAAAGGCTGATGGTGGCCGAAGAGCTGTACTACACTCAAGCCGTGGGGCCTGCCGCAAAAAGTGCGAAGTATCTCCAACCCTATACGCTCATCAAGATCCACTTCACCCGGAAGTTCAGTAATGAAACCGTATACTTCCCATATTTGCCCTTGAACAACCCCGCTCGGGTCCAACACGTCCTTGAGCGTTCAAAGCTCGAGTATGCCCTTAACGAGGCCTGGAAAGTCGGAGCAGGATATGCGGGTTACAAGTATGGTGACGATCAGTGGCAGAACAAGCCAATCATTACAACAACGGTTTCAACAAAGAGAGGAGGTGCGTTCGAGTTCTGGCTCCAAGAGATGCCAGGCGGCGGACAGATCCAGGTACGATATACCCTCGTGCATGTCGGCAAGAAATAGCCCACTCGTATCCTCCCTATCAGATCCAGCAACGGTAACTTGCTTCCAAACAAGCCACCGCTTTACTCTTTAAGAAGTTTGGGTCTTCAGTCAAATTTGTGGGTAAAAACGACGTGATAAATGGCTTGATGGAAAATGCCGCGTCCGTGGAAATCCGCAAAGAGCGCGGATTTCCACCGCCGCTTGGAAAAGTCCCGCCCAAAAGCAGCGTGACTTTACCACATTTTCCCACAGGCCCTACTGGACTCTCTCTTTTGCAAAGATCTTTGAAAAGCTGGCAATGAAAGCGCGAGAAAGGCAGCGACGAAGAATAAGGTAGCGCATCCTGACCCCAATCCTGTATTGGATAGCTTTGCCAAGCACAAATCCAAGAACGGGAGAGAAAGTCAGGATGCAGCTCAAGACTATTCTGAATCGGGTCCAGAAGTTCAAGTCTTTTGTGTACGAAAACGTTGTCTGGTTGGATTCCGAAGAAAACCTGGCGCTTCTTGTCCAGATCGCGGCCCGTGCCAACAGTAAACCGATTTGCTCCGGCTGTGGTTGTCCTGGACCGGGTTACGATACCCTTGAGCCAAGGATGTTTGAGTTCGTGCCGCTTTGGAATATTGCGATCTTCTTCGCCTACGCCCTGCGGCGAGTCGACTGCGAGACGTGTGGTGTGAAGGTCGAAAGAGTGCCGTGGGCCGACGGGAAAAACACGCTGACGAAAACGTACATGCAGTTTCTGGCAACGTGGGCCAAAAAGCTCTCGTGGAAAGAAGTCGCCGTTACTTTCCGCACGACCTGGGAGAAGGTCTTCCGGTCCGTGGAATGGGCGGTCCAATGGGGCCTGGCGCACCGGGACCTGTCGAACGTGCAATCCATCGGCGTGGATGAGGTTCTCTGGCAGCGGGGTCATAAGTACCTCACGGTCGTCTACCAGATCGACACCGAATGCAAGCGCTTGTTGTGGGTAGGAAAGGACCGAACCATCAAAACCCTGCTGCGCTTTTTCCGGACGTTCGGCAAAGAACGGTCGGCTCTATTGGTGGCAGGTCAAGCCCTGATGGGGATGTTCTTCGTTGGAGAGTTGACCAAATTTGTGTTTCGGCAGCCCATGAATGGGCTTGATGCCGTTCTGCCCGTCTCTCTCTCTTCGTTGCCGCTGTCGCCATTCTTGCCAGTCTTGCGTTGAGCTACTGGAGACTCTACCGTCAGTCGCATCCTCAATGCGGGGCATTCGCGACACAGCTCAAATAGCCATCCTTGGCGCACAACAATTGCGGCTGCTGGTGAAACATTACCAGCGGAGGAGCTGCTCATGCGCCAACACGGCTGGCTCGATTACGCCTACGGGGTCTGGTTCCATCTATTAGTTGAAAATTTCCTAATAGACGAGTACCATAATTGATGCAGCAAATAATCCTGCAAAAGTTAACAATGTTTTGATAGGAGGGAGTTTACCATGTCAGGTGCCGCTATCATTACCATAGTCGTTGCTGTAATCCTTGTTATCTGGCTGCTAGGGCAATCCATTCGCACCGTCAGGCCGACCAGTCGAGGTTTAATCGAACGGTTTGGCAAATACAACCGTTTTGCTAACCCGGGTATTATCTTCCTGATCCCGTTTATTGAGCACCTGGTTCGCGTAAATATTACAGAAAATATGATAGACGCCGGACTGCAGGAAATTATCACCAGTGATAGTCTGAATGCCCAGGTTGATGCCCAGGTTTACTTTAAAGTACGTTCTGATGAAGGGGATGTTAAAGCATCCCAGTATAATGTGTTCAACTATATGGTGCAGATCGTGGCTCTGGCGAGAACAACACTAAGAAACATCATCGGTACTATGACATTAAAAGACGCCAACAGCGAGCGCGGTAAAATCAATAGCGCACTGTATAATAACCTTTCCACGGAGACCAAGAGCTGGGGGCTTGAGATTGTCCGTACCGAACTTAAGGAAATCAATCCTCCT
>Ga0187885_10003332_pt1 | contig 14348 bp, 9 predicted proteins | sample June2016WEW_20_1_3_FD_132970 | JGI IMG/M metagenome (GOLD analysis project Ga0187885, IMG submission 132970) | Peatland microbial communities from SPRUCE experiment site at the Marcell Experimental Forest, Minnesota, USA - June2016WEW_20_100 | ecosystem: Environmental > Terrestrial > Soil >... | reverse complement strand
AGACCACCAAGAGGCTCGACCAAAAATTTCCGAAGAGGAGATTACGACAACTTCCAAAAGGGTTTTTCGACAGCTTCGCTATTGTTCGGGACTTATCAGGAATCTAAAAACTTCCCATATCCAGAATATATGTGCTTTTTGGTGGACGGCCCCGCCGCTTTCTCGGTCTTTTATTGGCTTCCTCTTGCCCCCACGCCCATGGGGGTGAAGTTTCCTCGGTTATGAGCCGAGGGCCCAGGCTTACCCCCAGCGTCAACGGCCCTGGGTGATAGGTTCGTCTCATTTGGCCAGCCACGGCCATGACCGGCCCCGGGCCCCCGGCGTCCCACCATGGAGCAACTGCTCGCCGCGGTCCCCCCAGCCGGCGCCGCCCCACGACCCTATAGATTTTCGGCCCTGGAACCCAAAACCCCTAGTGGGACTCCTACCGCCCCCCTGCAGTCAATGCTTTATCCGCCAAATTTCTCATAATTTCTTTTCGATTATATCCTTTGCTCCGCAAAAGATATAACTTCTGGTCAGTGGGGGGAGGGCCAGGGACCTAAGGTCCCTGCGCTCCCCCCCCACGCCCCCCTCCCAACCCGTGGATGGGGCCGGAAAGACGGGCCAAAGGCCCGACTTTCCAGCCCTACAACAGCCTAACCACACCCCAAGACAGTTCGCCACGATCTTCTAAAGATTTTCCTGGGCATCGCCCCGGAATCCTGGTAAGATATGAATGTTTAAACCATTTTAGGTATAAGTAACGGTGGATACGGTTTTCGAGTCGGTGGTCTGCCCGGGCTGTAGCTGTCTCTGCGACGACCTAGACGTCACCCTCAACGATGGCGGGATCGTGGAGGTGACCAACGTCTGCCTCTGGGGGGCGAGCAAGTTTTTTACCACCCCCAAGTTTCATCCCCAAAAGGAACGGCGCCGCCTTCTCCACCCCCAGGTCCGGCGCCAGGGTAAAGCAGCCGAAGTGGCGTATGAGGCAGCCCTGGGGCAGGCGGCCGAAATTTTGACCCGGGCCCGCCGACCGCTGGTTTACGGTCTCACCAACCTGGGCTCCCGAGCCCAGGAGGCGGCCCTGAAGCTGGCCCAGAGCCTGGGGGCCAGGCTGCTGCCTGGGGATCACGCCCTCATGGCCCCCTACTTTCGCCGGCTGCAACAGCAGGGACTTTACTGGGCGCCCCTGGAAGTGATCCGGGACGAAGCGGACACGGTGTTGTTCTGGGGCGTCAACCCCCTGCACTCCGCCCCCCGGCACGTGGTTCGCTACGCCGCCTTTGCCCGGGGACGGTTCACCGAGCGGGGCCTGGAAGACCGGCGGGTGGCCGCGGTGGACCTCTACCGGAACGAACTGGCCAGGTTCTGCTACCTCTTTATTGAGGTGGCCCCCGACCAGGAACTGGTCTTGCTTCAGGGCCTTATGGAAATTCTGTTCCAGGGCCGAAAATCCACGACGCGGGTCCCGGGCACCCGTCGGCTGGCGGACCTGCTGGCCCGGGCCGGGTACGGGGTGATTTTCTTCGGCCGCGGGGTCAGCTATAGCCGGGGGCCCGAAATTCTGGACGGGCTGGCCGAATTGACGGCCTGCCTGGGGGCGCGGACCCCCTTCGTCCTCTTTCCCCTTTCCGGAGACTTCAATGCCGCCGGGCTTTATCACCTCCTGCTGCGGGAACTGGGGAGCGCCGAGGCCCCTGACTTCGCTGCCGCGGCCGGCGAGGGCGTGGGGGCTAAAGCCGTCGATTTCAGCGACGCCGACGCCCTGCTGGTGGCCGGGGCCGATCTTTTCTGGTCCCTGCCGGAGGAGCAGCGGGAAGACTTGCAGCGCCGCCAGGTGCCCATTGTTGCCCTGAGCCCCTTTGCCAACCACACCACCGTCAAGGCACAGGTCATTTTGCCGGTGGCCCTGGCCGGCGTGGAAGCCGCGGATGTGGCCTACCGTCTGGATGGTTTGCCCCTGGGTTTGAAAAAGCTGCTCCCCGCGGCTTGCCCCCCGGACCACCAGGTTTTGCGCGACCTGCAGCTGTTTTTTTAATAATCGGAGCACAGAATGCTGTTCACCCGGAATTTTCCCGTGATAAAAATCCCCCTCCCACTTTGAAAAAGGGGGATACAGGGGAATTTCAAGAGTGGCTTGGACAGTAAAATGGCCTCCATTTTCGGCATTGAGTAATTTAAGGGGGACCACCTGCATGCGCCTTAAAATCGCCGGGGGCCGCGTGTATGACCCAGCCTGCGGCTGGCAGGGGGAAGAGCGGGACCTCTACGTCCTGGACGGCCGCCTGGTCTCCCGCCTGACAGCCGTGGACCGGGTGCTCGAGGCCCGGGGCCAGGCGGTGCTGCCAGCCGGGATTGAGCTGCGCGGCCAGGTGGCCACCTGCGGCCTCAATTTTTTGCGCCTGCGGGGCCTGCTCCCCTCTCCCCGGCAACTGGGGGAGAACTACGCCCGGTTGGGATACACCCACGTGCACGAGCCTTTCCTGACCCTGGCCACTGCCGCGTACGTGCACCGGGAACTGGCTGCCCTGCCCGTGGTGGACACTTCAGCCTCATTAGTCTTGAACCTCAGGGACCTGGACCTCTGGCTAAACGCGCCGACAAGGCTGCCCGAAGTGGCGGAAACACTCCTATATTTGCTAACCAGGACCCGGTCTCTCAACCTGAGGGTGGTGGAACCTTATGTGCGCTACCGCCAGGACTTTTATCGGCATCGCGTCCTCAGCACCGAAAAAACTCTGGAGGTCCTGTCCCGGCTGGCCCAGGTCGGAAACTTCACCATGACCCTGGAAGCCAGCCCGGAGTTGCTTCAGGCCGGGCTGCCGGAGCCGGGCCTCTTCCACCTGGCCGCGCTGGGCCCGGCGCTGGAATCCGAGGCGCTCCTCGACCTCGCCCTCGCCAATTTGGAAGCGGGAGCCACGGCCGACCTGGGCCTGGTGTCCCATCCTCTTGCTGCTCCCCAGGAAAGTTTACCCGTGAGCCTGGACCTGGGGGGTTACCGGCCGCTGGAGCTCTGTCCCGTCGTGGCCGCCGAGACCGCCCGGCGGGCCCTGGCCCTGGCCCTCCGCTACCAGGGGCCGCACCTAGCCTTCTCCGGGGCGGCGGCGGCCCTGGCCCCGGCCGCGGCTTATCCCGAGCTGTTCTCCTGGCTGTGGGACGCCGGCTCCCGTCCGGAAACCTGGACCGCAGAGCGGGGTCTCCGGCAGTATTCCCTATCGGAGTGGGTCTGGGCCACCCGCACCCTGCCAGCCCGGCTGCTGGGCCTGGCGGACCGGGGCACTCTGGCCCCCGGAGGCCGGGCCGACGTGGCCCTGTACGACTTCCCGCCCCAGGCCCCGCCCGGCCGATGGCGCCACTACCTGGGCCGTTGCCGCACCCTGCTCAAGGCGGGCGAGGTCGTGGTGGAAAACTTTTCCCTGGTGCAGCCCCAGGTCCCCAGGGCCACCTGGTACCGAGAGACCCTGGCGGAGGCTGGACCTCTGGTGGCCGAAATCTGTCAATACCGGAGCTTTCGCCCGGAAAATCTCGGGGTGCCGCCGGAGTTAGAAATTTCCTGGGTTGCCTCTAAGACAAAAATATCGGCCCTGGTTTAATAAAAGCAAACAGTTCGAGCGTGGGACATTTTTATAAAAACGATTCTCTATCGGCATGGCGCTCTACAAAGCAGTTGCTTGGTGTAAAATGGCGTTCTCCAGCAGGAGCTTGAGAACGGGGTAAGTTCCCCTGCATCCTCCTTTTTCAAAGGGAGACTTTGAAAACCATTCCGCTTGGTCCCCCCATTTTCCAAAGGGGGGGAAGGGGAAATTTTTTACCGCGAGCAAATCTGCCCGAGACATGGGACTTGCTTAATTACAGCTAAAGAGTTTAACCCCAGGCATGGCCACCGTAGAAGAACTCCTGGAATTTCTACCCCGCAGCGACTGTCGGCAGTGCGGCCGGAGCTGCGCCGAGTTCGCCGCTTTCCTGCTGAGCCGGGAGCTGGCCCCGGAGGACTGTCCGGTGCTCGGTGAGCCGGAATTCGCCGGTTTTATTGAAGCCCTGTATGAACTGCTGGGCCCCGGGGCCGCGCCGGCCCCGGGCATGCAGATCGACCCGGAAAAGTGCAACGGCTGCGGCATCTGCGTCACCATGTGCGAGTATCACCTGGGCAACTGCCCCGAGGCCCGCCTGGGAAGGGGCCCCCGCCTCCAGGACCGGGTCATCTTCCGGGTAGTCAACGGCGTGGCCGTGGTGGTCCATCAGGACCTCTGCACCCGGATGGTCCAGGCCGCGGAAAAATGCGGCAAGTGCGCCCAGTACTGCCCCACGGAGGCCATCACTTTAACGTAAATGAGGGCCGCGGCCTTTTCCAGGAAAATGGTTTTCGGTTTACGGCGGTTTGGGAAGGTCCTTTCCAGATGGCCGTAACCAGCGGCAAGGCGAAAACTGACATGACCCCGACCATCCGCGTCCAGGACCTCGACCAGCACTTTAAGGAAGAAGTGGCCCGGGAGCCGGGCTGCCAGCACCTCTTTCGCTGCTTTGCCTGCGGCGCTTGCACGGCCATCTGTCCGGTGAGCGAAGTGGAGCCCAGCTTCAGCCCCAGCCTGATCCTCCGCCAGGTCTTGTACGGGATGAAGTCGCAGCTTCTCACCTCCCCGGCCCTATGGTACTGCGCCCGCTGCGCGCAGTGCTCTTTTCAGTGTCCCCAGGACGTCCGCTTCGCGGACATTGTTCAGGGACTCCGGAACCTGGCCGTCCGGGAGGGGTGGGTGGACCCGTCCCGGGCCGCCCAGTTGGAGCGGGCCGAAAAGCTGGTCCAGGAACTCCGGCGCCGGCTCCTGGCCGAACTCCTGGCCGCGCCCGGAGCCGGCCTGGACCTGGAGGCCGCGCTGGCCCGTTTGCTGGCCGACCCGGACCTCTTTTCGGAAAAGGAGCCTTGAGTTCCATGTCTCTGGTCCGGCCCCTGGAGCGGGTGGCCAGTCCCCGGGTCCTGGTGGTGGGCGGGGGGATTGGGGGCCTGCACGCGGCCCTGGAGGTGGCCGCGGTGGGGCTCCCCGTCACCCTGGTGGAAGAAGGCCCCTCCCTGGGCGGCCTGATGGCGCAATTGGACAAAACCTTTCCCACCAACGACTGCGCCATGTGCATCCTCTCTCCCCGTATGCTGGAGGCGGCCCGCCACCCCCTCATCGACTTGCAGACCCTGACCCGGGTGGTCCAGATCCAGGGAGAAGCCGGAGATTTCCGGGTCTGCCTGAGCCGCCGGCCCCGGTTCGTGGACCTGAGCCGCTGCTCCGGTTGTGGGGAGTGCGTCCGGGTCTGTCCCCGCCGCCTCCCCGACCCTTACAATCTCGCCTTGTGTCAGACCAGGGCCATTCATATTCCGTTTCCCCAGGCCGTGCCCCAGGCCGCGTGTATCGAGGCGGAGGCCTGCCGGGCCCTTCAGGGCCGGAAGTGTGAGGCCTGCCTTAAGGTGTGTCCGGCCGGGGCCATCAACCTGGAGCAGGCCCCCGAGACCTGGGTGGAGTCAGTGGGTGCGATCATCGTCGCGTCCGGGGCCCGGCCCGCTCGCCCGGTCCACTTCCCCGGCACCGGCCACCCCGACGTGGTCACCAGCCTGGAGTTCGAACGCCTGCTCTCCGCCACCGGTCCCGGCGCGGGCCGGCTGCTCAGGCCGTCGGACGGCGCCCCGCCAGCGAGGATCGCGTTTGTCCAGTGCGCCGGTTCCCGGGATCTGCGCCAGGGAGCGGCCTATTGCTCCACCTTTTGCTGTATGGCCAGCCTCAAGGAAGCCCTGGTGGCCCAGGAACTGAGCGCCGCGGGAGTGGAGTGCGCCTTGTTTTACCTGGATCTCCGGGTCCAGGGCAAAGGATACGAAGGTTATCTGGCCCGGGCCCGGGAGCACCGCGTCCGCCTGATCCGCTCCCGGGTCACCGCGGTCATTCCCCGGGCCGGGGGCGGCGTCCTGGTCCGTTACACCGAAGCCCAGGGCCGGCCTCAAGAGGCCCGTTTCGACCTGGCGGTCCTGGCCGTGGGCCTGCAGACCACCGACCCCTGGCGTAAATGGGCCGCGGCCCTGGGAATGCCGCTAAATGAGCACGGCTTCATCCGAACCTCTCCCCTGACGCCGGCGGCCACGGCGCGGCCCGGAGTGCTGGTGTGCGGCACGGCCCGGGAGCCCATGGACATCGCCGACGCGGTCACTTCCGCAGGGGCCGCGGCCGCGGCGGTGGGCCAACTTCTCACGGTCAGCCCCCGGGTCTGGGCCTGGAGGAGGGAACCGCCGCTCCCGGCGCCGGCCACGGAGGCCGCCCCCCGGGTCGGTGTCTTTCTCTGCCACTGCGGCACCAACATCGCCCGGACCATCGACCTGGGGAAACTGACCGCGGCGGTGCGGCAGCTTCCCGGCGTGGTCCACGTGGAAGAACAGCTCTTTGCCTGCGCCGCGGAGGCCACCGGGCGTCTGGCCGAGGCCATCCGGACTCTGGGGCTCAACCGGGTGGTGGTGGCGGCCTGTTCGCCGCGGACCCACGAACCCCTGTTCCGGGAGGTGGTGGCGGCCGCGGGCCTCAACCCCGGCTATCTCGCCTTCGCCAACCTTAGGGAACAGTGCGCCTGGGTGCATCAGGAAGACCCGGCCGGGGCTCAGGAGAAGGCCCGGCGACTGGTGGCCATGGCCGTGCTCCGGGCCCGGGCCCTGGCCCCCCTCACCGTCCAAAAATTTCCGGTGCAGCCCCGGGCCCTGATCCTGGGTGGGGGGGTGGCCGGCCTGAGCGCCGCCCTGACCCTGGCCGACCAGGGATTTCACACCTATCTGGTGGAGCGCTCCCCCTACCTGGGGGGTCTGGCCCGGCAGCTCCACTTCACCCTGGAAGGCTTAGGCCCTCGGGAATTTCTCCAGGACCTGAAGTCCGCGGTTTACGGCCATCTCAACGTGCAGGTGTTGACCCGTGCCGAACTGACGCGGGTGGAGGGCCACGTGGGCCAGTTCCGGAGCATGGTGCGCCGGGTTAGCCCTTCCGGCCCCCAGGAGCACCGGCTGGAGCACGGGGTCATCCTGGTGGCCACCGGCGGCCGCGCCTTCGACCCCCAGGGCCGCTGGCTTTACGGGGAAGACCCCCGGGTGCTGACGCAACTGGAACTGGAAGACCACCTCCAGGCCAGCGCCCCGGCCCTAGCCCGAGCCCGCCGCCTGGTGATGATCCAGTGCGTGGGCTCCCGGGAGCCGGAGCACCCCTACTGCAGCCGCGTCTGCTGCTCCCAGGCCCTGAAAAACGCCCTGCTGCTGAAAAAGCGCTATCCCCTGCTGGACGTCACCATCCTTTACCGGGACCTGCAGGCCTACGGCTGGCGGGAAAGCTACTATCAGCAGGCCAAGGAACAGGGGGTGGAGTTTCTCCCCTACGGCGAGGCCCGGGCGCCGGAGTTGTCGGCCCCGCGGCGGGGGCCGCTCACGGTCCGGGTCTGGGATGAGCTTCTGGGAGAGGAGGTGGAGCTGGCCGCGGACCTGGTGGTCCTGAGCGTAGGCGCCGAGCCGCCCCCGGGCAGCCGGGAGCTGGCCCGGCTGCTGAAGATTCCCCTGACCCCGGAGGGCTTTTTCCTGGAGGCCCACCAGAAGTTGCGCCCGGTGGACGCCCCGACCGACGGCATCTTTCTCTGCGGCCTGGCCCACTATCCCAAAAGCCTGGTGGAGGCTGCGTCCCAGGCCCAGGCCGCGGCCATGCGCGCGGCCGGCCTTCTCTTTCAAACCGACCTGCCAGGAGGGGAAGTCATAGCGCTCATCCACCGGGAGAGGTGCCGGTGCTGCCTGGCTTGCCTGGAGGTCTGTCCCTTCGGGGCCATCGGCCTGGCCGCGGCCAGGCAGCCAGAAGTCCAGGCCGCGGCCTGCCGGGGCTGCGGCATCTGCGCGGCGGAATGCCCCGGGCAGGCCATCCGGATGAGCCGCTACAGCGACGCGGAACTGCAGGCCCAGATTGAGGCGGCCCTGGGTTGAGAGGTGAGGGGGCAGGCGTAGCTGTAACACCTTAAAAATTAATGTTATTTTAAATTTTCGTGGGGCAAATTTTCTGCTTTTTGCTGACTGCTTTTTGCTGACTGCTAACAGCCAAGAAGGAGCAAGTCATGAGGTCGAGTTACTGTGGCCTGTGCGATGACTGCCAGTTGGGCAACCCCTCGTTTCTGGAGACCGTGGGCCGGCTGAAGGAATACCTGGACGGCTTCCGGGCCAACATCTGGGCCCACTGCTTCCCCCAGACAGAGGGCTTCAGCTTCCCGGAATTCCGCAAGGGCCTGGACTGGTTTCTCAGCCACACCGAATGCCCTGGCTGCCAGGAGGGGCGGGGGTTGGAGGACTGCCCCATCCGCACCTGCGCCCGCGGCCGGGCGCTGGACTCCTGCTACCACTGCCCGGATTTGGAACCCTGTGACAAATTCGACTTTCTGCTGGGCGAGTTCCCCGAGGTCAAGACCAATTTGCGCCGCCGCCAGTTGAAATACAAGGCCAAGAAGTTCCACCAGCGCCTGGAGTTGGAAAAGAAATAGAGTCGGGGGGGCCACGGGTCATGAAAGCCATCCTCAGCAAACGGGAAACCGCCCGCTATCTGGAGCTGACCCTGCGGATGTTCGTGGACCAGGTGAGCCTGCGTCTGGACAAGGAGGCCTGCCTGAAATGCGACATCTGTGCGCTGGTCTGCCCCCGGGAAGCCGTGTCCATCCTGGCGGGAGAGGCCGAGCTGGACATCACCATCGACCACCGGCGCTGCGTGCTCTGCGAAATATGCTCCCACTTCTGCCCGGTGGCCGCGGTGACCCTGACTTACAACGGCCAGCCCAAAACCATCCTGGCCGACCACCAGGGGCTGGCGCCGTTTTTGCCCAAAATCGTCATTGACTCGACCCGTTGCCCGGCGCCCTGCCCGGCGCTTCCCGAGGACGAGGTGCACTGGTGCCGGCGGGAACAGAAGCTCATGGCCAACGCCCCCCTGGAGTGCCCCAAGCGCTGCCATAACTGCCTGACGCGCTGCCCCCGCCAGGCCATCGTTTTGAACGAGGCCGGTAGTGAGACCGTGCCCCGGCCCGAGGTCTGCCTGCGGTGCGCTCAGTGTATGCATGGCTGCGAATATGAAGCCATTGAGATTAACCCCATGTTCCTGGGCCGGGTGGTCATTGACGACCGCAAGTGCCCCTCGGACTGCCGGAAGTGCATCGACCTCTGCCCGGTGAAGGCCATTGCCCGGGAAGGCGATCGGGTCTTCGTCAAGGCGGAGACCTGCGGTTACTGCGGGGTCTGTCGCAACATCTGCGACCAGGATGCCGTCACCCTGGTCCGGGAAGAGGTGGTGGCCTTGTACGGCGAGTATTCCCAGGCGTGGCTAGAAGCCGTAAGTAAATTGACCGGGCCGCGGTGAATAGAGACAGGGCGAAAAGGGGAAAAGATAAAGATTTAACCAAATTCGATTATGTCCTTTGCTCCGCAAAGGACATAATCTCTGCCTCCCAACCCGCAGATGGGGCTCTTTCCAGCCCTGAAACCTCATAAGGGATTGGGGGAGGGGGCTTGGGGGAGGGGGAAGGGGCACAGGCGAGACGCCTGTGCCCACTGGCCCGCTTTGCCGCCCTGGGGCTTTGAAAACTCCTTGAGAAACCATGTCTGACCACACCCGTATCGGCCTCTATATTTGCCACTGCGGCCTCAACATCGCCGGGGTCATCCGGCCCGAGGATCTGGTCTCCCGGGCCCAGGGTCTTCCCGGGGTGACGGTCTGCCGCCACCACCTGTACACCTGCTCCGAGGCCGGGCAGAATGAGATCCAGAAGGACATCCAGCACTTCGGCTTGGAAAGGGTGGTGGTGGCGGCCTGCTCTCCCAAGCTCCACGAGCCCACTTTCCGGCGCTTGCTGGCGGGAAGCGGCATCAACCCCTATCTCCTGGAAATAGTCAATATCCGGGAGCACTGCTCCTGGGTGCATGCCGGCGAACCGGAAGCCGCGGCAGCCAAGGCTTTGGAGCTGATCCGCATGGGCCTGGCCAAGGTGCGCCTGGCCCAGCCCCTGGCCGACCGCCGGGTCCCTGTGCACCGGGAGGCCCTGGTGGTCGGCGGCGGCCCGGCCGGCCTGCGCGCCGCCCTGGACATCGCCGGGGCCGGTTTTCCCGTGACCCTGGTGGAGCGAGAGCCCATCCTGGGGGGGATGGCCAACCGGCTGCACCGCATCTTTCCCAAGGGAGAGACCGCGCTCAGCCTTATCAACCCCATGATGGCCGCGGTGACCCTGCATCCCGGCATCCGGGTGCTGACCGGCAGCCGGGTGGCCGCGGTGCGGGGCCACCTGGGCGACTTCCAGGTCACGGTGCGCCAGGACCAGCCCCTGGTGCGCGAGGAGTGCGACCGCTGCGGGGCCTGCGCCACGGTTTGCCCGGTCCAGGTCCCGGACCCGGACCAGGAGGGTTTGGGCCTGCGCCCCGCCATCTACCTGCCCTCCCCTCGGGCCTTTCCCGCCCGGTTCGTGGTGGACCTGGAGAACTGCGACCGCTGCGGCCTCTGTGTCCCGGCCTGCCCCCGGGGGGCCATCGACCTGGAGGCGGCAGGGGTCATCGAACATACCCTCCGGGTGGGAAGCATCGTGGTGGCCACCGGTGCCCAAGCCTTTAATCCCCAGGGTAGCCGCTACGAAGCCTGGACCACCCTTCCCCACGTCCTCACCACCCTGGCCTTGGAGCGAGTCTTGGCGTGGTGGGAAGGAGAGTTTGGGAGAGGGGGCCAGGGGCCACCGGCCCCTGCCCCCTCTCCCAAATCCACTCCCCCAACCTCTCATAGGGGGTTGGGAGGGGAGTTTGAGGGGAGGGCGGGGGACCTGCGGTCCCCCGGCCCTCCCCTCAAAATTACCCCTAGTAACATCGCCTTCATCCTCTGTGTGGGTTCCCGGGAGGAGGAGGGGAATCGGTATTGCTCCCGGGTCTGCTGTCCCACCGCCTTGCGCCAGGCGCTGGAGCTGAAGCGTCTTTGGCCCGAGGCCCGCATCCGCGTCTATTATCGGGACATCCGGGCCACCAAAAACGGTTGGGAGGATCTGTACACAGAGGCCCGGGAAGCGGGGGTCTGGTTTATCCGGGGGCAGGTGACTGACCTTCAGGCTGACGGTGAGGGGCGGCTGGTGATCCAGGCCCAGGACGAGCTTCTTCAGGCTCATCTGGAGGACCGGGTGGACCTGGTGGTGCTGGCGGTGGGGATGGTGCCGGGCCGGGGGGCGGCTCTCCGGGAGGTGCTGAAGCTGCCGGTGGGACCGGACGGGTTCTTCCTGGAGGCCCATCCCAAGCTGCGCCCCCTGGAGACGGTGCTGGACGGCGTGTACCTGGCCGGGGCCTGCCAGGGCCCCAAGGACCTGGCCGAATCCCTGACCCAGGCCTCGGGCGCCGCGGCCAAGGTGCTGGCTCTCTTTGCCCACGAAGCCCTCACCCTGGATGGCCTGATCGCGGCTGTGGACCAGGAAAAGTGCCGGGGCTGCGAGACCTGCTTTCAGGAGTGCGTGTTTCAGGCCATCGAGATGGTGGGGGAGGGAAAAGAGAAAAAGGCCCGGGTGATCGAAGCCGCGTGCAAGGGCTGCGGGGCCTGCGCCGGGGCCTGCCCCCGAGGGGCCATCGCGGCTTGGGGCTTTACCGACGAGATGCTCCTGGCCCAGATCGACGAAGCCATGGCGGCAGAGCCGGAAAACAAGATCCTGGCCTTCTGCTGCCACTGGTGTGCCTACGCCGGCGCTGATTTTGCCGGGGTCTCGCGCCTCCAGTATCCCCCGGCAGTGCGCATCATCCGGACCATGTGCACCGGCCGGGTGCACCCCAAGTTCATCCGGCACGCCTTCGCCCGGGGGGCCGGCCAGGTGTTGGTGGCCGGCTGTCATCCCCCCGGCGAGTGCCATTACGTGGCGGGCAATCTCAGGGCCCAGGCCCGCCTCGAGAAGCTCAAGCCCGCGCTGCGGAAAAAAGGGATTGACCCCTCCCGGCTGCGTTTGGAGTGGATTTCCGCCACTGAGGGCCGGGCCTTCCAGAGGGTCATTCAGGAAATGGCCGCGAATTTAAGAGAAGGGCGAAAAGGGGAAAAGAGGAAAAGGCGCAAAGGAAAAAAACCCTAGCTGCAGGCCGGTTTTCGGTTGTGGGGGGGAGGAGGGTTGGAGGAGGGGGCAGGGGTCTCAAGACCCATGGGCCCCTTATCCAAGAACTTTATTATTCCCTTTGTGGAGCAAAGGGAATAAACGATAAGGATAAATGATTTTTTACCTTTCGTCCTGAGCGCCAGGGGATGCGATGGCTCAAGCGAAGCTTTTGATCTGCAACTGCCCGGAGTTGCCCTTTGAGGCGCAAACCCTGGTGGCGCGCCTGATTCGGGCCGGGGTGGCGGTGCACCTGGCGCCGCCCCTCTGCACCCCTGCGGGTCTGAGGGAGTGGCGTCCTCGTCTGGCCGCGGCGCCGGGGGAGTGGCTGCTGGCCGCCTGCGGGCCGGAGCGCCAGGCCGGCTTCTTCGGGCTCTGGGCCCAAGACGCGCTCCGAGTGGTGGACCTCCTGGCCGCCTCTGACCTGGAGGCCGCGGCCGGCGCCCTCACCCTTGCCCTGGCCAGCCCGCCGCCACCCGAGCCGCAGGTCCCTCCCCAGTCCCGGGAAGTGCTGGTGGTGGGGGGCGGCATCGCCGGCTGCCAGGCCGGCCTGGACCTAGCCCAGGCGGGCTTTAAAGTCTATCTGGCCGACTCTTCCCTGAGCATCGGCGGCATCATGGCGCAGCTGGACAAGACTTTCCCCACCCTGGACTGCTCCATCTGCATCCTGGGGCCCAAACTGGTGGAAGTGGCCACCCACCCCTTGATCGAACTGCTGACCTATGCCCGGCTGGAGAGACTCTGCGGCCAGGCCGGCAATTTTCAGGTGGACCTGAGGTTAGAGGCCCGTTACGTGGACATGAGCAAGTGCGTGGGCTGCGGGACCTGCGCCGAGGTCTGTCCGGTCATCGTGCCCAGCCGCTGGAACCTGGGCCTCAAACCCCGCAAGTGCATCCGCCTCGTCTTTCCCCAGGCCGTGCCGCTTCGGGCCACCATCGAAAAGGAGTATTGCATCGACTGCCGGATGTGCCTCCAGGCCTGCGACCACCAGGCCATCCAGCTGGAGCCGACCCCCAGCTGGCGGCGGCTCCACGTGGGGGCCGTCATCGTGGCCACCGGGGCCCAGCCCTTTGACCCGGCCATCAAGGGCGAATACGGGTACGGGCGCCTGCCGGCAGTGGTGACCAACCTGGAGTTTGAACGGATCGTGTGCGCCACCGGCCCCACCCAGGGCTCCCTGGTCAGCCCGGAGGGCCGGCCGGTCAGGCAGATCGCCTTCCTTCAGTGCGCCGGCTCCCGGGACCGGCGGTTTTTGCCATACTGTTCCGGCTTTTGCTGCACCGCGTCCATCAAGCAGGCCCTGCTGGCCCGGGAGCATGAAGCCCAGGAGGTCACCATCTTTTACAACGACATCCGCACCTCGGGCAAAGGCTATGAAGAGCTCTACCGGCGGGCCCGGCGGGCCGGGGTGCGGTTCGTCCGGGGGCTCCCCGGCCGCATCGAAGCCGACGGGGACGGCCGGCCCCTGATCATTTACGAGGACCAGGAAAGCGGCCGCCAGGCCCGGCTGGCAGTGGACCTGGCGGTGCTGGCGGTGGGTCTGGAGGGCCCCCGGGAGGGCCTCCCCTTTACGGACCAGCCTCCGGCCCGGGACGCGCAGGGGTTCTACTTAAGCCGCCATCCCATCCTGCACCCCCTGGAGTCTTCCGTGCCCGGCGTCTTTCTGGCCGGCACCTGCACAGGCCCCCGGGACATCTCGGAAACCGTGTGCCAGGCCAGCGCCGCGGCGGCCCGGGTGATCAGGATGTTGGGGGGCCTGGGAAGTCCGGATCGGGCCTGAAAAGAGATTTCACTGTCGGGTTAGCTGGCCCAGAGAAAATCCCCCTACACCCCCCTCCCCACCCGCAGATGGGGCTGTAAAGGCGGGCAAAAGGCCAGACTTTCCAGCCCTGAAACCTCTGTGTCAGCAAGAACACCCCCTACAAAGGCATCATGCATTTTTTCTGATAGGCGATTTTGGAAAACGAATGGTAAGGTAAGCCCACCTGCATGGGACCTGGCCTTGAAATTTCACATTCAGCGAAGTTTATGCTCTCATGCCTTCGATTGCAGTGGCCAAGGCTGCGGCATAATCTCAGCTCGGCAAGTGTTTGATCCGCTAAGTTTGGTAAAGTGACGATATCTGCTGAGGCTGTCGAAAAAGGTATTCCCCGGGGTTACTTCCTTCCAATTATTGTCCCCTTCGGTCCACCCAAAATCATTTATAACCAATTATAATCTTTATAAAATAGTCATTTTGT
>Ga0187885_10003331_pt1 | contig 14350 bp, 12 predicted proteins | sample June2016WEW_20_1_3_FD_132970 | JGI IMG/M metagenome (GOLD analysis project Ga0187885, IMG submission 132970) | Peatland microbial communities from SPRUCE experiment site at the Marcell Experimental Forest, Minnesota, USA - June2016WEW_20_100 | ecosystem: Environmental > Terrestrial > Soil >... | reverse complement strand
CAGGTAGAGTGCCTGCCAGCTTCGACCCGTCCCACGAATGAACGCCAGAATGAAGGGGCCGAGGAAGGCGCCAATGCCGCAGAAACCGATGGTGAGCGTCAGGTTGCGGTGATAGTTCGCCAGCCGGTCGAGATGCCGGATGAGCGGGTTCCCGACGGTCTGAATAATGGTTACGCCCATGCCGGCCGCGAAAATCATGGCGACAATGAGCGGATAGTTGCCCGCCCGCGAGACCACCAGGCAGCCCAGACCCATCAGGAAGACTCCCAGCAGGACCAGAGGCCGTGCGCCGAAGCGGTCCATCAGCAACCCGGTGGGAATCGAGCAGAGGCCGTAAGCCAGGAAGAACGCGAACGCCAGGAAGCCCGCGGCGAAGAGGCTCAGTTGATACTGCTTGATTACTTCCGGGATCACGACACCCAAGATGTTGGTGATCATCCCAAAGGTGAAGTAGGCGAGGAAAATCACCCAAAGCAAGATAGAGGGTCGTTCTTGCATGGTGCACCCTTCGAGACCAGAGATAATGTCAAGTCATCGGGGACGCGTGTCCCGGAATCGCCCGAGTATAGCCCAACGTCCGCGATTTCGGGTAACGGGCTGTAAAGGGTGGGGCAGTTTCCTTGGACACCCGCTTGCTTGAGAAGCCAAGCGTGAGCGGGGCCGCGGAAAATTGGCTGGCACGCTTGACGCGCCCCAGTCCGTTCTCTAAGATGACTGCTAAGCCGCAGGTTGAGGCTCTCCATGCCCCGAGGTCGCGCCGCACGCTTGATCCAGGACTCTCCCAGCGATGCGGCGATTCCGGACAAGCTCTATTACCGCATCGGCGAAGTCAGCGAGCTGACCAAGACGAAAGCCTACGTGCTGCGCTACTGGGAGACGGAATTCCCCAGGCTGCGGCCCGTTAAGAGCAAGTCAGGGCATCGGCTTTACCGCCGCAAGGATGTGGAGCTTATCTTCGAAATCCGCCGGCTCCTTTACGGGAAGGGATTCACCATTGCCGGGGCGCGCAAGCATCTGGCGAGCAATGAGAAGAATGCCGCGGAGCAGACGGACTTGTTTCAGTCGCCTCTGGATGTGGCGGAGCTGAAAGCTATCCGGCGCGAGTTGCAGACTGTATTGACAATGCTTTCGCGGAAATGCTAGCGTGAAGAATTGCGCCCGACCCTGCGAAAGTCCGTGGGTGAGGGCACAAGCGGTCGTGACGGGACGTGGCGCAGCCTGGTAGCGCACTTGCTTGGGGTGCAAGGGGTCGCCAGTTCAAATCTGGCCGTCCCGACCAAAAGTTCAGTGACGAGTGGCGAGTGGCGAGATTCCTTTTGGGCCTGTCACTCGTCACTCTTCACTTGTCACTGTAGTATCGGGGCGTAGCGTAGCCTGGTAGCGCGCTTGGTTCGGGACCAAGAGGTCCCCAGTTCAAATCTGGGCGCCCCGACCAACCTTTTCAATGGCTTGGCTTTCCTGTGTGGGTGCTGGCAGGGCTTTTGTGACGTGGTTTGTGACGTAACCCCCCTCAGACTGCCCCGATTTGAGAGTTGAGAGGGCTTCGACTGCGGCTTTTCGTGCTGCCATCCGAGGGTGACTGTAAATTCGCATCATGGCCGGGTCAACGTGGCCCGCCAACTCGCGAATCACGCTCTCAGGTATTCCCGCTTCACACAACTCGGTCACAAATTGATGGCGCAAGTCATAGAACCGAAGATTCTTGAGGCGGGGCATTTCTTCGATACGTTTTCCCTTGTCACCCTTCGCCGCCTTCTCTCGGAGCGACCGCCAAGCAGTTCGCCAACCACCCTTGCCCATTGGCCGCGTGCCATCCAATTCAGGATAGGTCCGGGGGAAGATGTAATTCTCAGGCGCATAGGTCTCCGAAATGTCAGCGTGCTGCTTCAGGGCGGCTATGGCGGCCCAGGCTTCATCGTTCAAAGGGATCGTCCGTGTTCCCGCTTCGGTCTTCGAGCGACGCACAGTCACGACTCTGGCTACAGGGTCAAGGTCCCGCCAAAGCAACCGCCTTAGTTCCACAGGGCGCATTGAAGTGTTGACTGTAAGCAGAGCGGCGCAAAAGGCTCTCTGCCAGTCGGCTTTTGTGGCGGCTGTCTCGAAAAGCCGTTGCTTCTCAGCCGGTGTAAGCATCTGCCGTGGCTCACGGTTGACAGGCAGCATGCGCACGTCATCCGCCAGAAGGTGACGCAACTTGGCTCGCTTGAGCAAGCGGAGCAAAAGCCCTACTTCCAGGTTGACCGTTTTCGGTTTCCGGCCTTGCTTGACCCTGTGGGCTTGATAGGCTCGCACATCGTCAGAACGAATCTGTTTCAACCGCCTTCCCTTGAAGAAAGCGCGCAAGGGCTTTGCAATGTCCCCTTCGTGTCGCGCACTTTGGATTTCGATTTCACGTTCCAGTAGGTAGCGGTCAAAGGCTTCATCTATAGGCAGGCGCGCCAGTGAAGCGAGCCGTCCACCCGCGAGTGTTCCCTGTTTTGCCTCAGCTATCCGGTCATGTTCTTTCTGAGTAGCTTCGCGCCTGTCGGTGGTTTCGAGCGGCACGCGGTAGCGAGTGCCGTTGACAGTGAAATCCGCCCAGTACCAGTCCCCACGCTTCCAAAGAGACATGCTGATTTCTCCCTTCTATTTCACCTTCCCCGATGCCTTCAGTATCCTGTAGCGACGCATATATTCACGCCTTTTTGCTTTCCATTCCTCGGTGCTCCAAAAGTAGGTTTGCTGACACCGAGTTGCGCAAAACTCTTGATGCCGAAATCGGGCGTAGAACCACTTTCCGCACTTCCTGCACTCCCGCATTCGATCGAGGCACATGTGTGAGTCGAGATTCAGAAAACAAGTGACCGCTTCAGCAAGCGAGGCAGAGACTCCTGGGCCAATGACAGGCACCCAGTGCAGTTTCGGTGCCGGACTGGAAAGGCTCCTGCCTCCGAAGTGGTACTTTGGAAGCAAGCCGTCAAGGTCTTTCCCTATTTGTCCCACTCGCCTTCGATACTCCGCGCCAGAGACCAGGGGAGCATTTTCCGGGGCGTCGCTTGTATGGCCTTGAACCCTCACCTGAAAAAGGCCAAGGGTTAGGCGCAATGCCCGAATGAAACGCTGGCTCCGTGGCTCTCGGTGTTTCCGATTTAACCAAACAGCCAGCTCGCGGCCATAGTCTTCGGGTTGAATGTGTAACAAATGGCTTGATGTCTCTTTCATAGTCATCATAGTCCTTGCACGCACACTCTAGCATAGCGTAGAGTCAGGCTGCAAGCGCAACTTTGATCTATCGGAGGCTAAAGTGGGAGCACAACTTGTCAGCATCGGAGAAACGGCGACAACGCTTGGCGTTTCGAAGGACACGATCCGAAGACTAATCACTCAAGGCGAGCTTCGGGCCGTCCGTGTCGCGGGCAGGGTGCTTGTCCCTTTGAGCGAAATCGACCGGGCCTGCACGCAAGGTGCCGGCGGACGCGCAAAACGGCGGCAGTAGGCAGGGTGCAACAGCCACGTTTCGTTGTCGCTGTTCGCTCGAATCATTGTGCAGGGGACAGGCAAGGCGCACGGGGCCTGCGTGCCAGACACACAGCCGGATAAGGTTCGCTTCGCGGCGTACCTGCCCCGGAATTGCTGGAGGGATTCAACGAATGCAAGCGACGCAGGATGAATGCATAGAGAGCCAACGGGTGGTCTCTGAGGCCAGAGAAGAGAACACGCTTGACCCGACTCACGATGATGCCATGTACCCACGCTACCCGGAGGGGGTTTACGAAGCGGAGTGCGTCAAGGTAGTGATCTATCGCGACCCACAATTTCGGGCCTGGAAAGCGTGCCTGCATTTCTCTTTCTTGGGTACAGGCGAGGAGGTCTGTGGATTCTATCATCTGGGTAGCAAATCCAAGCCACATGCGGGGCGACGCTCGGAGTATTACCGCGCTTGGATCATTGCCAATGGCGAACCGCCCCGCAAGCGTCAAAGATTGGCGGTGCGAGTCTTCAGGCGCAAGGTGTTTGAGGTGCGAGTAAGCGACGTAACCCGGCGGCACGATGGCCGAACCCACCCGAAGGCAATGGTCTATTCAACGGTGAGGGAGATTCTTCGTCGGGTGTATCCGTAAGAAGCGCATCTTGAGGTCACCAAATCAGGAAATCACCCAATCAAGAGAGGCATCCGATAAACAGCGAACGTGAAAGGGGTTGTGGCGAAAGTGTGCAAGAAGTTTCGGCCCTTGCCGGGGTCGAGGGTAGCAGACACCAAGGAACACCCAAGGGCGGGGCAGGTCTCAAAGGGTCTGCCCCGCAAAGGCATAGTACGAATCGCGAGACGCAGTGAGTGTTTACAGCAAGACCCGAAGGTGAACCGCGCGCACGGCTGTCGGAGTATTTCAAAACCAGTAAACTTTCCTGCGCATCTCCACCCGCCAAGCCAAAATGTTGTCTATACCCAATGCCATGAAACCTGTTCACGTACCGCCACATGCCACCATCTACCACTGCGGATGTATTCTATGCAAGACAACAACTATGGGGGTAAAAAGCGACGGTTTGACTGCATGGCGATGGACGCGGAGAACAAGAATCAGGGGGTGTTAACCTTGCGCATAGCCGCATGGATTGTGGCCACAACGCATATCCCGATAAGCAGTCAACATCCATGCGCCTCTGCGGGTGTTAACCTCAAGGAACACCGCATGGATGGCGGGCGCCGTGGGCATCCTATTTGCACTCTCTTCGAGAGAGCCCGAAAAAGGATCTTACACGCGCTTTTACACGCGGAGCAAAAGGTACTTCCCAGGCCCCCCAAGCCGCGGGTTACGCACGAGGGCGGCAGAGTCCCGGATGTGAGTTCAAAAACGAGGTTAACAGTGGAAGGTGGAATAATTCAGGACGCGGGATAGATCACTGCGGATTCTCCGCTTCTGCTAGACCCTGCAAGTGCCTGAATCGGTCAAAAGCCCGGTGCAGTTCGTCGGTGTCCATCTCGGTCGTGGGGGTCTTCCCGGTAGTCTCAAACAGAATCCGCCCGTATTCCTTTTCGCCAATCTTCAGTTTGGTTTGTATGGCTTTGATTCCGCTGACATAGCGGGTTCGTTGTTGCCCTTGCGTGTCCCGATTCCGCCGCGAGTACAGTTTCTTTTCCAGGTGGGCACGTGCTTCCAAGAGTTTGCTCCCTGGCAGTCTGTCATACGAGGACAAGTGAAAGCGGGAAGGGACGCCCTTCGCCCGGTTCATGACGCCGGGCTAGGCAGTCAGGGCTTTACATCCTCGTGTTGTGAAGGCCAGAGTTGGTTAATTACCTCTCCGGCGAGCACAAGGAAATTGAGCGCTTGGCCCGGAAAAAGAATCCAGTGACCAGACGGATGGGCAAACACGTTCCTGAAATGCCTCATGAAACCTGCCACTCTCTCCGCGTAGGGCGGGCCTGCTTCCACAGAGAACCCCTCAGATGATTTTGCATTCTCGCCAAAGATTGCAGCCCTGTTCGCCTGGACGTGTTCGCGGCTGGGGAAACTTTCATCCCTTAGAAGTCCTTGGCTGATTGCTTTGTCAAACAGCGTTTTCAGACCCGAAGGGTCATCCGGCCTTGTTTGGAGTCTCCGCTTCAGGGCCATCTCAACAGCGGTTGTCGCCATGAACGCAGAGAGTGTGAAAAATGGATAGTAGAACCAACCGTAAACGAAGAGGGTCTTTACCGCTTCCATGTAACTTCGGACATCTTCGGGAGCGCCTTCGTTTACGCGAAGCCTCTCAGCATTCTTGTAGAAGTCCCCAAGGGTCATGTTCCGGCTAATTCCGTCGGAAACGTCGATCATCCCGAAGCCCGTGCTCCGATGATCGGGCTCCGTAATCTCTTCAATTTTTTTCAGTCTCTCCATCGCGTTCAACTACCTTCCAAGCAACTTTGGGAAATTGGCCCTTTGGGCATAGCCGCGTCAATCTCCGCCATGAGGTGCGGATGCTTTCTTTGAGGGCCGTGACGACTTCGCAGTAGTGCTCCAGCTCATCGTAAGTGAGAGACCGGCCACGGCGGTCCTTCAGTCATCAAATGGTGTAAGCGCACCCTTGCATCCCGCCAGATGTGCAATGATCTTTTCCATTCCCCATTTGGGATCGACGAAAGGGACTCTCCGCCCAAGCGTTTTTGTGAACTTCTCGAATTCTCCAATCCTGTTTTCAGGAGCGAGCCCCAAAGCCACATCGTGTAGCGAGAAATGAAAATCCCCCCGATGACGCCACTCGCGCTCCCACCAGAATTCTTTGCGATAGCCATAACCACTTTGGCCTGGCCCGCTGCCCATTTGTTCGATGAATGGGGCAATTTGCGCAACGGGAGATTTCCGAAACCTCTTGAATCGCTCAAATGCCCTGTCAATCAGCGTGTTGATGGGCACCATGAGCCACTCGTGGCCCGGCGTGATATCAACATACCAAACCGGATTCACACCCAATCTGCGAGCGGTCATTTTGGTAAAAGCGAGCCCGTAGGGAGCGAGTTTGAATCTGCGCTTAGGGATTTCTTGCACTAGGCAATAAAGGTGTTCAAGCGGTGTTTCGCTGAACGAGACGCAGTTCTGGGACTCTTTATCCAAGGTGCTTTTGGTTAGCAATTTGGTCGCTGCAGGTCCGAAGGGAGTCCTTGCCTCAATCTTCGGGCCATTCAGTATGCTTCGAAGGTTCTTTCTTGGAGAATGCCCGTCCTCAGTTTGGCGCGTAAGATGGACAACGAACGTCGAAAGATCACTTCTCCTTGCCAGCAACTCTTGGATTCGCAAATTGCTTCTCACTCCATCGGCCACTTGGGGATGGCCGCGTCGATTTCGGCCATGAGGCGGATGGTTTCGCTCAAGGCCGTGACGACTTTGGCGTAGTGGGTAAGATCGTCATAGCTCAAGGTGCGGCCACGGCGGTCTTTGAGCCATTTTTCGCACACCTGATAGCCGCCGATGTGAAAATTCCAGACTTCCGGCGGGACGCCTTCGAAGTATTGGCCAGTAGCGCCAGCGTCCCCGGTGGCCTTCCCAGATGCCGCCGGGACGGCGGCGCTACGGCTAATGTACACACGGCCCGCTTTGAGTGGCTTGCCAGTGCCGGGCTCCGGCCCTCGGGGAGCCACGTACCTCGGGAAGCCTTTATCAACCAGATTCGAACCCTTGACCGGAAAGCGAGCAATAGGCTTGACGAGTTTCGGGGATTCGAGTAAATGCAAAGCGACAAGCTCCGCACCCAGGCCACAGAGCGAGCGGAATCGGTTCACGTTTGAAGTGAGCGGCACGCGGGGGAAATCGCTCTTCAGGAATTCCGCGTAGCGGGTCCGGTAGGTTGGCGAATGGAAGACCGCGTAAATGTAATTGAAAACGTCTTCCGGCCCGAAGGTCTTTTTCAAGTCCCCTTTGCCGTCCGAAACAAAGGAAAGTCCAAGCCGCTTTTCGAAGTTCGCGACAAGCTCCGGGTTTAGGTTGGGCTGCCTCCCGCCGGGGCCTGGAGGCCAGTGGGAGATTTCTATTTCGAGCTTCCCCTGTTCGCGTTTCTCATCACCGGACGCCGGGAAGATGTAGAGGGGGAAGACTTGATTTGCCTCACGGCTTGTTGTCGAAACCACGCAGTCATTTGAAGGTTCTTTGGCAACCCAACAGTGCTTGTACCCTAGGGTTGCTTGTTGTCGTGAAGACAACAGACAAAGGGTTCCTCGCCCGGCCACATGGTCGAGCAACTCCCGGCGAGGACGGTCCATAGCGGCAGTGCTGAAGTAGCAATGTCGCCAGTCAAATGGTCGATAGAGACACCGGATAAAATGATCAATCCATTTCTTATCTATCCGAATCTGCTTTCTGGCGGATGCAAGCCGCCAGCCGTTACTGTCGCGCAGGCCATAGAGGTTTCTTAGCTCCTCATCTGTTTTGGTGTCGCCTCGCAAATCCTCTATTCGTGCTTGTAGGGCAGTCTTGTCGAAATCAATTGCAAACTGGTCCCGGTGAGTCTGAAACCCAAGCACATTTGTAGGGAAGGCTTCCGTGACTTTCCATCCGCGCCCGTATTCGACAGTCAGGCCCTTCTCGCGGAAAACGAAAAGATATAAGGGCGGTTGCGGGTCAAGCTCTCTCCATCCGGTACAAGCAACGTCTGTTTCAAAGAGGCGGTCATACTTGGTTTCTCGCAGCCCCCAAAGGTCCGCGTGGTACACCTTGGCTGGGCCAATCTTGTTCGGCTCTTTCACGAAAAGTCCGAGAGTCACGCCTTGCTGGATGTCGAAGACGTTCTTATCAGGGGAGCCGTCCGGCGCCCGCTCTTTCTTCTTTGAATTGCCGTGTAGATTGAGCACGTAGATTTCAGTGAAGAGGTTCATCAATGATCGACGCATCCCGCGAAATGTGGGGTTGTCCAAGTAGCCGTGATTGGTGATAAAGGCCAGCACACCCGCGCCAGTCCGCTCAATGCGCCACTGGCCCCAGCGGATGAATTTCACATAGTCATCCTGGAGCCACTTAGGGTTTTTCTCTCCCAAGGGACGACCGTCCACGAAGTAGTAATCCTGGATTAGCTGGCCAATGAAGGTTTTCTCTCGGATTGTCTTCGCCGTTTTGACCGTCACAACCTTCGTGACTCTGTGTTCTGGTAGCGGCCCGCCCGAAACGACCTTGTAGGAATCTCCAGGCTTGAGGTGAACCTCTATTTCGCTTCGATTGGCAGAGTGCCCGGAGTAAGGGGGATTCCCGAGTACAACCATGATGGGGTATTCCCTCTTGATTGCAGCCGCCGCGTTCGCCTCATTGGCAATGAATTTCCCGAGAAGCAATTCCGACTTTTTAATGGCTTCTTCGAGAGTGTTCGTGAGAAAGATTCCTAGCCTTTCCCCACCGGAGAAGTCGTAAGCCCACTTCTCCCGCTGCGCGGGAGTCAGATCGTGTCCGGCGAGCTGCATTCCCAGCTTGAAATGCGCCACGGCATAGGGAGCCATCAACAATTCAAACCCGAAGATGCGGGGCAACAGATGATTCCGCACATAGCCCGACCACATGCCGGCGTTGCCTTGCCGCATGAATTCAGTTCGGATGTGGTCTATCACGGTGTAGAGAAACGTGCCGGTCCCGCACGCGGGGTCGAGAATCAAAACACGCGGGGATGTGGCTTTGACTCTCTTTGGCGTCTTGCCGCTCTCTTCCTCTCGCTCATATTCAACCGTGGCTGTGTCTGCGAGCCCGTTCGGGCAATCGAAGCGAGTCTTCAACAGATAATCCACGGACCGCACAAGGTAGGAAACCACCGGCTCCGGTGTGTAATAAACTCCGCGAGATTCGCGCAACTTGGGGTCATAGGCCGCAAGGAAGGTTTCGTAAAAGTGCACAACCGGGTCTTGGCGGGCGGTCCGCTTGCCGAAGTCCGCGAGTACGGCTTCCATGTCGGTATCGGCCAGGAGTTGGGCCAGGTCATCCACAAAGCCCGCGTAAGGCTCTTCGTCCAGGGCCGTGCCAGTGATGGTTTCGAAAAGTTGGCGAAGAAACGGGTTCGTTTTTGGAATCTCCGCCGCCGCTCCCAATCGCTTGAATGAGCCCGGTGGCCCGTGATGATTGCAGCGGGCTGCGAACAAACCGTAGGCAAGAGTTTGAGCGAACATGTCGGCAAACTGGGGGATCGGCAAGTCAGGGATAAGGGCCTTCTCAAAAGCGTCGTGCAAGTCCCTGAGAGTGGCAGAGGCCGCTTTCCCCTCGAAGGCCGTGACAATCATATCTCGAATGAAATGCGTTAGCCGGGCCATGCGCAGGGCCAGGGATTTGGGATCGTTTGTCGGTTCGGCTTCTCGGGAGAGAAAGCCACTTAGCAGGTCCGCGACGGCTTCGGGTCCGTCCTTCTCCGGGGCCAGCTTGCGCCCCTTGCCGACATGGGCGAGCCGGGCCGTCTGCCGGTACTCTCCCTCCACGTACCAGCGGAATTCCAGATAATCGGTCAAGACCAGATTGGCCAGCGCGGGGAGATACCGCTTCATCTGCTCCGACTTCTCCACTTCATCCAGGTCCTTGCCCACGTCTTTGGCTTCAAGGTGGCCAATTGTGACGGGGCCGTGAGCACGCTTCTCAGTGACCGCGAAGTCCGGGGCTCCGCATTCAACACGCTTCGGCTCGTTTGTGGCGGTGAGTCCAGGGGCCAGCGACTCAATCAGGGTTTTCAACGCGGGCCGATGAGTATGCTCTGTGGCGTTGCCTGCCTGTAGCTCGCGCTCGATTTGTCGGCGGTAAACGTCAATCGGACTTGCTGTCATGAATCACAACCGGGGAGATCGGGCCTGGGAGAAGATAGTTACCATAAGTGAAAGAGGCGGGCAATACTTATCTGAAAAGGGCCGGTTGGCCGGTGTCGGCGACACGGCCCGCAGACACCAAGCATGGGAGTTTTCCAAGCATCTTCCCTAACCGACTCTGAAGGCGCGGTGCTGAGCCAATCCCGCGCATCTGCGAGGGGCTTTATGGAGGCTCCCGGCGACAAAGCATCTTCGGCTTCTTTAGATTCAACGACTTAAGCCGCGCGTTTTGTCCGCTTTTAGTTTACATAATGCCTCTTATCAGACATAACTTAGCGTCACGATATGTCTTGACACTGAATCAGCAACTTGATAGGCTTCGGCGCATGACGAAGAAGCAGATCACCGCCAGTGAAATCGGTAGGAAGGGCGGACGCATACGGGCAACGCAGCACAGCAAGAGTGAGCTTTCCGAATGGGCCAAACTGGGCGGGCGGCCTCCGAAACTAGATGACAGAACCCTCGCGCACGTAGAGGCATGGCTCCAGCAAGGGAAAAGTCAGAGCGACTGTGCGAAAGCCGTGGGAGTATCCGTCCGAACCATCGGGCGAGCATTGGCTCGCCAGCGCCGTGGGGAACAGCAGCGGGGCTTAATAAAACCCCTCGCCGTGGCCCGCTATGGCGTCTAGCGTGGGTCGGTAAGGGCAAGTCAAGGGGAGGGGGGAAAGGAAGGCTTGCCGGGCTCGTGTTCCCAGCGGACCGAATGCTGAGCTTGTTTTGTGACGCACTTTGTGACGTAACCCCTCGGTTTGACTCTTGGAAATGCTGTCTTGAGCAGATATAGGCAGTCACGAAATTCTGAGGCAGTCAATAATGCCAACCCCTTGTAGACACGGTATTTTTGTGTGCCTTTCTTCTCAAACTATACACTACTCTGCAATCGCAAGGTTTCAATTCGGGACCAAGAGGTCCCCAGTTCAAATCTGGGCGCCCCGACCAAAAGTTCAGTGACGAGTGACAAGTGGCGAGTGAAGAGATTCCTTTTGGGCTTGTCACTCGTCACCCTTCACTTGTCACTGTAGTATCGGGGTATGTACTCAGTCCCGCCCTCCGCGTTCCTTGCCCGCCACCGGCGCAGAGTGCGATCACGGTCCGGCAAAGACCACTTCCGGTTGCAGGCGACTGACGAACTCGGTTTTCACCCAGACGCACGGTCCGCGTTCAGTCTTCATTTTGGGCCATAAGCTCCAGATCAGGGCAGGAATTTCTTCCGCATCGGTAGGAGTGTGCTCAAGAGAGATCGCCATGCGAGGTCGAAAGCGTGCGACGGTTTGCTTCGCTCCCCTCAGGGCCTGCCGCTCGGCGCCCTCGATATCCATTTTGATGAAATCAGCCCGTTGAAGCTTTAGTTCTGAAGTTAAGTTGTCTATGGTGGTCAACTGGACCGTCGGTCCTGCGTGGCTGTGGGGGAATTTCAGGGCGACGCTGTCTCCACCCGATTGGTAATCATACGTGCGCAGGACCAACTCGCAATCGTGGTCCCAGACACCCTTCGGATACACAATGACGCGACCTGCCCGGATCTCTTCCTCGAAGGTCTTGCGAAGGCAATTCACATTCTCGGGTGCGGGCTCAATCGCGACGACTAACCCCGCTCCCTGGCTGAGAGCCTTCCGTGTAAAAACGCCCACGTTGGCGCCGCAATCGAGCACCGTGTCACCTGCCCGGACGCCGTGCTCACCCTTACCATACACGTCGTCGTCCTGATCGATTAGCATTCCCGCAAGTATTTCCCGGTCCCGGGTGGGAATCCAAAACCGCCCTTGGGGAGCCTGCACCAAGTCGAGGGCACCTTCGGATTTCAGGACGGTGATCTTTGGGTACAGGTCATAGATGCGATCGAACCTATCGTCAAAGTCATCGATGGCGCTCGAGACGCGCGTGAGGGGACAACCCCGGTAACGGGACCACGCCAAGTGCACGAAGCGGGCGGGTTGAGAACCCGGGTAGAGGAAATAGGCGATTGGAACAGCCGCCACGATCACGGCTCCTGCAATGATGATAGCGATTCGCTTCATGGGAACAACTCCGGCGTCCGTCCAAGATGGAAACGATCTGTTTTCAGCAGCACCTCGGTGGGAAGTATTGCTGTCAACTTGGAGGACAGAATTGTATGAGACTTCGCCTACGGCTCTTTCAGCTTTACAGGACGCGTAATCGGACGGCTGATCACGGTTCGCTCCCGGCCAACGTAGTCGCGGAAGATGGCCTGAAGCGCGGGGCTCTCCTGGACCCGCATGTTCGACCAGCGGCCCGTCGCCGGGTCATTCCTGAAGGCGGCATTCCACCAGGAGAACCCGATGACTTTCGGCCAGCGGCCTCCCAGGAGGTCCGCTAGGGCGGCTTTCGCCCACGCCGCCTGATGCGAGTCGTCAATCGTCCCGAATTCGCAGACGATGACCGGCTTCTCGGTGAGCCGCCGCAAGCGTGCGTAGACCCAATCCATCTGGTAGCGAAACGAGACCGCACGCTTATCACTGGGTAACTGTCGGCCGTACACACTGACGCCCACCCAGTCGATCCACTCATCCCCCGGGTAGTAGTTCTCGAATCGGTTCCATTCCTCGACCGGCTCATCCCATGGGTCCACATGGAAAACCCAGCGAATGTTGTACGCGCCCTCTTCCCTCGCAAGCCGGATAATGTGCCGGTACGCCTCCCGGAACCGAGCTACGGAATCGCCATAGGACCCCCCGCCCTTGTTATACAAGCCGTTCCAAGGAAACCACCAGCCATTGACCTCAACCCCGTACTCAGCGATCACCGGCGAACCGAATCTCCTGGCGTCCTGCATCCAATTCCGCAAGAGCGGGTCGAACTTGCCTGCGATGATGTTTTCAAGCGAGTAGACCGGGTCGGGCCTGGGAATCTTAACGCTGCTCAGGAGCATTAGCCGGATGTATGGAACACTGCCGTTGGCGCGAATCCATGAGGCGGTCTGATAGGGGAACTCCGGACTCTCGTACCAGTTGTTCCAAAAGTAGACCCACGCAGGCTGCTTGCCCACGGCGCGCTCGTACGACAGCACGTCGAAGGGGGTGATATCCCCTCCCATGCCATTTCTCCCGCCGGGGAAAACTCCGTGGTAAAGCGTGCCAGGGGGAGGTTCAACCAAGGTTTTTGCAGGGACGGGCACCGGCTCGCGATCGCGGGCGGCACTGGCCGCGGCCGCGATCATGATGGCGGCGACAACTCGCCATAGTCGATCCGAGCCTCGCTGTTGGTGGCCTACCGGCGCCATGCCTGTCCCCAATTCTGCCATTCTGCCATACTGTAAGCGCGCCGTCAGTATGGAAAAGTATCAGATGTCAAAGCTCTTTAGAAACGTCCCCTTTCTTACCTCATTGGCTTAGGCTAGCGCGATACGTACATTTCTTTTCAATAACATTCTGGCTTCGCCTCGATTATCGCGTAACCCTTTTATTTTCAAGCACTCATCCAGATCGATGGTTTTTCATTTCCTCTTCCCCTTTGTTTTCAATAACTCATCCAGATCGCCCTGCATTTTTAACATCTTTTTGGGTCAGCGCCCCCTTTCTGACCCTGATCACCACATTGCTCAGCCGCCACACTTGCAGTCAAGCCCCAAAGGGGCGGTCCATCCCAGCCCAGGCCATCGGCCTGGGTCAGGAGGCATACCCATTTCCAAGTTCCAGCCCTGAAGGGGCGGGCCCATCGGAAGGCGATGGGAGGGTGAAAATCGTAGCGCGCCCTTTCAGGGCTTGCTCCCCACACTGTCGTACCCTGCACCCTGGGCGTTGCCCAGGGCTGAGATAGCACGCCCCTTCGGGGCTGCGCCGCGAAATTCTTTTCCGTCATTTCCGGTTTTTGGATCAAGGACATGGAAACCTATCTCGTGTTAGATAGGGCCACCCTTGGCGGTGGCCTGGTAGGGCCGAACTGCGTTCGGCCTCGGGGCGAGCGCGGTCGGACTTCGCTCACCGTCCCGAGCAACGCCGAGGGACCGCGCGTGCGCCGCGATCGGGCATCGGGACGCCGGCGCGGATGCATGGGCGCTTGCCCCGAAGGCGTTGAGCGGGATGCGCCCCAGGCCGAACCCCGTTCGGCCCCGAT